>Ga0065711_1028781_pt1 | contig 39234 bp, 24 predicted proteins | sample Hoacrofraction12_FD_59098 | JGI IMG/M metagenome (GOLD analysis project Ga0065711, IMG submission 59098) | Hoatzin crop microbial communities from Cojedes, Venezuela - Epithelial fraction 12 v2 (version 2) | ecosystem: Host-associated > Birds > Digestive system > Esophagus > Crop | place...
AGATATTCAAGACCCGCCTGGACAAGATCCTGTGCAGCCTACTGTAGGTGACCCTGCTTCGGCAGGGGAGTTGGACTAGATGACCCACAGAGGTCCCTTCCAACCCCTACTGTTCTGTGATTCTGTGATTCTGTGATTCTGTGAATGATGCAGCTGAAAAGCACAGCACAAATCTAATCATAATATAATCATCTATATGATATATATGATATCTATATATATCATGATATAATATGATATATATAATATATATTATATATTATATATTATATATTAATAAAACCTTTTTCAATACCATCTTACTCTGTTTCTTTTTAAATGCTGATAGTTTTGCAAACATGCTATATCTTATCTACACACACTCCTACAGATAGAGTCTCTGCTCCAAATAGATTGCAATCAAAAATGGCAACAGAAATAAATTATGTGAAGAGAGACATTGATTGCTTTCAGATGATTACTTAGGCCAGACTGGCTATCTGACTTCTAGAAATCATAATTGTGGGTTTTGAGGAGCATTGCAGCCAGGGAAAGACCGATATTATAGTACGGGGCTAAAGGAGAGCATTCCAGTTATGGGAAGGACAGACACAAAGACATTAGGGAAAGAAAGGGACAAACAGAAGTCTGATAGATCAAGATGACAACAGAATAAGAAGGCAACAGAAGCTAAGTAGGTATGGAGACAGCTGTCAAAGGCCTTGAAGGAAAGGTGTTTAAACAATAGATAAGAAAGAAACAAAGTGTAAGTAAAAGGATTAAAAAAGGCATTATCAGTCTAACAGAGAAGACAAAAAATGTCAGTCATCATCTGAGAAAGATTCATCAAAACAGAAAAACAGACATAAAGACTTTGTAAAAACCAAGGTGAAAGTCAAAGAAGCCTCAAAATAAGAACTATCACAAAAAAAGGAAATGTGGATAGACTATCTGTGATAGAACTAAAATGACCATATTTCAGTGAATATCTACAAAGATAAACTCTAGAAGCAAAAAGCAACCATTCTCATTTTGATAAAGACAGCCTTTGCCTATCCAATACATGTCTGCACTGTTATGCTTGTAATATACAAACACACATACATACTGACCGACCTGGCCATCAGCAAGTTTGATATTTTATAAAACAAATAAGTCCACGTAATTTCGGTGCCCTAGCCTTCAACAGCAAAGACCAGAACAAAGTGTACAACTGAGAATGCCAGGTTCTAATCATAAGACTGGAAAACAGCTCAAGTAATCAAAACCATTCAGTAATTTGGGGTTCCAAATTATCAGGATATATCCTTAGTGAAACACTTGAAATTTTGTCACATGTCACACTTCCAGATCACATTCTGAAATCAGATTTCTTCTCTCTCTACTTTGGTTCTAAAATCTGTGTATGAAACATTCCCCTAGAGCCTGCAAAAGCACAAACCGGCTAACATCATATATCCATATAACAGTTAGTAATTAACATTTACTTCAGCAAAAGTTAACACCACCAATTAAGTTAGCATACATCTTCATATTCCCTCCCTGAGACTGACTTTACCATCTTGCCACTTCTTTCCATTCGTTACAGAAGTAAATACGGAAATTATGGGTAGCCTGAGTCACATGGTTCTGAAATGAAAGGACTGCCTGCAGGATGAGAAGGAGAGGACAGGCAGAGAAATCACACTTGGAGCCTTACCTTCCAATTAGCAGGAACTCCCCAAGTACTCCCAGGCGCCTCATAGCAATGAGGATCCCCCTCACTGTCATTCCCTCGCAGAAGCAAACCACCACTCTAGCCTTGGGTAACCTTTCTCGCAGCTTGCGGAGTAGGCGATCAAAGCTCTTTTCCCCAGCATTGCTGTAGATCTTGTCAGAGTGAGCAATGCAGAGACCTTCTTGGGCAGCCAGCTCTTTGAAGGCTTCCATTCCACTTTCTCCATAATTTCCTGCATTTAAAAAAAGAAAAAATTGACATTATAACCCTAGAGACTGCAAGTTTCTTTTCTGATATTGATTTACCAGTGGCTATCAAAGGGATGGATAGGTAGGAAAGTACAGCTCAGACAGTATGGATAAAGTTTTATTAACATTTCTATGGCAAAAATCACAGTCCTGCTAGTACAGGAAAACAGTCATAGAAAACAGAAAAAAGAATTTCATTCCAAGACACTCTATATCACACGCAGTCTGCACTCATAAAAGGGAATGAAAGATGGATGTAAACTTAAAACATACTGATCTGGTAGCATTTCAAAAGTCACTTAAATAATCTGATTGACCAATGTTTGTGACAGTCAAAATTTAGGCTCCATGTTTCCCTTGGAATAGGAGACTGTCTATCTGTACGAATTTTGGAAATAGCTCTTCCTAATATAGAAATACTTGAACTTTGTCGTTGTAAGGGTCCAGACATTATGAGGTTAAATGTCTCAAACACTCATCTGAGGTGTTAATGTGAAGGACAAAGCCTGTGAGTGCTGGATACAGGAGCTTGTACTTGTCTTGTGCCATTAAGCACTGGGCCTGAGCAAAGGGCCTGCTCATGCTGGTGCCTGGCGGTCTGGTGCTAAATCAACCAGATAACAACTGGACTGTGGGAGAGACCCTCATAGCCCAGTGCTACTCTGGTAAAGCTAAGCAGATAACTTTTAATTGCCTCTGTACCAAACTCCCTTTTTACAGCTAACAAGCCAATAGTCCTGCACCAGGAAGAGGTCAGAGGTAAATGTGGTAGGGGAAGATCACAACCACCGACTCAATTCAAGACCAAAAAGACTTACCACTCCCCATCTGTAAGGAGCATGTGTGCTAATATACATGAAAAGCAAGGCTAACAGCTGTAACAGAAAAGGTGGTTATCACCAACTAATTAATTAGCATGAGAAGCAAGAGACTCAACTAAGCAGAGTGGGCTAGCTACCCATAAAAACTGAGAAAATCACTGTAAAGGCGGTAGCCCCCAGAACCTGGACCCCCCTTCTCCATTGGCCAGTTCAATGCTGGACCCAGGACTAGTGATATCTGTTTATTTCTTCTTCTTCCTCCTTTCCTCTAACTTTTCTTTTCTGTCCCCCCTTATGTTCTTTTCCTTCTCTACCGAAACTATAAAAGCAAGGCTTATCATAATCGTACCACAGCAGTTTGTCTATCATAATCATACTATTGTAGTTTGCTTGTTGTAATCATACTACTTTAGTTTTCTTATCATCATTGTACCACTGTAATTTGCTTATCATAATCGTGCCTCAGTAGTTTGCTTGTCATTATCGTGCATAATTGTGTCTCAGTTGTTTGCCTGTCATAATCGTGCCACAATAAGTTGATTTATCATAATCGTGAATAAACCTTGTAAAGTTATGCAGGATCTCTGGTGTCATTTCACCTTAATCCAACTGAGGGGACTGGCAAATCTGAGTCACTCTCATTAATGGAGTGGGGCATTTAATCACTCTCATTATTGGGGTGTGACAGTGGTCCAGACACTATCAAAGCTGATTTTCAAATTCCCTTAATTTTTCTTTTTATACATTATGGAAGCCAAATCAACACCTTTACAAACCTCAGACTGTTTTCAGCTATGGAGACAGGGGAAATTTCAGGTTTTCTTTTAATATTTTATGCCTGCCATGAGCACAGGATTTATGGCGAACATCAATCAGGCAAAAGGAGCAGATGGATTACCAAAAAAAGTTTGTTAACAGTAACAAAAAATGGTTCAAAAAGAGAAGCATGAATTTCTGCTGTCTACTTTCATAATGTTTCCTTAATTTATTGAGGAAGTCACATCAGATATGCTGATCACTGATATGCTAACCCAGAACTTTTCAAGCCAGGAGTGACTGAAGAGGCCCACTTTCAGCAATAGTTTGAAACAGCAAATTGCAATGAGGAAGACTCCTGAATCAGCCTAACTTCCTCCACTAAAAAAAAAATAAAAAAAATATCACAACTCCAAAGGCTACCAGAGAGAAGATTCAGCATGAGATAGTTGTTCAGGCATTCTTCATAAATCCAACAAAAACAAGTGTATTTTTCCAGAAACACGGGTCATGTGCAGCAGAGCAGACACACTATGCAGACCCACTATGACAGTCATAGTAGAACGCAGCCAAACCTGCCAGGTCTGGTGTCAAACACAAAACTCAAGCCGCACAGCCTTTCACACTGAACTGCCCCAGCTTCTCACAAATTTGCAGCACAGCGGAATGGCCTCTTTTACAATCTGTGACTTGACACCAGATATGGCAAGCAGGTCAGTCTGCTTTTTTGTCTGTGAGCCAGACATACTCCAGAGTGGGAGCGATGCCACGGCCCTGCATGGCCGCGGGGAGAAAAAGTGAAGAGCTGAGCCTGGTGGAAACACACCATCAGGCAGCCCCCACTGTGGGCTCAGCACTGCAGCCCCATCCCACGACCCTGCACTTGGGTAAATGATGTGTCTATAGGGCTTGTCCCATGCTGAGAAGGACATGGGTGGAGACATTCCATATCTTTATAGGCCATAACCTGCAGTCACTAAGGGATTTACCCCTAGACCTGAGGCTGGGCTGTTTGAGCCGGGCTGCCCTTAGCACTTGCCTCAGGCCCCAGACTGAAGCAGGACAGCCTTGTTGCTGACTTCTCTTTAGCAAGCACCTGATGCTTTGGAAGGAAATGATGTTATATTTCCCAATTTCATGTGGAACTTCATGCAATACAGACTCTTTTAAAATCAGTAGGATTATTCCTGAAGTCTTACCTGAGGTGAGCCAAAGGACTAAACTGAATCTTCTTAGATGTTTAGGCAATGCATATTAGAAAACAAATGTACCAGGTTTCCTACCTAAACATTAAGGAAGGACAAGATTTTGTTTTACATCAGTACAGCACTAACTCTGCTGTGTGATTCAAGTTAATGATTTCAACAAACGAAAAATTCATTCCACTCAGAATGATTTTTCCCAGCTTCAATTTTAATGGAACAACAGTTACTCAAACATAATCACGCCTGTACTAACAGGTCCAAAATACAGGTGAAGAGGAAGTGAGATTGTTGCCTAAAAATTTAATAAGTGTGATAAAGAGCCTAGAAGGAAAAAAGCTAATAAAGATCAAGAACAACATTGACATAGATGAAATAAGCAAAAATCAAGGCATAAACAATCTGAAGCTGAAAATGAAAGATCTCTAAGCCTTAAATCAAAGTAGTGGAACAGCTTTCCAATAGCAGAACAGAGAAAGAAGTCTGACATTAGTTGGCGCTTGCTCAGCTCACAAGAGCATTATATAATGGAGATGTCTGCAGCAGCCAGAGACAAGACGTGATGACCCAGGAGGTCCTCTCAAAGTCTGTTTGCTCCCAAAGTAAGATGGCATGCTGCACACCTTCCCCTTCAGGGAAAAGGATCAGGAAGAAAATGAATATATGACAGCTGCTAGATATATTTTTCATCAGACTCAGCTACCAGGGTACGCACAATGTAAAGGCATATCTAGAATAGAAAACACTAATTAACTCTGCGCAACAGCCAAGAACATATCCAGCTGTACCAGCTTGCTGGGTACATCCATTTCAATCCACAGGCATTCAACGGCTCAGCGGAAATGTGTAATAGAAGAAATCTGCGTGACATGGCAGCCAGTGAAGAGTTACAACAGAGCCATGGGTGATGACCATTTTTCCTTTGAAAAAGCCATTGAAGACAAGATCCAGTCTTATCTGTGACTGATATTATTATCAAAATCAGCTGTGAAAAGTCAAAGTATTTATTACTGTGAGGCTACAAACAGCTGGTTTTGATTCTGACCTGTATCCCAAACTAGGCTAGCAAGTAACATACTTTAAGCCCCACAGTACCTTGCTAATTTTTAACTACTTTTTTCTTTTTTTTTTTAGCTCTGTTCAGCTTGTACCCTATTCAGACAACCAGATATTTTCCTTATGTGCTTCAAGCAGAGTCTGTGCCACAGTGTAAAGATAAATTCTAACCTTATTATGTCTGCAATTTTACTAAGAGGATTTTCATGACACTCTTCTCTCAGTGCCAAAGACAGCTTTGCTTCACCACTGTAAAAATCCTACATAAGGCCATTCCTGAGAGGGATTCGCCTATCTAAAGATGCTGGTGAGAGCTACCTGTAGTGGGAATTATTCTCACTCATGGCATTCCATGCATTAACTATCTTAATAAAAATATTAAGATGCTGTAGTAAAAATCATGACCCACAGAAGACAGACAAAACAAGAAAGTATCAAAAATTTAGCCATATAAATCGCTTCTGTGAGACAGCAAGTACTGCATTCATCTCACAGCTACACTGGACACAACAGTATTTGCTTGTATTAACACTTGAACAGTATGGGGAGCAGAACCCATGAGCCCCATCTAAAAGGTTTATACTCTTCTTTTTATTATAACTGTTTGGCAAATTTACCCCCATTCTCTTTGTCAAGAGAACCATTTTTCATTTATGAAACAGAGCGGAAATATAACCTCAGTAATCAGATGCTTATGAGATTCCTGGAGATCATCTTCCTGAGGGACGCACAGCTGTGTAGACCTTCCCAAGCTACATAGAAGGCAGCTCTGTTGGCACAGAGCTTCCAGAACCATTGAATTGACACTGTTCCTCCTCTGCCAGACTTCTCCGTCATTGTGGAAAGGGCAAAGATCAAACACTTCCATGTTTCCTGAGAATATGTTTTTCAACGCTAAAACCACACTGATGTCAGGAGAGGCTGCATTTTACCAGTTATTCCAAATAGGATTTGTGTTTCCTTTTTCAGTGACCCCTCTTCACTTAATGTTGACTTTGCCACCTAAAGCCTTTTACCACACAGTTTCTTTTCAGAGTTCAGATAACTTTCTCAACAGCATTTTCTTTCTTCACTGAGTATATCTCATCACAGGTGTTTTTAAGGGACAATTTCAAAGCAGGCAAGTTAGGCTAGGAGAGCACTTCACAAACCCTAAAGGACTGGCCACTTTATAATAAGAAGAAATCTGCATGGACATGGAGTCCAGTTCTGATGTCAGTCAGGACAAAACAATGCAGAAAATACCAAAAGAAAAAAACTCCACTAGACCTAAAATCCCAGTCTAACTGCAAAGCTTATAAGGAAAACTCTACCTCTTATTTTATTCTAAGTAGCTTGCAGAAAAATGAGAAAAAAAAATAGCACTACAGAGAATGGTGATGTAGCTATTTTAATTTCTCCAAGTACAATGGTTTTAAAGAAGAAAGAAAGAAATCCTTCCAACATTGATCCCCCCAAGGACAGTTAAATATAGGTTGAACTTTGCAGAGCCTCACCACAGGTATTCCTCTCCTGGAGACCAGCTGGATTGCCAGCTGCTCCCTGTTGCTGTAATCAAGTCCAACCACCTAGCTCCTCAGTTCTAAAGTTGCTTTTAACCTGCTGCCACCCATAGGTATGACAGACTTCCATACCACCACCAGCTTGCCTCCCAGGCCAACTCATGGCTCTGTGGATGTCAGAATTTCCCTTATGTTTCCCTGATTATTTTCCTTTGACAGTGCTAGACAGATTTTTGCGTTGGGTGGAGGCCTCACTGTGTTTTAATTCTGGAGAGGGAAACTCCTTATTAGAAACTGAAATAGCAGCGTATACACTCTGTACTCTTCTAAAATATCTTAGCAAAGTTTTCTAGGTTGACCACAGATTTCATAACAACTGCACTTTAGCCTGACAGAAGCCAGAAAACTGTGTTAAATGAATGAATGTAGTCATCTTTGGTACACTACAGACCTCTGCCAACTGTGCTTGCGGCCTGCTTTCCTTAGAACTTAAGGCCCTTATAGAAATGCAAAAAGTGAGCTGCTGAGACCAGACTAGTCTTTTCATTTTCTAAAGTACAAGTAAAACTGAGTACAAGAGAGTAAATAGAAGATGAAAGGGTAAAGTTAGATGATTGTTACAGCCATAAACCAATACAGTATTCCTATCATAGTCCAAGTTTTCAGAGATGAAACTATATTTCAGATCTGCATGCTTTTAGTAAATTCTAGGTTACCTTCCATCTTTAATTACAAAGTATGCACATTCTGCCAACAGTTCATCCTGGTGAAGTATTATCTGAGTAAAAAAGACCCAACTGTAGGTAAACTCTATGACTGGATGCCGTGGTTACATTTAAGCCTTCATCCTGAATGAGGCAGGTGCATCATTTTGAAAAATTAATTGATATTCTTGTCAGAAATACAAGCACAGGTGAAGTCAGTCCTGAAGTAATGAGGGTATCAGTGTTAAATTGCACTTCCCTAATAAAGAGAAATGCTAAAATGTGGTCTTATGCCAGTATTTTTTTCCTAAATGTATTCAAAGACTACACTAAGTACTTATTTATTTTGTGTCTAACAACCTTCAGAAATTTATTTATATTCTAATGAAAACATTTCAGATCCAACCCCTGGCTAATATACAGTACTTGTAACATTTACTTGCTGAACTTACTCTTTCTGTTCATGACTTATCATGAATAAGTAAGTAGCTTCTGGTTTTCTTCAAAATGTATTAAAAGTAATCTAGTGATGCCTAACATTAACTGTTCATTAGTTCTGCTGATTAGCATTGGTTGAACAATGACTCACAGATGTTTTCTATTTCTTGATGAGACTGGAGAAAGTAAATATAAGAGTAGTTTCAACACTCTCCTATGAATAATCTCTATTGTTTTCTGAAATCTTGTTTTAAATATTATAGTTAGTAAAATAATATTCAGAAACAGTTATAGAAAGAATACCGAAAAGGGACATAAAAGTAAGAGAACAATATTCACGTTTATTTTTTCTAATATGAGCAGACATTTAAAGAAGGAGTAAAGTATATGCTCTGTTCTGCTCACATTTTGGCAATTATGCATTTGGTTTAGCTCACATTTCATGCACAATATTTAAAATACCAATGCCAACTCTGAGCAATCAAAAGTCACATACACATGTACCTTACTGTGAATGAAGGTTTGAACCTAATGGAATGAATGGAAATTTAAAAACATATCGCTACTGGCTATCTGGTTTCTGAACCTGAGGGCACAGAGAGAGATATCAGCTTCTGACCTTTCCTCACAGTTTTGAGAGTTAGAAATAGTTATTTTTATTTTTGTGAGCTTATCCTATCCGATACTCACCTATCATATAAAATCATAGAATTGTTTGGGTTGGAATGGGCCTTAAAGACCATCTAGTTCCAACCCCCCTGCCATGAGCAGGGACATCTTCCACTAGAGCAGGGTGCTCAAAGCCCCATCCAACCTGGCCTTGAACACTGTCAGGGAGGGGGCAGCCACTGCTTCTCTGGGCAACCTCTGCCAGTGCCTCACCACCGTCACAGTCAAGAATTTACTACTTCTATCTAACGTAAATCTACCCTCTTTCAGTTTAAAGCCATTACCCCTTGTCCTATCCCTACATGCCCTTGTAAAAAGTCCATCTCCAGCTTTCTTGTGGGTCCCCTTCAGGTAGCAGAAGGCTGCTAGAAGGTCTCCCCAGAGCCTTCTCTTCTCTGTGAATATGTTTTCATGGGCTGGGACTTAGAAGGCCAAACATTATGGCACACTAAAAAAAAAGTCAGCAAAACAATGAACACTTCCTGATAACCTACATTATTTATGGCTTTAGGAGATATCTGGAAAGCATGTTAGAAATTAGATTACTTTTAGAAATGTATTTTCTACTCATTTTCTCTTTAGGGAGAAAAGTTAGTGCTTGGAACTATTCTCACTGAAGTCCTTGATTTCTGCAGCTACACTGTCAGATGTTCCTCAATTTTGAAGAGGGCTAAATGAACTATTAAATGTTATTCCTTACTCTCTGTTAACATGCCTCACTGAAACAAATATCCAAAAAGCTACTGACTTGAACTATAACCCCAGAGATAAATGTTCACAGCCTTTAGGGCAATTTTGGTTATATACAATTTTTAGACACCAGTACTTTCTGTTCAAGTGAGCCACAGCTCTAGATGTGAATTATATCAGGTTTGGAATATCTAAGTAATATATCTTAGTCTTCTGTCTAAAAAACTGTACCTAATCATAACTTATCCATCACCAGAGAAACTTTTCATCTAAATGGAATAAACTTCTGGGTTTTGTTGCAAATGAGAAAATAGAATTTTTGATGTATGCTTTATCAAATCCCTGGATATTGTAATCTTATTATTCAGATGAAAACTATGTGATTTTAGAAAGAATTGTGTTTTAATCTAAAAATGTTTAAGAAAGACAGTGGCTGCTTTGCTTTACATAGCCATTAAAGAATGCGATGGAAATAAATATCATTTCCTAATACTACCTGAACTCTCTACCCTCACTCACAGCCTACCTTTGATTTTGACTATTACGACCAATGATCTGCAATCAATTATATCAGCACAGCTGGAAGAAACATGGAATAATATATTAAATAATTCTGCCTCTTGGATTGATACAGGAAGAATCACAGCAAGACAGCAATGTTTAGATGCTGAATCTGAAAGCTAGAGATAAGAAGCTGTCCTGGTTTTGCTAGGATAGAGTTAATATTCTTCCTAGTAGCTGGTGGTAGTGCTGTGTTTTAGAATTTGGGATGAAAATAATGTTGATAACACACTGATGTGTTCGGCTGTTGCTAGGCAGTCAAGGACTTTTCAGCTTCTCGTACTGGCCGGGACAGCTGACCCCAAGTGACCAAAGGGATATCCCATACCGTATGATGTCACACTCAGCATACAAAGCTGGCAGAAGAAGAAGGAAGGGGCGAACGTTCAGAGCGACGGCGTTTGTCTTCCCAAGCAACCGTTACATGTGATGGAGCCCAGCTTTCCTAGAGATGGCTGAACACCTGCCTGCCAATGGGAAGCAGTGAATGAATTCTTTCTTTTGCTTTGCTTGTGCTCGTGGCTTTTGCTTTACCTATTAAACTATCTTCATCTCAACCCACGAGTTTTTTCACTTTTACCCTTCTGAGTCTCTCCCCAATCCCACTGGGGGGGAGTGAGTGAGCAGCTGTATGGGGGTGAGCTACTGGCTGGGGTTAAACCACAACGGAAGCAAAACCACATTTTTTAACAATTTAAGAACAAAGCCTACAAAAACAGAACTGAAATGCATAAGAAAAAATAGAATGTGTCTAAAAAGAAGTGTTTCATTTTTACAGAATCAACAAATTCAAAAAAGATTTATCTATATCTATATTTTTTCAGTAACACCCCCCCTCCAAAAAGCATTTAGTCAAAATATTTCCAATCACCCCTAAGCTGAAGTCCCAGTTCTGCAAACACTGCCATAGATGGTGACTTGAATACCCACAGTGATGCTTTAAAAGACTTACGGCAGAAGACTTAAAATATATAGCACAAGTGTTTGTAGGATTTGAGACTGACAGAAATAACTTTTTTTAAAAAATCAAATTCTAATTTTGAACCGTTCTTTCAATGATAAAGCTGAGGTGAGATATTCATGCTGTCATTTCCAATTGAGTTCATAACCTCAAGGATTAACACAATATAAATATTTGAATTACACAATGTTAAAAGGCATATCTGATGCTGATTGGTGAAACACTTGAAATACCTTTCCCCACAGGCTACTGTAGTTTCAGCAGATGAAAAGGTAACTTAGTTATGAGAATGCAGGCAGAGCTAATACAGGCAACAAATGTAAAATCTGGATTAGCACAAGCAAAGAACAAATTCTTAGTTTACTTTGCGTAGCTCCCACAGATGTAATATAAAAGAGTGAACTTTAGAAGGGCAGACTTCTGAGATGATGGAAGAAAACGGCTAAATGCAAGCAGGAAAAAATGATAAGCCTGAGAACATGAGATATGGTAGAGCATTTAAAAAAACTGCTTGTGAATTAAGAGCAAAATGAACAATTCCTCTTCTCTTTGAATTTCCATTACGCTACAGAATCACAAACTGAGACTGAGCATAGTTATTGAGTTAGCTAAGCCCTAAAAGAACAAAACTGCACAACTGTCACAACAGTGACAATAAACTCTTGCACTGACCTGAACACACTTTTTGCTTTCACATCAGGAATCCCTACCTCATCCAAAGTCCCCTTCTTACCCCAGTACCTCTCTCAAGTTTCCCTAACTGGTAAGGAAAGGTTTTGAAGAAGAGCGACCCAAAGAAAACTTGGAAAAAGCAGTGAAACGGCACAGCCTGGACCTGACCTCAGCAGCCAGGAGTGACTGGCTCTGTCCTCCAGCACGCTGCACGCCAGCTGAGAGGCGCAGTGGTTCTGTGTCCATACAGCTGCGCCCCAGTGACGACGCCGGGGACCTCCCGAGCCCTCCGGCACCCGCACCCAGGCCCAGGAGCTCTCCCCGGCCACCCCTTGCGCTCCCTGGCCCGAACGGGGAGGCCATGGGGGTGAGAGGCCCTCGCCGCGCTCCTCACAGGGAGCCTCAGGCAGCACGCGTGCCCTTGGGGAGGCCGGCGCAGTGCTGCCACTCAGACTGCAGAACGGCTCCTTGGAGGGAGAAAAGAAGGACCCTTTGCTGGGTTAAGAAACAGAAGAAAAGACAATTTATGGAGAAAGACAAAAAGATGTGGGTTTTTTTCCCAGACATTGCAGTTTTGCTTTCTGCACACCCACAGCCCTGTGGCTTACAGGTAGCTCCTGAGGAATGGCATCTGGGTACTCACAAGTTGTGTGGTCAGCCCGAAGGTCCCGGCAGCCTCCTCCCCAGCTCGAAACGATCTGAACCCGAGCACGTCATCCCAGCATGGCCTCAGCTGCTCAGCCCTCAGATAAACCCTCCTGGAGACGTGCTGGGGGAAGGGAACAGCCCTCTGCCGAAGGCCCACGAAATAACCACAGCCCCCTGCAAGCACCAGGGAAGATGGGGACAGCCCTGCTTGCTGCCACCACCTCGTATTCTCCCAGATGATGCCTGTGAGGGCCAAAGCGCCCAGAGAAACGAGGCACCAGCAGGGTGGGCAGGCGGAGAGGGCACCAGCGACAGGCCCTGGGGCAGGGCAGAGCTGGGGTGCAGCCCCGCAAGGCAGAGCTGTGCCCCGGCAGCCGGGCTGCCCGTGCTCCCAGAGGCAGCTGCTGGCAGGGCGGGCATCTCTGCCAGGCCGTGTCCAGTTTATTGACATGGGAACTCAGGTCGAGAGGGAAAGGGGGGGGAGAGGGAGGGCATGGGGAGGTGGGTGACCCTGGATGGCAGGGTGGCGGGTGGGAAATGGGAGGAGAGAGGCTGAGGCCATGCATATATCAAGAGCATCCAAATACAGCAGCTACTGGGGCAAGACAGCTATGCTTATACACTTTGCTGCGCACATGCTCTTTGGGAACACTGTAATTAACTGCTACCAAAGCTGGCTGTGGGACGGCAGACTGCAAGGCAGATTTGGGTGGTCTACCGGCCTCGGCTTTGGCACTTCACTGGCAGTGTAGAAGCAAGGCTTTCCGCCTTGACCATAGCCAAAGGGCGGCATCGATGGGGCTGGCTCTGATCTCACAGCTGTGGGAGCAAGGAAAAAATCTGTCTGCAGCTGTGCAAATGTGATCTTCTTGGTGAGAATATTATAGGGGACTCCTCAGCCAGCCTGTGCTGTTGCTCCAGAGCTGTGCGACAAGGCAGCCCCATGTGTGCCATGGCTTTTGATGAGGGTCTCCATCAAGGGTTGCAGAGGAGCGATGGGGATTTTCAGGGTGTTCCACTTTTCTGCCTTGACTGAATCAACAGATGACTACATGTGCGCCTCTTGATCCTGTGACAGCGAGAGTGGTAGATCTGATCTGTGCACTAAAATACACCATATATTTCTCTCCAGCAGCAAGAAGATCTACTTTTGACAAAGGGGAGTAGAGCAGTTCAACAGATGCCCTTCTTCAACTGGGAGTAAAGGCAACCAGTCCCTGAAGTCCTGGCTTGGCACCATGGGAGTGTGTTCCAAAAGCACAAGACACTACGAATTCCATTTTGGCATTGTATAACCTAGCATCACTAACACGCCTGTGGTATGAAGTAACATAATGTTCTGTGACAAGATCTAAGCAACATACAGTGAAAAGTTACTGAATCCTTCAGGCGCATAGAATGTTTTCAGGCCAGATATCATCTGCTTCTTGTATGTAATCCAAATACAATTGACTGAATTGGTGCTGATACCAAAGCACATGTGAGATCCAAAAATAAACAAATTTTCAGTTTCTAATTATACTGGACAATTTAACGTTTTTTTTTTTTTTTTCAGATGCGCTGAACAGTTCATTTTCTCTTTTCTGCATTGCCATTAAGCTTCAGAAGCACAAACTGGTTTTAAGAATAGGTGTTAACTTGGCCAAGTGTTAAAAGAACAAATTAAAACAGTGAGGCTATTTATGACAGCAAGCTTATAAAAGGTTCCTAAAAGTGTTAAATAGCTGGAGATGAGGAATAGGTCTCAGAGAAAAAAATCAGCAGTGCAGATGTCACTGCAAATTCTGTATACCACTGAGGTCTCACATTAACCTTTTCTCTCTCCAGCAAAGCATTTCCAGTACTTAAGTGCAGACTTGGTAGTCCTTTGTACAAGTCCCACATAATCTCTTCTCCTCCACAGTAAGCAAGATATTTAAGTTAGATTTGATGATTGTTAGTACAGAACCAGGATTTCACCAAGAGAACATAGAAAATCTTGACACTTCTTATACTTTTGTAGAAAGAACCTAATAATTCTTCTCAAGGTATAACTAAGCATGCACTTGCCTATTTAAGAAGTTGATCATGATACAGTGATTCTACAGGGCACCTTTAAGTAAATGAGATTTGTTTTCAGAGAGGCTTTTTTGAAGAGCATTCTCCTATTAGATGCTATGATTAGATTGTATTAAACAAGTCATGTTTCTGTAAATATGTGATTGTACACAGAAACAGACACACCTGTGAGTCTGCACTATATGAAAGCAGAGATGGTCAGCGACTGGGCAAATCCCACTTACATACTCAGGGAATTAGACTGCACAGAAAATGTTTAGCTGTTTTATTATTATCAGGTTTTCTCTGTTTCTAAAATGCTGCTGTATTTTTCACCATCCATGTGTTCAATAAATAGTGAACAGTGTTTTTACTTAAAATACAGCCTGAATGCAAATTTTTCTCTGTCTCCTTTGAAACTGTTTGGAGCCTCAGAAGGTAATAATGAAAATAGCCACTGCTTATTTCCTTTGGTGCTGTCAGGATCCAGCTCAAGGCTTCCTGGCTGCATAGACAAAATATCAATAGGGAAGGGAGGGAGAAAAGACTGCTACTGATAAATAAAATCATACTCCAACTGTTGTCACGGATTTCAGCGTATTGCCTTTACGGGTTCAGCTCGAAGCCCTCTAAGATGCTTACCCAGAACAATAAGGAGGTAAGAAACTCTCTCCTGTATGCAATACGCACAACTTTCACAAACAATGCAAAGCAACTCATTCCAAGCTGTTATTCTCCCAGGGAGCAAAAGGTGCCTGCCAAGGACAATGTGGCCCTGACTCTATTCTGTCAATGCGATGGCCTCTCTTCCACTGTCACTGCAGCCCCACACAAGAGGGGGGTTGTTCTGTTTTGGATGCACCTGGGAGGGTGAATAAAAATGCAGAAGGCTGCTCTTGAAATGTCAGCCTGACGACAGGAATTACTGCCACAACTGTGAGGAAGCTCATTCCTGCAAAATCTTTGGCAACAAAGAACCTCAAATTCATGGACAGACTTTGTATGAACATATACATCTTTTGGACATTTGTTAGACTTTTCTATGATCCTCCCTCCTTCATATCAACAGTTAGGTTTTGTATTTCATGTGTATGAGATTTTGTGTCTAAGATTATATTTATCCTTAAAAACATCTCCCACATTGCTATGGTATTTTCAAAGGAACTGCAGTCTTATCATATACATCTGTCCAGGTTTTAATATAACCAGAAAAGCATATGGTTATGCATATTAACATATTATGAGAAGAAGACGCTTTAGGCAGACCTCAGTTTTCAGCTTTAGCAACTTGACTATTCATACACTGTTGGAAAGCACGCTAAATGACACAGGGAGGGCCAAAATCTACTCTGTTTTCAGCGTGCGGACATCACTGTTTGAATCAGAAGTTACATGCATACACATGTGCAAAAACAGGCAGTTGGGGCTTGTATTTTTGACATTTTAAAAAATGCTGTTGCAGCTGGATGCAGAGAAAGGCCAAGGGATGAAAGTTATGTAGCCTTGCAGATTTTTATAAATTTGAGCAGTACCTGTCTTCAAACTTTCGCCTTTCTTGGTTCCAGCATTCGTCTACGTGTTCTTTGGGTGCGCGCTGTCTACACAGAGGCAAGGAGATTGTGTTGCCAGGATAGTTACAGCACTACAGAGGGGCCTAGCTTAAAAGCAAAAATGCACAGTTGACAAGGCATGCTCAGAGGCTTTTGGTAGCCTAGGAGATAAACTGATTATCTCTTCTGAGATAAACTAGTTCAAAAAAACCCCAATGTACAGAGTGGGAAAACCTAAGAGCAGTATAAAAACCCCAGGAATCATTAATGAACTCTGGAGAACAATCAAGTACATCTTAGTGAGTAAAACAGCCAAGGCAAGATTACAAGGAATCAGAAAAGACAAATGAAACTGCAAGAAGCTTTTGAAGTCTGCTAAAGATCAGTTCAAGTGAAAGGTATATCATTGTATTCTTTTTTTCTGATCTCTGAAAAGGTGGGTTTTTTTGGCTGATGACTAGCGGTATAGCATTTTTGCATAAGGATTTCCATTTTTAGCTAAGTAGTTTGCCTGCCCTAATCTTAAGCCAATGCTTTTTGAGAAATTCCAAGCTCTTATTAAGTTAAACCAAACTTGTAAATGGAATCCCTTTAAAAAAAATATGAAATAATATTGACTGAATTTCTACTGCTTTTATTTTTAAAAAACAGGCTCAAGCAAATGACTGCTGAACAAAATGAGGGTTGCAGGCTTACACAATGCCTCTGAGAATTGTTACAATATAGAATGGCAATATTTCCAAACTGTCTTATTGCATATTCCTTAGCTTACAAAGAGGGTATATCAAATCAATAAGACATGCTTAAAACAAAATGAAGAGATTAGAAAGCAAACAAAACAGGATCTGATAAAAAATGTAAATCAGCAGTCTCTGCTAGATGTAAATTTAACTTCTTATTTAAAGATAATATTTAAAGATAGTATTTTTAAGACATTGTCTGACAGCTTACTGCAATTATTAAAAAAGGGAAAACAGGCAAACTCTTTATTTACAGAATTAATACATAGGAACCTTCTGAAATAATTTATTGCATAGTGCTCTGTAGCCAAAGGAACTGTATCTGATGATTCTTTTTGTCCTCTCTGTTCTCTGCTCCCTAAGATTATTCATTACTTTAGTTGTGGGCAAAAACACACACTCAGAAAGGCAACTCGCTGGCACTGGGACCATCTTTGGCAGCACACTGCTAACACACCTGCCCAGGGAGAATTGCCTCTCCTCATGGAGGCGTTCATTGGCCTCTTAACTAGTGCAGCAGCTTTGCGGCTTTTTGCCCTGTACTGCATGCTAAAAGCAGTTGTGGTTGATGCTCTCCTTGGAGTTACTTGCACTCAGCAAGTGATAAAAAATCTTCATCATAACATCTAAAGAAAAGCTCAGGAACAGCATGACCTTTATCAGGACTTAAATCCTGTTGTTGTGATGAGTTTCACTTGGCACTTCTCAGCCACAGATTAGAATCTGCTTCAATAACCACCAAACAAACATCACAAATAACAATTATATCTGAAATACATTGCTGAAATACCTCTGAAATATCTTGTTGGAACATGATCACCAGCCTTGTTTTCAACCCTACATCCCCAAAACAGCTGTACCTGAAGTTCTGCAAGAAAGTAACTTGCAAGAATTCCCCCCATAGTACTCCATCTTCTGTTAAATCTCATCAGGTTATAATAAAATACTGTTTGCATTTCCAGTGAAAAAAATACATCTTGAGACAGAAAAGACTGTTAACAAACCCATGCTTTACAATGATTTTGCTAATGGTTTTGCTATTTTTGTAGGTGGATATCTGCCTATAACCAAAAGTATTCATGGTCAAAGATAAACATATTTAAGAAAAAAAATTCAAATATGAATTATCTATTTCGCTGACATCATAGTGCCAAGAAAAAAAACTTAAAACATCGCTTCCTGAATTGCATCCACTTTAGTCACATTTTGTTATAGGTGTCAACGCTGTCAGAATATCATCTGCCAAAATGAATTAGTGGAAAATTTAGTACTTCACTTTTAATGAAGAATAAGATTGTAATGGCATTTCAATTTTACTTCACCCTCTTGTTAGCACTTGATAAATGCTCTCTCGCAAGCACTGCTGCTCTTCTGACGTGATGCCTGCACTCTAATATTGCAAATCTAAAGAAAGCCAAAGGCAGAAAGTTTTCTGGTTTTCCTAACATTTCTTGAGATCTGTGCAACCTATTTTCATCTTAATGATTTAATTTGAGTGGATTAGTGGGGGTTTTCTCTCCCCTCCTAAATAATGTTTTATTTTGAGTGGATATGTGTATTAGCAGAGATTAATGAACACAAAACAAACTGTCAGTGAAAAACATCTGAAGCACGTCTGTATGTTCACGTATGTATACACACCAGGAGAGGGATGAACTATTTTGTCTCTTACTTACGGGGTGCTGTGAAAAAATATTATTTAATCACAAATGACTGTTTTTCTTTCTTGTCTCATAGAGTTGAGTTCCATCATAATGCTACACTGGGAACAGACGCTTCCCATGAGATATCTGCTGTGCTTACTACCCCTGAAAAACAAAATATGGTTTTCTTCAGCGCAAAACCCAACTGTAGGCACAGCTGAAGGCACAACAATGACTCAGGCGGCCAAAATGTTGACTGGGCAACCTTGCTGAGCAACACCATCAGAGATTTGCCATCTTCTGAACACATAGCAACAGCCATCTGCTATGCAGGGAGGTCTGTCACTGGAGCTGACTCAAAGTTTGTCAAAAGCCTGAGAAGAAGGGAGGAGAGGCCCTGAGGTGCAGGGCTGAGTGAAAGCTCTGGAGCCTCAGACCAGTCATTCCTGGCAGTTCCCAAGGTGTGGAGGCTGGGAGCCCTGACCACTACTCTTGGGAACAGCCACTCCCACAGCAGCAGCAGCTCCTGTCTCCTATGTCATCTCTTGCCCTTAATGACACCAACCAGCCCTGCATGCCAGACACAGCACCGACAAACTGGGAAGCAGAGCTGCGCTTTCCTCTGCCTCTCCCAGTAAGCCCTCCCAGCCACTTTCCTTGCTTAGAACTGAACTGGCCTTCCTGTCTTTGAAAGAAGGAAATTATGCCATTTGGCTACAGTTGGTGGTGTGGGACTCCACAAGGTAACAGAGAAACATTAGAAGCTGGGAACTGCAGAAAAGGAAAGGGAAAAAGCAAAGGATACTGATAAAGGATAATGATGATGGGTCAGTGCTAGACGGGGTTCTACAGAACAGAAAGAAACATTCAATAAGTATTCATGTTCTGTATTTTGGGAAAGAGACAGATAATGTATACCTACCAGAAGATGATGACGGTGTTGATGGTGATGATGAATGGTAATTTCCCTTCCCAACTCAGAAGGAAATCAAGTGGCAGCTCCAAAAGGCGGGCATTTTAAAATGGGTATGTTCAGATAACTTCTGACAGAAGCTCTCTCAACTACTAGAAATGATTTTCAATAGCAGTCAGAAGTTGCAAAGTACCAGAGGACTGCAACAAAGGCATTGTTGTGCAATACTTTAAAAGGATAAGTGAGTTAATCTCAGTAATTACGGGTCTGTCAGCCTGATATCCATTCTGGACAAAATTACTCAGGAGCTGACACGGAACTTCAGCAGGAAAAAACTAAGGGTGTTGTGTGTATGTGGAAACTAGATCTTTCAAATTCAGCTGTCTAAAATGTCTTTTATCAATGGATTTACAAGTTTGGTTACTAAAAGTAATTATGCAATACGGTTAGATTTATACAGGACATCTACCTTCATTTTGCATGGCATTTTGGCTATGAACCTGGAATGATAAGAATCAGTATGGCATACATGAAATAGATTAAGATCTGACTGGAGGATTTCAGCATATACTTGCAGTGAAGGAACACTGATTGACTGGGTGTCTTTGAATGGGTGTCTTTTTATTGTGTCCCATAAGGATCTGTTCTTAGATTTTACTAGTTAACATTAATCAGTGACCTGAAAAAATAAAAATACAAAAGCATTACCAATAACATTTGCAAATGACAGTAAGATTGGGAGACAAGTTACTAATGCAGCATGATCTAGGTAATTCAGTAAACTGGGCATAGAAAAAGAAATATGCAGCTAAATACATATACAAATTTAAACTCTTAGGAACAAAAAAAGCCGCACATACAGGATCTTGGGCTCCACCATGGGATACAATTACTGGCCTGGGGATTATAATACATAAGCACTGAAGTTAATGCTGTGGCTAAAAAAAAATAACTGTTTTTTAGTTATGTAAATACATGCAATACTGTAGTAACAGAGAGATCATACTGTCTTCATTCTATTTGACAGCAGCATGACTGCTTCTGCAATAATATCCAGTACTACAAGATACTGAAAAACTGGTGAAGTTTCGAAGAGTAGCCATCAAGATCATGGAATACAGGAAAATGTTACTTAAAGTGAGCTATCCAAGGGCCCAATCTCCTTCTCAGATCAAAGAAAGAAATCTCCAAAGCAAGAACCAAAAGCAAAGCATTAAGCAGCAGCTTCTAATTGTAGAAAGAATAACATTCTAGAAAAACATTCCAAGTGAACTGTTGGTATTACAAAACTTACCGGGCTGGATTTTAAAATGGGTAAAGTGTACACACACAATTATATGATGTGGGGTGTCCATGAAGAAGATATTTGAAGAATCGCATCATTTTGAATTGGACTGTATCTTGGGAAACTTCTGCTCAAGTGGCACCATGGTTGGACCTCTGCCTCTACTCTGCATTCCTAAAATATGTTTCCTTTTTCAAAACAGTTGAAGTTCCCTTGTTCAAAACATGAAGTTTAAAACATGAAGTTCTCAATCATGGTTTCTAGAACACTTGGGAATATCTTAAAACTGAAGAAACTTTCAAACTTCAGTGTCGCAAATGTCCTTTGTCCGTAATTTGTCCCTATAACTTGTCAGCACAGTCAGTCACACAGATATCCAGGCTACTTCAGCATGACGCATCCAACCTGGGAACTGTCCATTAGAGTGCCCTAGGCTGTAAATCTAGATTAAATGATATTGCATTTCAAAGTACTTGACCAGCTACAGTTTGAAATGCCATTAACTCTAATGTGTTAGTTGTGAAAGCTTCAGCATGCCAACATCACAAACTCAATGAGGCCTCTGCAGACATAAAAGTTCAAGTCAAGCAGTTCAGCATTTAGAGCACTCATCAGAGAAGTGGGCAATACAGCTTCAGTTTTGACATGAGAGAATAAATAATACATCTTTCACACAGGAGAGTGACTTAATCGCTGAAATGTGGTATTTCTTGAGCTGGACTCTACTGGATCTGGCTGGGATGGAGTCAACTTTCTTCATAGCAGCCTGTATGGGGCTGTACTTTGGATTTGTGGCTAAAACAGTGTTGGTAACTCACCAATGTTTTGGCTGTTCCAGAACAGTGCTCGCACAGCACCCAGGCTTTCTCTTTTTCCCACTCTGTCCTCTCCTTCCCCCACAGTGAGTAGGCTGGGGATGGGCAAGAAACTGGATTGGGACACAACCAGGACTGCTGACCCAGACTGGCCAGGGATTTACTCTGTACTGTATGACAAAGCACTCAGCAATAAAAACTGAGCTCGAAGCGGGGTTTGGGCTTCCAAGGGGGTCATTTGATTTGGAGACCAGCTGGGCTGATGTCTGTCTGTCAGATGTGGCGAACAATTCCCTTTGTTTCACTTGGGGTTTTTTTACCCCTTCCTGCATCTATTAAACTGTCTTTATCACAACACACAAGTTTTCTCGCTCTTTTTCTTCCTATTTTTTCTCCTCAGCCCACTGGGGAGGAGTGAACGAGTGAGTGGCTCTGTGCGTAGTTGGTTGCTGGCCAGGGCCAACCCACCTCTTGGAATAATGAACACGAAAAGAGTTCTTGCAAAATACAGTAGTGTAACATTTGACAGGAATGCTTCACAAAATGGTATTCCCGTCTTCTCAGAGGAAAAGTTGATCCAGAATCGCTTCCAGTTAGTGTGATCAGTGAGATAACATGCAAAATAAGAATCACCATCATGGTACCCTTCCTGGCTCTTGTTAAGAGCATTCCAGAGTATAACATTTTTTTCTAATGTTAAAATCTTTATTTTCAGTAGTCCAAAGCACTTTTTTTCCATAATAAATACATGAATGAATCACCTATCTCTACAGTTGAGCTGTAGCCAATAACCATTTCAAGATGAGTTAGGACTAAGGTAAAACGTCCCCATTTTTTTTTTTTCTTCATGTAACTGAAATATACTTGGATCCCTCTTGTCTACTGGATCTATTCCCTAATTAGCATTGAAGCAGAATTCCTTGATTCATGCAGAACCTAAATGCTCTGAAAAAAATCAAAGTTGCAGAAATTAAGGGTAAAACATCTGTGCTTGCAGGTGTGCATCATCCCCACCCTCTTGTTTGTTAAACTGTATGCCTTGCCCTATTGATGCTCCTCATTACCATATGGAGATCATTCTTTTCCCTTTATTCTAAATAACAACGGCCTTTGTCACCACAAAGATAATTAGTAGCAGCATGAAGCCAACTTTCCACGAGACAGAAATTCAAATGTACATTACCATGAAGAAATTCTTTGTAAAGATTTACATTTTTGGAATGTATCTCTGAAATCTTTCTACATAAAATTGAGGCAAACTGAAGAAATTTTTTTTCTATTAGTAAGATATACAGGCTTTCCCTCAGCTCCCCTGTTTTAGAAGCCTCTTTCCTCATATACATGTACATTTTCCTCGTGTGCATGTACATTTACATTGAAATTGTATAATAATTATACCCCCAAACCTCTTCCTACAGAAATCAGTGGCAAATCTTCCACTGACATCAATGGAATCAGGTTAAAAGTGAATTCTATTTTTTGATTAAAATAACTTAATAAAAGGCTAATTATGATATAATTGTAATGACTACAAAGCCTTTTTCAAATTCTTTGCCTGCCTGAAAACCAAACTTGCAGGTTGACTCAGACAGATTTTTTTTTCATTCTAAAGAAAATGTACTTCCCAGTGACTAAGGGCATGACAATCAATTCCGTATGGTCCAGGGATGCTTACACCTGGTTGTTCAAATTACTGAAATGTGGTGGTTTATCGTAAAAACATGAAAAGAACAGTATTGAAGAAGACTGATTCGGCAATAACCATGTGCTTTTCCAGAAGACAACACCTTCCGAAAACAATGCATAGTCAACTGAGATTTTTAGAAACTGTTCTAGGTATTAATACTGACTCTGAGATACAGGCCTGGAACAGGCAGCTGTAGGGAAGACTAGGAGAACTTGGTACAGAAAGGTACAGGCTGTGATTATTAGGGGATGGGATGATGAGACCCAGAGCTAGAGTCAGAGCCCCTTAGAAGATTACTATAGGATGGTTCCCCCTTTGGAAGGTGCTGATTCAGAGAATTCAAATGACTCTACAAGAATCTTCATTTTGACAAATTTCTCCCCAAACAAAGCAACCCAGTGCTGTTCTGTGGCAGCTCCCAGTCACCTCTGTGTTCTGCTGGCTCCACAATGAAACCTGCCTGCTAAGCAATGAAGCATGCATACTGCTTATTCTCAATATGAGCTGTAATTTGTAATTGTTTTAAATTTTCTGTTTCACAAAATATTGTGTATTCTGAAATTTAAGTTAGCATTTGTTAGAGGGTAGACAAGTTAAGATAGCTTCCTTTGAAGTTAAAGCTTATACTAATATAGGGATACCACACCAAAAAGCCAGTAGACTTTTACAAGAGAACTCTTTGTGTGATGGTTACACAGTAGTTCCTTTTTTTTCTGCTTTGCATGTTATTTTCCTGCATGTGTTATGATAAAGGAGCAGTCTGAGCTTGTGAATTTAAGCATGTACAAACCAGCATTCTAAAAGTATTCATTAAAAAAGAGAGAGAAAAAAATCCAAACGACATCTACCCTACTGTAATCCAGTTCCTAGCAAATGAGTAATAAAAGCAAAACAAATAAAATACTTAAAAATAAATTCTAATTCTTACTTGGGCAAATACAATGAAGTTTCAGCATTCAGTCAGCTGCCTACTTACCTTGATCTTCTATTTACAAAATTAGAAAAGATAGCCAAGCTAATCAGTTATTTCAGCACTCCTCTTTAAATTAAGAAAGACAGCAGCAACTAACTTTTACCTGTCTCTTCAAAGCAGCACATCCAAAATCCTGCCCTTTTTCTCCAGCGGGCTACAGCCTTTAGTCAACCCACTCATCAGTTTTCGTAATCCTCTGATATGCACAGTTCTGAGGCTGTTTGGGTTCCCCCAGCCTAACCCACTACACAGACCTTCACAAGGCTTACAAATGTTAGATTTATTGGTAGAAAGCCTGTCTTCAATGTGAGATAAGCACATTGTGCCTAATCTTGTAAGGTACTGGACGCTGCCGTCATGCAGGCAATCTCCAGAAACTGTGTCCTGTAAGTGTATGGTTAATTCTTGTCCTCCAAAATTCAAGCACTTAAAGTTAAGCTAGTGTTCGCTTGTGATCAGGCAAAAGTATTCTGCACCTTGAAGGATCTTTCCATGGAGTCAGACGTATGGCTAAATTTCAGTCAATACCTAATCTCCCACAGACTTCACTGAAGTCAAATCATGGTTCTGAATGTAAATACAGATATATTGCCAGAATTTTAAAGAGCATTTTATTATTCATATGTCCTCAGGATATGAACTATAAAAAGCAGTGATGTGACTTTGGATATTTGTGGTATGAGCACATTTCTGCTTCATACTGCACAGGCAACACCACAGCTATGACAAAAGTGGTATACACGATTTCATATATATTTGGACACAGTAGAAAAGGCACAAGTAGGTGTGACAAGGACAAGGAGTTTTCAGACATGACTAAACTCTAAATTGCCTTGTAAAAGTACATTAAAATGTTCATTGCATGAAGGGATAGCATCTATATTACGCTGGTTGTGTTCTGAAACAATCTGAAAATGTCAGTGCCTGTATTTTCTCTGTTCATACTAAAACAAATATCCACAAAATTCACCACTGAATTTCTTTCTAGAGAAACCCCTGGGTGAAAATGTTAACTACCCTAGCTATCAACTTCTTGTTTTCTTCTGAGGTGGCTTTTTTAAATTTATTTTGCATGGGCTGTCAGATGAATTACATCATTTTAGGTACAAAGTAGTATTCTAATTAATGAGACGATGAAAAATGTTACTGCGTTCCTTTAGAAAACTTGATACTTTCTTCAGTCACAAAGTCCAACATTTCTGTCACAAGTAAGAGAATAAGTGAAGTGTAAAATCTGCATGAAACCAAAAATTTCCCCCAAGCAAGCAAAACTAGTAGGAGCTAAGGTGCTCTGTAATCTAGTGCTAAAATGCAGAACAAACACCAACTGATGTTAAGGGAACAAATACTGGCTTAAGATAACGCGTGTAAATTGCAACAGTGGACTTAATTTGAATGAGGGGATTATTTTATCCTGAGTTTCTCTTCCCCTACAATCAGTATCCACAGCACAAGATACTTTGAATTTTCCAAGGCAGCTGAGCAGATGAGTGAACATATGAATGTTACGCTACTCTTTAAATTAAACTTTTCTTCCTGCCTGCTTACATAATCAAAATTATCCATAAATGAGTAGGATTTAATGCCAGAAACAACCATCAGCTCCTCATATGTGACCACCTGTACAATGCCAGCCCACACACTCACTCCAGATCCCACTGTGCTGTGTCCAGTGACTTGCATTTCAAATAAAACTGTTCTGGAACATCTGCAGCAAATTTTGATTAGACAACATCAAAAGCCTGAAAACGCATCACTATCCTCAGTCTTTGTCCCAGTAGTTAACCACCATCACGAGTGAAAATGTTTGTCTTGTTTCTAACTGGAACTTGTTGGCTTACCAGCAATCCGTGCTTGTTCACCAGGATGCAGAGCTCTGTAGTTCCTACTGGCTTTGTTTGCTTGGAGGAAATGAAACTTGTTTTGATAAATCTAGCTGTGTCTCTTTTTGAAAACCAGATAGACTAAGCTGGCTTGGATTGCTGCTATAGGGCACTTTTTCAGCCCTCACATAATTTACAGTTTTATCCCTATCTCTTTTCAATATTTTAACTTTCTTTTTAAAATGTTGACAACATAACTGAATGAAGAATAGCAAAATTAATACCAATAATCCTTAGGTTGAAGTAAAGATCCCACTCTGTCAGAGATGACACCAGCTTTTTGAAATTTGGTATGGGGTTTCTTTGATGCAGCTCCTCTGTAACCATACAGTATATTTAGGACTTCTTTCAGGGACATAATTCTATGTAAGATGCACATGTGCTTTATTCCTGCATTTACGCTTGATATTTGACTGTATTAGCATGCATTTTCTTAGACTGGGCCTAGCTTACCAAGGGATCTGAATCTTCCCTTTTCTACCCATTAATTGCCATTTCACAGATTCACATATCTTGTCAGCAATTATGCTTTGTATATCATTGATGAAGACAACGAGGCATTAGACCCTTTGTCAAGCTCTGTGCAATGCAATAGACATAATCTCATTTGATGGTCACTCTTCACCCGCTGAGGTCAGTCTGCTGAGTTTTAATTTATGCGACATCTGCTTTCCTGACATTGCACAGTGCTTTTTTAATAAAAATATCCTGTAATTCTAATTCAGTGGCTTACAAAAATCCAAGATATTTCATCTGCACTGTTATCTGTAGCTAACAAATTTGAACTTTCATCGGGGAATAAAATCATGTTTGTTTGAGAAGACCTATTTTCCGTAGAGTCACACTGATTTGGTTTACTTTAACTACCACTTTTTCTCAGCTGAATCCTGAACCATCATCTTATTGTTTTTCTGGGGATTGCTGTCTTGGTAGCCAGAGCTGTCTGGCATAGCTCATTTATCTTTTGCATTTGGATTTTTGGCATAACTCTACACTGTCCATTTTTGGCTGTTCCGTAATACATTGAAATCAATATTCATTGCCTGATTCAACTTCATAACATCAGTTTTGCACATTACTGTCCTCATGCTGCAGACTCAGACTTTTACTACATCCTTATCCTACCCTTTCACAGGATGCCAACATTGGAGAACACCATTGCAGACATGGTTAGGGGCATGTGTTTAACAGAACTCTTTCTGAGATTGGTGACAAATCCAGAAGGAGCTCCTGGAAAACCTTCCTGTCATTCTTTCAATTTCACCTGCAGGCTGGAACTGCATGGGAAGGAGACGGAATTCGGGCTCTAGGTGAGTGGCCCTGTGTCACTCTGTATGCACAGACTGAGCTGTCAGATGTTGGAGTCCCATTTAAACTTGACAGTGGACAAAGAATGGTTTGAGTTGGGCAGGTATGGACATGAAAGAGGAAGGTTAAGCCTATTTACAAGGGAACACAGTGACACCTGAGGACCACAACTGCAGTGCCTTGAGGGGGAAGGGAACAGGAAAGGACTAATGAAAAGGCAGGTGGCTTTGCTGAAGTTACCGCATGGTGTGCTGTGGCTAAGAGATACCCAGGCTGCCGGGGCTGCTGCCTGGCTCATTCCCCCCTCTCTAAATCTTGAACGCCACCATTTCAGCAGAGTGGCTGTCCCAGCTCAGCAGTTTGTTTCATATAGAGTTTTTAATCTGATTCTGAATATGAGTTTATCCTTCCAGGAATTATGGCCTGGCAAATAAGGGCATCCTCTGAGAGAATGCTGTCGACCCACTGCTGTAACCCATTCTGATCAGCTCAGTAGGAGTGGATGGTAACTTTCCAGCCTCTCAAATCGTCCTACCAGTTGTAGCAATGCTGATAATATAGCATTCTTTAAAGCACTGTCAAGATTCAATTCCACGTATTTGCTGCTCAGCCAAGAGGCTGAGATTTACAGAAGTGGAGCTTGCAGTCAGAGAAATACACTCTTGCTAGAAGCATCACCATCTTTCAATACCCAAGGCAATGATCTACATGCCAAATTTCCATTTGCTAAAGCCTTTCCACAGCACCATGTGGGTAAGAAAGGCTTATATAAATATGCATGAAAGGTTTTCTCACTTCCTGACAATTAATTACAAATTTATCTTTTATATTCTACTGCACACAAGAGAAGCCATTCAATGTTCAGTGGAGCCTGGCCAGACATTTTAAGAAAGTATTTATGAACACTTACTCGAATTTCAAATAGCTGTCACTTCAGCAATATTCATGCCTGGTTCTTATTGCTGTTTGCCAGGATGAGTTTTATTTGAATAAAAGTTTGGGGAATTACTAGCTTGTACAAATCTATCTGTATCCACAGATGAATTAGGATGAAAGTTGCTCATCAAGAAACTACAAATTGTGACTGTATTTAAGAAAATGACAGTTTGCTCCTCAAAACATTCACAAAGTGAAGGAAGAGTTAAATTCACTGGGGAATTTGCATGGGAAAAAGTGAACTACATTCAGCCTTCTTCTAGTTCAAAGGAAAAAACTGTGTACATGAATATCTTCTAATACCTACGCAAATCTAATAAACTTAGTTTGCCTTCACACAGTTTTACACTACTTTCAATTAACTATGAGATCCTTCTACCTGTGGTATTCACAAATCCTGTGGATTTTTAGTGCTTTCTGAGGAATATCAGTTCCATAGCCTGAAAAGATAATATCCGATGGCCATGCTGAGCCCCGTTCAGGATCCATTGGACTCAACAGAGGACCACCAACTAACTTCAGCAAGCACTGGATCAAGAGCCTTACAGTTACACTTGTTCTCTGCACCAGCATGGGACATGACCTTCTTTTCTTTGTCTACCAGAACTGCCAAATGCCTGTCCTTACAACTTTTCATCAAATTTCAAAGGGACTTCTAAATCGTTGCTGGCTGTTAATATAACTTTAATATATTTTAAGAAATTCATTTGTTTAAAAACATTCAAGAGAGAATACAAAAGGAAATTGTTCAAACGGAGGACCGTGGCATTGTATAACAAACAATATGACTTCTGAATAGCACGAAATATCTGTCACACTGTTTTTTGATAGACAGAAGCCATCTAGGTAGCAGCACATCACAAGAGGAAAGGACAGCTTGTGACGCACAGTACTTTTCATTAAAAAGCACCCCACGTGTCACAAAACGCTATTAACACACCCTGGATCTGTATGTAGTACTGCTAGACTGTATGTTAGATAATGGAAAATGAAGGCAAACCTTACATACTGTGCATCGATTTCTTTTTCATATGTGTTACTCAACTGCTCATTGAATTCACAAAACAAGAAGAAATTCTTGATTTAGTCTTGAGTCTTACTAAGACCTAACTATCAAAAAAAAAATAGTCTGTAATTGTGACTGTACTGTAGTCGTATTTGGACAGAAAAAGCTGCATGTGAAATAAAAAATCAGTGACAGTAATGTTTAATTTAAAACAAAATAAATTATTTTAAAATGAGAAAGCTAATTTCAAGGAAATTAAAAGAGCAGTTAAAAGAGTGAAATCATAACAAATTACATGGAGACTACTGAGAAACATATGAGACTGAAAGTCGAAGCTCCAGAAGGATCAAAAAAGCCAGCATGATAAAGCACAAAAGTAAATTTCCTATAACTACTGAAATAAAACAAAATAACATGAGTAAAATAAAAACAAAACAAATACTTCAAAAAGTCTAAGTTGTGTCCTAATGAGGGCAAATGAAATACAAAACCACAATAAAACAAGATGAAACAATGTTGATACATAAAGGCATAGAATCTAATAACCCACCATTCTTCAAATATTCCAGAAATGGGAAACTTGCCTGATATTCAGTGATTACCAGTTATATAAAAAGAGCACTCAGGGAAGATAAAGCCATAACAGAAAAGTTAAATTCATTCTCTGTCTGCACTGCCTGTGAAGGCGGATAGGATGGTTCTCATACAAAGGTCATTCCTTATGTAGGGTAAGTCTGAACCATTGTCTCAGAGTGTTGACAGAATGTATTTTAGAATAAATCCATAAGATGGATTTCAACAAACTGCCAATACCATCTAATTTTCTCTTGTGGCATGTTTCTACCAGTTAAACTGGCCTTAGTACCAAAACAGATGGAAGTGGTAATGGGGAAAAAGTAATTTCATATTTTCACATATCAGTTGTCATTTTTTAACAGAATTTCTAGAGAGTAGAGGCATAGGGGTAATCCAATGAACGACATACATGATATTTCTGCAGATTTAAGATATTCCTGTACAAAGCTCATTGGTAGGAACCATAACAAAAACAGTATTAATGCACATGTAAATAAGTATGTCATATTAGGGAAAAACCAACCCAGCTTTTACAGAGAAAACACATACCTCAGAAGTTTATTGGACTTCGTTGTTGGAGCAGATAACCATGAATGATGCAATGACTATAAAGTATTTGGAATTTAAGAAAGCTTTTGATAAGCTCCCTTATTACAGGCTCTGACAGAAATATACTGGGACAGGGTTTTAAAAAAATGTCCCTCATCTTGGAAGTGTTTGTCCGCTGGCAAGGAACTAAGATTGACGTAAACTCAGTTGACTTCAGTGACCTCACACCACTCTTGGGTCCGTGAACAGCTGTGAGGGGGCGCTCCCTTGGCCTAGACCGGAACTGGCACTGCAGCCCAGCAGGCAGCAATGGCCACAATGGCTTCAAAGGTTCCAAGACTCCTGCCACCCCTCTCAACAGCCAACTTGGTGCTGCTTTGATAGGCAAACCAGATCTAGAAATCGTTCTTTAAGCTGTACATGAATAGCAATAATAATAGCAATATTAGTGCCTGGAAAAAGATCCAGTCTGAAAAATTAGCCAGTGTTTCTCCTATGAGGAAAGGCTGAGGGAGCTGGGCTTGTTCAGCCTGAAGCAGAGAAGGCTGAGAGGGGACCTTATAAATGCTTACAAATATCTCAAGGGTGGGTGTCAGGAGGATGGGGCCAGACTCATTTCAGTGGTGCCCAGCGACAGAACATGGGGCAACAGGCACAAACTGAAGCACAGGGAGTTCCACCTGCACATGAGGAAGAACTTCTTCACTCTGCGGGTGACGGAGCCCTGGAACAGGCTGCCCAGAGGGGTGGTGGATTCTCCTTCTCTGGAGATATTCAAGACCCGCCTGGACAAGGTCTTGTGCAGCCTGCTGGAGGTGACCCTGCTTTGGCAGGAGGGTTGGACTAGATGACCCACAGAGGTCCCTTCCAACCCCTACCATCCTGTGATTCTGTGAAGCCCAAGCTGGTTACCCATGGCATTCATCTGTTGCACACCTCTCCCCACCCATTTCTGGCGATATCCCTAAGCATCCCTTAGATACCAACAATGAAGGGATGGCTTCCTCAGATGAACTGCTACTGTAGTCCATGTCCAGTCATTCTCTGTCCCTCCCATTCAGACTGCCAGCACAGGTGTTAATTACTGCCATCGGGGATGGTGGTTTGTGTTGTGGACACCTGCCACCCAGAAAATGCACTGAAATCTCCGCTTTGTTTCACACGGGTCAGTGAACACCAGTTAGTAATGACTTTGATCAGTAATTTTCTGGGTTGCATGTGACAGATGCAGGTCTCTCACTACAGTTATGAGCTGACTGATGCAACAGACCCCTGCAGAATTTTTCTCATTGGTGAGAATACTTCTAGTTACATGATTTCACTTCACTTAGATTTTGGTTTTCTGTCTGAGAAACCTAAGCACAAGCACCTTCATATTACAAACCATATGTTCAAAGGAATATTTTAGAGGCATTTTTACATAGCTTTTTGAGGAAGCCAAGATCATTTAACTTTTTTAAAACAGTCTTCAGTGAGATGAGAATCTTGCAGGAGTTTACAAGGATCGTGGGACATACAAATCTGAAAGCAAGGGCGTAATGTAGAAAAAATAGATGTAAAGCACAAATGAACCCGTGGTGCTGACTGACAAATATGAACTCTAGCAATATTGCTGAGAAGGCAGGCACAAAAGTTAGATGAGTCTTTTGAGCTGATTTAATTCATGCAGCTGCCAGTTGTGTAGTTGAAAAGCTAGATTATCTGTGAATTTAGGAGTACTTCAAAGCAATATGTTTTCAAGAAGGAATTTCAATTGATCTGTACAGTGTTTGTCACCCACAATAACTTTGTCAAGGTAAATGACTCTCCCAGCACCTTCTAAGAAGTACAGTTAATGAATCCAACCCAGGGAATATTCTAGTCCCTACTTGTTTTCAAATTAGTTTCTGTCCTCCTTGGGACATACTTCTTTCCTTTTTTCCCTTTCACAAAGCCTCTGAGGATGATCAGTGAAGCTAGCTAAATAGAGAAAAAAATTGACCAGAATATGCATTTGTGAACACAGGTCTCAGGCACAATCCACAACACTTCCTGAGATTAACCTTTAAGAGCATTTTTATAACTGTTGTTACCTATAAAGTTATTCATAAATTCTGAAATATCAAGTGTTTGAATTGAAGTTGTTTTTCTCTCTTGCCTGGTCATGATTTTATCAGAAAGTATCAATCATTGAGTGACACCATGGAATTAATAATATAAAATTGTTAGAAACAGCTTTAGGAACACCTTGTGAGAAACTAAACACAATTGCATGAAAATTATTCCTTAGAGCTATTTGATGGATATTGCTCCACTTTAAATAGAAATATTATTGTCTAGCACCTCTAAGGCTACTTTAGTGAGTTCTACTGAAAGAACTTATTTCCTGTGAAACTTGCAATAAAGTGCAAGACTCACTCCCTCCCATCCTCTTTCCAACATACATAATCACCCTTATGAGTTTCCTGTACGTTACGACAATGGAGAGTGTGTGGCAGTCAGGTTAGCAAAAATCATTGTGAATATGATCTATGTACCATCTACTTTGATCTGGAAGTCTTTACAGTTGTGCCATCTGCTTCATCATAGTTCATTTTAAGCCTTATACAAAAGAAACAGCCCAGCAATACAAATCTGACAAAATTGATCACGTCCAGAAACATCTCAGTGCTCTCAGCAAAATTAATCTATGAACAATCAAAAGTTGGTGAAATTAACTTAATCATGCCATTTCCAAAGTTGTTTCTATAAAGTCTGCATGTTAATCTGTTGGAATGGAAATTTTGTTTATAAAGGAGCATTTGTACACTGAAGTGTAAGAATGGTCCACAAATCACAAACAGCACTCAAACAGATCTATTCTGCACATTCAGATTTTGTTTTCAGAGAATCAGAAATCTCACATATATTTCATAAAGGCTAACACGCATGCAATGACTTAAATGAAAAGCAGGCAGAAGCATTAAGTAGTTCTGTTTGCTTATTCAGAAGTTATTTATTTGGAAGATCAGGTAATAAAAAGGCTTCTGATACTGTCATTGCTCTTGCCTCATGTATAAGAGGAACAGCTAAAAGTGAGGGATTTGGTGGAGACTCTGTGTGGATGACTAGCCAGGGTACAGGCGTCTCGTGGGTTTTAGAAGTTGGAGTAACCTGCAGCAATCTCACAACCGCTCTGCATTTTCTGGAGACAACCCTATTAACTTATGTCCCTTCAGCATCAAAACAGAGTAGAGGCAGTGCCCATCATCTTCTCTCAGCGTTTCTTGCCCTGTTCCAGAGGCAGCCCAGGGGCTCTTCTCCAGGCAAGGAAGAAAGTGTCCCCTGTAATTCTTCACAGTTTTACAAAATAGCCAGTGGCTGTCTGGTAAATTGAGTATAATTCCTGACTCTGAGGTTACCTCATCGAAGACCAGAATATCTCACTTGGAAAGTAACCCTTAGCAAGAGTAGTTCCTTCCACCCTTATCACACTCGGGATTGTGCCCAACTTAACACATGTGCTTTTGATGCCTTTGGTTTCCATAGAAAGCCTTGGCTCGGAGTTAGACATCCCCTTATGTGCATTTCCAGATAAGAATGACTTCCAAGCCTAAGAGCTGAGATGTACACATGCCAAAAACTCCAACACTGAACCACCTTTGAAGAATCCTTAAAAAAATAATAGCCTTGAAAATGCCTTGGAGCTGCTATACAGTCACACAGCTTTCCACCTGCAGATGCACAGATATCTCACACTGTTTAATGACTTTTGCCCACTCTGGAGAAAATGCAGTCTCACGATGTGCAACTATGTTCAACCGAGATACAGAATAATACAATCAAACATAGTAACTCGCCTCAAATGTGGAGCTTTACATGTCAATTTTAATCTAAAAGGAGCAATGTGCCCGTGGGCCTTTGAAAACAGATTTTATTCACTAACTGAGAAGTTTCTTCCCAAGTGCAATGTTTATACATCTTCATAAGCAAAATAATACAATATACATTAATAAGCAAAAAAAACCCACCCCAAAAACAAGTATGGCATACCTCTTCAGGCACTAGTGCATAGAGATTGTATATAGCTAAATGTCATCACCACTACTTAACACTAACAGTCGTATTAACACATGAAGAATAAACTCTCCTGTCCAATGCAAAGTAGGGTATTGGGGACTACTTAAAGACATCATGCTATGGGTTGGGTGACTTTATTATCTTCATTCTCGTGGAATGTATAGGCTTCATGTTATGAAATGTGTGGCATTTATTTCTGATTTCCACTAAAGGTATAATTGTGTAGACTGGTATTGTTTGGGGCATTCACGTAACTCCAGCTAGACTACAGGAGTAGAGGGAGGAAAAACAGAGGAGCTGGATGGTTCACACTGCCTGAGAAAGGGTGCATCACCTCTGGGCCATTTCTGTGGCCCCAGGCCAGCGCAGACTAAGGAGCAGGGCTCACTGACACGCGTGTCGGTCAGCTCAGTGGTCTCATTGCATCACCTTGTGGTTGGGTGGCTACAGGAGCTGAGGATGGCCCATCCCCAAGAGAACGAGCGGTCGGGTAGGAACTAAGCAGCTTTTCTGCTCTCAAGAGGTGACCAGGCTGCATCTGGACTACTCGGAAGGTGAAACAATTAACTTCCTCACAGTGTCAACCTGTGCATTTCCTAGAAACATGCGCATTTCTCACAGTCCCTCCTGAAGTGATTCTCCAACCCATGACACCCTAGAACTCCTCCCAGCACATTTTGCAGCCCACCACAAAGACAGCGTAGAGACCTGTGAGTAAGTGTGGAGGAGGAATGTTTCTAACTACATTTTATCCCCATATTTCCAAACATAGCATGGATGGAGTAGCTCCTGTTCACGCAGACTATTACTCATAGTGGCTTTGTGTTGTCTGTGAAGAATGATCCCACCTTTAACACACCAGCAAGCAGATCTCTCACAGTGAATGCACGGGATTTGAAACAACAGAAATGTAACAATTTACACCAATCTTCACAAGTGCTAATTTAACTTTAAATAGAAAAAAAAAAGTTCTTTGGAATCCACCCAACAGCAGTTGGGATGGGGCTAATAACTTCTCTTGGTGGAAAGAAGCACAGAAGCTGAAGCTTGCTACGTATTTCCACTGGAATTTATAGCTTGAATCTAACAATAAAAGTATGGCAGATACAGATTAATAGTAATTAAAACCAGCAAATATTAACCTCAAGCTGCATAATCTGCAAAATCCTCGTGACGTTTCCTCAGAGGAGACTGTTGCCTTGTGGGACAGAACTGATTCACTATTTTCAAAAGTGTCACTTCAAAGTCTATGAAAATATCTTGCAGCAAACATTTTTCATCAGTCAGTAGCATATTCATAAAAATAGATATTTAATTAAAAATTCTCACAAGCAATGACTGAAACTACTACCTACAAAGATCTTTTAAAAATGAGTGAACAAATAACCTTCATAATCTGTTGTCTTCTCCAAAAGAGACAGGTCCCACTAATGTTAATGAGAGTTACACCCACAGAGTGAGCGAGAGAGGGAGCAGGTCCCTTGAGGCAGCTCCTCAGGCGCTGCGAGTTAGCAATAGCTCCCCAAAGCACACTGAAGGGAGAGATGGCGACTTACACCAACAAAGAATTTACCCCTTTCATGTTTATTTTTCACCCTGGGCTGCCACAAGATCTAGTCCTATCTGTCAGCAATAAAGAATCTTAATAGCTCATGTCCAACTCCCACTAGCAGTTCGTTTTCTCAACTGACCAGGGCACAAATGAACTGCAGATGTCAGGTCATTGCTTCCTGTTCTTACGCTCCCTCCCAGATTGCAGCACTTTCATGTTTTAGGTGTCCAGTTCAACCCAATTCACCTTTGAATGTCAAATATGCAACTCTTCCTGGAGATTCTTTATTCATCATAATATATGTTCTTAACTTTTTACTTAGTCATCTCTGTGAGAATCAAAGGTGTGGAGTCAGCTCAGTAACCAGAGGGAATCATAAATCAAATCCATACAAGTGATACAGTCAGACAAAGAGAATAGCTGCAAAACTGTAGTGATAATGTGGTCAGGTCTGCAATTTTGTTCTTCCCATTTTGAGGACTGTAAGCAGACTATAGGAATGTCACAATAAAACATCACAAGAGTTTGCCTTCTGTCACATGCAATTACTTCTGTAATTTATGGTGGTCCACCTAGCCTGGATATAAAACAACGTCTCCTTTTAAAAATACCCTTACGTTTGATATTTTTCTTTTGATATGTAACGTTAATAAAACCTGTTGACTGTGAACAGATCGTGCAGAGCAATTTTTTTTGCTATTGCTCAAGTTGCATGAAAATGTGCTTGCCCAGACCTACTGACGAACTGCCCACTGCCCTTTCCTTCCCACGGGACATGGCTTTGCAGGGCTACCTGGATCTCAGAGCGATTTGCAGATTTCTTTCCTCTGTGTTCGCAATCCCAGAAAATGAGTCCACATGTCGCAAAGCCAGCAGCTAACCCAGGAGCCCGTGCTGAGCCGTGACTCTGTTTAGCTCCGGTACAAACGCTGAACTTCCCATTATGGCAGCGACCAAGCCCGCGAGTGAGACCTGCTCCCAGCCCCACGCACGACCCGCCGGCTCCCCCACAGCACAGCCCGAAGCGCTGCCAGCTCTGGATCTAGATGCTCACCTCTGCTAACTTTTTCATTTAGAAATACACGAGCCACTCTATGTCTGAATGAGGATGGGGGACGGGACCGCCGGGAAACGTCTGATTTCTTGTGGGGTTCCCTGCACTGCTGAAACCCCCTCCCGTTTCCTACAGCCACGGCACCCGGTGCCACGGGGGCTCCTCCACACTGGGTAAACTGCATCCGCCCCCGACACACACACAATTTTCCCCGTTCCCCAGATGCTCTCCCTGGGTGTCAGCGGCTGGCACTCTCTCGGGGAGAAGTCCCAGCAGGTGACCCCAGACTGGCTGGGGGGCGGCCGGGGTCTCTGCGGAAGGCAGCGGGCTGCCCCATACCCACCTTCCGTGTGGACGGCGGAGACATAAGTCCAGTTGTAGCGCTTGACGATGTCGAGCATGGCCCTGGCTTGCAGTGTGTCGGAGGGGACCACCCTGAGGAAGTATTTGTACAGTGTTTTGTCGCTCAGGTCGATGCTGGTGGCAGAGTAAGCGATCTGAGGGATGTCAAAGAGCTGGAGAAGATTTTGGACTTGGATAGCAACCGAGCTGGAGCCGGGGCCGATGACCCCCGCGATGGGCTTTTTCACTCTGCTCTGGGGCTGGGGCTGTGAGTCAGAAATGCAGCGAGTGCCTCCGTCCCTGTCATCCCTGATGGAGATGAGGGAGTCCCGAATGAACTCGATGCTCTGCTCCAGGGCCACCGAGGAGTGCCAGCAGGAGTCTCGGATCTCACTGCCCAGGGTGATGTTAGGCAGCAGGACTGGGTCGGCGTTAATTTTATCCAAAGTGTGAAACATGGCTTCGACTCTCTGGATGCCGTATTGCTCCCGGATTTCCCCACACTTCCTCTCGGGCACTTTTTCAGCCGGCGGCTGGTGATGGACAGAGAAGAGGGCCCCGATGATGACGTCCCCATCCATCCGAGCCACCGACCGCTGCGAGGAGGCTGTGGAGAGAAGCACTTTCCACCCGGTGCTCCTGGGCAGCACGTCCATCTCCAGGAGCAGAGCAGGGAAAAAGACCAGCAGCACACCAATCATTTTGTTGCACGATGTCATCCAGATCCAGGTTACCAGTTTCATGGGCTCCTCTTGCCTGCACATCATATAAGGACATGTAGGAAACGGCACTCACTTCCTCCTGCCAGCACCCAAGTTGTTCCAAATACCATCACAGCAAAGTCTTACAGCATCACCCTCGAAGGCACCCAGGCAGCTGTCATCCTAGTGACTTTTAACCTGGTGGCATAGAAATAGGGCATAAAACAGGCTAATTGGGAAGTCAATGATAAGCCAGAGCTCGATAAAGCAACCCCGCACGGTTCGAGGAGATGACTGCTTTCGCAAACACCCAGGGCAATTTCCTTTGGCAAAGGCTCCTGAAAGGAAGCTTCAAGGGGGATTAAAACCTGTATTTATTTGCCTTGACATAAGATTATGCATACTGACATATGTTAAATTTATATGATCCCTTTCACGTCCCCTTTTGAAGCCAAGGTGGCTGTTTCCCGCACCTTCAGCTGACAGACACCCTCCCCTCTGCCCCCGGGAAGTTTTGAAAGTTTCATGAGGTATTTTGCTCATTGGAGAAGCGTCCGGGTCCGCCCCAGTGGCTCCTGCCCTGAAAGTGGGGTGACAAGCGCTTCTCTTCTTGCGTTCTGACTACCGGAAGGCATCTTTCTCAGCTCAGGAATTTCCTTGCCCAATACAGCAAGGGACTGAAAAGGGAGAGCAAGCAATCTGCCCTGCCAGCCACGGGAAATGTCATTTAAAGGTCAGCAAAGGGAGGAAGAAAGGAACTGGTTTACAGTTTAGATTAACTTTTCCATGTGTAGGGGGCAAACCTGTAATTCAGCCAGGGACACACATATGCAAGCGGGGGAAAAGACATGTGAGTTACTAAGGCAACGGCGGGCAAAGCCCTCATGTGCCTTACCGGCACGGCTGCCTGGCATGCAGGCTTCGGGCGGGGAGAGGCGGCCAGCCTGGCGGCTGGGCTAGGAGCCTCGAAACGTCGCGGTGGAAAGAAAGGGGGTGGGCGGCGCGGCTGCCTCCGCTGCCTC
>Ga0065711_1003923_pt1 | contig 39232 bp, 18 predicted proteins | sample Hoacrofraction12_FD_59098 | JGI IMG/M metagenome (GOLD analysis project Ga0065711, IMG submission 59098) | Hoatzin crop microbial communities from Cojedes, Venezuela - Epithelial fraction 12 v2 (version 2) | ecosystem: Host-associated > Birds > Digestive system > Esophagus > Crop | place...
GGACTAGTAGATGGTACCAGGTGACCTAATGCCAGCTGTTTGTCCACAAGGAATTCTACTGCAGTAAGTGAATTGTACACACTTTTTCCAACCAAGGGCTTGAACATAAGGAAAACGGTTCTTGCCGCGCTGTTTCCGGGTCGCGTCAGGGGCAGGGAAGGGGGGGCCAGGCCGCGCCGCTGATTGCCGATCGAGGGGAGCCCACTGGCCCGGCAGGAAGGCGTGGCACGCGGGGGGCCGTTCCACTCGTTGCTCCAGTTCCACTCTTTTAGGAAGTAGGCCTGTGAGTCAACACAAGCTGCTTCAGAAAGGATCTCAGTGGAATCTTGCTGGCTCACAAGAGAGACTGGCAGCCTGTAAGGGACCACCATGAGGGAAGGAAGCCTGCCTGTTATATGACATGTGGATGGGGATGGAGGCTTACCTGTAGGTGACGGCTGACTATAATGTAGGTGCACTTAGGGACTGGTGGTCTGGGGTCTCCTTTCTGATCATCCTGGCCAGACTAGCAAACTGTTTATAACTGATACAGAGTCCAGGGGATTGGACATCTCCAGTGACTGAAAGGCCTACTGGTGTGCAGAGGTTTCACTTTGTCATTTGCACACTTCCCAAATCGAAATTTCTGCCATTGTGTAGCTGACAGTGTTCTTCAGTCTTTTTCACTTTCTTTCAACTTTGCCTCCAGATCCAAAGGTAACCCTGCTGATCTTCCAGTGCAGCCCTATACATGCAAAGTGTGCCTATGTTAAGAAAAAAGGAAAAAAAAACAACCAAAAAATAAAACACATAAAGAACCAAGAACTGTATCCATAGTAATAATTATAATATTAATGTAATAATTATGTGGAAGAAAAGCTTTGTGTTCTCCACTACCAGACTATTTTTCATAGCTGAGGCACAGCTGCAAGTTTCATCTTAACCACTGTGCTATGGGAGGTGAGGACAATGACATCAAGCTGAGGTTATCTGTTAATATCCTGATGGTTTATCCCATCCAACTTTAGGTAACGTTACACTACCAGCCAAACCTAAGTTAGGTTTCCATGCTGCCTCAGTATTTCTCAGCATTCAGAGAAATAACCCCTTCCTCTGGGTTATTAATCTCTGGCACCTAACTTGGAATACTCTCCAACTTGTAGGTACCAAAAGCTAAAGATTAAGAAAGCCCTCAATGCCCTGTTCAAAATTTCCTGACAAAAGCCTTATTAGCTGAAATATAGGTCTGGAGAATTGTACTACTTTAATATTATACAGAGTACTCGGAAGCATTGGATTGGTGTACCAAAACCAGAATAAAACCTGCAGTCAAATAAAAGGACAAGGGATCCTTCAAACCCACCTCAATTTGAACTGAACTATTAACTTTCATTCCTTCTGGGGCCCTCTCTGAATAGTCCCAGTTCTTCCATTTACACCATCCTCTGCTGGGATTTTATCACTCATTGACAGTGCCACATCTGCTGAGACATATGGTTTAAGGACACCACAAATTATGTAGTAATCTTCCTTACATCCTTGCAGAACAGTGATGTGGTAGCAGCCTCAAAGAACCAATTCTAATGTAAATCTCCAGACAAATGTTCCTTAACTGTGTAAAATATGGAACGCAGACCACATTCAAAAGCATTATGGAAAATGACAGAGCTATAGTGTGTGTCAAAAAAGCACACTTTGGGCATTAAATATTCTGCTATTTCAACAATATTATTGTCATTACATCAAAAGGGGTTAATCTGGTTACTAAGAGCTTGAAAAAGTCTATTCTTTTTAATATATTCTTTTGTTAGAGAAGTTAATTAAGGTAAAGAAATGCAAACCAGCAATTGTATTCTTCCTTTCTTAAGTAGTTTAATAGAATAACAGCTGAACTTTTGTAAATCAAGTTCTTTTTAGCAGACACACATACACGCAAAGACTAAAGTTTAGCCCAGTCTGACAAATTCTACATCACGTTGAAGTATAATGAAAAAAAGTAGGAAAGAGATTGCAAGCACACCACTAATGCTGTTCAGAATGGATATGCAGACCATGCTATATAGCAAATCAATCGGACATGTTAGAACAGTGGGATAATTAACTACCAACTAATGGCCAGTAAAGAATCAGACACACAATAAGCCAACTTCTCAGCTATGCAAATTGGCACAAATGTAGGACCTGATCTGCTCTATTCCTCGTAAATCATTGCAATTATAGACAGTAAGACTGGAAAGCAGCACCCAAAGTTGTTTCATTTACCCTCTGCCCAAAGGTGGGATCAACTGTACTGATGTCCTTCCTCACAAAATCTTGTCCAGTCTGTTTTCAAAAACATCCAGGAATGTGAACTCCTCTACTTCCCAGCAGCCTGCTCCTATTCTTCATCAAGAGATTGTTTTTTTCTCAATGTCTCACCTAAGTCTTCCCTGCTGTGATGAAACCCTCCTTCTCCTGCAAACATGAGCCAAGGAAGAGATTATTGCCTTCCATGTCATAGCCATCTTTTACATATCTTTCTCTCTTTTCCTTTCTTGACTAAATCATCCCAGATATTCCTGTCTTTCTGCTTCAGCCATGGTTTATCTGTTCTTTTTGCTCTGTACTCCACTGTCTCTCACTAAATTCTTAATCACAGAGAATTACTAGAATTACAGAATATCTCTGCACAGATAAGTCTGAGCTCTATAAATGTATAGCCCCTTGATTGGCTATATCAAGCTCTTTCACTCAGAAGGTTCTCATACATTTTGGTGACAAAGAAGTGGATAAATAAATATGAGTGTCTAGACTTTGGTGTCTTCTGCTAGTAAGTATCGTTGGATCTGATCCTGCTCTGTCTGAAGACTGAAATTCATCCAAGAATGCCAATTCAATCTCACTATGAGTGGCAGTTAAAACAAAGGAACGTGCATAAAAGGACACCATTCTATTTTGCCCCCAATAGGATAAAAGTGCCTTGGGCTCATACTGTATTGTGATCTGCTTTGATGCACTGCTTCTTGTGAAGGGGTTATTTTCCTTATTATAGACTCATAAATTCTTTCAGATAACACATCATCGCCCACTGACCCTGATGATGATTTCACCAGGGTGAATTTCATGTTGGAAAAAAAGACATTTGAATTCTGACCCATGTTATGAGATAAGAATTCATAATCACTCATAATCGCAGTCTTTCATAGTGTAAGAGCAAGGAAATTAACAGAACTTGCTAATTATACTTCTTCGATATTGCAGTTCTAAACCGTTCCCTTTCTGGTATCACCTCAATCACTTCTTTCCCTGAAAAATCGAGTGTATTAATTGATCAGCTGAATTCTCATGTTGCCAGACATAACTAATCTCTATATTTGTTTTTGATTTTGATTTTGCTGCACTTCCAACTGATGCCTGCTTTAAACAAAGTGTTCAAAAGGACTACTCCGTTCACATCATTGATCTCAGAAATACACCCTAATAGTAAAGTCCTGCTTTGATAACCAGGCCACTGTGGAGTTTTTTGGGGGGAAGGGATTGAATTATGTAGCAGCGGCTCCCTTGAAAACTCTGCTTCACAAACACCATTTATTGGCAAAGTTTTTTAGGCCTGAGCTTTTTGTTCTAACTGTTTGTTATTTTTCATTTTATTGCTAAGTTTTCACCTTCATTATCACACAGCTGCACGTACCTTAAGATACCTTTAATAACTCCCATCAATCTCCCTGTATTGACTCAAGTAACTTAAAATATCATCCTAACCCCCAGCAATTAAACCCATTATTTCAAAAGCAACATCTTTCTCCTGGTCCCTCGGCTAGCTCTGGCTGTGTTGATCTTTCAACAGAGCACAGCAGAATGCCATGCTTGCAGCAATATTAGCTCAGACCCTGCAAACAGTGAACATTTACTCAGGTTCAGTGCTGCGCTTATTCGATTTACTGTTCAGAGTGAGCCTGTGCAGTACCAGCTCTGCATGGAGCACTGTTAAGAGATGCAGATATGCTCTGGTTTATTTCTGTTTAGCCAGAGCAGTATCCCCCAGCTCCAGATTCTGTTAATGAACCACTATGCATCTAAACTGTCTTTTGTGCAATTCCCAGATTCGGATGGAACAGAGTCCCAAAACAATCCTTCCTATGTCCATGCCCTGGATCCCTTGGAGAAGAAACCTGGGAAGGTTTTCAACTGCGAAAGAAATTGCCCAGGTTAAAAGTCAGCCACTAACTACATGCTTATAGGTTTTCCACACTGAACAGCGAAGTACTAGGACTGCAGTAGAAATCGTCTCATAAGCATAATTTATTCCATGTGCTTTTGGATACTTGCACTTTCCATGTGATTCTTAATTAAGAATGTCCCCCACCGCAAACAACTCAGCACTATCAGTATATGCAGTGCCTTTTGCTGTCTTTGCTTGAAACACTCTCTGTATAAAATCTTATCAAGAATAGCTGTTGCAGACACACATGTACACACACACACAGAAAAAGAAAGAAAAAGAAGATTCCCATTGCCTAGGCTTCTGCATTTCTCCTTTTTTTCCCTGCTTTTTCCCCTCTTTTCACAGCTCTTGAGGCAGAAGGAACCGTAGAAATAGGGTCATCTCACCTGCTGCCCATAAGGGATTCAACTGGCTGGATAACCTTGGCATTCAACGCGTAGCTTTTTTGAAGCTTTAATGTTTTGTTGCAAATTTATGTTCTTAACTTGAAGATTACAAATGAGAGAGAGCCATTACCTGCTCAATTCCTTCAAAAGGGCTTTGAAACCTCCATTTCTGGGTGTTTTAGATCATCCACTGTAGGTAAGAGTAGCCAGACTAGAATGAATTTATCTTACCAGTTAAAGTAGAATCTGCCCCCATGATAAAATTTGGCTAGTGGGGCAGCAGAAATGAAAGTAACCAGCTCATTTTCTCTGAAGCATTCTACACTTGCAAAAATGTTCAGGAAAAAAACTGAGAGTTATTTTAGTGTGAAATTTCAGAACAGTCTCCGAATATATCCAGACAGACCTTGAACACAAGTAGGTATTTCAGGAGTCACTTTTAAGATGCAGTGGCATTATACTTGTCACATCAAGATTCAAGATAAAAACTGAAACCTCCTTAGAAGGATCACAGAATTCCAAAAATTATAGGTAAAAAAAAGGTATGTTAAGACAATTTGTTACTATTTCTACCAACCCAGAAATATTGTCTGCAAAGCATTGCTGGCTGCAGTGTCCCATATATTGTCCAAACCAGCTGCTTGAATTTTTACCACTTTTGGGGTTGGAGGTGAAGGAGAAAGGGAGAGTGGAAGTTTTATTCTATAGTTCAACAAGGGTCATTTTTTTGTGCAACTATATGTCAAAGCATTTTTTGTCATTTCATGGCAAATACAGAATGCTATTATGGATTCACTGCAGTGTAAACTTGAAAGGGAAAGTTAACACTCGAGTTCGTGAAAAAGTGAGAACAGGCCCAGGCAAAGGGAGCAGCGTTTATCTGCCTGTACCGATTGTGAAAGCCAATAGCTTATCCAGAAGCATGAGGGGACTAGAGTCAAGGGTTAAAGATCTGTTTCAGTCCCCAACTGGTTTGCTTCTACATCTGCCATTCAGTTTGCTGCAAGCATCTGAAGAAGCCCAAGGGCCAGAGTAGTAAAAAAGTTTCTTAACTTCTCCATGATGTTCTTGCTATTGCAGGCTCATAGAGGAACAATCCTGGTTTTTGTCTCCTCCCTTGACAACCCTGAGTTTACCCAGTATCATTACATCTTCTTCAAATTCTCGCCATGAAAATCTCATGAAGAAGGCATTTCAAAGCTCCATAACATATACCTAAGAGAAACTTATACTTTGAGTACAGAGGCTCAAATCCATCTTCCTTGAAGCTGGGACTCCACAAGGTGAGAATAATGGAGGAACCAGGGAAGGGCTGGGATCTTGCAAGACAAGATCCTCTGGCCCAATACTTTAAGAATTCAGTCACCTCTCCCAGTGTAGGTATCTGTGCTAAAAGAATGTACTGAAACACCAGACTCTGTCTGATACTGTTCAGGCATGAGTTGCTTGTGTTTACTGTGTGAGCTTGCGGGGATTCATTAATGGTCACTGGTGACGCAGCACTTTGACACCTCTGTCCCTGTGCACGTTTCACAGAAGCCAGCGTGCGTTTATCTGGTTTTCACTGCAGATCCTCTGCAGCAACTGGTATTTGTGAACTTGCTAGCTCCATCATGTGTCCTCCAGACAACACTGCAAGAAGGAAAACACTCCTCGGAATTTTCCACTTTTCTTGGCTTAGAAATAAAAACAAGTCTGTTTTAACACTTTGAGTTACAAAAGACTGTGCAATGCCTCTGATGACTACACCTGCACTGTCTGGCTGTGAACGAAAAGGCACACCTGTTCTTTATAATAAGAAAATCAACAACAGTAAGCACAATCTCTTTTGTTTTATTTTATGCTATCACAGCTGAACTAGAATTTTCTTAACTCACCAGTACTTTAGAATAATGATGATTGTAGCTAACAGACTGAAACGTGGCTGCTAGATTCAGCATCAAGTCTGACTCTAGGTTTTTTTCATTAGCTTGCTATGGTTTTGTGCGAGTTACACAATTTTCAGCCTTGCTTTATATGCACTTAGCACTTTGTTACAGGAGAAATGAGTTCAAAGGTATATTCATGTGGGTCATGATAGAGATGCACTATATGCCTTGTCACAGTGCTCCCCAATAAAACATCTGAATAGTGTCAATAATAAATAGACAGTATTATCAAAATATCATGTAGTCAATTAAACATTAATTAATTAATATTTCTGTCAGATTTTTATGCAAAAGAAGTAGAATCACTGATTCTTTTTGTGACACATCCTTCAGCACTCTGTACTTTGATGAAAGAGAAAGTACTTGAGCCAATTATGGTACTTGGGAAATGTTGTTCAGAATGTACATTAGCTGCCATTTCTGCTTGGTGTAACATGGTTAATGTTACATCCTACAGGTACTACATTTAATAATTAATGTGTGAATGCAATTAATTGAGGGATTCGTCTGAATAAATGGAGATGTCAACAAATATAGACGTATACATCCAGGTTATTCCCCCCAGGCTCTCTTTGTAGTCTTATGAAAGAAAGCATCTTTAGGGAGCCATCCATCCTGTTCTGAGACAACCAACCAAACTATATCACACTATGTACAGTCTAAAGCTTCCTTTCCATTTCTCTCCAATAACTGGAAAAGGAGCTTCAATGACTAGTCAAAGTGCAGACATTAAGACTGTAGTTATCTACAGAGAGGTGAGCAGAAATATACATCAAAATTGGAATATATACACATAGGAACTTGATTCACAGTTCTACCAGAAAAGTATTGAGTGATCTTTAATAGTTCACTCACTCTGTTCTGTTTCCATTTCTTCATTTGCACTAAGGTGATCATGAGATTTATCCATTATGAAGACCTTTGCAGTACTCAAGTGAGGGGAAACATTTAATCTCAAGTAATAATGTTATTATTACTATTGCAAATGACTCAGCAAGGGGAGTGCCATTTTCATTTCTTGTATGAAATTGTCTAGTTTGGTTTCAACCAGGAAGATACCAAAGATTAAATACTCATTGCATTCACTTCTTATCAGGTTAACTTTCCTCACTGAACATCTCCAGTACAATCACACTAAATAAATACCTCTGAAAATATTCAAAATCATTGCCCAAATAAGCTGGTATTAATGATCAAAATTACTTATTCTGTTCTTCCATTACTATGTTTCTGCACCAGATAAGTACTGTTTTTTTCATAACATGTCTCCTTTCCACACAGGCATAGCAAATAAAAGGTTGGATCTGAAGGCAATCTATAAATGCTAATGGCAATGTTGCATCATTTTTATCCCCTTACAACAAAACTTGCTAATTATATATTCACCAAGCAACACAATGAAGTACAGCAAGAATGGGAGAAGAAGGAGGTACTGTCTCTTACCTGGCCTTTGGCCAGGCCTACAGGTATCCTGTGATCTGAGTGTGGAAATCAAAGCATGAACATTAGAATATGTAGTAATTGGAGCAATAAGAGGTTTGAAAGTCAGTAGTTTGTCGTTGCTTAACGTAAGTACAAGAGAATACTTAAATAAGTATAATAGAATTTTACTTTATAGAGATTTTCTATAACTCTGTTAGAATCCCTTACAATGCCAGTAATGTACTCCTGCTTCTGACAATACAGTTTCTATGGCTGGCTCACAGTAAACAACATTATTCATTTCAGGTGGTATAAGCTACCACCCAAAATTTAGAACTGGCTGTATCTGAGAGGTGGGAGACTCCAGAATATTCTTTGTTTTGGCAACAGGACTGTCTTGTAAGACACATTGTACAAACATTGCACTAAAGAGCAACAGTGTCATTCTTTAGTCAGCACAAAGATTTGATTGCTAATAAATTACAGATCACTGGAGCAGCCGGTTGTTACTTAAAAAGAAGATTGACTGATTGTCATCTAATCAACAACCTGCGGGAGGAACATCAGGGGAGTTAAAAAAAAAAGTTGCAATGGCTTGAGGAGATGGATTAGTCTGCAAGGAAGAAAAGAAATCACGCTGAGCTGCAAGCTGATCCAGGTGGAACATACACTGAAAAGTCCAGACCGCAGTGGATATGAAATTTCCCATTTTGTTTTTTTAATTGAAAAATATTTACTTTGGAAATAAAAACTTCTGACAGAAATATACCACTTTTAATTTAGTTCTTGATAGGACATGTTTTTGCATGATGTAATTCTGGTCAAAACTAGAGGGAGGGAAGGAAGAAGAGAATGAAAGTCTAGCAGATAGTCGCGAGTGAACTAAGGCACTCCTCTTAAATATGGAAGGCTCAGGTCTCCCATTCTACTCATTTTGAAGAAAACTGAATCTTCTTCAGCCAAGGTAGATGACCTGATCACTGGAGTTTTAGTTACTTTTTGGACTGGGGGGAAGGTATATGTGAAAAATAGGCAAAGTCTGTAGGAAGTAAGTGAAAGTAATCTGTAGGAAAAACTTTTCTGACTTGTATTTCACCAAGCAGCAATAATCCTATCACGATAAAACAGCAGGATCAAATCTTCACTGAGTCCACTGCGCACCTTCGCTCTTTCACATGTCAGGACTATAGGCACACTCACTTATTTGGGCTTAAATATGTTAATCCCGATAGATCCTGGGACATGGAAGCATTGCATTGAAGTGGGGAACATGTGTGTCTGTCTTTTTCAGAATCAGATCACCCTATCAGTATTATTTTTTGCCATAGATTGTTTAGTCCTAGGGTAATTTCCAACCTTATCCCACAGGTAAGGAACAGTTAAAGACCTGCAATCTTTTCACATCCTGTGGGATCCCCAACCTCAAAAATTCTCAACTTTTTTATGGACACTTTCACCTTCTCACCTTGTATTTTTAGATGGATATTAAATGATTAAATTGCGTTGCATCTTGACAAAAAAATGTCTTTAAGCTTCTCAGTGCAGTTTGATTGTTAACAGACCTCACTGATTTATTTCTTGCCTTTGGTAATCAGATGCCATTCTTCCTTTTTGAATAGAAATAAAAATATATATTGAACAACTAGTGAAATCTTTTAAGAAAAAACCTTGTCTGAGAAGTGCAACAAATGAAAACCATCTTTCCTTCTTGGTGTGTCATAATGGGCAAATCTTTTTGGGGGTGTATCAGCCTGGCTTCATTAAACAGTGAGTCTATCCCAAGTTTCTTTATTTCCTCAGTTAGCTTTTTAAATGTGCTTTGAAGAGTGGCTAAATAACAGGGAGACTTATCCAAATCTGTGGTTTATTATTGTTATTATTATTGCTGCATAGATTTTCTCTGCGCTCACAATAGAAATAAAAGTAGAACTCCTTTACCAAGGGAAACATACAGAAGAACGAAGCAGGAGAACAGTCACATTTTATCTAGGCATGCAAACAGTAAAGCGCACTCCATTTCCACGGTACACTCCTCTGAGAGCCCTTCATCATGTCTGTGCTTACATACACTGGTTTCCATTAGATGTTTCTGGAGATGTGCAAGACTTAACATTTATACATAAAGAGCCATTAAAGCATTAAGAGCAATAAGGGGCTAACCAGGCAGTTGCAGAACACAAATATCACAGCTTGTGTATCACAGAAATGAAATGGTGAGCATGGTCTAAGCATATACATTGGGACCTCAGGATTTGTTTTTCTGCCTTGTATGAATTTTGTGACTTTTAAATAGTAAATCCAGGCCAAATTAGTTCACCTGGTAATGACAGCTGTGCAGTGACTATAGAACAACCTGCAGGAGTTCACATTTCTTCCATAAAGGGCAGCTCTGTGACTGATTGTCAAAGATGTATTAAAGGACGAGCCAGTCCCCAAAGAAGGCAATGACATTTTTCCTACAGCTTCTAAGGCAATTTGGACAGTTTCCAATATGTGTCAGACACAGTAGGAAGATTACGACTGACTTCATCCTGGGCAGGCTGGTCTTTAGGAAGAAGAGCTGGGGAGACAAGTCCTTTCATCTCTGGCCTCTTTACCACGTTCTTTTGCATACCTTGTCCTTGGTAAGAAAACTTGAACTGACAAAACTATGCCCACACTGTGCATTCAGCCAGAATCTGAACTCCAGGCTGTGGCCTGCTGGATTGCAACCATAGTTAGGCATGCAGCCCAGCTGGGAAAGGGTAGCTCAACTACCCTGCTGTGATTTGGAGCTGACAGGAGAGTTTGTCTCTGCTCTGGGGTCAACTGATTAGCAATTGCTGGCCAAACCTGAGCTCCTTAATACTGATCCAAAAGGGACCAAGAGACGAGAAATCCTAGAATAGGTTTGAAACAAGCAAATTAGAAGTTATCTAACATTTAAACCCAGAGTTTAGGTCTGGAGGTCATATGCAATGTAAACGTGGCTATAATGTTCTGTATCAAAAGATTTTGGGTTGCTTAGCACTACTCCAACTGTACCGGTGTTTTGTCACGCTGGAACAAATAGTGTTTAGACATAGGGAAATACAGGTTTTCTGATGGAGTGTTTAGAATTATTATAGCTGAAGAAAAATAGACAAAGAACAGAAGCCCTTTCTCAAGGTCTCTAAATCCAAATTCTTACTATCTTGTCCTAGTATATTAGTAGGTATAATAAAAAGCATTGTCTGTATCCACCAATTTTATTCCACTTTGCTTATGCGCTTTGATCTATATCTAACAACATAACCCTAAAACAAACTGTAGGTGCATCTTTATATCGTTGTAAAACTACTTGAAGATGTTCCCACAGTACTTCAAAGCCAAATAGTTATAGAGGTACCAAAATCACTACACTATGTTGGGTGCATTGTTGCTGAGATACTCACAGAGCCTAGACAAAATAATATCAATTTCCAACATGACACATTGAAAGTATTACTGCAAACAACTTACAAACTGAATTCGCCTTTCAACCTAGATGACTAACTAAGGATGTGATTAAGTCCAAGCAGTATCTTAGCATGTTCATGAGTATTCCTGGCTGAAAAGTAAGCAGTAAAATATAAATGTATGGTCAGCAACATATTTTCTAATGGTATGCCCATTTCAGTTCATTGATTGATTTTGAGGTGGGGGTTTTTTTTCAAATAGAAAACAAAGTATGGCAAAAAGTCAATATATTTCACACTCTCTGTCAAAAATAAGAATATGTTGCACAATACTTCATTTCAACATTGATTTCAGTATTTTGCTTTTACAGTCTTTAAAAGTTGACAAACAAGACACAGCTTGTTTTGGGATAAGGGAAACACTACACTCAGTTTCTTCTTTGTTTTACTTAGATGAAAATTTCCACAGATTTTCACTGCAAGTTAATGTGGAATTTATCTGTTTGTTGCTGTATTTTCATGTTAACTATCCAGTTTTGTTGAGCAATTTCTAAATCCTTAATGGTAGTTCTAATGTTATTACTTTTTAAAAATAGAATTAACTGGAATGCCACCTTCGGTTCCATAAACCCAGAGATTATTCATGGATCTAAGGTAATATAATGTTTGGTAATTCAGGGGTTGTATAACTTAGAGATAACTCATTTGACTGCAGTATCAGTGTTGGGATTCCAGTAATACAAAAATGTGATATTTAGGGGTTTAAAAATTCTCTTCACTGTTCTAGATTCTTTAGAGCAGTTGGAAAATGGCTTAGAGACTAACTGTGTAAACAAAGTTGTTTAAAAGAAAGTGGCATTCTACATAGAGTTCTATAGATCCCTTCCAACCCAAACCATTCTATGATTCTATGATTCTACAATGCTATGATTCTATGAGTTTTATTTGGATGCACATTTTTTAAATTCCTCTGATTAGACTAATAAAAAAAATGGAAAAATGTCAGAACTAACATTTTCTGATGTGTTTTTCATAGTAATACATTTCAAATTTGTGTGTGTGGGTGTCAAGAGATTCTGAATTGCTCTGTTACCTAACTATTAGGTACAAACAGCATCTAACACTATCTTTTTACACTGGGCAAGGACACGTTTTGCATAGACAGCCTTTTCAGTGCTGATAACTTTTCTGCCTTAACCGTTTGGAGCAGAAGAGAAGGACTATAAAGGAAAATAGTGTTTAGAATTCCTCTTTACCCTAACATATCTTTTAAAAATCTGCATAGATCATTTCTTCATATTGTGCAGAAAAACTCTTCAAACGTTACTAAAGAGTGATTAAAATATTTAAAATCCTATTGGTGTTACAGGTTTGTCAGCCCAGTACCTCCAACTGGAGGAAGGCCTCTCAACTTGAGAAGCCTGCTAAAGTCTTCAGGTTTATCTACAACCTGCTCAGCAAACCTGTGCTTACCAGAGATGAGCAAATGCCATTTATGTTTATTCAAGGGCACCATGAAGGACAGAATACTGCACAGACAGCTGAGGAATTCCAACAACATTAAAGAGACAAGAAATGAGTAGCAATCATTTCCCTCAGCATATTTCTTCTCTGTATGCTAGGCACTTCGCTGTGAATGAAAAAGAGCTTAGAGGTGGGACTTCTGAATAGATACCAAAGGTTACAAACCTTTTGATTAGAAGAGCTTTCAATTAAGGACTTCCTTTGCCTCCAGTATGTGGCCATTCACTTATTTTTATTTTAAAGGGCCATTCTATTCTATGAAATTAAAAATACTTACAGTGTAAGTGTTTTTTCAGGAAGATATCTTTTTTTTACAAAAAGGTAATTCATAAAAAATATTACAAAGAAAATTAGACAAAAGGAGTGAACTTGTATGTATTTGTTTGGTCTGAATGACTGCATACAGTTACATATTCAAACCACATTTTAAAAAAAAAGAAAAAATCATAGGCAGTAAAATGAAAGTTTGAAATTAAAGATTGGGTTAAAAACAAGAAACGATTAAAGGTTTATAGAAAATTTAAAAAGGAAAATTATTCTTCCAGTGCTATGTAGGTGTCTCTTGAATCTATTGAACAGTAAAAGCAATCATTACAGAAAGTGAATTTTCTTTAACACATAGAAAACATGGTGAAAATTGTTCTTCTTTCAGCCATTTGTAGGTTGCAAAGTAAAAAAAACAAACAAAAAACTAAAAAAAGAAAACGAAAAAAACAAACAAAAAAAAATCAAAACAAAACCCCACAAACAAATAAACAAACCCCATCTTTGGCTAAAATAAGCAAAATCAGGTACTAATATTTTTTTTTTTTTTAATATTTTATGGAGAGATACTTTGCTCAGAACCGAAGCAACTGAATAACTATCATAGTCTGGCCTTTCATCCCCAGTAGGGATTTGTCTTGGTAAATACAGTTAAAAGATTTTTTTTTCTCCATTTTCCTACCCAGAACAGCAGTAGAAATTCTGTACAGAGACCAGTTTCAGTATATTTTAAGCATAAAGGGACTGTGCTGTGGGTAACTGCCCTAGTATTTTCTTCAATATTACGATCCAGAAACACTTTTTTTCTCAGTATCATTAGAAACCCATAGAAACTGAATGGTGTTTTCCAAATACTTTGCAACATGCATATTTTCCTCATATATCACCCCTCAGTTGTGATTCCTGGCATGTGATATCCCTTTTCTTTGTACCATATAGCACAATTTATGTCTATGCTTTCTTTTCTCCTGAATTCTCGGGAGAGTTTCAGGCTTTTCCTGGGCTACAAAAAATTAAAGAAGCTATTAATATTACACCTACTGCAGATGAAGAAACACTACTTTATAACCACTAATGAACGCAGTTTAAAGAATTTCATGTTTCCGTAGCAGCACATCACCATTTGTCTTACACACTGTGTTGTAATGACCCATTTGGTTTAGAACCTTATCGTATGTCTCGGGCACAGAAGGACACTGGGCTCAAGGAAAGACAAGATAGTCTCTGGCTGCATTTTAAACTCTGGCAGCTTGCACCCCCTTATATGCTAAATTAAAACATTTTAGTTATGCATCAAGCAGATCCAAGGGCAGAACGTGGCCCTGAGGAAGAAGCAGTTTTGAGAAGTGGAAGATGCCATCTGCAATTGTTTCCTTGTCTTAAAGACAGAGAGACACTCTGTTTTCCCTTTACACTCTTCAGTTTCCCAGCACTTTGTATTTTTATGAAAGCTATCAGCATTAGATACATCAAACTCCATTCGCTCCAGCCACCCCTGGATGACTTGCTTATTTCCCCAGCCTCCAGCCTGAGTTGCTGGAGAAAGTCTGCCAGCCCAGCCCGTCGAATAGCCATCTCTGTGAGTCATAACACTGCAGCTCCAGATGGAAGACAGGGCAAACATCTCCCTCCAGAGTTATCACCAATTCAGTTCCCATCAATCAAACTGCAGCTGGGAGTGAAGAATCATTCACTGCTTTGCCTGGCTCGCTCATGCCAAAGACTCAGCACATTAGAGCTGCGCTTTCTTTCGCCTCCAGTCCTTGGGGAAGGAAAAGACTGAAGCCTCTCACAGATTTCCCACAGGGCTACTCAGCCCACCACCTCCAAGCATCACTGTAAAATTAGTGTGCGATGGGTATTTTGTCTTAGCATTTTGACTTGGCATTTTTAGTTTGGAGAATGAATCTATCTGGCTTGTCAAGCCAAGCCTGTGGTTTACAGGTGAAATCTAGTCAGTCTTGCCTCCACCCAAAAGGCAGAGGAGCATTACATGTATCATTCTAATGGCACAAGAGCAAGTGAATGGCAAGCCAAAGGCACGTCTGGGTTAACATGTGGGAAGCAAGCTCACTGAATAAATATGATTGCTCATGCCCATTCTACAGTTGGTAGAAGTAGTAGGAGTTGGCTGGTGAACTGTGATAATGGTGAGAATCTAGTTTCTGCTCTGTAGTAGCAGACGTGGCAGGAGGTGGCTGTTCCTTGAGCCAAGACAAAAATGGAGAACGAACAGTTGGAGCACTCTGGCAGCAGCGTTTTGGCACAAAGCTGCACAGCAAATGCTACATTGTGCCAGTGCGACCTGCTGAGCGGTGCTCTCAGCCGTCACCTGCCTGTGTGGATGGCTGCAGAAGCCGATACCTTGGAGGATATGAAAGAAACAAAACTGCATCGAAAACAAATACATAGCCTGACTATTATCTTCTAATCTGTTACAGACACAAGCAGTAAACAACAGAGAATGCTTCTCTGCTCAGAATTACATGGGCTGGCTGATATAGCCCTTGGTTTCCTTTCAGTTAACAACCCCCTGCCCCTGAGCATAGATGTTTGCTTTTACAGGAGACCGTGGGCCTGCCTAAGTGGGAATGGGAGCCTGGTCTGCAGGGCAATGCCTGACTACTGTTCTCAGGAAGGACATTCAGCACCCCAGATTTGCCTCTCCAAGTTGCGAGCAGGCCTAAAAGTCAGACGTCTTGTTCTGGGGTTTTTTTTTAAACTGTTAACACAGGAAGTTCTGCCACATATTCAATAACAAGAGGGAGCTGAAACAGATCTACACCACACAAGGTATTGGAGAATGAATCCGCCTCTGTTCGACGAAAACTCAATCAAAGGCATAGTGCTGATTCTTACCTTTAGCTAACTATGCAGTAGTGTTATTTGCCTGTGCTGCCTGGGCAAAGTAGGCAGGATCACTTTGTATCATTTCAATTGTATTCATCTGTTAAAAAGTTGACTCAGGTACTATTGGCATTGCATATCTGGGGAAAAAGGAACAGTGAGCAGACAAAAAGAAAGTCATCCACTTGCAGGACAGAGAGAAGCAAAACAGAATCAGCCCAAGTGGAACAGAACATTAAAGAAAGCAATTCAGCTGGGAAATAAAATAGTACTATACACAAATTTTATACAGAAAGAAAAAGAGAAAGAAGGAAATCTACTTCTGTAGGTTAGCTTTTTGTAAGCATCATTTTATACCTAGCTTCTACAGGTAGCAGACCTTGCTTTTGCAGAAAACCATGCATTAGGAAAAGAAAACTTGAATCACCTACAGGGAAAAAGAGAAAGGCCTTAGGGCTTAATAATAGGAGTCAAAGATTTGAACTACATTGAACTACAGGTACAAAGCCAAAAAAAAATAGTGACAAATTCATAAATTCTACATAGTTGCTCCATTCAACACAAGACATTGTTCTCTGTCTCTGGTCCTGGGAGATTTTTTATTCACCTAGAAACCTGTCTTCAGTCTGTCCGAAATAGTATTTTAGTTCTAAGATACAGGGATGTCATTAAATAGAGGGCATCCGACATTGCCGTAGGGCTTCCCAATTGAAAAAGTGCTCTATCAGATGAGGGAATTTGGTATCATTGTATTGTTACTATCTACTGAAGTTAAATAAAAAATTATACCTTCTTTGCACCTTTTGTACTTCAGAGTCTCTGGGGAAATCAGGCAGATCACAACTGAGTTAAGATTCCAAATTGTCACCCAGAAGCAAAATGGGTTTTCAACATTTTAGGTAGGGCAAGTGGGTCACTCCCCAATTTTAACCCAAGGGGTGGAATAGCAAAGAAACCCAGCTGGACTCTGACTCTGACCCTCTTCCTGATTTCCTATAGCAGCACTGAAGAGAACTTTTGCAACCTATTGACAAGATTCTCTAAGGTTTTAATATCACCTCCTCCACCTCCTCCTCCTTTTTTCCCAAATTCATAATCACTGGAAGCCTGCATGCAACTTGGTGATAAAGCAGGCTTGTTTGTAGTTTTAAAAAATGTCACTGTCTTTTTTGAACTGTGTTCCGCTCATTTTTAAGCTTTCTTCTCTCAGTCCACCCATCACAATTCAAAAACGTCATGTTAATGTTTTATAGGCAGACGACTCCTAGCTTCTTCGTAGAAACAGCAGAATCCTTGAATAATTTACAGCCATGTGTTTCTGCTCTACTTTTTTCCTGGGCTTCAGCAGGCTTCCATGAAGGAGAGGAAGGAGAAATCAAATGAGCAAATGCTAGCGAGTATCTGCCTCTGTATCCAGCATTTGTCCTCCATCGTCCCCCCCATCTGGAAAGACAGGAAAGGAAACTCGTCTCTCAGAAATGTTAAAGGTTGATTTCAGGTTCAAAACTAGAAGGGCTTTCCAATAACAGCAACAAGGATCACAGCAGGTAAAATCAGACTGAGCAAACACCTGCTTGTCAATATTGTGCTTAGCTTTGTAACTGGAAGGTGTTTTAATGAAATATGGGGTAAAAAGGGAGTTTGACCATACAGGGGTCTCCACCTCGGGTCTTCTGTTGCCTCCCAAGCTGTTCTGTAACTTAAACAATTTATGACCTTGATGAAGAAATTTTAAAACCAAAACAAAGCAAAGCAACATCCCACACATACAAACACCACTACCACCCCCAATAAATAAATTCATTAATTAATTAAATATAACCTGCAAAGTCTGCAGGACTGCTAGAGTGTCCCTGCTTCAAGCTGAAATGCAGAGCAACAGCGAAGGGCTGGGGTCAGGCTGGAAACCCCCTGGCAGCAGCCACTGACATGGGGAACAGAATCCTCGCCCAGCAACCGCCATCCCAAGAAAGAAAATGCCCCCTCAGCCGGGAGGAAGAGCATGCCGAGCCGCGGGGGCACCCAGTCCTGCGGCTGCCCAGGCTCCCCTCTCCCCACCCGGGCTCATGTTTGTCCCTGCCAGCTCCCTTCAGCCCCGGCGTGCGACCCGTGGTGCAAAGGCCGCTTCAGAAGTGGCGCTCCTGCTTCTGCCAGGCGCTCGCACCAGGCTGCTGCCTGCGAGCGTGAGGGCGAGCCACCTGGCCCTGGTGTTTCGGGTTTGTGACTCCCTGCTCCGAAGGAATGAGCTTCTCGATCATGCTTTCCAAACGTACGTATGAAAACTTGAACTATGTTATTACTTCATGGCCTCCTCTTTGCTACGGTGGGAGCCAAGCGGTTCATGTCAGCCTCTAGGTGCCCGGAGGCGTGGGTCTGCCCCCCGGCTCTGCCCTGCGCCCAAGGGCCCGCTCGTTAGAAACCATCTCCTGTGCCACACAAGGAGATGCAGTCAAACAGCCAAAGGAATTTGCGTCTTTGAGAACGTCTCTTTGAATTATTTTTATCTAGCCAAGATCAACAGTTGATGTCTAATTTCTATTGGACTCACATGGTGTCACAAGGAGACCCGACCTTTCAGCCTCACTGTCTTGATATCCAGAGGAGAACTCCAGGTATATGGCTGCCACATGTCCTTGACTGCAGTGCTGGTCTTTAGATCAGCTTTATTCCCGTAGGTGTTCTCCCGCTTTGCCTGTCTTTTTGTCTCACCTTCATCCACTTAAGGCAGATAAATAATTTTCACTGTTTTACGCTGCAAATCAGAAGTGAGTCTGCAGTTTGTGTAGGCCATTTCTAGTCTCTTAACTGAGCCCAGAGACAGCGCATCTGCAGTAACGCAGGGTAAAAGCTGTCAGCTGAACATTTGCAAGGTATTGAACTCTGAGTTACTCCTGATGGGTAAGAAACAATGGCACTTTCATAGCTAGCCAAAAATGCTACTCAGGAGACTATTTATTAAACTTTCATCTTTCACTTTTGGAACGAAAATACTGAACTTGGATGACTAGGTGATTTGGCCTTCTCCTTTTCAATTTCTCAAAAGTAGAGAGGATAGCCTACCTGATACATCTTCACCAGCTAGTGCAGGGGTTGTTAATAGTGAGGCCAAGCATCACAAAACTGCAGAGACTAACTCTGTGATGTGTTTCTCCAGCTTTCTCCATGAAGGTGGCAATAGATCCTAGTTTCTTACAACTATTTGGTAGTGGCACCTGAGTTATCTTGTAACGTAAAGCTTGCCCTGTTATATTCAGACAGATTGAAGTCACACCTTTGCCTGAAGCATAGAAATGCCATGAAGAAATTGCTATTTCCTGATATCAAAAAGCCTGTTTGAAGTACCGCTGGCTTCTTAACTGCCTTCATAGCCACAGAAATGTATTCATGTTGAAAGTGTACAACTGTAAATTTTAATTTTAGAAGGACAGTAGTTTAATTTTACTTGTAAAATATAAAAGCTAATAAAGTAAGGGGTCAGATGTTTTTAGCCTTAAGAAACAGTACCATTATGATTTAGATATCAGTCATAAGTTAACTCCAAATCAATATTTGACACTTGCACTATATTTAAATTATATTGCTGTAAAGTACATTAAGAATTCACTGTTGAGAATACAGTTATTCCACAGATCAGGCTAAAGAAGGGCCAGTGTAATAAACAATTTATAACTGCAAGTATGTTTCCCACAATAAAGTTTCAAGATCTATCCTAAATAAATCTTGTGTAATATCTCATTATAACTCATAATTTAGTTATATGAAGAATTAAAGAAATAAATTATGGTTATTCTCTAATACTCTGGATGTTTTATCTCTGTCCTTAAGAATCACGTCACATGATAATTGATTGCTGGAGCCACATGCCTTATCTTAAGAGTGAATAAGAAAAACTTCACAAAATTATCTTAAGAGCTTTGGGACATGTATGAGGATGTGATAGGCACTTATCAGACCTCCAGAAACCACAAGTATAGTGAAATCTCTTATCACTGTAGGAGGCAGGGATTAGCAAATACACTTCCTTTATTAGTGTTACAATTGATTAGAGGAAAATCATAGCTACATTACACGCCCCTGAAGTAGAGTGGGTAAGTGTCTTCTGGAGTCAGACACGCAGTAAAACAACCATGTATCACTGTGGTGCCAGGATAGGGAGTGCTGTTGGATCACCCTGAAGCTGCTTCATCCTCCTGCTAACCCTGCATCGCAATCTGTGGCATTACTGGGCTATACAGGGTTAAAGCTGCAAGCACAATGGGAAAAGAGCGTGGCGTAGGAACGCTTCCAACTTTCAGCTAATTCAGTCAGTTTGACACTAAAAGTTAGCCTTGCCAAACTAAATTAAAATTAGCTAGAATGTTCCAGACATTAGTCATGGCTTTGGTTAGGAGTAGGTTTTCATGTGAGGCCAAAAAACGTGTAATAAACTTTGAAGTGTAAAATGAAACATCCATACAAATCTAAGTATGTAAATGGATAAGTGATCCAAAACACAATTCACCTATTGCTCTGAATTCTCAGTTTCCTTCCGCATCTCTCTTAGTTATGGTCTCCTCAGAAATTGTGTCAACTTACCCAAGTCCTTCATCTGCTTCTGCTGAGACAGAAAGTCAGTGGCATTAGGAATTAGCATTCCACTATCACAACCTGAAATCTTGTAAAATCTCTCAAAGGTCATGGGAAAGGAGCTGGACAGGGTATAAACACTTACTAAAACAAGCCTTCCTGTTCAGAACTTCCAAGGCAAGAACATAGTCTTGGTCGTGTGTGAGCTCCAATACGTACCAGCGGCAATTCAGAAATCAGAGGTCTCATCCACACCAAAAGTCAGAACGATCCCTGTTAGGAGCTGCTGTTTTCCAACAGCCATAGCCAGACGACAGCAGCTACCCCAGCTGGGCAGCCTGAAGGTCGTTGGGATATTCCTACACACACCCACAGAGTACAGACAAATACAGTTTGTCAGTGGTTTTCTTAAAGGCAACTGACCGTGTTGAAATTTCCTCTCAATTTTGGTCTCTGGTGTGTGTTTGCTTTTTGAGGCAGACTGCCCAGGAGCCAGAGCCTCATGTAGTCACAGCACAGGTAGAACAAGAGCACACCAGCCTGCCAAACCAGCCACGGTTGTAGATTGACACTTTGCTAACACCTTAGACTATAGTCATGCCTTGTATCACTGATTTTTCCTCCACAAGAAGTCCAGTCCATTTTCTGTTTGTAGTCTCACAGAAATATGCCAGATTAATATTAAGACCCCGATGTCAGGAATTTAGGGAACCATCACAATGTCTTGTGCTCAATGAATTTCTTTTCCTACCACCACTTTCTACAGACAGAGGCCTGTGTTTCTCTTTCAGGGAAGGCTGTTGTGAAGTTTGCGATGTAGCAGCTCTCATACCTCATTTCTTCCAAATTTCAGTACCTTATTAATCTGACTAGAGTAATATTATTCATTCACAGTTGAGGGGTTCCAAAGACTTATAGAGTCATTTCTCACTAGCTCTAAAGGCAGTCTGTCAACAGCGATAGGAGTCTATCCTATTATCTTAATTAAATATATGTGTGTGGCAGAGTAACAGTTAAATCAGTCAGAGAAGACCTGTGGGCTTCTAACTTCTAACGGCGTGCCTCTCTTTCCATTCTGGTACGTGGCAGGGGTGAGAGTGAAAAACTCTTTCATTTTTCACCAGTGAAAAACTGGTGCCTAGGTTTAGAAGACGAGGTAAAAGAAAAGGTGAAACACACATTTTTGAAACTTCTGATTTTGGTACAAAATAGCCAGAGCCAAGAAGTTCTAGAACATGCAAGTTGAATTTTCATTCTTCTGGCTTCTGAGAGAGATGTGGAACTGAGATGCTGGTGATGGCACAGAGTGGACAGGTATTTGTTTATAAGCTGTCTCATTAAAAAAAAAAATGCACTGAAAGCATTGTGTTATATTTTTGGTCATTTTAAATATTTGGCAGAGTAATGGAGCACTTTGGAATACGAACAGGTTTTGCTGATTGCAAATGTAAATAAACTAATCATAGCTTAAAAACCTCTGAGTAAATTTTTTAAAATATCAAGAACAGAAAAAAAAAAGTGAGAGAAAAAAAAATGCTGAAAACCATACATGACCAACAACAAAAACTTTAGCATGTTTAGATATTCGTCTAAGCAGAGAGGTATAACTACCCAGCTACAGAGACAGACAAGAAATAAAAATAAAACTGTTTTGATATTGCTATATATATATTTGAATCCTCTAGTATGTTAAAACACAGAAGTCCAGTCAGTATACTCAGATATTTATATGAAAGTAATTAGAGAAAAAAATGCAGCGTAATATCATTTTCTTTAACAGTGTAAATAGCACAACCAGCTTATCCAAAGAGTGTTTCTTACAAATTCTGTAGCAATTTTCTATATGCTCTGAAATATTTTACTGTTTTCTTTTCTGAAGGCATGAACAATGTTAAAAGCATGATAAACATTTCCTACATGTCTTCTCTTTTTTTCTTTTTTTGCAGGGTAGCTTCAGGAATAATCTTCAAGGCTCAATTTTTTTTTTTACTTTGGAAAAATAACAGAAAAAAAATCTTATCTTTCAGTGTAACTAAACAGTCTTTATACTCTGGGGGAATTCTAATCAACCTGTAATAATAATGGTAAAGAACGGGGGCGGGGGGGGAGTAAACAAGTTGTTGTACCCTAGTCTTCCCACATATCTGCCTAATTTTAGCAGAACTTATTTTGTTGAAAATAGTGGTGGGAACCACCAAGGTACAATTTCTATCACGTTTTTCAATTCTAGTGATATTTAGATCCAGAAATTGGCTAAAATTCATTTCTAGGATACTCAATGCTTCAGATGTACTTTTAAATTTTCTCTGTACCAAAATCAGGAAGCACTGAATTCTTCAGCACAATGTAGCTGTGCAGATTAAAATGCCAAAGTACTTTTCAGTGATTTCCCCAGCTTGCTTATACATGTCATTTCTCATATTGATTTTTTTCTTTTGTATTAGTCATTCCTGAGAAGCATGAGAATGAAAAAATAGATTACATGGACTTGCTCATAGTAAGCGTGGATAGAATGGAGTCTTTTTCATAGACACCAGTTCAGTATTTTGTTCGAGCGTACGCAGAGTTCTTCCTGGTAAACTTTTGCAGCAGGTGACTGAGGCAAAGGTCTGTCACACACTGGAGAACACGTCTGGTCCAGAGGTTGATGGAACAGAATGGAAGCCACACAGGTTTACTTAAAAATATACCATACTTCTGTATCGCTTTGAGCACAGCGACACACCTCTTACGTGCAGCATTTTACTCTGTTTGAAGGCCCATACCCTACAAATACCTGACTAGTGAGTTGCAATGCCCATGGGAGCACTGATTGGGCATGATACCACAGCATGTTTTCAAGGATTGAAGCAGAAGCATGTAGGAGAGCATAAGGAGTGATCACTTGAGTGAGCCATGTGCTCCATTGCTATGCACTGGTAGTTTGCTGAGTCTGAACCACAGTAAAATAATGCACTCTCCTGGTTCAGATCCTTGCATGCTATAAGTTACAAATACACACAAAGAAAATTGCTGCTCATAGTCAAGTCATTCAGAGAGCAAGTATGAGATACAATGGACAAAAAAGAGAAAGCAGTGCAAGTGATAAAAGGTTCCCTGTTGCCCTATCACATTTACTATCCCTGTATATGTTCCTGAATGCAGATTAGCTGAGCAAAGGTTCTCCAGCAGGAGTCTAAAATAAACTCTGGGGACTCCATAATACTCACAGTTCAATTGCATTGCTCCATAACTTCCTGAAGAGTGGAGAGTTTAAGAAAAATAAAGGTTCTTTCTTTCTGGTCAGGCATTTTTAAGTTATCTTTTGTAAGACCACATAAAATGATTTAGTTCTCAAAGAATAACGGAATTACATAAATAAAACATTACACAAAAGATGTCTCAGTACAATTTATGTGAAGTGAATTTCACAAGGACTGGTCTATTGTAGAAAATTCAACTTATCTCTTCCTGATCCTTTTATTCTATCTAAACATAGAAATTTATGTCAGTTCAAAAAAATCTATTACTGTTTCTCATAACTGAATCCATTATTTTCCCTTCACGATCCATCAGGTAAAAACAAGTGCAACAGATAGCTCTAGCAGAAACTTGAACATAAAAGGTCTCAAGAATAGAATGAGATAAGTTAAACACGTCTCGCTGTGCACTATGACTGAAAATGATAACCTGGATGTTTAATTTAAATCAAGTCATAGCAAAGACTTCTGACTATAATTGTTATCTGTCATATAAATAAAATTATTATAAAACAGAATTGGATTTCGAAAGGTGTAGTTTTGCTTGTTCCATTGCCTGTAAGCAAATTGAACTCTGTGAAGGTTTATCACCCTTTGTCGCCTTCTTCCTCCAGTCTTTCTCTGTAATGGATCCATTTGGCTGCAAAAATATGGAAAGAAAGAGCTGAAAACAAACGATTAGTTTTCCATATTATTCTTTATTTCCAGAGCTTTGCTGATTCCACTGCATCACTGATTTTTCTCTCCTTTGTTCCCCTGCCAGCCCAGGGAAAAAGACATCCAAAATAAGAGCTCATACTAGAGTGGTCGCATTTCACAATTAACATTTAACAGCAATTTATGGGCAGGGAAAATAGGGGAGCAAGTGCAAGTGCGTGGATTTCAGCCAGGAAGAGGAACCACTGGATCTCATAGCAGCATCTGTGATTTCCAAGCTTGGCCTCAGCTGGATTGTTGAAAGTGGCAAAGGGGCTTTACCAGGCACCAGACTTTCTCAGAGCAACCCCATGCAAGAGAAGAATGAACGTCCTGGCCCCGTAGTGTACCTGCCTTGCTGCCTTTCCTTCCTTCCTTTCCACTTCTGCTAAGAAAAGTGGATGCACTGGTCGCAGGACATGCACCAGTGGGGTGGAAATGGTGTTCAGGCTTGGAACACAAAGACTGACTGCACCTCTTCACCTACAATACATCGCCTTGGGGAGGCCAAATATACTTAGGCTGCCTCCAAGATGCGTGCAAAACAAACTAATTTCTTTGATGCAGTGCCTCTAATGAGACGCGCCAAAGTGAACCCACCTCCTGCTTTCAGGTGGTGCTGCTGCTTGTCTCCCACCCTGGGCCCGCAGGCACAGGAGGCAGCTGGCAGATCCAAACTCCATTAACTGGCTGCGGCTGTGCAAGCACGCAACGGCAAAGCGCAGGAGCTCAAACAGCAGGACGCAGCAGCGGAGGAACAGGCCTGCTGGCAGCAGCCCAGCATGCCGGGCCGTATCACCTGGAGGTGGTCAGACGCGGGTGCCCGCTCTTCACACAGCTCAGCAGGGTGCAGCTCATCGGCAGCTTCTGCTCCTTTCGGCTGAAGGTGGTTCATGAGGCCACACTTGGTAGAGGGAGCTTGATACAGTTAATTTCCGTTTACAGCGTGTGGGTTATTGCACACACCCCTCAGCAAAGGGTCTCATCTCTCCTGGATACCCTTACGGCAGCAAACAGAAAGAAGCCTGCCAGGGGTGCTTCAGAGGAGAAAAGCAGTTCTGCTGCATGGATTCATCACCTCAGAGAGCCTCTCTCTCTCCTTTGACTATAGGAGAAATTAAGGAGACAAAGTATTCAGCTTAGCTGGACGAACAGATCTTCTATTCCCTGCATATTGGTTTAGGAAGATATTTGTTGTGCAGGTGTGCTTTCCTCAGAATTACTGGTGTCACTTCAGTGGAGTCCTACAAGATTCTGCTGTCTTCCACCCGAGGGCAAAGGCCAGCAGAGAGCAGCTTGGACCAGTTGGTGTAATCTGGAAGTCTGAAAACCTTGCTATTTCCCTGCTGTCAATTTTTTTTTTTCCAGGTAACTCATCTGCTGTGAACAGCACACATCTGTGCTTTTTAAGATTGTATTTGTTTTATAAACAGCTTTTTTCAGGTGGAAAAACTCAACTTTTATTTGCAACATTCTTAATGTTTTAAGTCTGAAAAATCATGTTAGAAATAGTGCTTGAACATTAATATTGCAAGTTTGACACAGAGATCTTTCCAAATAACAGCCTTTGTTTTCTTATTACATAAACCTACTCTGTGGGATTTGCTAACCTTATACAGTAACAGTGTTAAATATAGCTCCTAGCCAGATGAGAGATGCATGCATTGACGGAGGTTTGATAATCATAAATAACATCTTGTTGGGGACATGAGCCGGGAGCTAGCATGAGTGTCAAAACAAACATGGACAGAGGACAGCAGGAGACTTTGCCTGGGAGTCTCCCACACCAGTTCTTACCAGGAAGGGTTTGGCAAAGCCATTTAACCTCTTTTTCTTTCTGAGTGGATGATTACTTTCCAAAATTGCATGGATGTTATGACAGCTAATTAATTATCGCTATATTGTGCTTTACAAAAGAAATTAGTATGAAGAGGGTTAGTAGGGAGAATCACTGTACAGAAAATGAAGGTGAACAGAGACAGAATGCTAGAAAGACTCTACGTGCACTAAGATAGGAAGAGGAGAAAAATAGTAAATAACAAAAAGAGTCTTGAATAGCGAGTGCATAAGAGATGTGTGTGAAAGAAAAAAAAAGGTGTGCTGCCTTCCAAAAGCAGAGGAGGGGAAAAGGAAATTAAAAATTAGAAGCAAGGCACTGAGATGAATGGATTTGAAGTACAAAGAATAGAAAAGAAAATGAAAAAGATGTAATAAAAGCCACCCAGCCTTTAAAATAATGAATCTTTTCATTTATTTATACCCTTTTTTGATATTAGAGGAAAATGGTAGCACACTTCTACTGAGCTCATTCGATGTTAACACAGTACAGCTCTTAATTCCTAGATAATATTGTTAAATAATTAACTGATGAATCATAAGTAAATAATTAAAACTTGGTTCTCTAACACTCACAATTGAGAACATAAAACTGTCACAGCGATATCGGATTTTAGCAGAACCAATATTGTAGTCAATTAGAAAAACCGCAAAAAAGTTCTAAAATCTGTAGCTGTAAAGACTGCTAGCAGAAGCACCTGGGCCCCCTTTCCCCATGGAACAAAATAACATGGATCATCTATCATTTAAATCTCCTATATTAAAGTTACATCAGGGAAAGATGGAGGCATGGATTGCTAGTTCCTCTGCAAAATACCTAGACCTGCTCTGGGCCTTGTCCTGTTGGAGATGGTCCGTGGTTTGGGCAGCAGGACAGGAAATGGGGTCACTCTAAATGGCTAAGCCAGTCTTGAGTTCATGTTAAAATATCTTTTCCTTCAACATCCCTAAAACGAAGAACTATAAAACAAATCTTTACACTTCAATGGACAATAACTCATCGGGTCCATGGCACAATTTAACTACTTTGAGAATAAACAGCTTCAAGAATCTAATAATAATTGTGTTTACTATTGTAAAAGAGGAACAGTAGACAAACTAAAAAAGATTGCTCTTTGCATCCACTAAACAAAATCATTCCTTTTCTCCCATGAACATCTGTTTTATTTTCCAATATAGCAAAAGCACACATACTTCAAGTCTAAGCAAGGTAATTAATCTGGGTTTTGCCATCATCACTGTCACGGGATTATTTTTAATGTGTTTTAGAATGAGAGGACTCTGGAAGCACAGATCCTGCTGTGCAGAGCCATTACATTCCTTCATGAAAACAACCCAGTAGGAACAAAAAATCTCAGGAACAGCAAATAATTATTCCAGTAAAGAAATAACAAAACACTACAGTGGTTATTGAGCAACACTCATTTCATTTGTCCATTCTTGTAATCTGTTATTCGAAAAATAAATAGAAGACATCTTATTTCTTAGAAGCCAACCCCCCCCCTCCAGCTTGCTGATGCTTAGTCTTGCAAAACGCTTGCCAGCAGCAAAAATTTTAAGTGTCTTTGAGTATCAGCACAGGGATAAAAATGTACCAGAATTCCTCAGCACGCCCTGAGAGGCTCCGCGTCCGAGGTTAGGCTGACTTCACAGCCCTGCCGCTGGCCATGCTGGCTGGCATCCATCCCTCGGCGCCCGCCTCAGGGTTCATTTCACCACGGCCTGGGGGTGGGCATAGGACGAGGAGTCTCCCTCGAAGTAGCCCTCCAGCTGCGCGCAGAGGGCCTCGAATGTGGGCCGCCCGCCCGCCTCTGCGCTCCAGCACTGCAGCATCAGCTGGTAGAGCGGCGCCGGGCAGGTCTCTGGCCGAGGCAGTCTGTAGCCCTTGTCCAGCATCTGGATCACCTGGTGTCCAGGCAAACCTGCAGGCCGAGAGGAGTCCATCAGGCTACTCGGGGTTCGCTTAGCAATGCCGCGTGTCCCCGTCTCTCACCGCGATGAGGCAAGGGGATGCCCACCGTGTAGCACCCATGCACACCAAGCGCAGACCTAGCCTCAGCAGGCCCCCTCCGAGGGTGATAGCCCACAGGAGCTGCTGGAGTATCCCAGACCAGCAATCAAAAACCACCCCCAGCATTTCCCAGCCCCCTCACCCCAACTGCACCCCCTAAGAGGCATGGCAAAGGGGGTCAGTCGGGTGTGAGGATTTTTCTCTGCTAAAATTTTTCTGACATCTGTTTGTTTACGTTGTTCCTAAATCCCTCTAGTCTCCCTCTAGTGACTCCAAACTCTCCTGAGAAAATCTGTCCTGCTACTGAATCTTCCTCATGTTTAGAAAGGTTTTCCTAATGCGAGCGCTAAGTTTCCTCTGGCGCAGCCATGCGATTTCATCCTGCCTGCTCTGTCACCATGGGTCATGGAGAAGACATCACTCCCCTCCCTTTGTTATACTTTCATATTTTGAGACTATTGTCCCGTTCCCTTTCAATTTTCTACTCTTTGAATTAAACCTTGAACTGTGTAATCTTTACTTCTTTTCCCTAGATCTGAGTGGTGTTTCTTCTGTGCATCATCCACTGCCACCATGGATCAGCATAACCTCTTCTCCTAACTGGCGACTGAGGACAAACTCCTGAAAGTAACACCAAGTAAGCACATAGCCATGCCAAAAGGACATTTTCTGCTCAAAGTTACAAGTAAACGATGCTTTTGCAAAGGGATAGCGCTGAACATATTTTCAGACAATAACGAGAGCCATTGTGTTACATATCATTTATACCTGAATATATGTTAAAGTGTGTGTGTGCATATGCACACACCTATAGCTTATATAAGAAAGAGTTGAGGACTTTTGGCTTTGGTTTTCTTTGTTATTTTTTTTTCAGAACGGTTTCACAGCAGGTGGGGGTGGGAATCAAAAAGCAAAATCAATTTTTCCTTTTGCAGAAAATACCAGTCTGCGACCCTGTAAAATGTAGTTTATGGTGAACACACCACCCCTCGGGCCTGCACAGATGCAGCATAACTGTTTTTTGCTTTAGTCCTTCCCTTGTGTTCTCCTCACCAGCACAAAATGAGTCACAGTCAATCATCTCACTGATATCTGGTGTTATTGCAGCCACAGTTCCTTGAGCATTTCTCACAGTGCTAGGAATAATAGCTGCTCTTACACCATTAAATCATCTTTTGAGGTTGGTGATATTTTATTCCTAATTCTTGTGTTCCTTCTCTTTATGAAGACTTTCCACTGCAATAGTCCAACACGAGGGAAGGGGGTAAAAACACCCTGATTCATTTTTCAGATACTTTCTTCCTGAAGTGCCTGTGCAGCACTTCATACATAATAATCTGCTCTTCCATGAGATACCCTCAAAAAACAAAAAAAAACCAAAAAAAATGAGGGCGGGATGAGGGACAGAAAAACCTACCCTTTTTCTGCGTTCCAAGAATTGGCATATTTGATCTGTTGCTGGAGGGAAACAGCCAGTTGGCTTAGGTGCCTGTGCAATGCAGGTTGACTCCAGCGGGAGGAAGCTTGAATGGCTGCTAATCATAGCCTTTGGAAGGCTTCCAGGGAGCCTGGGGCAGCCAGAAGGTCTGACCCACTAAATGAACCTCATCTGAACAGCCTTCTTTCTGTATTTACAGTTTTAACCCTTTAACACGCCCACAGTACAGCCATTCAACTTCTGTGTTTGTCTTTCTCAAAGCAAGAAAACATTAGACACCATTCTTTAGGTAAAAGCACTTACCAGCATAAGGCATCTTCCCATAGGTGATTATTTCAAACAGAAGTATTCCAAATGACCAGACATCTGACTTAATGCTGAATTTGTTGTAGCGAATTGCCTCCGGGGCTGTCCATTTCACTGGGAGCTTTGTTTCAGGCCTAGCTTCATATACATTTTCATTTTCGACCTGTCACGGGTAAAATGAAGCAAGCCTGATTTCAGGATCTGCTTCAGCAAAGCACTTAAGCACCTGACTAAACTAAGCATGTGCTTAATCTTATCCTCTTTTAGCCAAGCACTTGCCTTTCATGTTACGAAAGCGTGCACTTTCTGAAGTCTGTTGTTGAACTGGGGTTCACAGTTGAGAAATGCCACTGTTCATCGGAGGCTTTTCTAAAGCATTTATCATTTCAAGCGAGCACGCAGCGCTGCAGTGGCTCATGATTAATTATGGCCTGCTACTGTGAATTGTGGACCTGGCATGCAAGATCTCAGAAGTCTGTCAGGAGCGGCAGTGTAAGCACCCTGCTGACACTAGAGACCAAATGGCTCCACGTCTGGTCTTCAGTAAACAGAGAAGGCAAGAGCAAGAGCTAATGAATTTCGGAACCTTTCTTCTGTGATTTATTGCAGTGTTGAAGGGCCATTGACTTTGATAACAATCACTTAAGCAGGTTTCCGGGACAAAAGAACAAACTCCAAGCGATTCAAATTAACATATTAGCTTACAGTGGGTAAAATTAATTCATGTAAAGTGAAGATGAAAAAAACATGGAACCATTATTTGCTTGCAAATTTGTAGAATCATGTCCTTAAAGTTTTATAGCACAGACATCTAAACTTTGTGAATATTTATTCTGTCTTTAATTCCTAAAAGTAATTTCGTGTACATCAGTCACATGCAAGCCTCGGTTAGGTTTTTCACATGCAAATCCAGGCAAATGTACACAAGATTTTGTTTGCTTGATTGTTTTTAATACAAAATGCATGTTTCCCAGCTGTAATGCCCTGTAGTTTTGAAAAGACTGGTTGTTAGTGTTTTGTATCTTTGTACTGATAAGAGTTGGCATCTTGACTATAATACTTGTCTCTAGAAACAAGAAATTATTTCATTATGCTAATTAACACATACAGAAATACAGATTTCATTTCTCACACCTACTCCTTTGGGATCTTAGCATGTGACCATGTTAGTGCTTTGGCTTAGGAGACAGAGTATTCCTAAGAAAGTCTGCCAAGATGACTCTATAACTGAGTGTTTTTGTAAAGTTCAGTTTTAACAAGAAATGTCAACAGCTGTAAATTATTACCCTCTCTAGTGAGGACAGAGGAGAAATATCCATTGTAAGCATTATTCATTTAAAAATATATTTTTTTCATGTTAAAAAATGTGCAATCTGAACTTATGCATAACTAGAAGAATCAAAATTAAGCAAAAAGCACTTTCAAAGTCCCTTGATGCCATTGTCAAGCCATTATTCTATACTTCAGTACGTAATAAATCCACCTCTGTTATGAACTTCAGTTTCTGCTGCTTGAATGGAAAAAAACAAACGAGAAGCAGAGGGCTTTTTTCTCTGATTTTCCTTCTCAGTGCAAGACCATAAATCAATAAAAACAATAATAAGACCTCAGAAATTATGAATTACATATTGAAACCCATAAAACATGGCAAATCAAATCTTTCCAACTCTGATCAAATCATTTTCAGAGGTAGGAAATCTCATTTCTAAACCACAGCTCTTTTCTAGGGTCATCTTGGTCAGCATTACTTGGCATTCCACGTCCTCAAGGGCTAGAGAAAAAAAACAATGCAATGGCAAAGAACTTGAAACTGCATCAGATTTAAAGCTCTGAGAGCTCACTTTATGAACTCCACTGTTAGTCGTGGAGAGGAATAAAGTCCTTTTATGATTACTACCTGCACTCGCAAGCATCATGGAGGCCATGGGGAAGTGAACAAGGAGAGAACAGATGCCAATACATTTTTATATGCCTTTCCTTACAGGCTCAGGAATACAATTTTGCTGCCATTCCTGTGATCTCTCTCCATGCAGCAGACACTAGTGCCGTGGATAAAGGTTGTGCAGCAAAGGGTATTGCTTGTCAGGCCCCTTCCTTGGTGGCTGAGTGGGAAGCAGACACTGGGATGCCATCTTCAGGTTGACACAAAGGCACCGGCCAGATTCTGACCTTGCCCGGGATAACGCAGGTAAAGGATACAAGTGAACAGGTTAGGCATCTTTTTCTCCCTGGGCATGCCTTTTGCCTGAACCCAGCAATTCAGAGGCTACAGTTTGTTCTTTAGTTGACCTCTACCACCTTATTCCACAGAGTTAAAGTAGCGCCAATTCACCCTCTCAAAACCCACCTTAAAAACTCTTGCAAGTCCAAAGTCTGCCACCTTGTAAACGCTGTGTTCACCAACAAGAACATTCCTGGCTGCCAGATCCCGATGGATATAGTTCTGAGATTCAAGGTAAGCCATCCCGGAAGCCACCTGAGCAGCCATGTCTACTTGCTGTGGTAGGAAGATTTGGGAGCCTGCATCTTCTGTTTAAAAAGGTGACAGGGATAACATAATATTTACAGTACTCAAATATAAATAACATAACAGCTGACTGGTTCAAACAGCCAACACAAATCAACAAAATTGTGCAGTACAGTAAAGTGACCACCCAACCAAATGGCAGAGGTTAGTGAATGACACTACTTAAAGCCATGCAGCCAGTTTCACCATAAGTGAGTAACAATGCCTGTCCCGTCTTCTCTCAAAGAGTAGATAGTAAGTGCAGCAGTTGATCTCGGCCTGGAATGAGCTTCTGACATAGTCCAAAAAACCAGGTGTTTATCTACAGAAAGTCATGCAGATGGAAAGGCACAAAATTATGCTGGTTCCCTGGTCTCCAGTGATTCTTACTAGGAAATGCACCATCTTCTGTCAAGTGTAACTCTCATTTTCACTTTCCAGTCCGCTTGACTGCTTCACGCTGTTGTCTCTGTTGCTGCTACTCAACAGTAGGACTCCTTGAGGTGTTTTTAAGCTGCCTGCTCCTCTTGTAGAACTTTCTGAAGCAATGCTTATGCCATTCCCACCACTGTAAGATCAGTAGCTCCCAGAAACAAAGATTTAATAATCAAAGATTGGCTGTTCAAACGGCGTAGTAGTAGAACTACATCCTCCCTCCACAAATGAAAGAAAGAGCCTTAGGCCATGAAAAACTGCAACCAAAAACAGGTGCTCAGAAAAAGTCATTGGGGTATAACAGATTAGAATTCAAATTCAGGGCCTTTGTGGCATTTTGGGGACAGGTGACCTCGTCACAGCAAAGAATTTATACCCCAAGGTAATCTAGATCAGGCAAATCAGTGTTATAGTCAAGCATCGCTGACACCCAAACCCAAATGCTGCAGCACTGAATCATGAGTGCCTACCTCTGTAGCCTCTAATACTCAAAACTGTTTCAACTTGCTGTTTCAGAATCTGAACAATATCATAAAGCTGAGTGTTTGCTGATACATTTATTGGCAGTTCTCCTTTCTCCTTGAGGATGGTGACTTCTCCTTACTGCCTCCATGTTAAAGAAGTAAAGCATTTGTAGCTGTCAGTTTTCTGTTGCTTATTTTGAATTGCTTCATTGTGAACGTATGTCTTAGCATCGTTTTGCATAGCCTGCTCCAGTTCTGGCATTTTATCTGACCTAACCTTGTAATCACTCCTTATGAAGAGTGTGAAATTCCATTGTTTACTAATCTATTCTGCAATCTCCAGGCCTTGAATTTCCTGCTCATCTGGATGTTCTGAGATGAATGGGTAAAAGAAATGAATTTTAAATGATTAAATTTGCCCTGTACGTGTATTGTCCTACTTCCTTTTTGAGGCTAAATTCATTGTCATGATAATCCAGCACTATTATTTACTTCTATTGTTGACTCAGAAAGTCTTTTCCTCTCCCACACATATGTTTAATAGCTGCCTTGACCTTTAAAAGAGAGGGGGAGAAAAATCATGCTATGTGAATTCTATGGCTTAACCATCAAGAAAATCCATCATCAGGCTACAGAATAATAGAACACTGAAGTTTTGCAGTTCTGATAACTGGCAGACATCAACACTTATTATTCAGCTTGCTGGACAAAGACATAAATCCGCAAATGATGCTTATGCTGTATTTAATCAGAAAATAACTAAATTTGTACAAATACCTTGCATGAGTACCTGGATTTTGGAAACTAGCTTGTGACTCAGTTTAAAATATCTCTCTCCATGTTCCCTTTCGCGCTGCTCCTTCATCTACACAGGCTGTGAACTACCTCCTGGTGAAAGCAGACAAGGATGCAGACAGACTCGAACACAGGTTTGTCCTTGCTCAGCCGATGCTCTAGGCTGGCCTGACACAAGCTTGCTCCAAGAGGCAGAACACAGCGATGTCACGGCTGAAAAGAATGACTCATGAGCCTTGCGTTTAATGAGCTGCTTCAGTGCAGAACAGGAGTTAGAGCTGCTAAACCCTTCCGGTCTTATTTCCTGCAGGAGACGCAGGTGCACTGTGTTAAAGGACAAGGACAAGGTCCACCTCTAATGGTGGAGCTGCAGCTGAAAGGCTGTTTCTTCCACTGGGGCCTGTTTGGGATCTCCGAGCACGCTTGCCTACTGCCTTTAGCATGTGGGCTGAGGGAGGGGAAGAGGCCACCATTGCCCTGGCTGCTGCAGTATTTCTTGTAGGGTTCTGTGAGCTGGTTCTGCACTGCTGCTGTTCTGGAGTTAAAGGGAAACTAAGCAGGAGCCTCAGCTAATCTGGAATGCAAACTATGCACAAAGATGAAGCACGAGTCTCTTTGGGATCTGAAGTGCAAAGCTTGTATGGTTGTCTCATAAAGATTTCTGACTATACCTCCAAAATCCCAGGCTGGGCCAGTCAAAGCACTCAAGTTCAAGCACAGCACTGCATTAGTACAGCTACGGAGGCTTCCAGACCAGAGCCAGCTCCTGGCTGGCTGGCTGAGTGCAGGTCGGAAAAGTTTCTATCTGTATTCATATGGGCATAGACATGCTCTAGTTTGTTTAAAGTGTTTTAAGGAAGGAAAAACTATAACAAAAAATAATATAACTTCCACACTCAGAACCAGGCACTACTGGTGAATTTATAAAACCTTCCCATGGCTTATTCTTTATCCTATAAAGAAAATGTAGCTCCTCCACATCCTTTTTTATTAATATTTTTTGACGAAACTATTGCCCTTTTATGAAAAATTTATTAGAGAAAATATTAAAGAAGGCTTAGGGTCTGCACCCTGTTCTAAGCAATCAATCACAATATCTCATATAGGAAAGACAGCAAGATATTCTCATTGACACATGCCTGACAATAAATAAATAAATAAGTAAGCAGCGCTTTGCACTGTTGAGAGCATTGCCTCCTTAATAATCCACCAAACTTCAAGACTGCGTCCCTGCCAGAACAAGCCCTAAGTCTATCAGAAATGATAAAAACACTCATACATTTATGACAATTTCATTCACACCCAATGACAAAGAAAAGTTTTCAGCTGCATTTTATCATACTGGTGGCAGCTCAATAACTGTGCGTAGCAGTGTTTGTCAAGAAGTACCCCGTAGTGCATTCACAGGGTGCACAGGGAATTCACATGCCCATCGTTATTAAGTAGGTGTCGTTATGGTGGAATGTGATAGTCACTATGCATGAAATACTAGGGATTCTTGAAGCTGGAAAAACATACCATGCATTTCTAGGAGGGGAAAGTTAACCAAAGAATGATCTCTGGACTTTCCCTCTCTTCCAGTTAGCCGTATTTACCCACAGTGCACACAGACACAGCAGCTTTTTGGAAATGTTTTCCTGGTTCCTGCAGTGGCTGAATCTCAAGAACACTTATCAGGAGCTGTGCACTCACCACCAGCCAATACAGATCACTTCCAGACACAGAGTCCTATGCAAGTTCCAAACCTCTTTCCTTCTTACACTGAGAGCAATGACTTTTCTCTGACCAATATCTATCAAAGCACCAGGATCTCTGCCTCCACCTCTTAGTTCTGTTTATCTCCCTGTGCATAGCCATCAGACAAGGAGAGATACCACTAGGCTGGGTCTCAGCTAGCCATTTTTACAGTTATCTTGACGTCTGCCTGGAAACCAACTGGCTTTCCACAGTGTCTCTGATCCCGGGCTAGAGGAATGAGCGCTTAGGCAAAGATCAGGCTGCACACATGCGCTGCCTACAGCACGGGCAGCTGCTGTGCGTATGCTGGCAACCAATCCACACACAGGCTGCAGCGCTGGTGTGTCCTGGACACCTTGTACTGCGTGCACAAACAGGCCAATTTTCACCTCTGCAATAGCTATGACTCATCCTGGCTTTCTCAGAGCTTTTTCTCCAGTGAAATAAATGTTATCATGCACAGCAATCATTTCCTGACCCGGCAGGCTCTTTCAATCAGATAAGCAGCAACCTGCACGCAAAGGCAGCAAAGATGAGAATTTAAAGGAAATTTGTGCCTCTCTAACTCTGGCCACTAAATGCCTACAAAACTTTAGATGGTCTAGCCCCTCTCTGCATAGTTCCCCATGGGGCTGTCCCTCTACAGAGGTTTCTTTAGCTGTTGATTGTCCCTAGACTCAGCCTCACTTAAAAAATGGTTCCACAAAGAAGACAGGGGAAGGTACGTGTCATGGCTAATACCGTCTGCGGCATTTCACAGGGCTTTGCCTTATGGGCTGGAGACAGAGAAGAAATTTAGCAAGATAATCGCAGTGAACATTTTGTCTTCAAGAGGTCATTACACCTTTAGAGACATTTAGCATCTCGGAGACATCTGCTAAACTGAAAATGGGTAAAAACACTAGAATCAAGCATTTCTCAATAGCAGGGGTGAACTTAAAGTGCAATCATTATGCTAGTCTGTTCCAGGCTGTACAACTTTATTTTTAATTATTGTTTGCCTTCAAAAGAGCACTTTGAAGTGCTGCTGAGATAAAAGCCTTCATGCAATACGCAGGGGACAAATTCACAGTGAAAGGCTCTCCCTGCCTAGTAATAGATTTCAAAGCTGTTAAGTACATTTTGTGGAAGTGCCTCTATTTCATGTCAAATATGATGACTTATCCTTCTGTATGCTTATATTTTTATTCTGCCAGTGTATGTTCCCATCTACTCATAGAACTGGGTGGAAAAATGTGGGTCATTATAAGGCAAGAATCAAACTATGAATGTGATTCTCTCCCACTTCTCAAATAGTTTGGCACGTCAAAAATTCATCAACCTCTTTCTTTCCTCTTTTCTCATCCCCACATGGGACAACGTAGCTTTTATATTAAACCAGAGTGTTGTACTTCTACTTTTTATGTTATTATATTTACTAAATTGACAGTGTGGCACACCTTGAAATGAGTTTATAGTTATTTGCTTACTTTGAAGGTATTCTAGAAGACTTCCATATCTCATCAGCTCAGTAATAATATAAATTGGGTCCTCCAAAGTGCAGACAGCATAAAGCTGTATAAGCTTTGGATGTCTCAAGTTCTTCATTATTTGTGCTTCCCTCAGAAAGTCCTTTGGATCCATTGAACCTGAAACAACAGCATATAACAAAACATAAGCTGAGGTTATTAAAGACCTTCCTACCAGCCTGGCAGTCTTAAGGGAATAACTGAGATTGTTTTCTGTCTTTCAAAGTACATTAGCATCTCAAATCTTCACAGTTCCCACAGAAAACAGACAGTGCAACTGAAATAAACAGTTAATGAGTGAAACGTGCCAGTTGTGCAGGGCAGAGAACATATGTATTCCAGACACCACAAATATAAAGGCTAAAATTAACCACCCCAGGCCTCCCCCAGGCAGAAAAAATTGAGGCTAGAATGTTAACTGATACAATTTAAGCAAACAATTATGTTAAAACTGGTTAACAAAACAGCCAGAAACTGAGATAAGAATGCCTAGGTAATGAACATAAAACAGAAAAATAGTGCTGCAATAAGAATTTGTTGCACTTTTTTTTCTGCTTCAGCAATCAAAGCCTGAAAGCACTGAAATCACTTTAACATATAACGAGTTGATGTGTGCTTTTTATATACATAAATATAAATAACTATTTAGAATGCTCACGTAATATACAAATATATATACACGAATATTCTCATAGTGATCTGGAACAACCTTATTAGAAATATCAATGTATGCACAGCTATAACAGTAATTTTACTCTCCCCTAAATGCAGAAGTATCTTAACAGCTAATGATCCTAATTTTTTAAGTGTTACATAGGATCGTAATATCTCTAGTTCTACTCATATACACAATGGGTCAATGCACCATGTCAAAGAAACAGTACAGAAATGGCACAGTGTGCTAAAGTCTGCGGCAAATTTAGGATTAGAGCTCATACGTCCTGAATAGGTGACTGCATAGAAAAAAATATGCACACATAAGGAAGAAAAGCTTTCTCTATGGATGATCCAGTAGTGACCAGATATTCTCAGATGTTTGAGGAAGATGGTAAATAACATCTACTTCACAATGCTTGTTACAAACAAATGTGACATTATCCAAGTACTCAAATGATTCCTTCTTCCAAATCAAATTAGTTTCATTAATAAAAGATTACAATGAAGGTTTGGGAAAAAAGAAATCTACCTGAGTCTAGTCTGCTCTATGTCATATTTAAAAACAAACTCATTTCTTAGTGTAGGCAGACTGAGTCATTTGAGAAGCCAAGGCTGCAAGAGTAAGAGTCTTTATTCTGTGCTTTTTTAACATTAGGTAACCGACAAGGTTCATTTGGGAGTTTGGCTCTGTACCAAACATGGATGTTTAAATGAAGTGAAATGTTGGGAGGATGCTGAATGCTCAGCAATAAAACTCCATCAGAAAATCTGTTCTACAGAACAAACTGGCAAGTCAGCCTGGGCCAACTTCGCCCAACAACTGTCTTGAATGTCACATCCTGAAAAGTACTCCAACCTATTTCCCAAAACACAACAATGACTACATGAGTGCAAGAGGAATGACTCAGAAATGATTCTGACATAAACTTCATATAAATCTGGACAAGCTGGAGAGGTGGGCCTGTGTGAACCTCATGAGGTTCAACAAGGCCAAGTGCAAGGTCCTACACCTGGGTCGGGGTAATCCCCAGTATCAATACAGACTGGGGGATGAAAGGATCGAGAGCA
>Ga0065711_1028782_pt1 | contig 39232 bp, 34 predicted proteins | sample Hoacrofraction12_FD_59098 | JGI IMG/M metagenome (GOLD analysis project Ga0065711, IMG submission 59098) | Hoatzin crop microbial communities from Cojedes, Venezuela - Epithelial fraction 12 v2 (version 2) | ecosystem: Host-associated > Birds > Digestive system > Esophagus > Crop | place...
TCAAGTTGAAGTGGAAAAAAAAAAAAAAAAAGCCCGTAATAGGACATACACAAACAATGTTTTGGAAAACACTGACCTACTTGTCTGAGGTTTGACTTCTCACTTGCTTTCCTACGCTAAGCAGCCCCCAGACAGCAGCACAAAGAGGATCAGCGAGAGGAATTAGCTCCTGAAGTTAATGGTGACCAAACCAGGCTCAAGGTAATGAAAAATACACTGTAACGTTAAAATACTGGTATTTCATCTAGTCACCAAATGGCTATATATATATATATGGGGGGGGTCTCCTTGATTTGTGATGCGAGATAGGGTTTCACCCTGCAGAAAAGCAGCGGCTGCAACCTTCATTGACTCCCAACAGGTCACTGCTTCCTCGAGTACTGACCACTCATCGCTGGAGGAAGGGGCACCACCACGTTCCTTTATACAAACCTGCACCTGCGTACGCAAAGCCCGAAGGCTCAGTTGCTGGAAATTTTCTGTGTGTATAATTACGAACAATGCCACAGACAGAGTGAGGAGATTGTACCTGACGTATTAAAACAACTTTAAACAACTCAGTGTTTTCAGATGGGAAAGTGTCATCTCCTTAGCTCGTTAGCAGAGATTCCTTTCACTGATTACATCTCAGAGCAAGCAGAGAAAATGAACTACTGCCTGTGTCTTTGCAAATGGCTCTTCCAGGCTCTCCGCTTCCTCCCGGTCTGCTTGCAGTGCCACCACAAGCCCCCCTCCACACACCACCTTGGTGTCCCTCCAGCCTCCGTCCTAAACCAGAGCGACCCATGCTGCCGCGGCAGCCGCAGAACGACAACTCCAGACAAAAACACAACTCCTTCTTGCCGTACCTCCCGCTCATCTATCCCTGCAGCCCAAGCAATGAGCCGCTTCGCTGCTGCTGCTGCTCAATCCCTCACGCTGCCTCTTCCAGCCCTGAAAGCTCCTGCTGTGGCTCAGGAAAGCCGGAGCACTGGGGAAGAGCGTTTTGCTCAATTGTCCAGAGAGGATTCGAAGAGCTTGGTTTGCACCCGAAAGGGTGGCCTTTCCTGGAGACTCAGCCCACCTCTGAGCATCCCAAGGCTGAGGTAACACCAGGGATGGCGGCAGCCAGCTTTCCGAGCTGCTCCTGCCATAGCTTCCAGGAGAAGCCCTGCAGAGGGAGCTTCAGCCCCGGCCAGGAGCTCCGAGCGGTGGGAGATCCACTCCTGCAGCCTCCTGGCTTGGAAATCCACCCCTGCAGCCTCCCACCTCCCACGCCCGACGGAGACCCGGGGCGGGCGAAGGCTGGCTCCAGCCCGGTGCCCACGGGAGGGACAGCCCCGGCAAGAAGCCCCAGCTCCGGGGCCTCTGGGACATGGCGTGTCTGCACAAAGGGGTCACCCCACACAGAGCATCGGCCTCCAGCTCCCATGGGTGCCTCCACTTCATCTGGTGGCGCAGTATGGCTTCTGGGGGGTACGTGCTAACGAGGGACTGTAAGAACATCCCTTAAAATGGTCACAGCCCGATGCACATCTCGCCCTGCCCCTCTGGGTGCCCGCTGTTTAATTAGACACCTCCATCACAACGGCACCCAGATATACCCATTTTGAGCAGGGTGCTGGGGCTGGTTTCAGTCTCTCATTCGCCAGCAGGACACATCGAGCAGCTGACAAAGCCACCAGGCTGAGGTTGAGCAGGAACTGCATCTCCAGCCCTGCCGCACGACGCAGTCCCACCCCGCGAAGCTCAGAGGGGGGCAGCACGGCGACCCCCTTCATCTGTCCATATTTTACCCCTTTGGGGGCCTTACTCCAGCAAATGCTGCCGGGGTGGAAGGGCTTTCCCAGGTGTTTGAAGGGTTGAGTAAGCACACGTGGGATTATCCCACCCTAGAGCTGAGCCCGCTTTCTTCTGGGGCACTGCAGCAGAAGAGCCAAGCGGAAAGCAGCATGGGATGCTCAGGATCGCTGCCGAGGTCCTCAGTGGAAACCCCCCTGCCGAACCCTGCCCTGGTGGGAGGCTGGCCATCTCATGTCAGGATTAGGCGGGGAGGGATCAAACCCCAGAAATATGGGGCAGGAGCCTAAAAGTGCTTCGGATCGGGGAGAGGCAGCACCTCAGGGGTACAAGAGGACACCCTGGGGCTGCTGGGGAGTACGGGAGGGAGCGAAGGGCAACAGGGGACTGCAGGCGAGTCCCGGGGCTTCCTCTGGTCCCAAGAGGTGGGAGCTGATCCCAGAGGCTGTCATCTTCTGGCAGCCCTTCCTCAGCCAAAAGAGCAGACCAATTTCAGGGAAGTTGAAAGAAATTCAACCTGGGCGTTATCAGATGGCATCAGAATGCGCCCTGCCAAACCATCAGCATGAAGGCAGGAGGAACCACAGGAGACCTGCGAGATGGCTCCTTCCACGAGTCCCCAGCAGAAAGCTCAGCATTTTAAACCCAAAAAACAGCTACAGTAAAACCCTGACTCCGTTCCTTGCAGCTGGGCTAAGCAGACCACCAAAGCCCAGCAAACCGCAGACGCGGGCACAATGGTGGGATGCAAGCTTTCACAGGAAAGAGCTTCTTCCTCTTATTTTGGTGTAAGTTGCGGCCAGGGAGGTACCTGAGAGCGACTCAGTGATACTTGCTGTGCTAAAGCAGCACCCAGTGACAAGAGATGCCTGCTCCACACCATGGGACTTGCATATCCCACCAGGCGAAGAAGATAGAGGCAGGGGGTAAATTCGGGACCAGCCCTGCCAAAGCAGCTCCCTGGGACCTGCAAATGCACGGAGCGACACCCCGCTGTGCTGCGGGGCGTGAGGCCAGGCGGGCTGGCCATCTAGTATGCATGTGCCTATTATACACACATATGCATGTGGATGAACGCACATCACATGCACATTTCTGTGCATGTACAAAACCAGGCGATGCCATTAATTAACCCAATCTGACACACTAATTGCCTCCTGCCAGGAGCACTTGCGTTACACAGGAACCACATCCAGCCTCTGCAGTGCTGCCCTGCGAGCGCGACAGGCATCAGCCGGCTCCACCACAAAAACTGAGCAGCAGCAGAGGAGAGATCAGCTTTGCTCATCCTCAAGTGAAGAATATCTTGGGTTTTGGTGGCATTATTGGCCTACACAGTCTGGAGAGGAGCAACTGCTGCCAGCACCGGCTGCTTATCCCTAGCAGGGCTGCCTGGCTGGGCGTAACATTGCAGGCACTACGATGGCCAGATGTGACGTGAATGTGACAGATTTAGGTCCTGATTTTGCAGCCACTCTGGGGCTGCTGATATTTTATGGGGAGTCTCAAATATTTGGGAGAGGGAAGAAAGGAGGAAAGATATTAAAACAAGGCTGTGAGGTGGCATCCACTGCAAACTCGCCTGGGTCTGCTCTGCATGGACACCAGCCCGTGGAGACCAGACCCACGGGGCAGCGCAGTGACTGTCCCTGTTCTTCACAGCGGCCCCACCAGCTGGGACCCCTCTGAGAGCCTCCAGGAGGGCTGGGACCCCCTCACTGCCCCGACCTCAGCGTCCTGCAAATGACACCCCCCCCAGACCCGTGAGTCCTCTTCTTTCATGGCTCCCTTCAGAAGCCCAAGGGCACCAAAGCAAGGGGATTTATTTCAATACAAACATGCAGATTTACATTTTATAAAGTACAAGACAGGCAGAGAAACAACCGGCTCCTCAGTTCTACAATGCAGTTTGCTCCCCTTTTGTGAGTCCTTAGCTCAAGTCTCGTCACCTTTCATCGCTCCGTTCACCCCGTCTCCTTCTCCGAGGAGCCTGCCTTAAAAACGCCTCTGCCCCTACATCTATTTGCAAGCAGAGGAACAGCAATTCCTTCCATTTGCATCTCGTTATTCAGAAGACATGGGCTTCAGCCTTCCTGCTTGGAAGGACAGGACAAACACGCTCAAAGCTGGTTGTGTATCCCATACCCCCACCCCTCCCACACACCCCCAGCAACCCCCAGCTCAGTTAGAGCCTGGTGTGCCACAGACCGGCTCTGGGCAGCATCGATGGCCCAGGTCCACAACCAACCCTTCGTGTCACCTCCGCGCTCTCACCTTGCCATCTTCATGATAGACAAAGATGTTCCTTGTGCTATTGTCCTTCAAGTAAGTGATCTGCAGTCCGTGTGGGTTCCCGATTTTTGCAGGCTGGAAAGTCGCATTTAGATGTTCAATCTTCATAATTGCTTTGGGTTCTTTTGCCTGGAAAACACAGCTGAGTGAGCAAACACCTGAGAATTGACTTTCAAATCAGAAAGCAGTTCACTTGGTCAGAAAAAACTCCTGATTGAGGCCATTAGCTAAAAAAAAATTACTGCCAGCCCACAAAACTGCCTGGTGATGAGACATCAGAAACTTTGCTCGGGCAGCAATGAGTGTTTTCTGCCAGCCTGGAAGAACACTCTGCTCTTCTGCAAAATTCAGCAGAGTTCATGGGGAGACAGGTTTCAGCCCAAAAGCAAGAAGGACAGGGCAGGTCTCATGATAGGACGTGGTGCTATGAACATAAACATCTTCACCCTGCCTCCTGCCCCAGCCTCTGTTCCACTGTCCCCTGACTCCTACATCAGCCTCTTTACCCAATGACAAGTGACCAGCATTTACACCGGGATGAGCACTATCAAAGAAGAAAGAAAACAATTCAGCCAGACAAAAAAAAAAATCCACAGACTGCCAACTAACTGGCCAGGATGCTTTCTGCATCTCAAGCACTCACAGCCAGTTCATCCTTGCCCAAGAAGATGGAGGATTATCCCCCTCGCCAGTGTCAGACCTGGGTGCTAGGCTGGCAGGAGGCACCACGCTCATGGCACCACCAGTCCCATCCTCTCACTTGGGCCATTGGCTTCTGACTCTGCTCCTCCGTTTGCCCTCCAAACTGGGAACTTTCTTTCCAAAGGGACAAATGTATACCTTACGGCCCCCCTCTCGGGAGGGTTAGCCCAACGATGAGCCTTGTTCAGGCCCTCCCAGGCACTGATCCCACCTGCACCCTCTGTGGCAGGTCACTTGAACTCTGTAGCATGGTTTGTCCTCCTACAAAACATCTCCAGAAGTTCACCACCCTATCAGGACTGCACTGAGAAGTGAAGTAGCAAGTGTGAATAAAACACTACAAAAAATAAACATTATGCTCTTGGTAAGACCAGTTTTAGGGCACAGGCAGGGGCCAGCAGCAGGTTGTGTGGTGGTTCCATGGTCCCCAGCACCACATGGAAGTCCCTGAGCTGGCAGAGATGCTAGCACTGCTCCGGGAACTTGGGGACTTGCCGCAGAGACACGGCTACCACGGGTGACCACGGCGGGGAAATCCCAGCAAAGAGGACGCGTCGAGACAGCGCCGTTCCCACCACAGCTATGGTCAACAATGAAGCAAAGCAGCTTTACACTACTGGAGCAGTCAATAGTGACTGAATGGGGCTGCTGGGACTTTCACTTCTCCCTCGGTAATGACTGGCTCTCTCCTGTCCACAAGAGGCAATTGCACCATACCACACCAAGCTGAAGGAGAAGCTTGAAGGAGGTGCTATCAAAGCTGGCCACCAGGCATGGAGAAGTGTGGATGGATGTTCCCCTCCTCTGCACAGTGTGGCTCATCATGACACCACGATTGCATCAACTACTTGAGAAAACTGGCTGGAGGCTCCGTCCAGGCTGCTCTCAGATGCAACATCCCGGGGAGACTCAAAGGTCAGAGCAAACACTTTGGCTTCCTCCGTTACGTGGTGCAGAATAGTAAAGCGTCTATCCATTCATCACAAACGCAATTTTCACGGTAATAGCTCTATTTCTCTCTTACAATAAATGAAACGTGCTCTGGGGAAAAAGACAAATGATTCCACCTCTTGACGCTGGAACAGAAAACCAGGGGACTTTTCCTCTGGATTACTTGCCGTGCTGTGCAAAGGAGGTTTCATACCCTAGTGATCACTGTGAGGTGGTGATACCTTCATCACAAGCTAGCCACAAATATGAAACCCACGTCAGCTGGATGATGTAGAGCCAGAGCTGAGAAAAAGTCCTTCACTGGCAGTTTACGAAAAGCCTTATTGACTCACAAAGCAGGAATGTGTAAAGTGGCCAGTTAGGGTGTCTCACCATGACAGTGGTGGTGGACCAAAGAGGAAACCCTACTAAAAACACTGGTAAGCTGTACCTGGCACCCTCGTCCTGGAGCGATCAAGGACTCCACACTTATGAAACTGTAAAACTATTAATCAAATGGTGGCCTAGGAATTACTTGTTCAAAGGTGCTCTTGCAGTTGCTATCCCCCATCCACATACAGCAATCCCAGGTACTCACGTCATTTTTGTTGAAATACTTCAGCGCGCCTTCTCTCTCCGATAACACAAATTTTCGGCTTAAGAATTGTCCGTTGTCACGTCCTCTCTTCCACAGAAATCCTTCTCGGTACCCTGCAGCAGAAAGCAATTGCTGAGAACCAGGGATAAAACAGAATCACAGAATGGCAGGGGTTGAAAGGCACCTCTGGAGACCATCTAGTCCAACTTCCCCTGCCGAAGCAGGGTCACCTAGAGCAGGCTGCACAGGACCTTGTCCAGGTGGGTCTTGAATATCTCCAGAGAAAGAGAATCTACAGCCCCTCTGGACAGCCTGTTCCAGTGCTCCATCACTCTCAAAGTAAAGTTCTTCCTGATGTTCAGATGGAACTACTTCCAAAACACTGTCTTTAAAAAAAGAGTTAGGGTAAAGAAAAGGAGAAGAGCTTCGACTTCAAAACCAAGCAGACCAAACGTGTGGCTGGATTGCTCCAGACAGGAATGAAACAGGCTTTCTCCTTCAGATTTGCCTTTCTCGCTCTGCTCTTGCTCTTTTCCAGCAGCTTGGGCTTCAGATGCCCCTGCTCTGACACCATGATGTGGTGGGGAAAGGGGGATTTCTGCTCTGCCTCCCGTGCTGCAATACAGGCGAAGGCTTGAGGAGCAAGGCTGTGTCCCAGCCACAGCTCCCGGCGCCAGGGACGCTGCTCATCTGTTCACATTGCTAAAAAATGAAAAACGGGGTGCGTGCATGTGGGGAAAGTGGTTCAGGGCAGATGGCTGTATCAGACTAAGCCACAAAAACATTCTTCACATGGAAAAAAGGGAAAAAGCTTGCAGTTCTTCCTGCTGACTTTGGGGCACTTTGGTTCCCAAAGCCACCGACCCAGAGTCAGCACCCTCTCCCCTCGGAGCGGGTCCCTCAGCCCCCAGGCAGCCTGGCTGGCCACGCCGTGCCTCCTCGCTCCCCGGGTACCAGACCCATGGGCGGATTTGCTGCTCGTGGAGAATGCTATTCAAAACACACCTGCTTCATTTGAAGCTCAAAAGAGCCAGAAAGAGAGAAAAAAAGACTCTAAAAATCTTAACTCCTCAGATCAAAAAAGCAATTACAGCTGATCACTGCCAGCATCTCATGCAGCCTGCAGCAGCCACAACAAGCAACTTATTTCACAACAAGTGTAATTGATGCCCTATTTTAAATGCTTCAGAACAAAGAAACCCCAAGAACTGTCCCATATAAGTTATGTGAATATTAACAGAGCAGTTTGATGGTCGCCTTCTGTTTATTTAAGATATATTTATTTAAAAGCCCCACTGAAAAAGTGTTCCCTTTCTCTCTTCGTGTCACCTCTGTTAGATTTTTGTTATTGGCTCTCAGGAGCTAGGATACTAAAGTTAAAAATTGTATGTTTTGTAATAATTTTCAGCTAAGTAACTGTTTTTTTTTAATACGCGAAGTGGCTCTGGACTCAGGGGGCAGCCTCTCCTTCGCCTGCCTGCTACGAACCAGCGGTGTACAGAAATTCCTCATTCAGCCTGCTTTTCACTTGCCCATCCTGTTATAGGATTGAGTTAAACCACAGATGAGAAGATGCAGAAAATCCCCTCAGCCAGCTCTTCAATACTGATAGGTAGAAGCGACACAAAATATTTCCACGCCATAAAAACCTAAAGCAAGGAAAAAATGCACACAGACACACATCTAATGATCAGAAAAGACAGGAAGAAAAGAGTGGTATCGACAATGGCTAAAGACACTAACCGACAGGAAAGCCCCCATCTAGCTAAACAAGCCTTTGCTGATAGTCAAAATACCAAATTCTTCTGTCTGGACTTACAAAACCCTGAGCCAAATACTTTCTCCAGATCCTCAGAGAGAGCTTTATCGGATGCCAGGCAAAGCCATCGACACCTGCCAGGAACGAGCGCAATGGCAAAGCCCGTGCTGCTGCTAGTGCCAAGTGCTCACCCCGGAGAGCACCGCAAATCCCACCGGTGTGTCCGACAGCTGGCCTGTGGGACAACTTGACGATGGAAGTGGTGGAAAGATTTAAAGCTGTCAGCAGGCTTCCCTTGGTTTCTTTATTCTACAGGGGGCATACGCTGCAGCGGGGCTGTGTTTTAAGTCACGGGGCCTCACCCTGCCCCCCGAACGGGTGTGCGCTGCCACCCAGGAACCGGCACCGGTGTTTTCACGTCAGAACCTGCAGGGATCCCCCCTCGTGCGTTGTTTACAGCTCGCTCGCACGAGAGAGCCAGCGCAAGCAGAATGCGCACCTCTTCCCGCTGCGAGACCCGGCTGTCCCCGCTGCCTGCGCTCCCCACGGCCAGGCAGTGCCAGCAGCCACCGAGCCCCCGTCACCACCCAGGGATGCAGACGGGACAGGGCCAACCCGCAGTTACCCCACAGCCACGGCCGGACGGCGATGCCACGCCATTGTCCACCCCATCCTTCCACCCCCGTGCCCCCCCGCCCCTCCAGCGCAGGACAAGTGCTCTGCCCCGCGCTGAGCATCGCTACCCACGTGTGCTGGCAGCTGTATCCACGTACACCAGCCCAGAAGCCCAGACAACCAGTACCAGATATATCAAAGGAATTACAGGTCTGAAGCTGTTTCTGTGGCCCACCCAGCCAGCCAGCCAGGCAGAGGCTTTCCCCACAGCCACAAGCAGAACTGGCTAATTTGGTCCACCAGTTCAATCCTATCCCAGCTGTGGGCTTGCCACGTACTTTTTCCAGCAAAAAGACACAGCTAACCCATCAGAGGGCACTTGCAGTGTCAGAAAGAGAAGAACCCACCAGGAGAAGGATTATCCAACATCTGAGCAAGGGGAAACAGCCATAAAAGCCACCGAAACCCACCCAAGGGCAGCCGCATCCGACAACAGCGCGGGAAAGGCCCAAGCTGATGCACTCATATCACCGCCGTGGCAGGAATTAATTGCCCAGGAACCAAAGCTCTGACTGATTCAGAGTCAGATGCTGCTACCTGCCAGGCTCCCATCAGCAAAAACGCTACGTACCCTACAGCAGGCTGTACACGATGGAGCTGAATAGGAATAATGTCTCTCTGACGGGAGACAGACAGGCAGTCGGTGATGCTCCGCTGATACATTTATAAATGCAAGATTTGCTTAACATGAGGCAGAGATGCTGCTGGAGCTCTGAGGGCTGGCGATTGCCGACTGCTCTCTTGAACGGCAAAACGTTAAGCTGCTTGCTCTCAAAGTGTGCGGTTTAGAAACCAAGGACAGGCAGTTTCTGTTCCTGAAGGGTGCTGATGTTTAATGCCAAGCCTGTTGGAGCAACGGGAGAGTACTTCAAAAACCATTCCTACTCACTCCCCTAAATGGCAGGGATGGCTTCAGAGCCTCGCCGCCACCGCCTCTGTGTGCCTGACATTTGGGGAACACTGATATCTCGTAGCGGGCTGGACTGAGCTGAGTTTGGAGGAAAGGACATCAAGGTCAGATGAGAGAGAGGAGATGCAACACATGGAGGACAGGGACATCTCCAAATGCAAACATGGGGTGATGCAGCAGGACACATGACCTTTTCCTTCAGAAATCCCCACTTGGGGTTTGCTCAGTTCAGCAAAGCGCTGGGCACACAGAGCTCAACTCTCGGCAGCTCCACCTCGGAACAGCTCAGCTCCACAAGTCTTGGCTGTGGGTCTCATCCATTCATTCATCTTGAAGCGTTTCATTGCAAACATCTGAATGGCGAAGGATGCTGCAGGCATTCCTCATTAAACTCATTACTCATTAAACAAGAAAATTACTCCGCATTTCCCCAAAGAGGATCTCAAATAATTGGAAATCTGTAAAGCCCACCTCACGCTTTTCCCTGGCAGATGGGCATCGTGACGGTTACACATGAAGAGAGGGAAGCCCTGAGAGGTTTGGTGAGCTGCCCAGGACAACGCTGTAAGCCAGTGTCAAAGTCAGGCTGGAAACCCAGGTTCCCCTGCCCGCTTACAAAGGGATATTTCATAATTTTTATCTTCTCTTTCCAACCTTTTATGGCAAAACAGTATCCGTATTCCAATCCATGGAAGAATTAAACAAACCTCATCACAACACTAAGAGTTATCCCTTTCCATAGTTCACATGCCGGCTCTTCCCAGACCAGCCACCTCTCCAAAAGAGTGCCTGGCTGCTCTGACAAAGTCAGCAGCTAATTCCACTGTACTTTGGTACAGATTTTCATAAATCCTTTGCTTGCTTTTCTTTCTTCCTTCCTCTCGGGCTGCGTCCTCAGCAGCTGTTTCTCAGCTCTGCCCAAACCGCTGCCTGCACCCCTGTCAACACCAATCAGTGCAAAACACCATGAACTGGACTCGAACCCAACATGAACTTGTCCAGGTTCCCCAGGCAAACAGTATGTCAGCGAGACATGTCCTCAATGTCCTGATCTAAAGGATTGTGAAAACAGCTAGAGAAGGCGTTGGGAAACAAAACTGCAGGAGGCTGTACAGATCTCTCACACCGGACGGAATCGGAGTCGGACAACTAAACCGTCTCTTCCTCATCTCTGTGGGCTGCGCTGCCTTAGCAACAGCTCCGTATTCAGAGATATGTGGCCAAAGTCAGACGTTCACGAGGGCTGCTCTGCTTATGTTGAAGCAAGTCAACCGCCAGCCCTACAACACTTGCTGGTCGCTGGTGTTGGACCCTGCAGCATCATGTCGCCCACACGCTTGCTTCCTCTCCCAAGGCACAGAACGAGGGATGTGTCCGCCTGTCGTCATGCCACTTGCTCACCAGCACCCAACCGTGACTGCAGAAGGGACTACCTGCTGAAGACCTGCTGGAGAACACCCACAGGCACCCTTTAGAAACATCACTCTCGCACTGCAAACAACACTGCTGTTTGGCCGTCAAGTTTCCTGCATCACTTCAGCCTCCTGCCAAGAAGAAAAACCAACCGCTTGCTTTTGTAGGCAGTCCTGGCACAAACCTGCGACACTTGTAAAAAAAAAAAAAAACACCAAGCAGTTTTGACAAAGTTAGCAACAAATGGTATGTAATACAACCTGAAATCACACAGCCAGAATGGGTATTTTTGACCCGTTATGTCGTTTCCAAGGTAAAATGCAGATCTGTCACTTCCACACTCCCTTCATCACCACAGCTAAAACTCTGCGAGGGAAAGAAAACAGGGTCACCACGTTGGTTGACCATAAAGCAGACACTGCATCGCCATATGTCAGCTCCGTTGAGTTGGTGGCTGGAGCTCCTCCAAGCCAAGCATCTAAAAATGGCAGGACTCATCTGGTGCTCCAGTCTAGCCCAGCTTTCTCACCGTCCGAGAGGCCACAGAGGAAGCAAGGGAGAGGCTTTTCTACCAAGACCTTCTGACGTAGACAACCCGTCCTTCCATCCAACTTCCGTGAGCAATTTGTTCAAGTTTTCTGTTTCTTAAGAAGAGGGATATTGCTACTTCCACACCCCAGAAAGCCGTTATTGTGCTCAATTAATGATGGGGTTTTTGGTCACTGAGAATGTGGATTATAGGAAGTACCCAAAATTACTCTTTCAGTTTCAGCCTTTGCTCTCAGCAAAGAAAAAACCCTCCTGCAAGGAGGACAATCAGACCCACTGGCTTGACAAAAAAAAAAAATACAGGCAGTGACTTTGCTTTCTGTCATCCTAAGAAAAGCATTACAAACTTGGACTCAAACCACGTCTCCTTTTCAGTTTCTTTGGCACTTTATTTTGCAATGTCACCTGCAAACAGAGGCATCGCAACTTCCATGACATTCCATGACATTTCTAGGGCTGTGGCATAACCAGGCCTGGTCCAAAGCTTTTGGGAGAAACACATTAGTATATCCAAAACCGAGCATAACAACAGAGCCAATACCATACCCGAGCCCAAATGCATCACTGTGTGGTTCCTTCCCGTCTCGTCTCCCTGAAAGACAAAGCACGGGAGGCTGCAATAGGAGAAAAAATTGTATTTGTGTGTGTAGTCCAAGAACAATCACATTTTCCTAGAGTACAGGCAGGGCATCTCCACCTACAGAAGTAGATTTTCCTTCCTCTAAGCAAACTGCTTTGACCCCAATCCAGAGCTTTGGGGAAGATTTAAATACTACATCACTTTGCTGCTAAAATTGCAGGGTATATATCACCACTTCTCCGTATGTCAGCAGCAGAGGAGTCTGCTATATTAACATTGTAAGATGTTAATTAAACCAGAACGGTAGATAGGTACTTACTGAAGATGATGTGCCTGCTTTTTCTGCGGGGTTAAGGAATTGCACAATTACTTGGAGCAGCTGAGTGGCAAATCTCTGACATCCCGCATCACCACTGACACCAGTGCCACAACCGCCTTTTAAAACTAAGGGTCTGAAGGACATTTTTTCTGCAATAAATCACGCTGTCTGTAGTCAGAGGGATGGGTGGAGCAGCTGGCATATTCTATGGTTTCCCTTCGGACGGGACTTTGAATAGTGTTGCAAAAAGAACTGTATACCTCTTGTTTGGCTGTGTCAGTGTGAACGGTTTGGTTGCTGTAAGCTGTAATATTTCTTCCTGTAGCATTTGGCTGCCACCAAAGCAAGACATTTCAATTACTTCAATTTGAATTTTTTAAGCATTTTCATTCCCATTAAAAAATCATACAAAAAGGAGTATTAAATTTTCTCATGGAGTGAAAACACCACTGTTTGTCCAGAAACACACTCAGCCTCCCCACACATAAGGTAGTCCCCCTGCAAGCGGTGTCAAGGCTGGTCAAACAACTTGGCTCTTGCAGTCACGGCTGCAACTGCTCCCCTGCTCCACTGCACAGCACCAGGAGCTTTGCCCCCCCCGCCCCCGTCTGCAGCTGTGCTGAGGAGCTTATAACTTCCCTGAAATAACTCTGCAGTCATCTCCAGATAAATACACCTCCCGCTGGTTACCTGTTCAGCCATGCAGATACAGGCTTATTGGAGATGTCAGCATCCACACATGCAGGAGGCAGAGGGGACCTCGGAGGCTTGCTGATGAGATGAGCATCTCCTGCACAGACCAGGTGAAGAGCCACCAAGAGCTGCTACTGCTCAGGCAGAGTTCAGTGCTTTGGAAATGAAAGCCTCAGCAAGGAGTGAATGAGAATCTGCTCAGTGGTCCTGCAAAGCAGTCTCTTTGCCCCTAGAAGGACACCTGGGAGGTAAGCTCTTGGTGCACCTTACGAATGGGTGCTTGGCATGTCTCACGTCACACTCTCTTGCAGGCATCAGAAGGGAGTGATCTCCCTTTATATCCCTTAAGACAACTCTTTATCCCCCTCTAAGACAACACATCCTCATCACATCTCACCCAGCCAGGCAAAGCAGCCCAAGACCTCCCATGCGCCCACACCCCAACACCAGCACCCACACCAGTCATTTTCTCATGCACACACGTTTTTAGAGACAAGAATTTCCCAGCTCCTAATCAATCAGTCCTCTCTTAATGAGCATTCTGCATGCAAATTACCTTTCTTAAAGGCCATTTTGCAGAGAAGGGTTTACTGTTGCCACCCAGTCTGCCTCTGCTGCCTTCCAGGAGCTCATAAAACAATTATTGTCCTGCTCCACTGTAGTGCCTCAGCTATGGATACAAGCAGCTGATTAGATTGATTGCTTCCACAATACCCAATTAACCCACTCACTCTGCAAATGATTGACTTAATCAAAGGCAATTAGGGCTTGAACAGCTACATCAGACAGAAAGCCAGGATTTAGTAGATGACTGAGATAACACCTTACAGACATCTCCTTGGCCTTCTAAGGGAAAATGTCATCATTCATGTTCAGCTCAGAGCTGGAAGTAGCTGAAACCTTAGGTCGGTGGTTTTAGGTGACATAGAAAACACAAGGGAGTAGGAACAAATACATTTCCTTTTACCAACAAAGGGAACAATGCCACATGCAACACTTAAAGGGAACTTTAAAAGCACCAGTGTTCCCCTTTTCCCCCTCTTCCTGCTCATGCTGGACTGGGAGCACCGACCAGCTGAACAGACCTCAACGACCACCTGTCATGAAATGGTAACTTCTGCCTCTGACAGCTCTAGGTAGTTAATCCCTGAGTGCTGGACATGCAAGGTTGTCTCCCATTACCAATCCTCCAAGCAAAGTCAAACATATTTTACAAAACTATCTTCAATATTAATGTCTTGCAAGACACCTTCTCCCGCAATGTAAAAAAGCCACCCCAAAAGACCGCATTTGGAGGCAGTACCACGGCTCTGCAGAAACACGGGTGTCAATGACCTCAGTGACTGTTTTTCCTCTACGCAAATAACTCCAAACCGGCACAGCCAAGACAAAGCCTCACCATGGAAAGGTCAAGGAGAGCAACCCATGCCCCCTAAAATGGAGGACAGAGACCATTTTAGATCACTTCAAGGTTGAAGCCAAGCACAAACTCTCCAGACCATTGCAAAAATACATTGTCATCTTGCTTCATCTTGAGCAACAAAGCCTTTGAAATGGAGAAAGTTGTTTGTTCAGCTACCCAGCTGCTGGGATCAATACGTGAAATGGAGCCGAACACATCATCTCTATGAGAAAAACATGGAGCTGAGCTTAAGAACACACCGAGATCCTGAGGTAGGCGGAAAGGAGACGACATCTGTCCACATACACAGGCATGTGGGATTTAAATGCAAAGTCGGTCTCTGGGTTTCCAGTCCCTTTTAATGTCATAGTGAATGCACTCGCCTTGCTGGCTCACAGCTGAAAATCCAAATTGCTTCAAAGCAAAGCCCCAATAATAAAGCTGAAATCCATTAAGCCTGTGATGCTTGCCACTATTTAAATCTGATTAAAATCGTACATGACACCACTAAGCCGCACAGTCAGAAAACACTCCTGTCAGGTCTGATGTTTCTCCGTGTAATCCAGACCCCCCTTCTTTCACTGAGTTGTCAGCTAAAAGGAGCCATAATAAGAGATCATGTACCTAATCCAGCTTCCTAAACTGTTTTTCACTAGTTTCTTTAATCACATGTTATGATTCCCTATGCAGCAGCTCTCAGGTGACAAAGACCTTAATACAGTCACTCATACTCCCTGCAGATATCTCGGACGGGATCGCGTTCCCCTCGTGCCAACTGAGCGGCGCAGAAACATGACATGCGAGGTGCCTCTGTGGAGCGCGGGAAAGTCAGCAGCGGGATGAAAGGTGGGGAACTGAGGTAGCAGGAGGTGACAACCTCTGGGCAAGCGACTGCAAGTTAAGGCAGCACAAAGGACACTCGCCAGAGAAAAAACTCCTTATACAAGAGCGATTCTTGATCTCCCAGTGAGCACTCACCTCCCATGAAAATGCTGTGTGGGAATGAATATCAGGAGAATATACCAGAATATACAACTCCCAAGTCTTCACCTGACCACTGCAGGCACATCAGGTGTGGCGTGCACCATAGAGAACACAGCCACACCCCCACTATTATCTTATAATAATATCTTATAATTGACCATCGATACAGTGCAACTTCCATGGTAATTTAATTATTGAGCAAGTGTTCACATATTAAAGATAAGGCAATAGCTGGCTGCTGCAGAGCAATTCGATTGTATCTGCTGGGAGACGTTAAAACCTCTTGTTACAGAAAATGTCTTTACTAGAAGTCTTGTGCTTGTGTTACTGAGAATTGAATGTGGAATCAATTTTTACTTGGAAATCAAATGCTTCCTCTTCCGAGTGGCATCCCCCCACACCCACCTGGGAGCTGCTGGTTGCTCAGAGAAAAAAAATCCAGTTACAGGTAAATAACCTTAAGGTTTTGATCTTTTGAAGCCAGTCTTTTATTATAAGAAGGCAGATGAAAGCTGAGAGGTTCCCAGTGCGACGCTCATCCCATTTACCAGCACTGAATGCACTTGAAGCCTGATTGAGCTGGAACACTGGGCAAGAAAACGTTTAAGGACAGGCACGCAGTACTAAGTCATAATAATATCTGTACAGCAATGTGCTGTCAGAAGCTGAAGTGCAGAGCAAAACCACTCTCAAGCCCGAGACCAGGACCCTCCTTGGGCAAGACACAAACGCCCCAAGAAATCCTCGCTGCAGCCATTGCAAGTTACAGGCACAAAAGCTGTGCGGGAAGCTGTCCTGCAGCTTCCTCCCTCAGCACCTGGAGGAACCGCTGCCACCATCCCACACCCATCACCTCTGCCCAGTGCTGCCTGCACTCAGAGCTGGTCCTGCCTGCAACCTTGGCAAGGCAAGGAGAACCCACTCGCAGCCTCATGTGCAACCACAATGACTTCTATACAGAGAGCAAAGCGGTGAGGCTCCGAAAGGCTTGGGGATGAGGAGACCACACCCTCAACATGCAATGTAGATAAGCTATGCCAACCTACAGGCTGCTGAGGCTTCAGCTGAAAACAACTGCAAAGCACCAGGAACCACCTGAAGGTCTGGATTTCATACAGGCATCCTGCAGAGCCTCCAACCACAGCTATGGGATCAGGCTAAAATATCCTCCAAGCCCTGAATAGTTTTAGAAGCGCTTCTTACCCTCACCAGTAAATAAAATCTCAGCCTGGGCAGCTGCTCACAGAGATCAGTCCAAGCAAGGATGAGATTAATTTAACCACCCAACAGAGCTCTACAGAAGTCAGTAGAGAAGTTCACCACCGACTGCAGATGGGTTTAGGACCCTTTCTTCAGGGCATCCCAGAATAAAGCATTCCCCCCATGTAGGCAGCATCGCCATACAGCCATAAATCATGGAAACTCGTCCTCGCACGCACATAACATTCCTCTTTGTTTGCTTTGAAGAGAAATCCAAATGGCTTCGAGCACATCTGCTACGGTGCTAACTACTCCTGATCATCTATTATTGAGTGTTCCACACATTTACAGTCAAAGCTATTGCTTCATGCAGGGAAAGGAGAATTTTTTAATTTAGGACTCGTTCTTCTCCTGGCTGCTGGTCTTACAGCTGTCCCAGAAATCAGCTTGTACAGGATGCTCCGGCAGCTGTGCTCCCAAGGGAGGGGCATTCAGCAGCGCAGCCACAACCTCCACGTTGCACAAGGACATTTACGCACCTTGGTCTTTCTAAAACTGTCACCCTCTGTCCCCTGCAGCAGCACGATCCCACTTCATGAAATCCTGTAATTATATAAATCAAGGCTAAATTCTGCCCCGATAAATCATTGCCCAAAACTCCCATTGACTTTGCTACACTAAAATTTCTTCTTCCAGCCTCTGCAATGCGTGAAAGTTTGAAATTCACTCTCTGCTGAGCAGCCTCCTTGTCTTGTAGGTGTTTTGGGGATATACTGTTTGGTACTGGTGTGCCACATAGCCACTGCCCTCAAGGGCTAACCTGGTTATGAAAATGGACCTGGCTCATCGAGGTAGCTGCTGTGCCTGCACCTCAACCGCAGCAATGATTTTAAAACCAGTCCTATTCAGCCAGCTTGGGAGGCACCTCCCAGCCCAATTTCACTGCAAGCATCCAAGAGGTGGGGTGTGGACAACTTCACAGCTGCAGACTTCTCTGCTGCACTGGAGACGTCAAGGTGAAAACTCAGGTGAGCTCACTATAGGGGGAAAATGCAGATAGAGACAGGCTGGTGTTGGTCAGAAAGAAGCATCAGCAAACGCTTGCGCTTCTCGGTCGAGGTTGATCTAAGGCTCAACTACATCTTTGGCAAACTCCAGAAAAAAGATATGACCTCACTCTGGAAAAATGTTCTTTTTTCTAGTGAGCGACAGAAACTTCCTGGCCCTGTGCAGGTCTCCAATGTAAAACGGATCTTTCTTCAATAGGAATTTAATTAAGCTAGGATGAGTCGCCATGAAATCAGCCTTTTCCATGTACCTTGCTATCATATTGCTTCTTAGTCTCTCTCTTCTCATTAGCAGAAGAAAGATGCACTGGCCTTTTGGTCCTGTGTCACTTCACAGGGAACACAAACACGCACAGTATAAAAAAACTGAGATACATAGGGAGATCCAGGATACCAAGAACTACCTTCATAAACCATCATAAACAGACAGGGATGGTTCCCCTATTCTTTCCCTAAATGTTTGTAAGCAAAAACATGGACAATCAGCCTGATACTTCTCTTCAGCTCCCTCCAATTGGTATAGATCCATTTATTGACTGTAAAAACCCAAGGTTACAGGAACACGCAGCCTGAGCAATACCAAACCACAGTATTTCAAGTTGGTTGACCTCAAGTAAGGAAAGCTCAAGGACAGGAGTGACTCACGCTAATTATAACTGGGGTGTTTCACACACTTACTGATCTTATAGCCTGTACTTACTGGGCGGACTGGCTCTCTCCAGGGGCACTGACAGCTCAGGGCATCTCCAGGGAGCATCCAGAGCACATCCCAAAACACAGGCAGCACGTTCAGCTGCCGCCAAGGGATTCCAGGAGCAGGAGGTGCTCAGATATTCTCACCCATGAGAAACTGTACACGTTCAGCAAATACAACTGACCTCAGACTGACCACAAACGAAACGTTTTTGATTTGACAAATGTAAATATTTCTGTTAAGGATGATACAAAATGAAACAACATTTCGGAGGTGTGCTTTTTTTGAGAGGGAAAAACCTAACCAAACATTTTGCACAAAGTGCTTAGACGGAGAAAAAAAAAAAAAAGACCAAACCCCAACTATTTAAAATTTCATGGGCCAGCCTTCCCCCTTTCAAGTAAGACTCACTCCCGTGCCACTCTGCTTCCCCTGCAACGAGCATCGCTGCTGCTTTAATTTTCGCACGAGAGCTGCTGCTCTTTGGCTAATTATAGAAGCTTGGATCAGAGCTACGCTGAAGGCAGCTTGACAGAACCAGCTGTTAGAATTACAGCTGGATCCTAAACTAGCTGTGAACACTCAGCTTTAGCTCGCGGTGGTGCGACCCCCTCCCCGGAGCTGGCTGCCAGAACCTTGCTTGGCAGACTGCTCCTCCTCCTCCTCCACTGCTCCAGCTCGGACCCACAGGTCCTCGCCGGGAATTTTTGGCTGCCTAAATGTTTTTCTGCTTTAGGGGAGCTGAAGACATCAGTGCATTTCTCTTTGCTAGATGTTTTTCTTCCTACAGCAGCTATCTGTAAGATCCATCACCACCCCATCACTCTGTCACTGCAACATTCATGAATTTCCTGGAGAGCGTAACAGCAGTCGCTGGCCTCTCGCCATGGCCCAGACAGGTAGAAAAAAATACAAATGCACCAAAGGTATCTCTAAAAGAAAAGGCTTTTGCATTTGGAGCCTTTTCCTTTGCCTTCTGGTGGTGACTTTGTGCGGAGTCTCCTTAACAAGGCTAGGAAACGGTGCAGCACCTTCCTTGGCTTCCAGCGGAGCCTCAGGAGGCAAAGTTACTCCCTCGGAGGGGCTGCACGGAGTCCGAATCAGCACTTCCAAACGCGACTGGAAGGCATGGCAAGGCTGCTCCGGGTCCCGGTTGTCTGATGCCCACCCTGCTGAAACGTCAGTGCATCCTGGCACGGAACCGATGCCACGTGCAGGTCCCTGTCACAGTCCTGCTCCCCACGCAGGATCAAAAATGATCATAATAAAACAAGCACTCTGTGATCTCTCCTTGCATCCTCCTCCCTGGCTGAGTTTGTTAAACAGTTCTTTGATACTCCTTGTCTTTACTGCAGTGAGGTCTGTGTTTGAAGTTTAAATCATTTGTGTTGCAAAGCCGCTACAGGGAGCGAGGGCAGTGGGCCCCACCGCACGCAGCTCTCCAGGAGCACCCGTTTTCTCCACTGCCTTGCCTGGACCCATGGCTGATGCTGCAGCGGATGGTGTTAGCCTGGCTGGGGATTTTATCTGCTGCTGGTTTCTCCAGTGGATTTTTTCAATTGGATCCTATTCCTTCCAAGGCAATTTGGCTCAATATTTATCCACCCTGGAGACAGGCTGTTGCGTGAGATTTTACTCTGCTCTGGACAAGGCTGCAGAGAGCAGGAGAGGTGACCTGCACAGCATCACCCCCCGTCTGCTTCCCGCCAGAGCAGCGTCAGAGCATGCCAAGGAAGAAGCAGCAGCAGTCATCTTTTTTAAAGAAATGACTACATTTCCCTCAAACCTCCAAGAGGATGGGAAAGGTTTCTTGGAGCAAGACCTGACAGAGAGTTGTGTAATGTTAAATGCAGGATTATACTGGAAAGACACGAAAATGAGACTGAGCATCAGAAAACGGTGTCCTGTCTGCTTCAGCTGAACATGCTTTTCCACAGGGTTTCCTCCTTTCTCCAACTTTTTTCAGAGCCTTTCACCCTCACCATTAGACAAAAATTTGGGCGGGGGGTGGGTGGGGGGGCGGTGGGGAGAACCACAGCCCTTAGTCCCATTTTTCCACACCCAAAACCTATGGCAAAGCACCAGCGCGTGGGTGCAGATGCCAGACCTCGCACCCACCCGCTGGGACATCGCACCCTGCCCTGCTCCCAGGGCTACAAGCACCGCACCCGGTGTGTGCCAGGCAGCCGCGCCAGCGAGGACCAAGCTGCGGGGGCTCAGACCCACCGAGCAGCCTCTAACCCAGGAGCACACGTGCTACGAAAAGGCACCGTGTCCATGGTAAGCGAGATGTCCAACAGCTCTTGGCCATGGCAGAGCCTGCCCAGGGGTGCAGGGAGGCAGCACCCAGCGACCAGCACCCGCCGAGCCTGGCTCCCGGCATGACTCGCGTCCCGGCTGGTGGCTGATGTCAGCGCCCGGAGAACAGAAGCCCTCTCTGTGGCTCCGGCAGCATGAGAAGGAGGATTCTGTGCCTGGCAAGGTTGCACGCTGGAGGGATGCTCGTGCTTTAACCCCCTCCTGACAACAGCACATCAGCCTCCAGTAACCTTGATACCGGGTTTAGAGGACCACAGGGTCTGCAATTTCCACCCAGATACTCACATACCCAGTCCTCTGCTAAATGCTCTTTCTTTATAACCTCTCTGGACCAGGGATGCTTTTTGGTGCATCTGTACAGCACGCAGAGCACTGGATGCAATCTGTGCCTAATGCTCTTACATACCCTTGAAATGCAAAAACGCTTCTATGCTCCCTTGAAATGCAAACAGTGATGAGCTTTGCATCCTTTTTGGAGAGGGCTAGAGCCCCTCTGCCACTCAGCCTGCCCTCCCACATCTCCCCCCTGCCACTTCCCCACTGCTCCAACAACCACGAGAGATGCACCGGCAGAGCTGCGCAGCACCAAGCTCATGGCAGGCTGCAAAGCACAGCCAAGCAGCCAAATTCCCCGGTACGGTCCCTGCATGCGGCAGGCTGCAGCGCCAAATCATTTTATACTTGGGACACTGAGACAGGGCAGAGGTCCACACCAGAGAGGTGCAGCATCGCTGCGCCCTGGGCTCCTCATTCAGACATAAATTCAGCTGTTTTCTGAGGTCAGTCCTCCTTTCCAGCTCCCCCAGGGTGCAAGCACAACCTGCAAGAGGATATCAGTGCCAAGCAGAGGAACTGCTTGAGGTTTCAGCTGGGGAGAGTGAAAATGCAGCCAGACTTTGGGACCAAGCAGCCAAGACCTTACAGACAAGGGCAAGACCGAGCACAGAGATTTGCAACACAATTTTGTTGAAATCCAGTAAGGGTTGAACCTGGTGCTTTGGTTCAGCCAAATACCGGAACTGGCTGCTGGGAATTTACCGGAAACAGTGATTTAACAGAAGGCACCAGTGGTGCAATCCTAGGGTGCACACCAAGCACCAGCACACACTGCAGGGAACTGGTGTCACGACTTCCTACCACAAAACTTCTCCTCTTTCACATCCAAATTTCTGCTTCACAGAAGTCTACATGAATTTTCAACAAAACACCGGGCTACTTTGATTTTTGCTGATTTTTAGCTGCGCTACTATTAATTCCATCCTTAGGTCTATCAGGGATCTGCTTATAGGGATGGGAGAGAGGAGCTAAGGCAGCGGTACCAAAAAGCACCTCACAGCAAGGGATGCTCCACAGATCTCATGCCAGCCGCATCTTCCTGACACGCGCTGCAGCCCTGCATCACGAAAACAAGCACTTCCCATCAAACAGGGAGAGCAGCAGAAAATGCCAGAGCTTCTCTCAAAGCCCAGCTCTAATACTTCAGTCTTCCAAGCATCAGAAGAGAATTTAATCCATTTTACAACTAGCATCAGATAACAGTGACATTAAAAAGCAGTCGGAGCAAAGCAGCAACTCCTCTTTGAGGCTAATAAGTAGAAATAAATTAACTGATTTCTTTATATTGAAAATTCCTCTCTATGGACTAAGATCAAGGCCTGCTAAAGCTTTTGACAGCTCTGCCCATCAGCCACGTGAGCATTGAGGTTAAATAGCGATTCACACTCACAGAAACTCCCAAAAAACTCAGATCTTTGGATTGAGATTCCATAATCAGAATCATTCTGTTTTCAGAAGTTCGACTCAAAAATGTCAGAAGACCCAGTTATAATTAGGCTTTTTCTAAATTTCTATATATAGTGTAAATCAAGAGGCAACTCACTGGCGATATGGGAAACTTGCCAGCAAAAAAACAGAATGAGGGGAAAATAAGCTCTTTATTTGTATGGTACTATTCACTTTACAGACACACAATGCAGGCTGGGTTTTAAAGGCGACTTATAATTTTGCAGCATTACATGGCTCTAAAACATTTATTCTGGTATTCAAAGTCTAATGTAACTTAGTGTTTATACAGCAACATCTCAAATCTCACTGCTGTCACCAGAAACGTCTCCACAGCCATCACGAGGTTTTGGGGAAGATGCATCAATACAAACCATAGCAAATATTTCTCCACTGCTCAAAAGAGCAAACAGGTAGTGGAGATTATAAACCCATTTTTCTTAACAAAGTGCTTATAGCCCAATCACAAACTGCTATGGCAAAGCCAGTCACATTAGTCAGCAGATCTGCTCCGGGGCTGAACATCTGCGGGAGCTGCCCCGGGTTTGTGCCGCAGCCCCGCGAACAAAGGGCAGGCAGAGCGACGGCAGCTCCGCTCAGCCCCGCGTTGACACCAAAGGCTATTTTTATCACAAGGAGATGTTGTAAGCGCGTAGGGGACTGGGGGAAGGGAGAGGAGGTGGAAGAGGGAAAAAAAAATGCTAAATTATTTATATACCTTGTCAGGTCATGTAAGAGAGGCGGCGCATTGCCTTGCACTGTGGCCAGGTACGCCCGCCCTCGCACCAGCAGCCACGCCAGCGTTCAGGCACAGCGTGGAAATGACGGTAGATTATTTCAGACCCATACCAAACCCAAACCAGCCAAACACCCCCCAACCCCGAAAGGCAGCGGGATGCTCCTGTGCACACCGGTGCACCCCGTGAGGCTCTGCTGTCAAGGGCCGAGCTGGGCGGGCGACCTTGTTCTGCACCACCACGCTCTCCTACGGCGCAAACCGGAGTCTGGTCAAAGCCTGGTGAGTTATTGCTGAAAACCCTAGAAATGGCTGCTTTTATCGCATGGTTTCTCTTATTGTTCTTGTGAGCTTGGTTTCCCTAAGGAACCATTGTTCATCCATCTCCCCCTCTGGCTTCACAGCATCTTGGACAACTTCAGTCAGATTTAGCTCCCCATAATTGCTAAACACTCCACTCCTCCTTGCTTATCAAGCAATTGGATAACATACATACTTAAAAAATTGGCCTCGCATCCCCGCTTTTTGCAGAAGCACCGTTGTAGTGGGGCACTGCCTCTTTTTCTCCGAGGGGCCGGCATCTGCCTGCTCTGGCCTTACGCTCCACTATACCGGCATCCTGCTCTGCGTTTGTACAGTGCTTAGCACAGCATCACCTTGACCACCTGCAGATCTTCACCTGGGAAAAGCCAGGAGAACTTCCCTGGCGTTGGTGGAAATGTACACAGTAACATCAGCCAAAGATGTGGGTTGCATTTGGGGAAAAAATGGCAATGAAATAATCTTCATGCTGGTCTGTACAAGAGAAGCTGAGACGGCAGCTGGCTACCATCCTGACCACACACATTAGCTGGCTCAGATCACCCCCAGTGCTAAAAGCAGCTCTTGATTTAGCTGATAACGCCTTTGTAAGAATAGAGTTTCGATTCGACTATTTTACTTAACCGGTTTGTCTCGTCAGCCGCTAAAGGATGCTACAAGGAGGCACCTATGGCACTTCTCCCCGCTTGCAAGGAGATGGCTTCACACAACAGCTTCGTGTGATCTGTACTGAGCTGTCCCCACAGCACCGTTTCAACAGACGTCGCCAGGGCTTGCATGAGGAACGGCATCTCACTGCCCATGGCATGATGATCTGACCACAGAGCAGGTCCAATAGGGGGGAGCAGTCTCCCGCGTCAAGGGTTTCAGACAGCACAAACCAGCACAAGTGTCGATGAAGCAGTGCAGATTCACACCAGCCAAGGCAGAAATAGGGCAGGGGAAAAAAAAAAACAAACACTCTTGCCTTTTTTGCATCTCAAATGGAAGCCCAACTCTGGGAACAATCTGCTGCCACGACCTTGATACCACTACAGGGCGCTGAACTGAGACTTTGCAGATGTCTCTCTCTTTAAGCCTTTTCACCAGCATCAGTTTCTGTTTTGCTTCAACTGCCCTTCCCTGCAAGGGAGCTGCAGCCAAGCCTGAGCAGGCTGTATTGCAGGGCAGTGATTTATGGGCACAGGCAAGTACATGTATATAAAAGGATGCTGGAGAAAATGCCTCTCCTTTGAGCAGCGTGCTCTCTTTCACTACTTTATCCCCACCAATTTGCAGCATAAAAATCCTGTTGACTGCACAGAAGATGCCATGTTCACCTGAGCCTGTGGGTCCCAGAAAGAAACCCCCCCCCCTCGCAGGGTCAGGGGATGCAGTCCCACACCAGACACACAGCAGGCTCTGCCAGCCCCAAAGCACAGCATTCAACTGCCGAGTGCTCCACGGACTCTTCTAGGCTGCTCCAAAGAGCGGTAATACCAAATGTATCATGTGAAAGTCCTAGTTTTCCTAAGGCAGAGAGCCACCATCCCCAAGGAGATGTGCTTCCAGTCTTTCCCAAGACTGACCCTCCCACATTTCTGTAGGGCTGGGCTGGGCTCTCACCTCCTCTGGTCCCGGCTGATGAGCACATTCTACCCTCGGGACCACATCCCAGCAGAGCAGGCTGTAGCACAGACGAACTGAAGCATGTCCATGCCTATCTCCCCAGGACACAGCCTTCATCCCCTGCGAAGCCCTCTCTTCTCCCCAGCTCCCCTTCGCAGACCCCCAGGCTGTGCTCCGCTAACAACTGGCAGGAGGGAGTGCTACTGCCCAGACAAGAGGTGGGGGGTGTTTCTGAGAGACTAAAGACTATAACAGAAATAAGTCCACCTCTCAGAAACTTTCAACATAGCACAATTCAAAATTAAAACCATTAGACTGGACACTTCTTGTGTCAGCAATTTGACCTTCTAAAATTTTCTACGCACGTTTTTTCCTCACCCACAAATGAAAAGTGGGTGAATAATGAGTCTGTTAATCCTCTAATTGCATTTTGAAGTTGTGAATTCACTGAAGTTGTCCATTTCCTGCAAAAATTTCTGATGAAAAAGGACAAAAGGCACTTTGCAGGGAAATTCCTGATGACCTTCCCTTTGTTGCAGTTCTGAGCAGCTGTGACTCTGTGGTCTCCCATCTCCTTCCTTCCCTCTGCATGCTCTTTTTGCAAACAGCTCAGAAGACACCGCCTGTCCCCGGCCACTCATCATCCCACCAACCCCACGCAATCGAACCTCCTCTCCCCCATGCCATGTCCACCGCTGGGTTTTACTACAGGTGCTTGCAAAGCAAAGGGGACAGGGGTGGTTCACGTCTGGCTTCACACTCCCTTCTGCATGGGCATCTCCTTAAAGACCATGTGCATTAACACCTTAGCAAATGCCACCAGGAGCCCTCAAGCCGATGCTTTATTTCTTTGCTGTGGTTGCCTGGCAGACTCCCCCCTGGTCGCTATGGGCTGTCTGATGTGCAGTAAAACCCATGCCCTTTTAGGTTGCCTTTAAGCACTGGTTTGTTCTCTGGGTACTGCTCAGCCCCGTAATTCAGTAGCGTGCCCAGCGGGAGAGAGCAGCTTTGCTTCTGAGGTTGTGGAAAAAAATCAGACAGCAGAGCCGGTGCTGCTCTGAGACTCGTAGCTCCTCACTAGCTAGCTGAAATGGGGTAAGAGAGAGCAGAGGATGAGGTCTGTCAGTTAAAATAATTGGGTTTGAACTGCAACGCTGCTCACCGCTTTGTCTGATCAGGCCCAAAATAAACTGCATTACATCACTGCAGGTCAGACTGAACTAATAAGGGTATCTTTCTCACACTGAGGAGGAGCATATTTATGTCCCATGCATTTTCTCTAGTCCTTTGCAGACAGAGCTCCTTCCAACTGTGCAAGTGCAGGGGAAAATTAATTCAGACTGCTGCCCAAATTGTGCAAGAGCCACATGGAATGGAAAGTGCATATTAACACATTTTACTATTTCAGGGTATTCTTTCATGCCTCATTTTATTTTGCTATCATATTTGCAGACAAATACAAAATAACACATAAGCCAAGTAATCTTTAGGGTGTTGACAGAAAACAGTACAAGCAAACAGGCACCTTCAGACAAACCCTACCCTTTGTAACTGCCTGGGTAAACCTAGAGCTCACCATCCTCTCAGCTGAGTAATGACAATAAGATCTAGTCCATCCTATCAGTACAGGAATATAAACCAACAGAGGCTAAAGCCCTGATCATCTCTGACTTTGCTAATATGCCCAAAAGCTTGCCCGTATTTTCTAGCTTCCTCAGTTGCTCCAGTGGAAGCTCTCAGCCCACCGCAGGTTGCAGTAACACTGTATTATCTCACTCTGCAGTCCAACAGGCCATCCCACCCAGCTACATAGCTACCAATCAAACAATCAAGGCCTCCTCCAACTTCCACCCCAAAGGATCGGGTTTAAACCTTCAGCTGAATTCTTCCACCATTTTTATGGGACCTAAGACAATCTACATCAGCTGGGGAGCTCCAAGCTCCCATGACTACAGAATGAAAGCAGTGATGCTTGTTGGCATTTATTATCCTTCTCCCTTGCAAATAATCCATTCCCATCCTGAACACCTTTGGGAACCAAACGTCCCCCCATGAAAGACACACGCAACAGCATCTGCCACGAGCGAGGGAAAGCCGTTGCTCCCCAGTCCTGCTGCAAGGGAATCGTACCAGGATGCAGAGCTGGTAGCAGCACTTCTTGTCAGCTGTACCCTCCCGTGAATCTTCTCCTGTTCCTGACTGCTCCTCCACCATCTGATAAATTAACAGCAATAGGATTTACTGGCCGATTTATAGGAAGCACAAGAAGGCAGCATTAGCAGCAAAGCTGCAGAAAGCTGTACTTGATGAAGCTGTTCTTTGTGCCCAGTTTACCCCGTGCCTCACTGGAAAGCAGCTACACCCTGGTCTAAGAGCCTATATATAAATCATTGCTGAACTCAGGCAATGCTTTCAAGCACAGGGTGGCAATTGCTTTTGCACAGCCTGGCTTCTTTGCCCATTGCTGGAGATACCCATTAGCCCCCTCCGACTGCACCAGCCACGTCCATCATCCCATGGATAGGTGCTTTTGTGGTCCTAGCAGTGAAATTGAGCCATTTTTCCTGACAAGCATTAAGAGATTAAACGCCTGGTGTTAAGAGCTCTCCCACTTCATTTGCTAATGTTAAAGCAAAGACCCAAAGACGTGTTATCCCTGCCCACAACTCCTCCCAGGCTGGGCTTCAGCTTGTCCCAGAGCACCAATTCAAGTTCACAGGAGCAAATGACTCCCTTTTGCACTCTCATGGCCACCCACACATCCCTTTTTCTTGTCTGTGGCTTGAGATGCATTAGAGCAGCTGCACCTTGACCAGTTTACATATAGTGCTCCAGCCCTGCAAACACTGTTCCCTTTTGCTTCCTCCACGTCTCCCTCGGTTAAAATAAATCCATTTGATTAAGAGGAATCAAAAGCACCCAAATAACTTAACTTTCAGCAGGACTTCTGGGAAGCACTGCCGTTACTGCTGCCTATCAACAGCAGGTGGAAAATGTCCAAGGTTTTTAAAATTCATCAAAATATTTTTTTAAATTATCAGACGTTTCAATTGTCTTGAGACGCAGATCCAGACTTTGACAGCATTTACCACCATCCTCCATTTCTAGGAGAATTCAGCACCCGTGCTCCATTAAACTCAGTTAAAAGGGATAATTAGCTAGAGACTGACAGTAATTTAGCCAGTTCATTTATCAGAAGGGATAAAGCCAGCCTAAGACACATTAATGTGAGGGTCTTAAAACTGGTATTATTCTGTGCTGTTGTGCTACAAACATATCACTAGCAGAAGAGACGCAGACCACGGTGTTAATTGGGATTTCTGGGGTGTAAATAGTGTTTTGCTTCATAAATTCTGGCTAGGGCGAACAAATTATTTAGCTCTCATACATCAGCTGAATTAAGACCTCAAATGTATAAAAGGGTGAATCTAAGAATCGATAGTGGATCACCGAAGCATTTAATCACTGTTTTACTAATCTCCCTGCACTATCTGAACTCCAGCTGACTCCTCTCACTAAAATCAATGGTGCTAATACACTCATTAACAACAGCTCTTTCGGAGGAATGAAACCATCGGAGTTTGAAAAACTAACTGGGGGCAGAGGAGCCGAAAGCTGTGAACAGCCCATGGGCACATGCTCCAAGGCTTCCTGGGGGAGCAAGAAACTCTCTAAAAATTCTCTTGCAGGAATTTCCACTGCAATCTTCCACCGAGAGTAAGCGGCCGTGACTACACGTGTAACAGCACATCCCTGAGAGGGGACACCTGATGCAGGGACTGAACCCGCGGATCGGCAGCCACGGCTCCTCTCCGAGGTGAGGCTGGAAGAGCTGGCTTTGACGCTCAGCGCTGCCCACACCGGGGATTTCTGCATCTGCAAAGCGTCTTTGTTTCCCAGTTCTGGTTCTGCTACCTCGCATCGCTCTGTATCTCGTGCAGCAGACGTTTCCTATCAGTTTGGGGGCTACACAAGACCTTTTGGGGCAGCTGTTGCCTCTGCATCCCACATTGCCTCTTATTTATACTCTTCACCAGCAGCTGGAGAGTTTGCCGCATCCTCCTGCCAAGCTTCCCTGCGTGCCTATCGCAGCTCTGACCTGCACATCTGACACTGCAGTCCCGAGACTCATTTCTCCTAAGTCTGTCAGTTTGGTTGTGATAGCTTCTGCTTGGCATCTACAGGCTCCAGACAGTCTCTCCCCAAAGGATTCTCTGAAAGACATCGAATTTCTGACCGGGGTTTTGTCAGGCTGCCTGGAAAAGGATGTTGCTCAAAACTACTCAAAGATAGCATTTTCTTATTTTTTATGTAATTATTGAACAAATATCAGAATGCAAAATTTCCCCTGGGATTGGAAAATGGAATTAAATCTTCCAACAAACACAAGAAAACGGATACCGACGTCTCTATTAGCAACAAAATGTTTCATGCTTAGAAACTGGTAATGTAACACCCCTCCAGGGAACACGGAATGGTGAGAAAAAAAGGTCCAAGACAGCATTAGAAAGAACAAGAGATATACATACATTTAAGTGAGACACACACTGGACATGGGGTGGGCAGTAGGGCATCCCTGTGTCAGCCCCACCTCAGTGCGTTCACAGGCTGCCCAGGAGGTCATTACCGGAAAGCAAAGACCTAGATCCTCTGCGGCTCTCAGCCATGCTGAGCCCGGCATAATCAGGCACAGGAGGTCCACCCGACATAGGTGCATCCTCCAAGCCACTGGTGTGGCCACTAAGTGGTACTGACCCCTGCAAGCAGCGAGAAGGGCAGAGCCGGGACGCACGGCGTGACTGAGCTGCTTCTGCAAGCGCCAAGCTCCAGTCTGCCTTGGAGGGCTCATGGATAGCGTGGTTCAGACCAGCTTTGACGGGACTGGTTTACACCAGCTGGGAAAATTGGTGGTACAGCACCACATATGACACAATGATGAAACACCTTCATTGCACCTGAGCAATACAAGAATTGTCCCAACGCACAGGGGAACATCTTTGTTAGGGGCATGGTTTAGTGGTGGACTTGGTAATGTTGGGTTAGTGGTTGGACTCGATGACCTTAAGGGTCTTTTCCAACCTAAATGATTCTATGATGTCCAGCACGCTGCTTTCCTACAGGACACAGAATTTTCCGTGGACTCCCTTCTCAAGCTTACAACCCTGGGAAACAATCGACTCCCGGTGCAACAGCCCAAGAGCAGAAAACAGCGTCATCAACCAAGTCACATCATGCAGTCCAGAAGGAGGAGCACCATTTGGCATGGGGCAAAGTATGGGTGTGTAACCACACCTGAGGGCTGTTCTGATTCAGCAAAAGGGAAACATTGGCACTGGAAGTTTGGTGTGTCCCCCCAGCTTTGTTTTGTTGTAGCAACAACCTGGTCATCCTAAGGAAGAACCACCTGGCCAAAGCTCCCCTTTGACTTCTGTGATTCTGTGACTTTACTGTCCGGAAGAATCAACAGACGACATCCCAGTTGTACAGGACATTTGCACGGCTCCTATGCTGTATTATAATGATGGTACAATCCTCAAAGACAATATACAACCTAAAAGCACTCATACACAACCTACAAGATGCCCATCAGCCTGCCTTCCCTTCCCCTCCTCCTCCCAAGAGCACCGTTCATTTCAAATTGCTTACCCCGTTCTCTTCTATTCTGTACTTCACAGCTTTTGAACTTCAAAGAGAGGGGAGAAAACCCTATCGCTTCACCACGCAGTTAAATATTATGCAGCCGCGTTACTGAAGAACACCTACAAAACACACTGATAAACTCCCGTTTGAACTCTTCCTATAAGATTTATCAGAGAGCTCAGAACAGGCTGCCCTTCTTCCCACACAGCACTGAAGCACCTACTTCACCTTAACCAGGTACATGCTCCTCTTGGAGTTGAAAGGACTAATCATATGCTTAAAATTATGCATTTGCCTGAAGTACCTAGCTGAATCCAGGCTTTTATACCTAGAAGTTTCACAGTGTAAATTGAAAACATTATTCCTGGGTGAACATTATACACACGTTGGCAGTTATATTCCAGAATCATCTAACAAATCAAACTATTTATTGTCGATAGAACATGTCCAACTCCAGCAGACCACTTTGAAAATCTAAAATAAAAATGTGCACCATGTACTGGATGTGAATATGGATACCCCACACACACACTACGTGCATGCCTCACGTATACAAAATAGCAGAGCAGAAATGCTCTAAACGTAAACTGAGAATTATAAGATCAGATTTTAATTGTGGTTTTAATAACACCAAACTGCTGGAGCTACCTGTTTATTATTAGTCTTGAAAAGCAGCATGAAAATAATATTTTAACCTTTCAACTGTAATATGCCCTTTGCTAATAAAATTATCCCAGAGTCATCCAAGCACATAGCTGGTGTCAACTACTTAATATGCAGAATAAATTAAATGCTACTTACACATAGCAAAGAAATACCCAGCTAATTCCATGCACTTTCATGTCAGCCCTTACACTGGCGCAGCCACACAATGAACACAGTTGAGCTCTGTGTCTCCTTTTCAAATCCTGCCCTTCTGCAAGAAAATCACCTGATGCACTGCTCCACTAAACCACCCCTTTGCAAGGCCACCGGCACTCTGCCCATCATGCTGGGAGTGCTGAAATGAGCTCTGTCACAAGCGCTGGGTGTTTGCAATTGCAAAACACTGTGCATTTATTCTACTGCAAGGAGACCAGGTCCCACCGACGGCACTTGAAATATTGTGGTAAGACAGTAACAGAGATTTGGGAAGAGTGGGGGACCTGGCACACTTATCTACCATTGACCAAACCATGCTAATAATCCTACTTAATCTTTCCAAAGAAAGAGTCACCTTGATGAGACAAACACCCTTCTCTCCATTTCAAGCCACCTTCATGCCTCCCACTCTCAGAAATGCACTCACTGGTACTTTATCTGACTCACTTTTGGTGAACAGCCCATGGAAGTCAACAGAAAGACTCCTGATAACTGATTTATTTCCATCAGGCATTAAAATTCCCAATATTTCCAATCAAATACAGGGAATGCCAGGAGAAATCTTTTCCAAAACACCACACTTTGTCCTCCTATTTAGTCACGTACAAGCAAAAATCGATATAAAGACAATATAAACAGAGACAAAAAAAACCAGAAGGTGCTAGACATCAAAAAACTTATCTGTGTCTTTTGGTACCTGCAGAATAAGGCTCCTGCTTCTCGCTGTGAATGAACTCTTTTCGTTCGTATTTGGCTCTGATCCACTGCTCCCGCAGCAGTCTGGAAAAAAAAAATACAGAGAAAAGGAAACATGGTCCAAGATACATGAAAGAAGAATCCAGAATCATTAATTCCTCAATCAAAACACAAGTGTGACTTAACCGTCTTCCAAAAATTGTATTGTACAGTCTGGAGTCAAGGATTTCTTTTGTTTACTGTTGGACAACAATAAATCATTCCCTTGTACATCCAATTTTATCGGAAACTTATTCAATAAAATTTACAGATTCAGCAGAACAGCCCGTCCACACCCACCCAATCAGCCTCTCCAGGGAATTCTCTCGGTATATGAACGATTTAAAACGTAATTTCTTCACATAACATTCTGCAATAAATGGGATCGTAATTTCCTCATATAACATTCTTCAATAAATGGGATCGGTAAATTAAAAACCAACAAACTGCATACAAAAGAAAAACCTTTGACCTGAAGCTACTGACATAAAGGCAGAAACTGGGTCTGCCTTGTGCGATGCATGTACGTGATGGCCTTTCAGCAGTCAAAGCTGCAGAGATATTGTCTCCTCGTCATGCATGGACAGCTTTTCAAAGAAATTGTGATGTGCCATGTTAAAATTACACTTCTAATGATGAGGCTAAGCCCAGCCCAAGGACGGGCGACACTTGTGGCTCCGTGAACACGGAGTTTGCTGCAGGGTGTCACGCACCTCCCAAACTAAGAACAACAAGAATTCAAGTGAGAGGTGACCTCTTCAAAATGAAAGGGACACAGGACAGTCACATCCCAGGGCCAGCCGACCTCTTGGAAGGAACCGGGCCGTGAAAAATGGAAAAACCTCAAAAAGACCAGGAGAACATGGCTGGGTGCAGATGCAAGAGCTGAGCCCTGTGGAACACAGGGCCCAGACACCGGAGGGTGGTGAGAACCCACCTGGCAGAGCTCTTCCAAACTCTCAGCCTGTACTGCCAAGTCTAAGACAGGAATCAACGATGCAAGACAGGAAACATGCCTATCACAGAGCTCTTTACTTTTCATCTTGCAAATAATACAAACGATTTATACACGAAGACCCTAACTTCCAAAAAGGAAAACATACCCCAAAGATTATAAACACTTTTTTGTTCTTTTGTTTCAGCATGAGCGCTGGATCTAATGAAGCAGTTTAGATCTAGAATATGCTAGGAATTGCTTCGAACCATTTTTAACTGCATTTAGTTCTTAGTTGCCCTAGAAACTTAAATAGCCCAAGCAGGCGGAAATCACACGCAGAAATGAAGGCATGTGTCACCCCAGCTTCCCAGAGGACATTTCAAAGTGGCCAACACTAACGACAGTAAAAGGTCCCCCAGCATTGGGCATGCTCTGTAAAACCCATCACACTTCAACACAACAACTTCGCCAGTGAAAACTGTCGACATGCTTCATTAACTTTTCTTTTTTGCTGACTATGCAAATTTAATGCTATCTTTTCAGCAGACACATTCCACAAATGCTCAAAGAAGATAAGCGCACTAACATCGCTTATGAAAATTCATCTGCAGGTACAGCAAACACATTCATCAAATCTGTAAGACACCGTTCAATGAAAACTGTGGCTGTAATCGGTTTCCCGGCAGCAAAGAAGGAAACAATTACATATATTTTGTCCCACCCATTGTTTCAGCTCCTTGGTTGGGGCACCAGCCTTCTCCCACATGGCGCAGGGAGCACCATAGCTTCCCTGCACCCAAAACTCAACTGTTAGCTTCTGCTGTAACAGAAATAATGCACCAACACTGCCTTTCCCCCTTCTGTTCCTGTTTTCATGACTGATCTTTAGTTGTCACACACACATCTGCAAGTTTGACTATGAACTCTGAAGACGAACACCCATCTCCCTTCTGCTGTAACCCCGTGCTATGCTCTGGTTTGGGTACAACCCATCTTCAGTTCATCTCTGGAGGTTCAGATGGGTTTTGCAAAGTGTGCAAGGGGGCTCTTCTGGGTTGAGCAGGATGTTCTTTCTGGATCTGATATCCACAACACGGTAGCCTGCAAACGCAGAAGACTGATAACCCAAAAGGTAGCACTTCATTGCCTGTTTCTGTACTTCTGCTGCTTATCAACAAAACTATCAAAATTTAATCATAAAATCAACACAAATACTTAAATTTGTCAGCCTTCTTGCACTTCTTCCAGCCCGGTTGCTACAGACAGCTTGTTATCACTGTAGCCAAACTTGGACCTTTTCAACAAGACGATTAGGGATTTAACTAGAAGGAAGCAAATTCACACCACCTTCGGCTCCAACTGACTTCAGTGGATTCAGCAGGAGCTGCAGCTGTTTCGAGTCTCTGAAAGTCAGCCTTCCAGTACGAACGTTTAAATACAGTATAAATTAAGGTTCATGTCCAGCAGTGGGAAAATACTCTTGCTGTATAATGCAGATAGTACAACAGATACACTCTGCTGGTCTCCTGCCTTAGGGAACACCACTCTGCAGTGACTTATTTCCCGTGACGCTGTCAACAGCGGTGGTTCAGTATCTCCACTGCAAAAAAGCGCAAATTGGGCAGCTGTGAGGCACCTCGCCCAAAGGGGTATCCCAAGAAGCTGCAGAATGCTCTCAATAACCTCTCCCAGTATTTGGGCCAGAGCATGAGTGGCTCGATTGGCAACTCCAAAAGCAGACAGGGCTCCAGCCGTGCCACCTTCTCAGCTCACAGCAAGCACTTCCCAACAGCTCACATGTTCTTCCCCGTTCCTCATCATCACAAACCCCAGCTCTTTCAGCAATAATTTCCCAAAAACCAAGATAAACCAAGAGCAGCCCAAAGTTAGGACAACTCAGTGCAAGGCCAATAGCTGCAGCTTCTGCTGTAATGGTTACTTCTAGAAAGCAGAACAACTCTAGCAAAAGAAACTGAAACACAAACCCAACAAGGGCGGTGAGGAGTCCAGCATCTCCCGTCAGTGCAACAGAGAAGTTGCGCAGGGACTTGACCACGCTCACTCTCGTGGACTGGAGGCAATCCTGCCATTCAAAGCTGCTTTTGCATCTAGTGTAAAACCCTAGTTTCACTGGCATATCTTGGATGAATTGAAACAGGAACAGGAATTTGTCCTGGCATCTCTGGGATCTGAGAGCAATTGGAGGACAGGGCCCATCCAGAGGTCCCTCAAGCCACACATCCTCTTCACCATTTTCAGTGGACTCCAGGCCTGATCTCCATTTCATTTTAAGTATACCTTCAGGGGCCTTTTAAACATCTGTTGCTGTGTTTTAGTTGAAATGTATTTTCCTAAGGTGAATATGTAAATAACCCGGGGTGGACATCACAGGCCTAATACAGGACCCTCCACCCAAACCCCTCTTTGACAGCAGTCCTGTGAACAGAAAGGACTGCGGCAATAGCATTACGGTGTTTTATTGCCTTTCTGGTGAGGGGATAATAAACATTGTTTGTGTTTGTTAGAAAAATATAACTGCATCATTCCTAAACTGCGGAGATGCACAGCTTTTGGGATCAACTCCAAGAGGTTTAACAGCCCACCTAAAGTCTGGCAGGCTGCGGGTTACAGGGAATGCGTCATTTTTTTTGGCAATGAGAACAGAAAGGTCTTTGTAATTATCAATACAAAAACCTGGGAACAAAAGAAAAAAAAAAAAACCAACCAAAAACTAAAACCCTAAGGAAAAAACACATTTCCAACAGAATGAGGGAAAAATCGAGCCCCGGATGAAACAGGACTGGGCTGCACTGGGGAGGCAGCAGGTACAAAGGCTGACAAAGCACCGCCAACACCAAGAGCTCCAAATCTTATTTTAGGTGTTTGCCTGCCTGGCCACCCACGTGAAAACAAGCACTCTCTGTCAAAGGGCCAGCAAGGAAGATTTCAGAAGAAGCCAGTAGAGGAGCTTTATCTTGGTCCCACACACTCAAGGCCTTTTGCTCGCAGCAAAAAACACCACGGGAAAAGCTGTACAAGCAGTTTAATATCAAGCCGTGGTTGCGTGGCTTCATTGCGCTCCATGGAGGAGGGCTAGCCAGCCAATTTTATCGTCTCCAAGTCCCTCAGCTGGGCTGGCTCTCCTAGGGTACACTGTGGTACACACACCACAGACGCTGCAAGGCTGCTGTGGGTTTTTGGAGCCATACAACGGCCAAGAAGCCCCAGCCAGAGGTGAAAGTGGCCCAAAAGACATCAACCACCAAGCACCACCACCCTCTGATTGTATCCTTGTGAGCCACCATCAATGGCAAGAAAGACAAAGGAAATGAATGGCATCCAGGAACGTCATTTCCAAAACCCAAATTTGTAGCTTCTGGAATTTGTCAGAGGTTTTTCCTGCAAAAAACAATCTGTTTTCCACAGGCAGCTCTGGGGATGCAGCTATGCCAAGTTTCTGTGAAACAACTGTTTTAATGAAATTTTAAGTCCAAGTCCAAATTTTTGCTCAAGCTGCAAGGCGAGCCACTGCAGCATAGACTAAAAACCCATCTAGCTTCACACCCTGCCTCCACACTTTTCCTATCTGGTAAGTCCTCGCTGTGGGGACTTGCTTTTAAATTGCTTTGTGGAGGCATGAGACAGCTGGGGGGCTTCTTCCAGGCGCTCTGTGCCTCACCCCGGCTCGCAGAGCCCTGGAAGCGATGTGCCATCCACCCCACAAGACCAGTGGCCAACAGCAAGCTTCTGGAGGAAAGCAAAAAGACAGAGTTTTTGGCTATCAAAGCATAAAAAAATTTGTATTATGGATTTGAAGAAGCTAAAGCTGAATTTGAGTACGCAAAATCATAACACACTCAATTAAAATGCTAACTGGTTCCTTTTTTGTTTGGTTGCTTTACATGCATGGTCCAGTTCATCACAATGCTATTTTTCAGAATGGTTAAACACAGATTAAAAACATGTAGGAAACAGCCTGTGTCAGTGCTATCTCAATCTTCAAGCAATTTCCGTTGGAAATTAAAGGAATCTATATGAATTAACAGGCTTACAAGCCAACAACAAAGAGAAAACCAATGATAGGCGGAAAAGACCCCACGGCCGGTTGGGACCGAAGGAGAGGGCAGATCTTGGGCACTCGGCGGACGGCAGAGCGATGCTCAGACAGAGACTTCCCGAGGCCAAGTACCCAGTTTGAGCCACCACCGGAGGCTCCACCACTTGGGAACTGATGAGCAGCCACTGTGAGAGGCCATGCTACAGCACCTCAAGCTTTACACCCAAGACATCAGCACTTTTGAAAGCCATGGATGTAAAATCTGAAGACCTTTATTAATAAGTAGGCAATGATGAGCATCACACTCAACTCTGATGAGCAAAACTCTTGAATTTACCCCTCTGGACATTAAGCAGTAAAGAAGTTTATCTATAAAGTACCAGCAAAAGGAGGTGACAGAGGAAGAGGAGACCAGGTGAGAAGTTTGCATCCTTGACCATCATTACACCCTGTGCATGGGAGGGGAGGGGGCTAGACTGAGCTTCAGACACCAGACTGGTAGGCTTGGTAGCTCCTCTACCAAATGAACCAAACTTGAAATGATAAAGTAAGAAAAAAAAAAATCCAGGGTTTTACTAGACAATTTTCTCTCTGCACATTTTAATTATACCGTAATAGAATGAGACACTTCTGCTAATTCTTCCTCAGATGGCTATACAGACAACTCAAGATGTGAGCCTCACTCGGATACATCCTCTCTCTGACTGATGTCTCATCTGATTCCAGATAAGGCAACCACTCAGTTCAACTCATGCCATTTCATTCTGCCCCATTTTTCTTACCAAGGTACACAAATGTACTGGCAGTCAGTATATTGAAGTGCTCTGCATAAGGAGCAGATGTAGCTCCCACTTATCCAAGAATGGAGAGAGGAGCAGAGCAACGCACTGCAGCTCATGCACAGTTCCACAGAATGATGCTCTGTGTTCCCGAATCAAGCAAAAAAGGCAACAGAAAACGGCTTTAAGTATTGGGCAGGGACATGGATTTTCCAGTACTGCAAATGCCCAGCAAGAGCTCGTCTCCATCTTCTATCAGTTTTCAGCCAAGGATATGGCTGAACAAAGCCTTCTTCCCTTTGCTTTTACTCAAAAGTAATGCTATCCCTGTTGCTCACTGGTGACTCAAAACTCAGCCCTGTGCTGGCAGTGTATCTGCCCCAGAAAAGGCTGTTTTACAGCTCTCGGTCTGCCACCATGGTGTACAAAGCTGGGCTGTGACCACTTGTGACTATCCAAAGAGGGTTTTTGTGGTTTAAGTTCCTCACCCAAGGCTCTTTGGGCCAACGCTGCCTTGGTGTAGGATCATCCCAGAGTCTGGGATTCATTTCAGCCTCCGGGACTCCGCAGTGGTACAGAAGCTGGTTGCTCTGCTCACTGTTCCCGATGCATGGGCCAAGCTGCTGGCAGACAGAAGATGAGAGCAGAGGACAGAAGGGGATTTTTATTTCTTTTTTTGGTTGGGTGGTTTTTTGCCTATGCACAGCTGGTAAGTTTCCCTGGGCAATTCAAGAGCACCCCTCCAACTTCTGTAACCTTCGCCAAGTGTTTGACAGACCCAGGAAACCACCGTGGGGATTCTGGAGGATGCAGAAGCCAGATGCAGCAGGCAAACATCATATATTTCCCAAGGAGTCAAACACAACATCGTAGGCAAGAAGAAAAAAAGGACAAGCTGGTGCTGCAACACT
>Ga0065711_1028783_pt1 | contig 39231 bp, 19 predicted proteins | sample Hoacrofraction12_FD_59098 | JGI IMG/M metagenome (GOLD analysis project Ga0065711, IMG submission 59098) | Hoatzin crop microbial communities from Cojedes, Venezuela - Epithelial fraction 12 v2 (version 2) | ecosystem: Host-associated > Birds > Digestive system > Esophagus > Crop | place...
ATTTCAAATATATTTTAACTACGTTGATATAGAGGAAGAATATAAAAGAGGAAATTTTTAAAAGTTTTTTTGTACTCTTGATATCCCTCTAGTAGTCTAAATTCTAGCAGCTATGTGGTTTTGCCTGTGCTGCAAATACTGATTCAGGAAGCAAGCATGGCAAAGTCCTGTTTATTTCTGTTGCAGAAAAGTCTTAAGAAACAGAAAACGCAAAGCCCTCCATAAAGCACCAACCTCTCTTTTCTTTTCCACGCTGATTAAGTCAGAAAGTTACTGTGATTTGGATGAGAAGTAGTAAGTTAGAGAAGAGAAGAAGCATGAGGAGTACCCTAAAAGACTGTTAAAAACAGTATTTTTGTAGTGTCCTTATAAGTGAGCTTTTTGTTAAATTTTCAAAGATATTTTTGATATTTCGTAGTAGTGTTACTCTAGAATAAAGGTTAATGCTGTGCCCTTTAGCCCTAACCCATAACATTGTACTTCTTGTTCTCTTTAATAAAAAAAGCATGGCCATTAAGTGAATTATTTAAAATTTTAATTTCTCTGTGTTCTATTTGTATGTGTAGAATGCAGATTATGTTAAGAGGAAATTTTGTTTGAGGAACCTGATGTTTAAAGGTGTTCCTCATCACTTAGATGTTGATTCATAATGTGCCCATGGTAATTTTTACATCAGCAGGTTACTATAGAGTATAGACACTTAACTGTTTGGAAGCTAAATACGATGTAGTTACTGCTTATGCTTTTTGGTTAGGAGTTCTGTTTTATAGTTTGAGAATCTTGTTTTACATGCTTGCTGTCTAAAACTTCATCTGTTCTTGAAATATATTTAAATTTGTGCAGTGCTGTTATCTTTGTCTAATTTTTTTTTCAAGATTTAAATTTATCTGATATTTGTGATACATGGAATGATTTCTAAAGTGTAACCATGGTAGAAAGTATGCTTCTTGACTTGTTTTGATTTGTACAGACTCTAAAAATTTGTGCGTATTCCTAATTTTCCCATTGGGCACTGCCTTTGCTTTCTTTGTCCTGTCAAGTCTGAAGCCTCAAGATTACCTGCATTTGCACCAGATAAAGAGAAATCCCCCCCCAAATACTGCTGTATAAACCTTCCAGATGGTTCATCCAGCAAAATGGCTGTTAAATCTGGATTCTCTATCAAAGAGGTGCTGTCTGGACTCTGTGAGAAGCATGGCATTAACATAGCTGCGGTGGACCTTTTCTTAGTTGGAGGTGATAAGGTACTTCATATTGCTGTGCTTTTTTTTTTTTAAAGTGTTTTCATACTCATTAATAAGAAATTCTGTTCTCTCAATAGTAGTACGTATTTGCTCTTTCTGCCTATAGCTTTACATTGGCAGTGCTAGTTAATTGAAGGAGAATTTTAGTGAAACTAGAACTAGTTGAGTACTGTGGTTGGTTGTGGTATCTACATTACAGAAAGCAGAAGAGAGCTTCTGACAAGAATTTCCTTATAATAAGAAGTTAATTTAGGTATCTAGTCCATGAGGTTTGTCCAGGGGAAGGGTTAACTTGTACTTAATTGAAAGTATCCATAAAGAAAACAAATGTGTTGTGGTAGACGGTACTTCATTAAAGCAAAGAAACATAATGACATTCAGTTGTTCAAAGCTGAAATGAGGTGAATTCATGCTGGAATTAAGGTACATGTTTGAACATTGAGGACAGTTCCGAAGACAGCAGTCTACATTGGTGCAAGGTGATGGCTCTTATTCCAGAAGAAGCATCTCCAACTCAAAGAGAAGCTGTGGATGTGAAACATTTATTGTCTTAAATTTGCACTAATGATCAATCTAGATGATTACAATGACAAAAATCAATGAATGTACATAGTTATGTGCCTGTGCTTTTAAATCTTTTAGTGACTGTTAACTTGCCATATTTTCTAATGCATCATTCTATGTAATAATTTATTAGAGCTCAAGGACCTAGGCTTGTTTTAAAACACTGAGTTCCTGAATACCTGCTGACTCTAGTGGAAGTTGAAGTTTGGTCGTTGTTTCACAGCTAACCAAAATAAAATACACTTTAATCATGTTGCATATTGTGAATTAATAACCACTAGAATGCATACAACCTATATTAATAATTTTCAGAGTTATCTGAACAATTTTTCAACCACTCAGCTGTTCTTTTGTATGTATTTTTAAATTAATTTGCTGTCACTACTTTTGTTTCTGACGTGTGCTCTGTAGCCGCTTGTGTTGCACCAAGACAGCAGCATCCTGGAGTCTCGGGACCTACGTTTAGAAAAACGCACTTTATTTCGGTAAGAATCAAAATCACTAACTTCCTCTGGTATTTTCCACCCTATTTTCCATTTTACATTTGCAAGTGCACTAAAGTATATTGTCAGTTACCTGTGCAGCAAAACAGTAGTTAATGCAGAAAAGAATTTGTCGGAGTCCACTAAAAAATCCAGTTACCCGTGCAGTGCAACATCTTAGATTGTAATGCAGAATCCGGCATTAGGGGATCTGCGGTTCCCATTCATTGTACAGGCACCTTAGAAGAAATAGGCCTTGATATCAAGCAGAGCCACTTGTGAAAAAGGAAGGTGACCTAATGTTTGTAACTGAAAATTATTGACTTCCACATCTTGCAGTTAACTCACAGTTTGAGTTTCTGTTGAAGTGAAAGTGTATTTTTACTTCAGATTGCAGTACCACTTAGGCAAGAGATACACATTTAGCATGGGTAGTCTCTGAGTTACACAAGGGCTTATGTTTGATACCCTGCCCACATTTAGGCACTGATATCCCTGAGACTTAGAGCCAGCTGCTAAGTGATTCCTCTGCAGCTAATGGTGAGGTTGGGGTGGCTCCGAAAGGTAACTCAGGTCGGGGCGGCCAGGGTAAGGATCAGTGGGAGAAATGTGGGCCTACAGGAGTGTTTCAAATTGAGTGGAGCAGCACCTGGTGAGTTGTAAATGCTGCAAGAGGAAGCTTTCTGGATTGCTGTCTTGGATATTGTGGGATTTTGACGCCAATGCTCCCGTTTAGGGACATTTAAATATGATTATGATGTCTAACTGCTCAAGCTGAGACAGTTGTGAATAAGGATGTAGGACAGATCTGCAGACCCAGAGGGACCTTCCACGTCAGGAAGAGACATGTTTAGTAGGTTGAAGCAGCACAAGAAGGAGATGGAAATGGACTTGCGAGTCTCCTAGTCTAATCCTAAATGCAACAATAAAAAAAAAATAGGCCTTTAAGATTAAATGGATATATTTATTGATTACATGTTCCCATTCAGTTACGTCTGTAATTATGTGCCTAACTGGCAGATTACAGTAGACTAATTGTATAAATATAAATTCATCTGAGTATAGATTTATAACCCTGAATCTTAAATAAGTTAATGTTATAATATTATTATTAATATGGGTATAAAATGATCTAGTACATTATTTAGTATTGTGTAATATTATTTTATATTATACATTTTTTAACAATAATCTGGTTTTGTTATTTTCCAAAATGCCGGAAAATGTTTTAAAGTTCCTGAATTCTAAAAATCCATACTGGTGCTATGAAAACTCCTGAAATAATTATTTCAGGAAACAGTCATGAAGTAAAATGCTTGTGTTATGTTATTGAGTTGAGCTTTTGAAGTGAATAAAATTTATTTTGTTGGGTAGTCTTCATTTTAGCTTTGTATTACTTTTCTTTAGGAAGTGGGGCTCGTTTCTATTTAAGGGTACTTCAGATTAATGAGTACGGTATAGCATATTCAATTTGCAAATTGAGGTTGAGCAGTTTTTTATTAGGTGAGAGTTTGTTGAGTTTCCAAATTAATGAGGAACTTTAAGTAGGCGGTACCATATGTTACTTGTGTGTTAATTACAGTGTAGAAATGTTCTACATTATTTCCTTCTGTGGGTAGACACTGTGTAAGCAAAAATACTCAAATATTTGGAATATTTTCAGACATAAGACAAATACTATCTGGATATACTTGGTTACCTTAGTGTCTGCCACTTCTGTGTCAATTACCAGTTACTGATTATAATTGATCATTTCTACTTAGTAGCTGTTATATTCAAGGAAAATATGAAAGACAAAGCTTCAGTTATTCAGGTTTCTTTTGGAAGGGAAAGGTCAGTAAGACTAAACATCTTGTATATACATAATTTGTGTGAGAGAGAAGATGGGTTTTACATTTAATCGTAACTTACAAAATCACTAATGGTTTTCATTTCTTCTGATAGTTTTGTTAGTGACAAGCCTGCCCTTGTTTTCATACTTTAGTGCCATTATAATCAAATGTGGCTGTTATGGGGGAATCGGGGCACATATGAAGAGCATTTAAAAAAACCAAAAATTAAAAATCCCAACAAAAAACTAGGCACAATTCTGTGCAGGGAAATAAACATAAATGGAATATTTATTTGTGTTTTAAAAAAATTTTCTTTTTTTTTTTGCCATTTTGATGAAATGATGTAAAATTGCATAATAGACTCTGAAGAGGGCTGTCTTTATCCTTCAAATTCCAACCGAGTTCCTTTTACGGCTTTTGCATATAAGCTTCTCTTACAGCAATTTTTTCTACAGTCATAGAATTATAGAAGTGTTAAGGTTGAAAAAGACCTCTAAGATCATCAAATCCAACCGTCAACCTAACACCACTATGCCTGCTAAACCATGTCCCAAAGTGCAATGTCTACATGTTTTTTAAACACCTCCAGGGATGGTGACTCCACCACTTCCCTGGGCAGCCTATTCCAATGCCTGACCACTCTTTCAGTAAATAAATTTTTCCTAATACCCAGTCTAAACCTCCCCTGATTCAACTTCACGCCATTTCCTCTCGTCCTATCACTAATTACTTGGGAGAAGAGACTAACACCCGCCTCGCTACAGCCCCCTTTCAAGTAGTTGCAGAGAGCAATAAGGTCTCCCCTGAGCCTCCTTTTCTCCAGGCTAAACAAGCCCAGTTCTCTCAGTCACTCCTCAGAAGAGTTGCTCTCTAGACCCTTCACCAGCCTCGTTGCCCTTTTCTGGACACACTCCAGCACCTCAGTGTCTTTCTTGTAGTGAGAGGTCCATAACTGAACACGGTATTTGAGGTGCAGCCTCACCAGTGCCAAGTACAGGGGTACGATCACTGCACTACTGCTGCTGGCCACACTATTCCTGATCCAAGCCACGATGCCATTGGCCTTCTTGGCTACCTGGGCACACTGCTGGCTCATGTTCAGCTGGCTGTCCACCAACACCCCCAGGTCCTTTTCCACCAGGCAGCTTTCCAGCCACTCTTCCCCAAGCCTGTAGCGTTGCATGGGGTTGTTATGACCCATGTGCAGGACCTGGCATTTGACCTTGTTGAACCTCATACCTTGACCCATCGATCCAGTCTGTCCAGATCCCTCTGCAGAGCCTTCCTACCCTCAAGCAGATCGACACTCCCACCCAACTTGGTGTCATCCTTAAACTTACTGAGGGAGCACTCAATCTCCTCATCCAGGTCATTGATAAAGATGTTAAACAAGACCTGACCCAAAACTGGGCCCTGGGGAACACCACTTGTGACTGGCCGCCAGCTGGATTTAACTCCATTCACCACCACTCTCTGGGCTTGGCCATCCAGCCAGGTTTTTACCCAGCGAACAGTACACCTGTCTAAGCCATGAGCCACCAGCTTCTCCAGGAGGATGCTGTGGTGAACAGTGTCCAAGGCTTTATTGCAGTCCAGGTAGATAATATTCACAGCCATTCCCTCATCCACTAGGCGGGTCACCTGGTCATAGAAGGAGATCGGGTTAGTCAAGCAGGACTGGCCTTTTGTGAACCTGTGCTGGGTGGGCCTGATCCCCTGGTTGTCCTGCACATGCCTGGTGAGCGCACTCAGAATGAATCGCTCCATAATCTTCCCTGGCACCGAGGTCAAGCTGACAGGCCTGTAGTTCTTGGGATCCTCCTTCCGGCCCTTCTTGTAGATGGGTGTCACATTGGCAAGCCTCCTGTGCTCTGGGACCTCCCCTGTTAGCCAGGACTGCTGATAAATGGTGGAGAGTGGCTTGGCCAGCTCCTCCACCAGCTCCCTCTGCACTCTCAGGTGGATCCCATCCGGCCCCCTGGACTTGTTTTTTCTAGCCAGAAATTAGCATCATCTGGAATTCCACTGTATTTGTTCCTATGCTGAAAAATAAAAAATCCTATCCGAATCCAATCTCAAGTAATTGAATAGGACATTGTGAGTCTCTCTTGTGGAAGTGGGAAGAAATACTTTTCTTGCATCCAAGGCTGTAGTACAGACATGGAATCATTTTAGAAGCACTCGTGGACCAGAATGGTGAGAGCAATCTCCCTGTAAAGATGAAAGTGCTATGCAATGTATCTAATTGGTCTGAGGATCACCATGCAATTAGGTTGGCTCATGCCTTCACTCAGCTCTGGCGAGTGAAGCAGTGGAAGTTTGATTTGTATTTAAAGTGCTTTATACCTTCAGGTTAGGATAGATTTGTGCTAGTGAAGTTTCAGGGTCACTAGCTGTTAACTAGTAAAACTTTGGTGTAGGTTGGATTTTACGTATTTTGTGCGTTTTGTTTATTGGACTATTTCATACTTAATGCTACAATTGATATGTTTCAGGCTGGATCTTGTTCCAATCAATCGATCAGTTGGTTTGAAGGCTAAACCCACCAAACCAGTAACAGAGGTCTTAAGGCCTGTGGTTGCAAAATATGGTTTAAATCTTAATGAACTTGTGGCAAGACTAGTAAGTATCTTTTGATGTAATTCAAGCTGCAGTATTTTTTGTTTAGAGAAGATCATATGATAGTCCCTCAAATTATTCTTATCCTTATAATTAGGCGTTAAAATCTGTATTTATAACTAAATGTTAAGATGAAAATGCATAGAGGTCATAACCATTATGACTATCTCAAAGCTTTAGTCTGTACTTGTTTTATATTCTCCTTCAGAATAAATCTAACATCCTAAATAATAGAGCCTGAATTTAGGTTCTTCCAGAGCTTCCATTATTAGCCAGGTAAAGTTGATTGAGATTAGTTAAGGCTATTGTTCCATTATCCTAGGAATCATGAAAATTGCCTCAAATTTCCTTGCAGAAAATTTCTGCAGAAGCAGACTGATTCAACTTCTCTACTTCTAAACACTTGGCTAGCATTTTCTCTGTCCTGTTATGATGGAATATCAAGGAATGGGAAGTTACTTTTGTGGTGTTTCTAGAATGTGTACTGTTTTGGCTGAACTAGTCCGTGTTTTTAAAAAAAAACTGAAAACCATGCTGGTATAAAGATGACAACTTCAGTTAATAATATTACAAAATTAACAAAGTAAAACCAATTTAGAATATAAAATAATATGATACTTCCTCTGAAAAATATGATTTGCTGAACATACACATAGTCCTAGCGTGCTTGAAAATTGGATGATTGTTTTCTGTTGTATCTTCTTTTCCCCAAATACCATTCTCCTCACATAAATGAGTTACTCATTGTAGTCAAGGTTGTTTTACACAAATAGAATAAACAGTTTTAAAATGGTAGAAAAAAGATAGTTTGAGGCTACGCTGGAACATAAAAATGCTTTGCTCATTTTCTTTCAAAAAAAAAAATGTCAAGACTGCATAAATTTGTTCTGAAAACAGCTTTCTCTCTTTTACATACAAACTGTGATCCGACTTTAGAATGGTGAGCAGGAACCACTTGATCTTGGTGTCCCTATATCTAATCTGGACGGTCAGCGAGTTGTTCTAGATGAAAAAGAGCCAACAAAGGGTAGAGGTAAGTTGGCATAAAAGCTTTTATTTATGATGTTAAGTCAGTTTCATAAACCCTGACTTCTGTTAGGTTCTTTTATAGATGCGATGGGTGAGGTAAATGTGATTAGATTTGGGTATGTGACATGCAGCATGTATTCTTTTTAGCTAAAAAGGAGTGCAGTTTCTAAAGACTGAAGGTCAAATTCATCTGTTGATACCAATTCTTTACTGTTGCTGTAAGACGTTTTGCAGTAGTAACACCTGAATACTTTTACTCAGCCATAGATACACAAACACATTTAGGGACGTAGTGCCTAGTAATAATAATGAGAATAAAATGCCAAATAACTTCCGAGAATTTGGCAATTAATTCAAAAGAAGCATTCTGTAGAAGTAAAACAGATGCAGTTTGTGCAGCAGCTATATATACTGCTGCGATAACCCCCTTCTTTAACAGAAAGTAGCAGAGCCTACATCTCCAGTTTTAAGTGATGATTTCTGGAGATAATACTAAAAAGGATATAATTTGTGTTTTCCTTGGACAAAAGAATTTGAAAAATAGATGTTAATCAATGGAACAGCTGGCAGGTTTTGGCACAATTAACACATTAGATTAATGTAAGCAGCCTTGAGAGTAAAGATTCAGTTTCATTAGGAGACCTTTTTATAGATACGGAACACTTAGTTTTAAAAATGAAGTTAGATATGTTAAATTAAATTGACTTAGAGTAGAGATCCTCTTTGGGGAAGAACTAGGTGAACAAAGATGGAGGGGTTTATTGGGGACAACCAGATTTGTCATTTTTCTAGGAAGCAGAACCAATTGTCATTTTGAAAAAAGGTATCAATCTAAATACTCTCACAGATACTTAGTTTAAGGATTACAAATAAAACTGTAGTCCTGTGTGCTGCCAGCTGTTGTAAAGGCCTAAATCATAGAGGGTCATTCCAGCAGTAGGCTGATTCTGTGGCAATATACCAGTGAAAAAGGGCCATGGTTCTGTGTTTGTGGCTCAGTCTTCAGTTAGTGTATGCATTGCAGGCAGATGGAATTTGAAGGAGTTACTTGACTGCATAGAAGTAGACAAGGAGGATATGGCAATGTCTAGAAAATGACTGATACATGAAACAGGTTGGAAAAGGTTCAACATGACATTTCAGTGGTCGTTGCTGCTGAATTTTTTTGTTTTGGTTAAATTCTGAATTATTCTGGTAGGTTTTGACTGAAAAGTGTCAGGGATATCAACTGTGCTCACTCTTTATTTTGTGAGTAGATCTCTGAGAAATTTTAAAGCAAAAAAAATCTGTTTTGTGCATCATTGTCACTTAAATATTACTCCTTTGGGAAGTTACAAATTTGTAGTTACAGAAGGTATGTTTATGTTCAGTGTTTACAGATAAACAAAAAGGTGCATCAGTAAAACAGAGTGCAACTGTAACTACTTCAAGAAATCAAGTATCTACTGTAAGTCTCCTGCAATGATTTTTGTACCTTAGATCATCTTTTGTTTCCTTCTGGAATTCTGTGCTAAAAGCTGCATTCATCCATGATTTTGAATCAGCCAAATTATGTAACTGGACTGAGTATAGCTATAATTCATCTGATCAACAGCATTTATTTGTGAGAACTTTGTCTTCATGATGAATCAAGTAGCGCTTTCACTGTGTTGTTTCATGTCTCATTGGCTTACCTATATTTGAAAATGATTTAATTACTGTGACCTTCCAAGCCATTTCTGTAATGTGAATTCTTCAGAGTAAACAATGTTATATTTATTTATACATTTTTGAGAAGTACTATGGCAAATGTTCTTTGCAATAATCAAGACTAAACTAGAACATTTGTTGTGGTAGTGTTAGAGAAATGTGTTTTCAAAATAACTGTTTTATTCAATTAGACCATATTACGTACTCAATGATATAGCCTAAATTTAAGTAGTACTTTAACTTTCCTTCTAATGCAGGGAGAGGGAAGAACTCTAGGAAAGTCTAATTCTATCAAAATGAAAGGCGAAAATGGAAAAAATGCTAGGGAAGTCCGGCTGTCAAAGAGAGAAGATTCTATTGCAAAGATTGGGAAAAAAAAATGTCAGAAAATTAATTTGGATGAAGCAGAGGGTATGTGAACTTTATGTATTTACATAAGTAGTCTTAGAAAAATGAGATTTTTTTATCTGTGTGGGAGAAGGTACTGAGATTTTAATACTGAATTGTGAAAATCATAGTCATGATCCTTATATTTTTGTTTGATGCTGTGTTTGAATTGTAAAGATTTTGAAGCTGAAGGTAAAATTTTAAGAATAACTGAAGATAGACGTAGGTGCCTGGTGGGATTTTCAAAAGTGAAAGCTACTTAATTCCAGGTAAAATCAAAAGGAATTAGTTACTCAACTGCAGGTGAATATCCCATTCGATACCCTTTGTAAGCCACGTAGGAGCTTGCCTTTCTGTTCACCTGTACATAATAGTCTTTAACCCACTGAACGGCATTCTGCACAGTGGTGTAGACCCTAAATTACTCAGGTAAGAATTTTTGAAATTTTGTGCTAAAATCTGTAACGGCATTACAATCTGATGACTGTGGAGGAGCTGTGATGGGCAAGAGTAACAGCTTAGTTTACATTCAGTACTCTGAAAAGATGGTTAGAAGTAGAAATATGCAAAGAGGTTATTGGCAATTTTGTATACTCTGAGTCCTATTTTTACCTTCAATTACATCTTAATAGTTCTGGTGATACCATTGAAAAAGAACTCATAAGAGAATTTACTTTCTTATAGAAGATGTCTGTGGGAGGAAGAGGAATAAAAACGAGGTAGCAGTAGAAACCTTGACATACAACCCTCTGCCCTAGGGCATTAACTGAAGCAGTTACCTGTTTTGTCAGCCCTACACATGGCTCCCTATTTTCCCAAGCAGAAAAAAATCAGAAGACATACTTACCAACAGATTAAGATTTACTCCTGGTGTTACTGAATATGCATATCCAAAACCTGGTTATGTGCAGTTATACAGCAAATGAACGTTCATGTGTGAATAAACGTCTACTGACTGGAATGGAAAAAAATGCAGTGACTAAAACTTTTATTGCAAAATAGGTATTTGTTAATATAAGTGTTATTACAAAATATTAGTGCATTTTAAATTATTTTCTGTTGCTTACTATTTTGTTAACTTGTTTTCCATATTTTAATATTTTCATTTTTCTTCCTAGGGCTGAGTAAATCATTAACATAATTTGAAAACTTCAGAATTCGAGGCTTTCACATTTTCTTTTGAATTTTGTGAAATTTGTCCAAGTTTGGAAAATACGTACCCAATGTTGTAGACTGTTTTTTAATGAAAAAAACAAACAACTGTTCTAAGAAGTTTGACATTTCAGAAAGGAACATTTTTGTATGACACATATTAGAAATGTTGCATGTTTTAATATGCAGACCACCATTTTGCAAAACTTTGGCAATAAGAAGCATTTTGAAGCTTCCATCTTGGCTACATTCAGATTTCGTGGCGTTTGACAAAGCATGTTAAAAAGTCATTTTTACAAATATATTACAAAGCCTGCCAAATGCAAATGGAGGATTAGGAGTAAAGTCATATATGTGCAAGCATATGACTTCATATTATGCTAAGTTAAAACTGATAGTAACATTCTGCGCTTTATTTTGTAATGGCTTTTGCTTCAAACAATATTTGTAAGTTGGGCTGAAACTATCGATTTTAATTCGTCTGTTGGAGATGGCCTTTTTAAGCATCTTTAATATTCCATAGTCTGAATGCTCTCTTCTTGAAAAAGTACGACATGCTGAGACCCTATATTACGAGTTACATATTTTTATATTTATGTTTTGTACCAAAGAGTGAGTTTGTTGTTTTGATGCTTCTTTTTTGAGGAATGCTATAATTCTTGGCTTACGACTGAGAAGTTTCTTGTTGCCAAGTTTTGAGACTTTCTAGAACAGTGTTGCTTGATTATGAGTATTATTTATATATAGAAATATATTAAACCATTGGACATCATTAAGGACATGATCAGAAAATCACTGCTAATTGTGTTAAAAGCTCTCTAAAAGAAGCTGCCCCATTGCTTTTAGTAATGGCTCCTTTGATGGTTATTGACTGACTGTATGCTACTGATTCATTGCAGTGCAAAGTAAAATGGGGTTACTTAAATCATCATCTGATCGTGCCCTGTGATGATAAAATCCTGGGTTAAAAATACACAATGAATTGAATTTAAACTGTGATAAAATATTATTAAACTGAGAGAAATTCAGTATAACAAGGAAGTTTGCAGCATTTTGGATCTTCGAAATGGCATGGCTATTTTTGAGTTAAGATGGGTAAAAACCGTCCAGAATATAAAAACGTGCACCCATTGTCAGTAAGACCAGAGCCTTGTTTGTATAAAGAATTAAAAAATCCTGTGTGTGTGTACAGATTTATTAACTGCATAAAACAGAAGATGTGTTCAAGGCTCAGTGAATTGCAGCTGTTCTAAACTGCAAAACTCTTACAATAGCAATCCTGATTGTCTTAATTATAGTGATGCTAGCGAACATTGCTGCAATTGAAAAAGTTCCTAATTAACATAGGATCTTATTTCAAGGCAGCATTGAACAAATTGAAGATCTTCATGGGAAATAAATGTGCTGAAAATTTACATTGTAATGACATTGCACTTTCTGACAAAAACTTGTCAATTTTGGGTTTTTCCCCAATAGAATTTTTTGAACTCATATCCAAAGCTCAAAGTAACAGAGCAGATGACCAACGTGGACTGCTAAGGAAAGAAGACCTTATTCTTCCTGACTTTCTTCGTTTACCACCCACTGGACCAGAGCCATCCTCCTCTACTCCCGCAGGCCCTAAAGGCCTCAAGAGACGAGTTTCAAAAAACGATGGCAAGGATGGATGTACATCACCAAGTGGAAAACAGGAGTCCGTACAAAACTTTAATGAAAGTTCAGTTAAGAAAATGGGTTACTCAGAAAATAAACATAAATCTGCTTTGACAGCACTCCACAGTCAGAAGACTATCAGTGTTCCTTTTAACACTGCATTGTCTCCAATTCCGCATGCGCAGGAAAACAATACATCAATATGGAAAAGGCAGTCGAGAGAATTACAAGCTGAAGGCATACAGATGGTAGATGATGAGAATGTGGCAGACTTGACTCTTGTGGCTGAAGGAGACATTAGTAGCCCTAACAGCACTTTGCTACCACCGCCACCACCAACACCACCGTCAGACATCAGTAAACTCACAGAAGCCAACTATCCACCCCCAACTCCTTGTGCAGGTAACCAGGAAAAATCTGGATATCAAAGATCCAATTCAGGTATTTCTAGATTTTAATAGTCTTTCATTTCATGTAAAACTACTTTTCCTTGGCACTGTTAACCAATATTTGGCACCCATTAAAACAAGAAGGAAAATTCTCTCTGCACCTTAATTTTTTTTACAAAAAAAAATCATTGCCTTAGTCTGTGCTAACTGTAATATTTCTGGTTGCCTTTAACAATGTATTTTAGTTTGGATTTGGCATGTGGTCAAAAATGGACACATGCGGACAAACCTTTAAAAGACGTCTATATGCTATAATTATCTCATTCTTTACCCGAGGAGCACATCAGCATTTTGAGCTGCATAACACTGTTGCGTTCCAGATTTTCTGACCCATTTGTCATAATTAGATACGTGATTAGGGTTTGGAAGTTGAAGTGCTTTAGCAGGAACCCTAATTATGTGTTGAAAATTGCAGCACTGTTTATGATTAAAATTTGAAATGCATAAACCTTAATTTAAAAAATATTTCTCTAATAAATTAGGTATTTGTGACTAAAAAATGTTACAGGTTTTTTTTAACCCATACTTTGCTACACAGAGAAATAGATTGCATCTGTCACACTTTCTCCCAGAATATTCACATGTGAAATAGCTCTTTCTATTAGATAATTTGAGAGAAAATATGTAACTTTTTTTTAGGATGTAAGATTCATGGTTGTAGCAATAGCACAGAGCAATATTAGCCCAACGCTGAAGTATGGAATTTCTTTATAAACACGGACTCTAATAATAATTGCTATTACCAGAACAAGATTTTGAAGACGATGGGTGTTGTGACATTGACGTTTCACAGTCATTGTACTGTACATTTTAATGTAAAATAGAAGAAGAGGTATCTATGTGCTACATTTATTTTTGATGTTTCACAAACATATGGTGCCATAATTTGTATGATCACATTTCTTTGTGATGTGGGAATATACATTTTAATTATTTATCTTTTTACACAGAGTATTTGATACTGTTCTTTATCTGTATGGTTGATGATTTGTAAATACTTCTTTGGTTGTTGGATGCTTATAAATGGCAATGCAAATTATTTCATCCTCTTGGTATTTTAAAAACAAATTCCTTTACTAGTAGTATTTGAGAAATGTTCTATAAGCGCTACCACTTAATTTCTGAAACTGAGTATTGAACAGACTTGTAACCAGTGCCTACAAATAACAAAACCACAAAATGTACTGCAGACATATTGGTGTGTATATGCATAGATTTGTGTTGGTGTCTTTCTGATAATGTGGCAAGTGTACAACATAGGTATCAATTTACATATTTTTCAGTGAGAACTGTTAAAAAAACCATTTGCACTTAAAAAAAACTTCATGACTTTACAATATTTTAATGCATGCCATACATTTCTGTGTAACCACTGAACTGTAGCTTTCCCTTTTCCCACTTTCTACTTTTTACTTTGTAGAAATCTTTGTGTAGTTTTCACATGTATTTTGTATCTTTGTTCTCTCTCAGGAGTAATAAATTCTAGACTTAGTTACTCAAACTGGTTTTAAGCTTTGATTTTCTTCCTTATTTAAAAGTGGTTGTTTCAGTGCTGGATTAAGAATTCTGATTGAAATTATCTTCTAAAAAGAAACAGATTAATAGATATGAACTAGCAATTACGGTGAGATAAAGTGGACAAACGTTATATTTGTTAATAATCTGGGTATCAAAGGGCAAATGCTGTCTTGAGATGCTGATGGGTCACATGTGAAATCCATGGCTTGGACATGTGCACCAGGAGGCAGAGAAGACAGGAGATTTCTTTTAAATGAGTCGTAACAGGAACTCCTGAAAGGAGAGTCTCTTCTGTCTTTGGGTTCTTGGGCTGAACTTCATTACTTTCCTGCTTATTTTAAACTAAAGCAATTCTTCCCTGGTCTTTAAGAAATGAGCTGGCGATCTCAGTTCATTTGATGTGGAGTAATCAATATAACAACCTCTCCATCTGGCAGTCTTGGGTAAGAAATGAAGGGTTGGATGGGTGCTGGAGACCTCGCTACCCTTTTCTTTCTTAGAGATGGGTCCTACATAACAGTACTGTGAACCCTAACTAGAAAAAAAAATATTACAGAGAGGCTTATGGTGCTGTTATCTAGGTCTCGCTCTGTTCTGGAGGCTGAAAACGTTGTCTCTCCAGAAGTCGCTGTGTTCCCACGCAGTTGTGGGCCTCCATGAAAGAAAATGAAGCAGTTGAAAGTCCTGTAGCAGTTCCCCTTTGAAAGTTACTCAGACTTTTCCACAACAAATAACTAATATCCTAAATATTGAATTATTAATTTTTTTTTACAGATTTTAATTTTCACGTATTCAGTCTGGTCTACTCTGCTTGCACTGGTGATTGCTTTTTATTTTTCTGTCATACTCACCTATGAGAGACCTTTAAGTAATCAAAATAATTTTGCAAAACTAAAATCTTAGTTTCTCTTAGCTTTGTGACAAACCAGATTTTATCTTTTCTTGAGGAGTGACAGAAATGTAAAAGAAAGATGTAAAACGCCTTGCTTTTTTTGCTACCTTATTGCATACACTAACTCTGTTCTGCACTCTTCTCACAGTGCACGAGTATTTTGTGGGAACTGTATTCTACAAAAGGACGGTGATTTTATGGAAAAATTGTGGGCCGAAACAAAACTTTTCTGTTTTCATGATTTCATGGAGTTTGCATGGGAAGACTATTCAATGATGTACAGTAATTATAATATAGACTGCTGGAAACTATCTCCAGTTAATAATCGATATTTCAGAGGACTAAACCATTAATAATGGTTGCTTTTTTAAGTGCTTTAATGGTTCTCCATTCATAGTCTATCGATGGAAAATGCATTTCTGATTGGTTTACTGAATTAAAACACTGGGATAAAAAGGAAAATAGTGACTACATAATTTAAAATGGTCTATAATCTTGGTTTCAAATCATTGTGAAGACAAATGACATTTATGCTTACGCGATGCACTGGGCTCTTATATGCTGGATTTATATGTGCTGGGAAAAGGGCTGGGGGGTGTGTGAAATAGTCCCTCACATTCTGTAGGGGGCAATTCACTAACCGCAGACTGATGTGGCAAAGCCAGGCCAATATCCATCCCTGGAACGGGTAACTCCTGAGGGTTTTTTCATTTGAAGATCTAGAAAGCAAAATACGAATAATGGGAAACAGCAAAATGAGTTTTTCATCGCTGAGAGCTTTTGAGAACAATTTTTCACACACAGATCTTCACTTTCTTAACCAAGTGCAATGTCTTTATACTGTAGTAATATTTAGCTATGAAGTACAGATCAAATTAGCTTGCAATACAAGAATCATTACTGATTCTAGTTGTGTTACTCATCAAGAAGAAAATGTCTTTATTTTTGAATAAGCCTGCTAGTTCTGGCAAATTTCCCACTTTAAAAATCCGGGGTTTCTGGAACCTGAACACTATTTCTGAAATGCACTTACTTCATGTCTCTGCGTATGATGGTGTTGGTACCCATCTGTGGAAGAAATAGCTGAATTATTGTGTGGTGTAATTGGTCTGAAGTGATGCATTTGTTTTTGAAAGTGTTAAAATACTGATTTAATCTCTTCAGGTTTATTTTTTTTTTTAATTGTGTGGCATAATCTGGGTACTTTGAATGTTCTCCAGTTTTTCCCAGGGGCTTAGGCACATGCATTATGCAAGTGAAAAATAGCTGTCATGGGAGAGGCCGTCTTTCAGACCTTTAGTCCTCTCAAGAGCTGTGAATATCAAGCCAGAGGCCTTGCACTAGGTTATTTATTCATCCATCGATATTCCACTGGGGCCTGTGAGTTGTTCACTGTGACTGTTGCCTCTGCTGCAAACTAGGTGAGCATGTAGTCTGAGTGCAACTGGGCTTTTTCAGGGAGGACCGTTTCGTCCTTAGGTAGGACAATTTGCAGCAATCCAGACCGAAGGTGCGCAGGCTGTGGATTTGATTCCATCAAATTGTTCTTCCTTCTGTTATTAAAAAAATTGTCCTTTTTCTTTTTTGGCTTCTAGGATGAGAAATGCTCTTAAAATGAAATTACAATTACAGTCAATGGAATTATTGCCTACCAAGTAAGAAGGTATTCTTTTGAGTACATGTATAGACTGGATCCAGCGATTCAGTCAAATAAAGAGGTTATTCAGAACTCCCTTTTAATAGGTATAGAATGTCATTAGTTAAGATAGAGAGCCAGCTACAGAAAATAAAATCATGGTGGACTCTCTGGAATTATACTTTAATCATATGGCTATGGAAGATAAAGGGTGAATTTAGACTATAGAATGGACTATAGAAGCAGTTACGTATTTTGTTCTGAAGATACCACTGTGTTTCTGAAATAAGTGGGCAGTTGTATCCTCAAAATAAACTTGCTTCATTTCTTATTGGAAAGAATTCTTTCAGAAATGGGATAGTTAGTACCAGTGCTAGGATTTTTTTGCTTTGAAAGAGACATTATGCCGAAATAAAGTGCAGGGTGGACTCTCATAGCCTGGGGCTCTTTTTTATTATTCAGAGAGGACACAGTACACTGCAACCAAGGAACAGAGATCAGATAATATCAGTGGTATTTCTGTGACTTTCACTGTTTGGCTACTAAACTTTTGAATTATAAGGGTAACGAATTCCAAGTGCAATAAACTTTGTGATAGTTAAGGAATAGTTAAGGATAGTTAAAAACAATAATGCATATATCTTCAAAAATTCAAAAATTCCTTTACTTTTGTAATAATTTCTATTTTATATAATTAATATTTTACATAATCTCTTAATTCATGTGGCATATTTTAGAGAAAATCCAGTGGTGAAACGTAAATAAAAATTGAAGAAAAGCAAGGAGTTATGACTAAAAGATGTAATAATAATACTGTAATCATTATTTTCAACAGAGGCTGTTGTCCTGCAGTTAATTATATCCTTACTGGCTCTGTGTCATTTTATAGAAGATATTTGGGTTCTGGATCAATAGAAAGAAGTACTCGTGGGGATCCAGTAATACTAAGGCCAGAATCTGTTAATCCTCTTTTAATCAGAGCGTGATTAAATGGAAGAATTACATGTAGTACATGACTGAGATCAATAATAAACAAAGGAGAAGGAGAGTTACGTGGAGAGTAGACAACCGGGAAGCGAGGAAGGCCTTGAGGGATAATTGTTTGAACTGTAAGCTTATTTCAATCAAACAGCAAGATACACATTTTAGGGAGAATTGCAAATTTTATCACTGGCTAGATAAAATGTTAGAAAAATTACAACTGCCCTTTGAACGAAATGCACACAGGCTAAAGCCAGATCTCTTCAAACATATGACTTAGATTTGGATGATGAAATGAACTTAGTTGCATTACTAGTTGAAAAGTAACTGGTAGCCCTGCTAAACCACATGTTAGAATTTCTTAATTGAAAAATAACATAATGAGTGGCAGATTAAATTAAAACTGATCCAAGTAATTCAATCCACGATTTCCCAACATACTACTCTCCACAATAATTAAACCTGCTGTTACCAACTACTGATGGAAGAGCAAAACCTGTGTTAGCTATAAATGCTGGAAGATCATGCTGAGGGCTGAGTGTTTGTAGGCTGTTGCAGAGATGTTTTGTTGTGCCTGTTGCTTGGAAAGTCTTCAGCTGAAAAGAATTTCAATTTTAGCAGTGGAGAAGCAGAAAACTTAAGCAGATTGGCTAGTAGGTCACTCTGGATCAACATTCAGAACTTTTCATTTTATTTATTCTCGGACCATTCCTGGCTCTTAAATGATGTTGTGTGCAGTTCTCTTCAGCAGCTGTTATAGCCAGGTACGCAGAAGGTCACTGCCTGCAGCAAACACAGAGTGCAGTGTTTCCTTTTTTGATTATACATGCCACTGGTGAGCAGCAGTAGTCATACCAGCTCCCTCTTCTGTGTAATATTCAGAATTTGTCTTTCCCAGTAATGTTTTGTGCTTTGTTCTTGTGAGTGCTTTTGAGATGAGTGCAGTGAAAGAATTTCCATCCGCCCTGTGCTTCTAAACTTAACGCTGCAAATGTATTCCAGAAATTCCCAGGACTAAAGTAAATAGGCTGGTAATGAGAGTATTGCTGCTTTGTAGAATAATCTGCTTCCTAACTCGATGCCCTCATTGTTACTGAGTCAGATTTCAAGGCACTGAGCATATGCTGCAGTTGGCGTTTCATCATGCAAGTGAAATGCAGCATACGAAGCCAAATTTCATTTGAAAAGATTTAGCATAAACTGTAGGTAGGAACCTTTATTTAATCCTCTTTCTCCTCAATGTTGTAGCATTTAAGAGATAAAAGGAAGGAAACTTTTGAAGGGAGTTTAACCTGCAGAATTCTAAATTTTAAATGTAAAGCATTCTTTTCCCTTCGGAAGCATAAATCACTTTACAAACTTAAAAAAAAATTAAAATGCTTACATTAGTAATAGTACATCAGTCAGTGTGGAAGTCATTTGTCCACCACCTAAAATTTTGAAGTACCATTTGAGAAGAGTTTAGGACAGGAAGGGAGAAGTGTCTTTCCCCAAATGAATCTGCCAGATTACAGGTATGTTAAGGAAAAGAGTTACCTGTACTGAAATATTTCCAGGACATCGAAGTGAACGCCACTGCAGAAGTGACCATTGCAAAGCTCCATTTTTATAGCCTCATGTAAAAAAATGCTCTCCCAGGCAGCATGCTATGGCCTGAGGACAGGATGTCGTATGGAATCAGAGGTGAGAGCAGGATCTGCCCATTATCTCACACACGAAAGGACACACCAGTCTGTGAAACTGGGAGACTGATTGCATTTGGAGGTGGTACTTGCCAGTAAATGACCAATTCCAGGAGATGTTCCTGAAAACTTCAGTGATTTCTTTTCACAAGAGTTGTATTGTAACTTCGAACAGATTCTTGTCTGCTCCAAGTCATCACGTAATCGTTAAAGTGGAGCTCATTCTCTTTAACTGAGTATCTGATCCTCTCTGACATGGGAAGCTGAATACCTTGGCATCAGTGGTATAGAAATCACAGAGTATCCTTGGTACCTTGCAGTAGAACTGAGAGCCATCTGTATAGTAAATGATTTTGACAAGAACAGTAGGATTTTAGCAAAGCTAGAATGCAAAGTGAAGCACTGAATCTGCATGGAAAAGGTCTGTCTGTATGGAAAAGGTATTGGGAAAATTACAGAATAGAATTTAACATTCTGTCATATATGAAATGCACCAAGTGTGGACTTTCAAATGCAGAGCTCGTCTCTTATACTGAAACTCAATGCACATCTGCTTGCTTTTGTGAAAAATAAAATATGGTGTGAATGGAACTAGCTTGAGTATTGATCACTTGAAGGTGCTGAACTTCAGATTAGATCTAAATTATGCTTTAACAAGTGAATCATAACTAAAGCTGGCACATTGAAAATAAATGGATGTAATAATTATGGTATGGAAACAATATAAAAATACAGAAATGATACCTAGAATGCCAGAAAAAGAGAAACGTTGGTAATCACAAGATCAGCTAAAACCCTGCCTGATAGTTAACTTTTTGAAAAATGCGGATGGGTGCACTTAGCCTTCTATGTCGTCATTTAGCTGTGGGTCTGTAAAAGAGCAGATCTCCAGTTTAAAGACAGCAGAAGACACACATCATCCCAGCTTTAAAGCAGCTGGAAGATATTAACAGCATCAGATGCACAAGAAAATTCCCTTAGAGCAGCATGGAATGCTTAGCAGTGGAGCTGAAGATTGCCAATAGCCATGATTATTTATTTATGCTAGTCTGTGCGACTGCTGCTCTAAGAACTGGCTTACTTTCCCTTCTGAAGTTAGGTAGGACATTGGACAGATTAGATTTGGGAAAATGTTATACCACCCCTGACATACTTTGTGGAAGGCAAAGCAATCTGCAGAGAGATCCATGGAGGTTTTCATCACTGAAGTGCAAGAATATGTGCAGAGAAATTTTATCTCTGAAAGCTCTCTGCACCTTAGATGGTGCCCTGCGTAGCTAGGTTTGCTCAGGTATTTGTTACTGAAAAAGAGAATGTGAGGAGGAGACCGGTGCAGAAGTGTTGTAGGCATCATTCAACCCTCGTTGATCCACTGAGTACATGCAAATCTTGAGTCTATTTTAAAAGTTGTAGGATACATTTATACCCAAGCTGTTTTGGGGAATCTCTCCTATGATTTGCGCTAAATAGCCTTGCTTCATAAATGCTTTGTTTTTAAAAATGAGGAAAAAAAGCACATTAAAATATTTTTTCAGTGTAATGCTACTCTTGAAATCATCTTCCTGTTTGGTGTAGATGAGCCAAGATCTTTTCTACTCTGCCAGGAAAAGAGAAATCATCTTCACGGTACCATCCCTTAGTAATTCCCTATTCTTTGGAACCAGTGTTTTAGATGAGACCTTCTCAATTCCTGTCCTGCCTCTAGTAGTAATTTATTAGATGCTTCAGTGGGATTGCTCCTAAGAAGGGCATTAATAGAAAAAACTGCCAGTAGTTTTATTAGATTTATTCTAATAAATAGAATATTCTCATATTTATAATAGTAACATGATATTCTAATAATTTATTCTATTACAATAGCTTTATTCCTCTTCAGATGGGCTTAAGTCTTGTGAAGCCTGAGAGCCAACATTGACCTTAGTTTTGCTTTGTTCCTACTAGACAACTTGCAAGCCTGATTGCTCCGTGTGGTGACTCAGTGATGCCGTAATTCCAAGAATTAATGGCATTTCTTGTATTTAGCTGCAGAAAGACTTAGCAGCCAGTAAATACAGCAATACTACACCTTCCGTAGCATTCCTCAGTAGGAGTTCCCAGCTCCTTCATCTGTTGCACCCTGTTGATGCAGGCTGTGTCTTTTGACTGTGGAAAGGGTTTCCAGCTTAGTGCAAGTCAACAGGGCAGTGAGACCTTACACCACCGTCGAAGGTCGTTCTTTACATTACATTTAGTAGAAGGATGGGACGACTGGATGACTCATGCGCTGTCGATTCAAACTGGTGTAATTTGTCATTAGTATGGCTTTTTTAAAATTAGTATCTCTCTTAAACCAACTTGAAAGGAGAATTGGAGATCTTCCTCAACGGGCATAGAATAGTAGATTAAAAAGTTCAAGAGTACCGATCAGTACATTCATGCAAGATAAACACTTTAGAATAGAAGAATACCAGTTTACATGACAGCCCTGCAAACAGCAGTTAAAATCAAGCCAATGTTTGGCTGCAGTAGGAAGAGGTAAACATGAAGCGTGATACAGTCCCGTTAAATGCTAGCTGTAATTTAGTAGGCCGGAGTCGTGCTGGGCTAACAGGGCTGAGAAAGCTTTCTGTCTTCTCTCTGCTGATTCGTTAAGAGTTTGATCTAATTCCTCTGGATGTGAAATAGGCAAGTATTGCTGATGTGGAATATCCAGATTATTAATGTGGGACTGCACTGTAGCTAAAGCACAAAAATAATATTGCACTACTTAGAATTTTAACATATTTTCATTAAATAGAAAGCTTTAACGCTTGAGAAGACCCTGGAGTGATTCGATTGAAACAGTATGAAATTGCTTTTTTTGTCCTTTTCATTTGCTTTTTTCCCTGCTCCACATCAAAAAGTTCTTGATTTCAATGATTATACATTGAAATTTATTTTTCTTGCAAAAAACTATGTATCGCTTTATGTTACTAACACGAAAGATTTCAAAGCCAGCTAGGGCATTTAACCACACAATTCTCATGGGATTTGTGTGGCTAAGTGCTAATCAGATGCTTGTGAGTACGTGGTTTAGGTGAGGCATGTTGGACAAGCTGGTATCTTTTAAAAGCCCAGCTGGTATACATGGAAAAAAGAAACTAAATCCGAAATGGAAGCCCTTACTCCAGTCTGCTTTGTGCCTTGAAAGTTCTTCTACTTTTTTCTTGGATATCAGTTGGTCTTATAAAAGCAGTTCTCTCTCCCTGCAAACGTTGCCCCTTTTTATCATATTATGGTGTGGGCACCTCGACTACAGAAATCTTGTTGATAACCATGGTGCAAACCATGAGATCAGCTCATTCCTCAGCCTTCCCTTGTTGCCTGTTGCAACAGCCAAACCAGCTTTATCTGCATTTGCCTTCAGAAGTGCCTGGCGGTTTGCCGTGTCACACCTAAGGCAAAGCTAGCTTTTTGGGAGCTCAAGGTTTTGATCTAGGATTAATGTGGGATAGTAACAACTTTGTATGAGTAGTTCTAGAGAATAGGCCCGAATCCTAACAATTGTGATTTTAGAAGCGCTGTACCAAAAAAAAACTTCAGAGTTAAAAAAAACCACACAGAACTCAGGTGTTTCATGAATGCTTAAAGCCCATCAGCAGATTCAGTTATTTCTTCTTGTCCTGTAAACCGTGGCCTGTAATTGCTCGGTTGCAGTTCAGGACAGTGAACTGCAGTGTCAAGTCATCCTTTCTTAGTCTGCTTGAAAATGAATCTCTAGCCAGTTAAAACTAATGTCTGAGCAGGAATCTGGTATTGGAGGCCAGTTCAAGTCAAGGAACATCTCCCATGGTGCCCCAGTGGAAGCTCTGTATTCTCCACCTTCGCCTTTGGGTTTGCTGGTGTCAGAGTGTTTGTTCCAGAGCTGTACAAATTTCTACTAAGTAGTTATTTTTAGTGGAATCTGTTTAATAACTCTGCAAAATGCTACATGAAGACAGATACACGCTAACATTTTACATTAATCTTTGAGATCTACTGTTCAGTTACCACTTGCTACATCAAGAAGTCTCCTTGGTGGGGGCAGAGGAGTATCCCAGCTGACTATCTACCACTAGGACCTCAGAGGAAGCTGCAGTATTGAAAACTGCTAAAACCAGAAGATACGTAACTCTCCTGTTTTGTGTTTTTTGTTTTTAATTCTTCCGTTAGGGGCAAACCACAGAAAGAAAAAAGATTCACCAGCGACTTCAGGAAACTCTTGTGAGCAGACCTCTCACAAAGCAAAGACCTGCAGAAGCTTTAATCCTCCTGGTGCGAGAGAGAACCCTGGAATGGAGCTCCCTGTAAACAGGATAATTGATGTGGATGGAGTCAAACTGGAAGGCACTGGCACCCGCTCCTGTGATGATTCTGAAGGGAACCTCAGCTTTGAAGGCTACATCTCTGAACTGAGATCTTGCCAAGGGAGGATGAGGACTGGAGTTTACAGGACATCGGATCTTCCATCTCTGATTACTGTCAAGAGTGAGAAGAATAAGGGCACTGAGAATCAGTATAAAGCTACTTTTGTTTAAATCTCTGGTTTTAATTAAGAGTTCTGGTATTTTAACTTGGCATTAGCAGCAACAGAGATATGCCTTAGAGACATGTTTCTGCAAATTGTAAGTTGTTTTCAGTACCCATGGCCTTCATTGAGCCTGACAAACTGTCTCTGCTGATACGAGTTGGAACCCGTAGAACAAAAAAATAGTATTTCAACAAAAGTATTGAGCTATTTGTTCTTGTTCTCTTACCATTTCTATATAATCCTCCCTAGGATGATTCCATTGCACAGTGCAATTAAAATTATTATTTCCACCCCTACCCTTCTTGTCTTTAATAAAGACAAACTCACTTTAAATTCCCCTATCCAAACTTTTTATTCGAGATAATTTCCCTTTAATCTTCTGATGTTTTTTTCCTGGTCTGCGGGATTCCCTGTGTGTCTGTAGACTGTTGAAGTGGAAGTAAAATCAGTTACTGGCGTAAAAAGATCAGGATTGGTTTCTTAATATCTTCCTATCTGTCTCATAACATTTGGGAAGAGGTCCAGGTGGAATTCAGTCTTGTCTGGATGCATATATGCAATATAAGCGTTGTTATACAACTAGTAAGAAGCGAAAAAAAGAGCTGTAAGTTTCCTGTGCTGGGAATAATAACTGCTCCTGTAGCCAACACTGGTGACATTGCCATACCAGAAATGTACAGACTAATTGCACAGTGGTGGGAGGGTCATCCAGGTCCCTCCTCATCACTCCTCTTGGTGTCTTCTAGCTTTGGAGGAAGACAGATTTTGTTATTGCTCTTTCAGTAAGCGGTTAAGTGCCCCTCATTCTTCTTGTTGTCGATCCTAGTTTCAGTTAATCTTCTAGCTGTGGGCAGAGTTTAGAGAAAGGAAACAGACTTAATACTACTGAGTGTGTTGCTTTTGCCACCCGCTCCTTTTCCTTCTTTCCCATTTCTTCAGAAGAGATTGTGAGTCTGGACAAGTGAAAGAGTACACGAAGAAATGTGAGCACCGGTGTGAGACTCAAAATGTTGTATCGCGTAGCTTCTAGACTGCAAATCGACACGGGCAGTAAGGCTAAAGCTGTACAGTAATTATTCATTTACTTTTTCTTTGGTCCTTCTTACAAAAGCCTACCATGAATAGTGAATTTTCTGAATAGCCAAAAATACTGGAGGCAGTCACTCAGTTTCTTAAGCCTCTAAGATGAGAAAGAGGTACATTTGATTTTACAACAGTAAAGTAAGATTCCTAAAGCTTATGAGTTACGCATGAAATACTCCAGTGATATAAATGGACACAGCACCCATTAGCTTTAATACTTTCATTCTTTCCTACTGCTAAGTGATTTTGCTCTTGATATTGAGGAAAACACTTGTTAACATTAGGCTTGACTCAGTGTGTGACTGAACAAGGTTATATGTGATGAAAATAGCTGTTCTTTTAAAAACTTTCAAGATTAAAACCAGTTTGGGAATCGTGCTAAAATCTTAGTGGTGTAACAATACTGGAGACTCGGGGAAATACAGCGGGCAGCCGCTGAGATCTGAACTAGGAGTGAGTGGGCAGGCCTGGGAACTGGTGGGACTGGGTGCCATGCTGCAGCGGACGGTGCTGTTCATGCAGCCGTAGCACAGTGTATGCAGCCATAGCAGTGTATGCAGCCATAGCAGTGTATGCAGCCTGACTTTGCAAGCACTCAGACTGTACCCGTGCTGAGGATGGAGGGGGAAAGCATCTGTACTGAGCCATAGGATATGTGGTTTTGTGTTGTACTATGTATCATCTGTGTGGGACACAATGGAACAAAGCAGTTACAGCCTAATTATGTGAAAATATTTAAGTAACTGTGTATTTTTAAAGTGTTTTTTTCCATGTTTCTTTTTTTCTTTTTTTTTGGTAGTATTTTGCTAATAGTTGCCTGTGATAGGATATTTCTTTGCACAGATAAATGGCCACAATTTTTTCCTGTTTTCCAGAAAATTAATAGCTTTGTTCTAACCAAGAACAACATTGCACCAGTCAAACTGAAGAGAGGGCTTTTTGACCTGTGGTATGCTTTGCACTTTTTGTGTGTCTTGGAAAATAAAATCTTAATATCAGCCAGGTAAAAGCTTGAAATTCAAATACAATCATTAGAGTCCTTATTAATCTCTGATCAGTATTTTAGATGGAACAAGGTTGTGTATCTTACATTGTGCAAGTGCGCTTAAGTGACTTTTAGTGAGCAATACAGAATTCTTCAGCTGGAAAAAAAAGAGACAGCAGAAGGAAGATGTAATAAAGTCTGAAAAATCTGGAGTGTCATGGAAAGGGATTGACTATTCACGCTTCTGTCTAATACAAGAATTAGGGACCATCAGATGAAGCTACCAGGTTCAAATCGGAGAACTGGTTCTTCACCTTCCCCTGTTTTCTTTCCACAAGCTGCTGTGCTCAGAAAAAAAGTGAACAAATATACTGTCTTTAAATTCTGAGTGCAGCAAACTGGATTTGACTGTATCAGGGATTCAAAGGGAATTTGACAGCATGGGAGAGTCAAGCTGTGTGCGGGAAAATGAAGGAAGTGAAAGCACAAAGTTTTCTTTAACATAGGGAAAAATCTTGGCAAAATGCCTGGAAATCCTGTAAACAAAGGGACATGGGAAAAACCGTTCCTCCCTACGCTGCCCTGTTATGCCGGTTATTGGCATGTTGTTTAAAACAATGGCTTCTTAGCTGGGACTCATGGAAATTCATTGCTTAGAAATAATTAATATTAGCTCTCCTATTCAATATCTGGAGAAATATAAAAGCTAAACCTGCTGGAATCAGTTGCCATGGATGATAGAGTTAATAAAAATGAATGTGGACAGCCTGTCTCTGGCTGTTGTTTTCCAAGATTTTTGTAAGGATGTTGTCCAGTTTTAATTACTGAGTGACTTCAACATTGTAATATGATTTTAACTTGCCTCATTATGCTGTGATTTCCACTACTAATGAAATCTACTTGCAATTAAAAAAACAGCCCAATTGAAGCACTGCATGATAACTTAATCCTTTAGCATGCCAGCTAGTTCCTAAAGATAATCAGATTTTAGGTGGCTTTATTTCACTTTTACTTTTCCCAGTTTTCCCTTGTTGAAACTCTGCTTGGATAGAGAGTTACCCTTATGTCTCCTTAATCCCAGGATAATAACTAAAAGAGGGGTTTGGTCTTCCCATCCTCTTAAGTGGAAGAGGGAGAACCACTGACCTATATCAGTACTCAAGCCTGAAACTGTAACTACCAGAGATACAAAAAAAACCCCAACACTTAGAAAATCCTGCAGCATTCTGAATCTTCTTTAATAGCCCAGTTCTCTCATATTTCACTTGTTGTGGTATCTGATTTTCAAAAGGTAGTGGTTTGAGCCTCATAGACTCTGCAGCAGTCACAGTTTTATTGGTTTTTTTTGTTTTAAAGGCTCTGTGAAGAATAGAAAATATACACAGGCAAACTTGCAAGGGGGCTTCCCCATTGGGATGAGCATAGCAGTGTGTCTTGTCAAGAAGTTGGTGATATAACACACATGCAAAATAAACCACTGTGCAATGTAGCGCTGGGGGACTGCATGACAAATCATCCGTCTTCTTTGAAGGCACATAAACAGGCTTTGCAAAGAGACTTTGCAAGAGATTTACTGCTCCGTGGGAAGGAGCCGATACCTGACCATCCATGTCCTTTCTCATGCCCCTGGAAGTCTTCTGGGGGCTATTTAATGTCTTTCAAGGATGCTGAGTCCTTCATGCACTACTTCTCCACCTGAAAGTTCTGGCCTCTTTTCTTGCCTTTGCTGTGGCCTGCATTGCTTTATTCCTCCTTCTCTTCTGATGCTGGAATTGACTGTTCTTAATAGAAAACTGTTAAAGGACATGGCTCAGCTGGTACCTGCCTTATCTCATTGTAGCAGAGATGATCAGGACTTATGAGCTTATTTAGATTTTTTGGAAGTAGCCTGATTTTCTCCACAAAACTGAAATCTTTGCCAGTAGTTGTTTCTCAGTAATGTGCTGCTGCTCATCCCAGGCCTCTCCAACACAGTATCGGGAGTGAATGGTGTCGTTTAAAATGGTCTCTCCTAAGGCGCTCAGTATCTGGGAGACTGGGCAAGTGTGCGGCAGTGTGCCGTAGGATCCCTGATGCAAACACTCAGAGGCATCCTTTCACCATTTCTCACAGATTTTGAGAAGCTTCCAAAGGCTCGCTTAGACAAAGGCCATGGCCCAACGGCAGGTCCTTATCAAGAGGTGTGAGAAGCCAAAACCGTTGCATGTCCAAGGCACTCCTCCTAATTCTCATTGTGTTTGGTTTAGAAATGACTGTATTTTCTGCATCAGCAGGCAGCTTTCCAAGCTTGGCGGGATTGCAGCAAACCCGTGGGACAACAGCGTTGCTCTGTGGTTCGTGTGGGCGTTTACCCTGCAGCAAAAACAAGGGGCGCATCCAGGTGCTTCTCTCTGCCTGTCCTCCCAAGCGTGGCTTTGCAGGGTGCTGAACTACCTAAGCTGATGCCAATTAAAACACAGGAAAAGCTGTCCTTGATCTTACTGAAATATTTCCTTGCTGTAGACCAACTGTCACTTTTAGCCGGGTTACTCTTGAATTTTTTCAGAAGACCTTTCTCTGCTGAGAGGTGCTGGATGATCAGGTGTCTGCAGATCTTGCCTGCATCACTCAAAATGTTAACAAATTGAAAATATTACACATGAACCAACAAGGTTTCCGAATTGTTTGTGTGGAAGAGAAGGAGAGAAAATAGTTTATGTTTTTTCATCCCAAGTGATCATTCTGTTGCACAGTCGAAAATGTTGTTGTACAGAATTTGATTTGTGTTCTTGTTTCATTTGTGGTTTTGTCTTTAAATGCATATATAATTACTTTCTGATATGAAAATGCACATTGGATTCATTTCTCATGCCTTGTCTCCCCAAAGTATTGAGAAATCCTGTACTGCACAATAATGTTTATAGAAGCTTAAGTGTGTCAAACTCATTTAAATGTTAATCGTGTATGTAGTAAGTAAATAATTTATACCACTGGAACTGATAATGTTTCACTGATATCTAATTTCAGTGTAGGGAAAAGATGTGAAAAAGGTTTTTTTGGTTATTCTGGGACCTGCTGCCATTTGGATATCACAGAGAGACAGTGGGCAACTAGCCTGCATTTTATGAGATTTTGCAAAGAGATCTTAAACCTAGCTTACATAAAGAAATTCCTTTAAAAGGGGCTTGTTAAGAATTGCTGCCAAATATTTATGTACCTTAAAAATAGCTCTTCCTCTGGAATTCAATAATAGTGGGGTAGGTTTTTAGCCTTTAATTAATTCCTTTTGCTCTATTCTAGCAAAGGGATTGCAAACCCAAGGTAAGGCAGTAGACGAATGTTTTCCAGGTACAGTGTAATCTTCCTCTGCCTTCCCTTCTGCACAGTCTTGGTGGGTTGTCTAGCTCTGTGGGTTCTGAGTGGACAAATGCATCAGAACTGCTCTGCCCTTGCAGCAGGCATTGCTACAAATTACGAGTGCTCTATCCACCAGAGAGCAAGAGTGGAACAAACTGGGGGGGCCTGGTGGTTCAGTGTCTGTGTACACTGACTTGGGTCAGTGACATGATGCTCCTTAAATGATTCTCTGCTCATTCACCATCCACTTCATTTGTGCTTTAACATTCAAAACATGCTCAGTGCAACGGGCAATGCAGAAGTTTGAGTACCAACAACAGAAAAGAACAACAGATGTGCATGGGATGAAATACAACTCTTCCAAGTCCATGCCAATGCTGTATTGCTCCCCACAATAATCTTGTGCCACTTTGCAGTGATGGTGCTGAATCTCACCCCTGCAAGCACACAGGGCTGCAAAGCCACCAGAGCATTTCCGAGTGCCTGTAGCCTGCAGCAAGTCTCAGGGCCGGTGCTGTAAAGACCACTCATCTACCTCACTGGAAAAGGCCCTGAAGTCCAAGTCTGGGAAGTGTGTTCTGCAATACCTTGGGTCTGCTTTGCACCAACCTGTGTCTGCTTATGCACCGACCTGTACCTCGCTGGCGTTCTCTGCCTGCAAAGGTCTGCTCACAGCCTCAAAAGAGTGTACAACTCAGTTATTGTACAGCTTCAAGCCTCTATTCCAGAGCAGGCTGATAAAGGAATGAAAGGCCAGCTAGAAGTTCATCTAGTGAAAACTAATCTTCTTCAGGTGGCATTATCTTAAATCAGGGCACAAAAATGAAACTAACACCTCTCTGGTTCGCTGCAAGAGGTAACTGGGGTCTTTCTTAGTGATTTGAGTCTTTCCTGGAGAGATGACACTGTGTGATGAAGGGAAACTTCGTCATCATAAAGGGAAAACCTTTAATTGCTATTCTCCCTCATTTATAGACTTGCAGAAACATCCTCTTCAGTAACTGTATTTGTTAGTATATGAACAGCATGAAGTCAAACACCAGCAACTTCCACATAACTTCAACTTCTTCCATGCTTTTAAAATTTGCAGAGATTATACTATGGCCAGGATGAAGCAATGCCTGGCTGAGATCAGCCCTCTGTATGCAAAGCAGTTAGCTGAAACTTGTTTGCAACCAGGAGATAATTGGTGATGGGAGCATATCTTTGAGCTTGTCCTTGCTCGTTTGAGCGTTGAGTAAAACGTCTGCATGTGAGGATTAGAGAATCCAGAACAATGCATGCCACAACTTCACCACCTGGCGCGAGGGTGAAGGCACAGACAGGCAGACGTTCATCGTCCCGTTGGAAGGTGCTGGATGGCTAAGCACAATCCATCGGCCTTGCACCTCCTCAGTCTCCTGGAGAACGTGGGTTGTCCTGTTGCATCTTGCCTGTTTGTTTTGTGCTTTTGTGGGAAAGGGATGGAGACAGAGGTCTGAGATTTTTGCTGCCATTCATTGCAGCAACATTGGAATAGGCTGCCCAGGGAAGTGGTGGAGTCACCGTCCCTGGAGATGTTCAAAAAGCACGTAGATATTGCACTTCAGGACATGGTTTAGCAGGCATGGTGGTGTTGGGTTGATGGTTGGACTTGGTGATCTTAGAGGTCTTTTCCAACCTTAATGATTCTGTGATTCTATGATTCTAACATCAGCTTATACCATGAAAAGACCCACTCTGTGCTGCCATAAGATGTAATTTTCCTTGCTAGACAGCTGTGTAGTTAACAGGATTGGTCCTTGTATGAGCAAATGGAAGTCCGGTTTAATTCCAACTAGACTTAACAGAGCTGATCTGAAAGTCATGATTGCTCTTTTAGAAGAACCCAGTTGGGATATTCTTGCCTAACTTCAGGTGTCTACTCCAAAGCTGCCTTTGTATCCTAAACAGGTGTTACTTTATATATTTGTTAGACGTATAGTTAATACTGTTTGTGGATATAAAGAATTATTTGTTTAATGCTGTCCATGGATACAAAGAATGATTTGCTTCATCCTTGAGTTGAAGCATACTTTTGGACAGGTGACTCGTACCTTGAATTTCACTCTCCTGTATTTTTTAGGTCTCCATTGCTTACGCTGGGAGCCTTCATGCCCACCTCAGATGTAAATACATATGCAGGAGGTCTCTGAAGCTAGGTGGGGTGACTCTGATCTGCCAATTTCTCCCAACGTGTGAACACTGCAAGTCAATGACAGCTCAGATTGTTTCTGCAGCAATTACACAGAGCAGCAATTATGTTTTTGCAGCAATTACAAGGAGTGGCACTGGAGGAACAGGGAAATGAGGGGGAGAAAAAGAGAGAGAAGGAAAGATAGCATGGGTATTGACCACACCGTGAAATCTTCAGCCTAAGTCTATTCTTGAGGCCAGCACTGAGGCAGTGAGTGGTACACAAATGACTTCCAAAGTCGGGATTTGTGCAGTAGGGAGGGGGCTGCTCACTGGAGGGACCCACGTTCTTCCTGGGACATCTCTGCCTGCCTCACTTTTGGGAGTGCGGGAAAGGGGGCCTTTAGGTTTTATCAGGGACAGAATCCCTATTGATTTGGTGAAAAAACTATGCAGCAGTCTCTAGCAGGATGACACTACGGACAGGTGAGAGCAGAGGGAGGTAATAGCGAGGAGGAGGCTATTAGTAGTGGGGCTTTTGTACACAGAGAGAGGGGAGCCCTGGTAAGGGACATCCGTGTCCATCCCTCCAGGAGGTAAGCTTATCTCTCTGCCCAAACACGCCCCAATGCATGGGACTGAGGTCCAAGGCTCCTGCTCCTGCATAGGAACAAGAGCTCGGCAGCAGGGAGACCAAGGGGAGAAGCTGGAGGAGTCCCTTAGAGGTTTACCACCAGATTTGTGGTGCAAAAACCACAGGGAAAGCCTGGGCAAACGCTGTGCTAGATTAACAGATTGACAGTACAGACTGATAAATATAGGTGAGTATCCGTATGATGTTATTGCAAAGTCCAGTGTCCAAGCAGCCCTGCTGGCCCTGGGCAGCTGCCGCCATGATGCGGTGTGACAGGCACGCTCGCGGTGCAGGGTGCTGGCGTCACAGAGGGCACCTCGTCGTGTGGGCTCCGCTGGTCACCACAGCCGAAAGGCGATCAACGGGTGCCACCAGGCACTTCCACCCCTGGCAGGTGAGTTGCCTGCAAAGCAGAAAGTGAATGCTTAATAAGACATCTGCTTTCCGTACATATATGTATGAAAAAAAAATATGGAAAATCTATATGAATACATATATACACACAGATTTCCATACAGGGTATTATTAGGGCTGCAATCAGAATAATTAGAGCATGGTTTGTGAACTCTGCTTTCCACCTCGCCATAGTAAATAATAACCCCAAAGTCGAAGGCGGGTTGTGGGGCTGGCCCCCTTCCCGTGGGATGGTCTCTCCCTTGTTCGTGCTCTTCCCCACTTTGGAAGGGAAGACTTCAGCTGCCTTCAGCTGCAGCAGCGGAGCCACCTTCCCTCACACATGCCTGACTTATGGACCATTTTAAAGTGTGCCATGGGGGCGTCTAATATGCTAATGAAGAAAGTGGGTGGAATAGCAGGAATTTGAGCACAGCTAAAAATGTACGTGCCTAACAATTGCAAATCAGCCTGTGCTGAAGTTACCTAAAAGGGTTGGCATCGGAGGAAGGTGGGTGCCTCTACACCTTTTCTTGTCAGTTCTCAGTGAGTACACGGCTAAAAAAAATTCACACGCCTCTGTATATGGGCCTACTGTTTCAGCCAGGGTTATCAGCAAAGGTTTATTTCAAAGTCCTTGAAAAATACAGTTACTTGCTTTCCGCTCTTCTTCACATACAGTAGGAGAAACTGTCTCTTCATGCAAACACGTCCTAGACTGGTTGCAGGCATAGTATTTTAGATATGTCATGAGATCTGGGTGTATGAACAGAACCAAGTATCGTCTTGAAACAGACTTCTAACATCTTGGTTAGTTTTTGCAACTAGATCCGTGTTGAGGGGGGGGTATAAATGAAGGTTCTGCATATTGTGGCGTGTAGCAGAGCTTTAAATCACTCACAGATTTGCGTGATTAGGAGTATAAAATCACAGTCTGGTTTTGTTTCTGCAGCTCAAGCCCAGCTCTTCCATTGCTACTTATATATGACTTGATTTTTTCAGAGTAGAGCTAAAGATTTCTGGATGCATGAAAGAAACATTTGTAAGTACAGCTGCAGGTAAAGGCTTTTGAAATGCATATCTGCAACTGCAGTGGCCAAATCTGGCTAAAAATGTGATTTTGCAGAGATGAAAGCATGAAGCCATTACAACATCAGCGCACACGAAGGTGGTCAATTGAAAAGAGAAAATGATCAGGATATTGTCTGATACGGCATCCTGCCAAGGCAAAGCCACCCATGCTAATGGGAAAAAGTATCTGGGAGGTCCTGCTCACTGAGCTGCATCCTGACCAGTCTGTTACATGCCTCTTTGGGAAGGTCAATGCTGGCAGGAAAGACTGGTGGGGGAATGGATGAAAGGGGGCTACAGACCCAGGGAAAGTGCAAAGAAATGGGGAGAGGCTTCCTAGCAGTGCTGAAACTGGAGAAGGGGATGTCCAGAGCGTTTGCTGCTGCAGAGCCTGTTTGAAAGGCTGCATCTTCTGGGTGCTGCGCTGCCGAGGGTCCTGTGCCTGCTGCTGTTGGACGCAGGTGGTGGGGAATGGCGATGTGGGCTAGGGGAAGGAGACGAATACGGCAACCCTCTGACTGGGGAGGGACTCAAGAGATCTGATACTTTTAGCTGTAGGTCTAGCTCTGACTGCGGACCCGGTGGTGTGGGAGGAGAAGCTGGTAGCGGAGAGCAAAACCAAAGAGGCCACCTCCATGGGGCAGCAGTGCGATAAGGGGCAGAAGAAGTGGGTGAGCACCAGGATGTGGGGTTTGGTGGGGAGTGACATTTAATGAAACCATGCCAAGGCCAACAGAGGAACTATGACGAGAAAATCCTGGAGTCCGGGAGCAGATGCATCAGCTCCATGAAAGTCTGCAGAGTTGCTAAAGGAGGGCCCCGAGCCCTGCAGAAGGCAGATGTGAGAGGAAGCCCAAATAATGCGCTGAGACCCACTCATGCATGGAAGATGTTCGCTCTGCTGTCATGTGCTGGGAAGGCAGTGGAGGCTGCTGGCCAGGTTGTGGTCCGGAATGGGATGTCCATTGCCAGCATGTTGGGGGGGAAGAGGGTGCTGAGGGAGTGAGGTGGAAAAAATAACATCATAGATCTGAGAATAGTTTCAATCCCTCGAGAGAAGAGAAAGGAAATCAGTGCAGAAAACCCCAGAGCTGTGAGCTTGTGGGTGAGGGAAGCCAGGAGAGCTGCGAGAGGTGCTGGAGGAGCGTGGGAGGTGAGAGGAGTGAGGAGGAGAAAGCATTTGGGTGAAGGCATAGCTTTCTGTCCCAGGATTATCTGCTGAAGCGCAGCAGCAGCGCCAGATCCGTGTTTGCGGGATCCCAGCTACCCAGCAACCAGCCTTCTGCAGCTGGGCTTGTACCAGCCTCGCTTGCCTCTGGGAGAGGGGAGGGTGCTTGGTAAAAGGATTTGTTTGCTCCGTTACTGTGTGGCAGAGGTTACACACAGCTTGGGGACTGTGAATATTATCAGCAAAGTCTGGTGCAGGAGCGGATGGCACGGGACTCTCTGAAAGCCAAAACCATGTTGAGTTTTTCCCCAGGGATTTCTGAAGCTCCCAGGGAGAGAAGGGGGTGGTACCCAGAGGTGTTTGCAGCTGCAATGTGCCTATGTGGACAGCCATGCATTTTGAGTGCTACACTGTTTAAGGTCCATGTGAATAACTCAACTTTTCGGTTTGATTTGAGCGAAACCTTTTCTTTTTTCTTGCCGAAATGAGAAAACGAGCAAAATGATTTCAGCTTTCTTCCTTCGCACATAGCTTAAGCAAGAGGAATGCAATGGCTTTTCTCTAGGTACCACTCCAGGACAGAGAAGAGGAGGTGGAGGCTCACTTCTTGCCCAGCAGTGAAGATGCTGGTTTCGAATGTGAGTGACCAGACTGAGGTTGCACCATCTCCCGAGGCAGGTCTGACCTGTGCCGTCCCGTGTTGGGGCAGCCCTGAGCAGTAGGTGTTGGAGGGAGGGGGAGGGTTCCTCATGCCCTCTCAATGTTGCTGCATTGCCTTATTTGAAAAATCTTAAAAAAGTCACTGGACTTGGAGCCTATGAATATTAGCCTCAGTTCTGGTGACTGGGAAAGTCATTAAGCAACTGGGACAGCTGGGTTTTGATAACGGCTCTCAGGACCCGAGGATGGGAATGATCTCCAGCAACAGACATGAAGGGACACCCATCCGACAGTGACAACAAGGTTTGCACGTTTTGCAAGTCCCCCAGCGCAACAGCAAAGAGAGCCGGGAGGGTTTCTATGTCAGTCTCACGTCGGCACTGAGTTCCTTGCTCGTACACCAGCAGCAGAATTACAACACATGATGGCTTGCATCCACCCTTCCCGGAAAGATGAATTTAAAGTTGTATTTTTCATGCTAGAAGAATGTCTAATTGCTTACAATTCACTTGCACTCATCAGGCTATACAAACGTCTCAGACACAGCACACTTGCAGAGCCTCTAGCTCTAGCACTGGTTCCTCGTGCCAGCGATGCCGTAGCCTGCAGCTGGCTCCTTACCCAGGGAGCTGGGTCTGAGCTTCCCAACAGTGATGTCAGCTAAAGCCTGGGAGTCAGAGCTTCTCAGGAGGCAACACAGCCCCGTTAGCTGGCTGCTGTACATTACCTTCACAAGGCGGGAGGAACCTGGTTTTGAAAGAAGAAAAATCTTCTTACCTTACTACTTGAAAAAGCATAGAAGTTTGCAAAAATACATGGGGGAATCAGCTAGTCATTAGAAAAGATTATAATTTTTCTTTAGTTTTGCAGTAGCTGAGGGGCAGATTTCTCAGAAACATTTCCAGTGGTCAGGAAATAATGTAAAAATGGAGAACACTGATGAACCTGCAGTCATGGGATAACCCTCCCCCAGTCTGCTTGGTAGCTGGTACACAGGAATGAGTTGCAAACGGATGCGTGTGTGTTTAAACTTGTCTTTTCCAGTCAAGTCTAATGAACTAATTGACGAAAGAAAATAAGTGATTTTATTATTTCATATTGGTGGCAGACTCAGTTACTTTACTTTTTGTTGATATTTAATGATTTAGGATGGTTGTTAATATTGTTTCATAATTACTAAGTAGTTCAGAGTCTGGGCTAAGTCTGGGCTTTTATTAATTATTGTTAAACTTAAAGAAATTAAAACCATTGCAATGTGGGAAGTGAGGATAAAGCAGATGTATGAGGCAGTAGGTGCTATACCCCCTGCAGCAAGGTTTTCTGCCTCTTTCAGCTCATTTATTATGTGTTTATTTGCCTTTTCATTTTCCCATGATGATGTCAATATAAAGGGGAAAATGATTGCTGAAATGGAAGGATTTTAGCCTTTGATACAGAAGGATTACAGCCTGCAAACACCATAAAGACTCCCTAGTCCTATTCTGAAACCCTTCATTGACTTCAGCAGTAGCAGAATCTGACTCTACAGGGATTTGGATTATGTGCACGGCACAAGAGATGTTCAATATTTTGTGCAGCAAAAGAACCAGAATGTGGCTTGCTTCAAAAGGAAAACAGAATTTTCTTAGAAAACAAGAACCAGACTCTAACTGCAGCTTCACTGGTGCAATACAGGCTTCAGGCCTTAGAGCGCCAAATACTCTGTCACCCCCAAAGCCAGGTCTTTCCTCTAGCTCCTATTTCTAAATTTCCTCTCTTATATGTATACATATATTTATATTTATATTTATATTTATATTTATATTATTTATATTTATATCATATATATTTTTATATATTTAAATTTATAGTATTTCTATTTAGATTTAGATTTATTTAGTGCTTTACAGAGCCTCATTTGAAATGGGAGCTAAATGAAATCCAGAATCTAATGCTAGGGACTTTGTCTGGAATGCCATATGGATTGTTTCCATATCTTCCTTGTTTTTCTCATTGTTGGTATGGTATTTGCTCCATATACACCTGGCTGTTTTCTCCCTTTATGGAAAGTTCCCTTCAGTACACTGGAAATAATGAGTTGCAGATTAATTGATTTCAAGAAGGTTAATTGATTTTAAGAAGGAAGGTGGGCCCATCAGCCCAACCCATGGGGCGATGGTCTCGACAAAGTGCCCTGGCTCTCGCAGACTGGTGGGTTCTCAGCTGCAGTGATGCGAAAAAAACAGCACCTCCTCCTTGCAGCAGAAGACATTTCCCTCATGATATGCATCCCCAGAGGTCTTAACAACGTGTAATCTGGTGATACCTGAATGTGAGAGTGGCTCCTCAGGCTCTGGCAGAAGCAGAGGGCTGCTGCAGCCACAGACCGTTCGGTGCTCTGCATGCTGAGGAGGTGGCTGGCTGCATGCTCTGGATCCGCTGTCGTCTCTGGTTCGCCCATTCCCAAGGTCAGATGCGATTCCCGTAAACTGTCTGAGCAGCAGCGATTGCGGCACTGCTGTACGTGAGTAAATAAAAAAAGGTTAGGTTTGCTGAAACTCCCTAAGCTCTGTGCTGCTGATTTTTTTCCCCATTTTTATTCTCTTCACACTGGAAACTGTGCATCTGGATTCTCGATGGAGAGGTTGCAGACTCAGATGCGAGGATATATTAGGGGAAGGGATGGCCTCCATGCTTGGTGCCTCTCTGCCTTTGGGGTCATTCCCAGCTCACCCAGGGCTGTGATGCTGGTTGGCTCTATCTGGAATGGCATAGAACTGGACCGGTGTAAGGGATTCACACAGCTTGGCTCTCTTTCCCTGGGTTTGTTCCTCAACTGTCCCTCCATGCACACTTCTTGTGCTGTTCATGGCCAAAATCTTCAAATAGTGACACGCAAATCTCCACAGCCAAGAACTTATTCTCCACCCTTATGAGCTCCCAAGTGCCCAGAACCCTGTGAAGTTTAGAAGAATACGGTATCAAAACTGAATTGTCAGTTTTCTGAGTAGTTTGCCAAAGAGATGCAATGTTTCTCCAAAAAATATGTGGCTTGCTTAATTCTAATTGATTCTAGGAATAGCTTGATGAAGGCAGGCAGACTTTCTTCTGGTTATAAATAGCTGAAAGAGTCACTGATCATTTAATGTAATTTACAAAAAAACACACCTTAAATTCTACCTTTTCTCTGTGGCCAGAAGACCTGTCCAGACACCTCTCTGCCGAACAAATGCAGGCAGCGTACACGTAGTACTTAGGGTTCTTTTAATGATCCATATCTGTCTGAACCCTGAAATCACTGTTCGCTGGTTATTCAGGCCTTACTCAGGGGTAAATCCCATTATATCACAGAATCACAGAATAGTAGGGGTTGGAAGGGACCTCTGTGGGTCATCTAGTCCAACCCCCCTGCCGAAGCAGGGTCACCTACA
>Ga0065711_1028784_pt1 | contig 39229 bp, 17 predicted proteins | sample Hoacrofraction12_FD_59098 | JGI IMG/M metagenome (GOLD analysis project Ga0065711, IMG submission 59098) | Hoatzin crop microbial communities from Cojedes, Venezuela - Epithelial fraction 12 v2 (version 2) | ecosystem: Host-associated > Birds > Digestive system > Esophagus > Crop | place...
CCCAACCCAGGTGTAGGACCTTGCACTTGACCTTGTTGAACCTCATGAGGTTCACACAGGCCCACCTCTCCAGCTTGTCCAGGTCCCTCTGGATGGCATCCCATCCTTCTGGTGTCTCAATTGTACCACTCAGCTTGGTGTCAACTTGCAGCTGTTGCTCTCACTAGTGGGTTCTAGGGATGGGGAAAGCATCTGCTACTGTTTGAGGGCTGCCATACAGCTGCTGGTCCAGAAACTTCATTTCTTTCCTCAGCGGCAGGAACAGCAGTTAAATTTATTTTCTTAAGCTCTGGCAAAAACAATATGGCCTGCTCTTTTCTTTAGATACCTCAGGTAATTGCTTAAATTTATTTGGGAAGGGCTTGGGCCAGGAAACTTGCACTGAATTAAATTTGCATAGATCAGAGAATGACCTGGATGCTTTCTTGGGCAGCAGAGGGATAAATGCCTTTTGCCATCTAAAATGCTTTTGACACCTTGAATAAGGGAAATTGTAATCCAAAGAAACAAACAAAAAAAAAAAAGATGAAGTCTGAAGTAATAATGTAGGAGACAATCAGAGCTTGAACAACATTTTGCTAGGAGAGTAAAAGAGGCGCGTGGCACCAAGATGGTAATCAGGAATGAATATATACCATTATTTACACTGAGACAGAAGGACATTCTACATTTAGGCAAAAGGACCCCCAGAAGGACTTGTGTTGAAGAGAGTCAATGATGTATTTGGAGGTGTATTTGGAGTGCACAGAGACACTTGCAGACATCATCAGAGACCATGACAGGTGGCAAGAAACCAAACACGCGTTGTTGTTTATCTCTCCTCCCCCTCAAGCACCCAGGGCTTTGTGAAAGAACACAATGTACAGATAAGATTGCTGTTAGTATAGTATATTTACTTTTTTGAATATTGTAATTAGCTGTGTATAGTATCTTTGAGACTTGTCCTTGATGATGGAGTTGAGCATTTCTTGGTTTCAACGCTGTAAATTATCAAAGGGTCATGCATTTCCCTGAACACCATGGGGAACTAAAGAAACATTTTCCTTGGATCCCATTCCAAACACACTGTTCTCAAACCAAGACTCTGCTCAAGTTGTGTCTTTACTTTTAGTCGAAGTCACAGAATAACACTTTCTCTGGTGCTTCCCTGGTGCTTCTTTGCCTACTGTCTGCTGCTCCTGTCTTGCTCTCGTACAGACAGACCCACCAAAACAGTGCCCTGGACTCTCATTCTGCATCTTTGCTCATACTGATGCAGGTCTTAGTAGATTTCCTGTAACCTCTTTCTGTATGAATGAATCTGGTTGCTTTCTATATTTTCCCTGAATGTGAACATCCTCAGCATAATACCATGCTTTCTAGTAAAATCATGGTTCCAAAAAAAAATATGAACAATAAAGCACTCGAAAATCCTATGGAGTGTGACACTGCTACGAAGTTAAGTGATAGATCATAGAGGGGTAGTTTTCTTTAAAGTAGTCAACAGATTTGCTCAACTATAAACCAGCAAATTGCAAACCTGAGGATGCTAGTGTAGAAAAAAAAATACTTTGGCAGTTGAAACATTTATCTTGGATTTTGATTACTGCAAAAGGCATAAGAAGATCAAATGTGATGTTGGTGTATGCATATGGACTTCATGAGGATTATTCACATTTATGGTTAGTCATCCGTTTGTTAAAATCTTATAATTTTAATTAATTATTGGAAGAAAACTTTGAATTCATGAATCTGAGGTGCATCTGAAGAGAAGAAATTTAAAGCAACTCTGCAGACAGACTGACTGTAAATTAAAGGAGAATATCAGTACAAAAGGTTTTCTCTCTTCTTCTGCAATATTTTTTGCATCCTTTGAGTCTGTTGTAGTAAAGGCGGAAATACTCACAAAGTTTATTTTGACCTGTGCTTCTACTTGAATATATTATAACTAACTATAAAAATGCATAAACAGCTCTTGAAGCTGGGATAAGGAATTCAGGCTCCACAGTAGGTGAGGACTTGAAAAGAAAGTAGGTGAAGTCCCAACCTCCATCATGCCCAGTGAATAATTAAAGTAGCTTGAGCTGGCTGTGTTTTGCAGGAGATTTTGATTTATTCTGTTGGGCTAGGTGTGATCTTGTTTTTTTATAGCCACTTAGGGCATTTAGACACAAAAATTGATCAGCTGAATTGATTATTTTTGATGTATAACACAGGTGCTTAGCAATAAAAAATGGAATAGAGGAAGAAGGTGGGAGGTAGCTTTCAGGTTATTCATTGCTCGGACATTCACTGTGCATTGGTCTGCTTGTGGGAGGTAAAGAGTGATTGCTTCTGCATCTCTTTTTGGCCTCTTTCCTTCCTTTATGAAGCTGTCTTTATCTCGACCCACATGTGTCCTCATTTTTGCTCTTCCTATTCTCCCCCCGTCCGCTTGGGGACAAGGAATGATCAAGCAGCTACGTGGGTGCCTTGGTTATTTATGCTGTTTTATGTTGGATTATCTCTTGATTTAAGAGAAAAATCATGCCATTTTAGGCCTCTATTAGCTACCATAACACAATACTGCATGGCATACAATGCAAATAATAAGATATACTCAACCTAACCAGAATAGTCCCTTGGTCTTTTCATGATTCAGGAACACTTTATTTACCTTGTTTATCTCAATATCTCTATTCTAAAGAGCTTCTAAAACCCGCAGAGATACATTACAACCTCTGTTTTCCCCTTCTGATTCACTTTGATTACATTTCTTGTTCAAGATGACTCCTTGGTAAATTACAGTCTGCCTCAATAAACAATACACAAGCAGGGCAAAGAGGTGGGAAGGAACGGAGCTTAGTGCCATGACTGCATGTTTTTTCCCTGTAAAGAACGTTTACTTAGGTGTAGCAAAGCATCACTTGAAGTCAGGAGGTGACACTTGAGACGAACACATTCGAATAGCTCAATTTCTTCCTCAGTAACAGAGGCTCTAACCTCAGCAGCATGAGCTGGATCCAGAGCCCACCCTTACCACCACTGGTCTACCACCTTGTGCTGAGCAGCTCGTCACATTCCACCTCCTGCTGGCAGCTGCAATAGCTGCTTCATCCTATGTGAATACCTGCCACCTCCCTCTCCCTCCCTCTAGCAAGAGCAGCAGTCCCATTCGTCGTCCTACACTTGCCATGGAGAGGTGGGCTGTTGGGGAGTGGTTGTAGGATGTTTCTGGTTGTGCTAGTTTTAGAAAAGTGAACTACTACTGCAGCAGGGGTAGGAGCAGTGGGCAGTAGCTTTTGCTGGAAGAAGCTTCATCTCAGCTCCCTCAGCAGGTGATGACATCCAGCTGTTCAAGTACCTATCTGTCAACTTCTCTGGGAAAAGATGTCACAGTGAATGGAAGTGCAAAGCATTAGTATTTTCCCCACTTACATTGATAAGTACTTGGCTGTTGTTGTTGCTTATAGCAGGTACAGAACAGAATTGGCCCAAGAAGAGTGTTTTAAAGTCTTTTACCTAACAATTGTATTTCTCTTTAAAACTTCGAAACAGTAGTAATTCCAGCTGGCTTCCTTTTAAGAAATCTCTCTCCTTGTAATGAATAGCCACATCAGATGCTGACTGGTAACGTGGTGGCATTTAGAGTTTGTATGGTTATCTGGCACAAAGGGAGTCTAGCCTATGACCAGGAATTCTTTGTGCCACAGCACATAAAGTACATAATGTCTGTGTGAAACTTTGCTTCCCATATTGTCTCTAGTGTTCGATACAAACACAGCATTTCCTATAAAAACCAAGGTACTTTCAGTTCTGCAGATAAAAATCTTTCTCTCTCCTCCCCTTGTCATTCATTTGCTATACTGTTCTCATTCTATTTGCTATCTACTCATCTGAGAAAATATTAAACTGAATGAAGAAGTAGTTCTACTGATTTTTGTTGTTTGAATGTCTTTTTTGTAATTTAATGAATTATAGTTGTATCAGTTATCAGTTAAGTGTGCGCTTGTTGGAAGCTATTCACTGTTAGTTGTTTGGAAGAATACTAAGGATAGAAGCCTGTATTGTTAAGTTAACCATGCTCAACTAGTTCACTAATTAGAATCCTCATTCTCATAAATCTGCGAGTAACATAAAATTTTAGTCTTTGGTGCAACGTGAAGAGACAGAGTTCTCTTGGAGGTCACTTAAGACTGTACTTATACGTAGCCTTATGGAACTTGTTTGCTCATTTGGTAAGTCTCCAGAGAACTTCCTTGTTTACCACTTTTCTTATCTTCTTAGCAAAAGTACAGAGCACACCCAGCACCTGTGGTTGTCAGAAACATTTTATGCTTGTAATTGGCCTTCAGTTAGTGCGTATAACGTTGCTACTGAGACACCATGGAAATTCTGTTCAGATCATGCTGCATATCAGGAAAAGATTCCTTTCTTCTATCAATGAATATCTAGGTTAATGCATGTTTTAATTTTGTAACTTTATCAATATAACAATAGAGTATTTTCTATAAATATTTGTGAATGTGTACTAGATGACATTCAAATGTTTGGGGTTTTTTTTCACTGATGCTTGCAGCTGAATGTTGTATGGAAAGAGCTGTTCAGGCTCAAAATGTAAGGAATGCCATAAGACAAAAAATCCTTTTCTCACCTGAATGACACTTTGAGTTCTAGGATTCCTTCTGAGCATTTTGAAACTCTTGAGGATTATGAAGTTATATGGATCAAAAGCCAGAGATTATTAAAAAAAAAAAAAAAAGGCTCAATTACTGTAGTAACCTAACCTGTCAAAATTTGTGTATTACTCCTCAGGAGCATTGTTTGTGTAGAGTTTAAACTCAGCGTTGTGTGGATGATGTGCTACTGAAAGCAACTGATTTGAACAAACAAGCAATATTCTACAACAGAGAGTATTCTCTCTGTATATACATGTATCCTATAGAACATAAAATATTCTATATTGTGCCACATGTATGGATGACTGCTTATTTTTCAAACCTGTCATAATTGCATCTAACGATTACCTCAAATTTTAAAATCCACATACAGTGTTACCCATTGTGGATAGACATCTTAGAATACTTCATTTTGTAGCAAGTCTCACTTATGGCTAAAAAGATTCCTCTTCTGAATTCTTTGTGGTTATCAATAAGCAAAAAAAAAATCTTCAACAAGCTATATCGAGCAACACATACATAGACCAAGTAGGGTTAAAACATTAAGCAACATACAAGAAGGAGAAAAGTTTATAATATCCTTATGAGAGAACTTGAATACCTAAAAGTAAGTGGATAAAAAGTGGTAAAGACTAGGACATCCTGTAAAGGATCAGGATGTACTTCTGGACCTTCTCGATTATTTGTGTCAAAATGTCTGGGAGGTGTTCAGACTGTAGTGGTATTAACATACATATATATAAATCCGATGATTATAAACCACTGGCAACTGCTGCAATACCGCACGTACACAGGTCTTTTCAAAATGAGAAAATATTTATTCGTGCCTAACCCACTACGAATTGGGAAACAAAGGCTGATGACCCCTCCCCACCCTCCGGTGACAGAAAACTTTGTCTTCTACTGCAAATTCAGACATTTGCAAAGGAAATTGCCATTTAGGCATCTGAGCCAAGGAAGAATTGCAACGATAAATCAGCATGGTTATCATGCCTGTACCTATCATAAAAGCAATTTTTAAAAAATGCCATAAAATGTTTATTGAGAACCACTGCAGGCCTACTGACAGTCTCTGAGGTTCTGCTCCACCGATTATAAACTGTTGGTAACTGATGAAATATTGCACTGGCAGAGGCCCTTGCAGAATGAAATTGCATTTGCTCCTTGCCTGCCACAGCTATGGAAGGCTGTGCTTGTGAGATGAAAGTCTAAGAAGTAGTCAAAACATATTCACAGAGTCTCTTCGCTTATGAAAAATCCTAATGACATGGGAGGCCAAGCTAAAATACCAACTGTGATGTCTGCAGCTAGCAATAGTGAACCTTTATCTGCCACCACTACTTTAACAAATTATTATTAGCTTTTTCCTTCTGTCATTTTGACTTTTCCCTCTTTTGTCGTTCTAGGTTTTTAATGACCAACAAGTTCTATGAAGGCTCGGCTAGAAATTGGTCCACTTTAGATTCGGTTGAGATTGTACAAGATGAAGAAAAGTTTGCTAAATTTAATGTTTCTGTCATCTCTGCTCCTGCAGAGTATTCATTTCACTGTCAGCTGGTGGGAACAAGCAATCTCCATCCTGCAAGGCTGATTCCAACCAACAATGAGGCAAAAAACTGGGATGTTTTCATTTCCACCTTGCAAGTGAGTACACACTGCCATTTCAGAGATGGTTCCAAGAACTATTACTTGCTATTGCAGGTGCTGAACGACACACATTCATAATGCCCTTATTTTCATTTCAACCTGAGGGAAAGTGTAAAATAAAACTGTTCCCCCTAGGTGAGCTATTCAATAAAGGGGTAGAAAAGACGGCAGTTGCTGAACAAAAAGAACATGAAAGCAGACCTTGGAAAAACAAAACACTATGAAGTTCTCCACAGAAAAGAAAAACCAATAAAACCAAATACGCTTAATCAGGCAAAGAATGACTAAGTCTCTATGCCTGTTTAATGAACTGGGCTGCTATTGGAAACATGGACCTCTCAGGTGGTGGCTTTATGCTGCTTACTTTGTTTTTATTTGATTTCTTTGCACTTTGTTTACCTAGGAAAGTACAGCTTAGTGTTGTTACTGTTCCCAGTGACATAGACTGTCTGGACTCCTACAGACAGAAATAAAGCCCAGTGCAATTAGATTTAATGGAAAGTTTGCCATGGACTTCAGTCGGGAGCAATACTATGTCCTGCATGGCCCAGAAGGAAAGTAGTTGACGTTTGTGTTTTTTTTTAATGAGACGTAGATTTTCTGTGTATTTAGTGCAGTAGTACAAAGTACATATGTGAGGTGTAGATGATTGCATCTTTATTATTTTGGTCATTGATCTTGACTTAGGAGAAGCACACCAATATTTGGGTCATAAAACAATATTGCACCAAGGGATTTCTTTGATTAAAGAGATCATGGAAAAGATAGGAATAATTGCAAAGTGGAATCTATTTGTCAAAGGTGAACTAACCTCATGATAACTAGATAGAAATGCTGATATAATTGTATTTATGATTTTGAAAAGAAAACAAATTACAATAATCTGAGTCCTGATTTGACATTTCTGCTTAAACAATGGAAATCTCAAAGGAACAGCATTGGTGCTGAGATTTATTTTCCACAAATTCCAGTATCAAGTCCGACAGTTTTTTGCTAAGTAATGTAGCAATACACACCAATATTGTGAAGATTCCTCCTGATGCTACTTTTTATGGAAAGGCCTGAAAATATCAGAGTCCACACAACTGTACTTTACCTAGTCAACTCTTTGAAGTTAGACTTGCTATCACTAGGCTATGAAAGTACATGGGCTATGAAAATACAAAGCGTCCTCTTACAACACATCTTTTCCTCAAATTTCTACATATATTGATACTGCTACCTTGTCAAAGCTTAGAGAGAGGCCTTGCTCCATCCTTAGTAGGCATCCTTTCATGGAAGTCTTGATCAAGGGTAGTAGTAGGTTTCCCATCTTCCTTATTGATTTGAAGCAGCAACTGCTTCCACTGTCCAGACAACAGAACTTCCAGTTCCTCTTGGGAAAGGCCTGTTTCTCTGATTGAGTCCTAAGTATGGAACACAACCTGAAAAGTCCTGTTCTGATCTTTTCTGTTGTGTGAGAAAACAGAAAGTCACCATTCTAGGCTCATTTCCAAGTTCTGTCTGAACAAGATCATACTTTCCAGGTATCTTCCACTGATCTATAGTGAAATCCGACTGATCTCAGTATCAGTCTTTGTTCTAGAAAAACCCCCAAGCTCTGATGCATGGTGAAAAAGGTACATGGGATGCACTCAGTGGTTGCAGCACAAAATCTTGTTGCTGAAACTGAGGAACGTGATTTTCGTGTCAATGCTATGCAATGAATTAGAAACCAGGATCCAATGTTAATCTAGTTGATACAACTGCACTTTGCAGTGTTGGGTACTGAAAACAGTGTCACTGTTTTAGACGGACACGGCACCTGCACAGTGAAGCCTTGAGTAACTTGTCCCAGTGCAAGGCTGAACTGGTGCAGCCTTTTACTTGAGTTCTGGAGCTAACTCGGTCACTACCACCTAATGAGCCTCCCTGGGATGCTGTCTAGGCATGCCCATCATCTAGGATGTCACCACTCGTAGCTGTACACCGTCCTTAAACTGCTCTGGTTTTGGTGGTCTTCCTGGGCTCAGCTGGGGTAGAGTTAGTTTTCGCAAGAAGCTGGTTGGGCTGACCCAAAGAGCCAATCCAATGGGATATTCTATACCATGTGATGTCATGCTCAGTATTTAAGTGGGGAGCTGGTTGAAGGAGGGGCTTTTGCTACACAGGAGTAAGCTGAGCATCAGGTGGTGAGAACATTGCATGTTGTGTATGCTTTTTATCGGTAGTATTGATTGTTGCCATTCTGTTAAACTGTTCTCATTACAACCCACGAGTTCTGTCTTTCTCCTTCTGATTCTCCTCCACATCTGTTTTGGTTGGGCCTGGATAATTGCCAGGTGCCCACCAAAACACTCTGTCACTCCCCCTCCTCAGCTAGACAGGGGAGAGGAAATATGATGACAGGCTCGAGGGTCGAGATAAGGACAGGGAGAGATCACTCACCAATTGCTGTCACGGACAAATCAGACTGAACTTGTGGAGAAAAGGGAGTTTAATTCGTCACCAATCAAATCAGAGTAGGATAGTGAGAAAAAAAAATTAAATCTTAAAACATCTTCCCCTCACCCCTCCTTTCTTCCCGGGCTCAACTTCACTCCCGTTTCTCTCCCTCCTCCCCCGAGCGGTGCAGGAGGATGAGGAATGGGGGCTGCGGTCAGTTCATCACATGCTGTCTCTGCCGCTCCTTCCTCCTCAGGGAGAGGACTCCTCACACTCTGCCCCTGCTCCAGCATGAAGTCCCTCTCACGGGAGACAGTTCTCCACAAACTTCTCCAACAGTTTGGCTGTAGCTCTTCACGAACTGCCCCAGCATGGGTCCTTCCCACAGGGTGCAGTCCTTCAGGAACAGAGTCCCCCACGGGATCACAAGCCCTGCCAGCAAAGCTGCTCCAGCGTGGGCTCCTCTCTCCACGGGTTCGCAGGTCCTGGCAGGAGCCTGCTCCAGCGTGGGCTCCCCATGGGGCCACAGCTTCCTTCAGGCATCCACCTGCTCCGGCGTGGGGTCCCTTCCATGGGCTACAGGTGGATATCTGCTCCACCATGGACCTCCATGGACTGCAGAGGGACAACCTGCCTCACCATGGTCTTCAGCATGAGCTGCAAGGGAAGACTCTCTGCTCTGGCATTTCAAGCACCTCCTCCTGCTCTTTCTTCACTGACCTTGGTGTCTGCAGAGTGGTTTCTCTCACATCGTCTCACTCCTCTTTCTTCTCTGCCATTTCACCGCAGTTTATTTCTTCCCCTTCTTAAATATGTTATCCCAGAGGTGCTACCACCGTCGCTGATTGGCTTGGCCTTGGCCAGCGGCAGGTCCATCTCAGAGCTGGCTGGAACTGGCTTTATCAGACATGGGGGAAGCTTCTCGCAGCTTTTCACAGAAGCCACCCCTATAGCCCCCCTGGTACCAAAACCTTGCCATGCAAACCCATAACACCATCCCAACAGTGAGAAAAGAGGAATGAGAGAGTAACTGTGTGGTTCTTTATTGTAAATTGAGGCAAAACCACAACAATGGGGTTCTTTGTTGGTTTTGTTGTTGTTACAGGAATGGTTATTCTACCATGATACCTCTTATCCTTTTGAGGATCTCAGAATTTTCTATGAAGTTTAAGAGGAGGCTGTCTCCAAAAGCACTGCTTTTCTTTAGTATGTGTCATAGTGGTTTAGAAGACCCTTTGTTCCGAAGAACTGCCAAAATCTTTAAGAGCAACAATATTTGTATTCTTTGTGGCTAAAATATTTCTAAGTTCAAAGATTAGGTGTTCAGTGTGCATTTAAGAGCCATGAAAAAAACAGGTTTTACTGGAAGGCTTTGTCAAAGGTCAGAGGATGAGAAAATTCCATTCAAAAAAATACTTTAAAAATTAGCAGTAAATGCAGACTAGTATAACTAAGACAATATCTGCTAGTCCAAACACTAAAATTAAAACTTCTGCAGTAAAAAGGCTTGTATCCAAAAGGCTTTTACATTCATAAAAATTAGAGAACCAAGTGTAAGTATTTTTAACTTTTCTATAGGTAGAAATGCTAGGAGTCACATTTTTATCTCCCACATGGGATCTAACACCTCCACAGAAATGATAAAGCTTCAGAAAACAATAAAAGAACCCTACATATGCTTCATGTCCTGCCTAAAGGCAGACATAGCATTTTAAGAATGTATAATTAAAGCTTTCACCTCGAAGGTTCAATAAGCATAATCCTGCTTCAAAAAAGCCCCCGTAGAATTGTCATGATAAAATTCAGTATTTCTGGCTCTAAATCAGAAGTGATAAAGCCTTTCTAAACCAAATATACCTGTTAAGTGCTTCAGAGGGTTCTTGTAAATGTGGTAATAAGTGTCTACTGTTTTCCAGAATTTCAATCCATGTTTTGAACATAAATGACATAAATCATCACCCGCTTTCTGTTTATATTGTAAATACGTCTTTCAGACTACATTTCATGGCTCCTGTTCACATTCCTATCTGTTGTCAAAGCAGTGGCTTAACAAGAAAAGGCTTTGGTAATCACCTGCATTCTCTAAAACTGTGCTAACAGTTATCCAACCCGAAAGCTTATTTTTGCTAATCCCGCTTTAATCAGAAGTCTGACTGCCTGTAGTGAAAGCAAGCAGTACTTGCAAGTTAGCTACCATGATCTGACATGGAAAGTTTCTTCTAAGCAGCCCAGAAAAGCTTGAGTTTCTAAAATTGTCTTCACCTCCACAGGACATAAATAGACCTTAGTTCTTCATATGATAATAGTTTTATTAATCAGCATTCTGGAAGGTATATACATTGGTCTTAATATACATATTATGTACACATTAACTTTAGGTGCCTGAGCCATGAATGAACTCAAACTCAGGGCGCTTACTCATGTAGCATGGTGTGCAAGCCACAGGCGAATTTCTTCAGCGTTTCTACTAACACCTTCCCTAGGAAGTACAAACTCTTTCATTACCACAAAGCTTTCCACTTGATTTATTGTAAAGCATAGAGCGATCATGGAGTGGGAACACAGATAAGTAGAAATTAATGTTCTTCTGCTCCCTTGCTTATTGCCTGATGAGGGAGGTGATTTAAATAAAATAATCCTTTTTTATTTTATTCTATAATATTTCATTAAAATAGCCAGTATTGAGATCTTGTTTCTTTACTTGTGGATTTATGATGTTTGGTGCTTTCCTTACACACCCTTTTCAATGAATCTGTAAGTACATAAGAATCCCAGTCTTCATTTTTCTTTATAAAATTATTTAAGAAAGACTCAAAAACACAGATCAGATTAACTCTTTCCTTCCTTCGTTTTCTTCCACTAGTTTGATTCCCTTCCTTCTGAAGGAATCAGTGCTTATGTCCTTTTTTGCATGTGTGTAGAGGGGGGACTGCGTTCCCTTTCTTAGTTTTCTAATCCTTTGACTGGTTTTAACAAATATTTTAGAAAGGTAGTGTTCTCAAAAGCATTCAGTTTGTTGACACTTTTTGCAAAATTGATGGCTAGGCAGAGAACAGATCCCCAAATTAGTTGATTTTTCTGGGGAAAACAATATGGCAGGAGCTCAGTCAGTGGCAGACCTCAAGAATCCAGTCAAAGGAGAGATATTACAGATTCTTCTAACTGCTGGAAAAGCTTATATGAGTTTCATATGTTAATAGACAACATAGATCCTAGACCTCAATAAAGCAAGCCCTCTCTCCTGCTTTGAGTCGCTGACATCCAAGGAGAGGGGGAGGAAGGGTCTCACAACTGTTATCTTGTTGAACTTTCACTAAAATTCAGCCAGAAAGGTCATCTTCATTAGATGCATTTTAAAGTAGGTTTCAGGAGTTCTGTTTTTCAAGGAGTTATTAGCTAAAAATCTCAGGGTTTTTCAACAAATCTTATGATATGGGGGGCCTTAACTCTCATGCCTTTGGGTGCTTTGAGTTTCCTGGTTCTGAAGTGCTCATCGAGCAGCACTGATCACACATCCCCTGTGGGACCTTACTTCTAAAAGTAACACAAATTTCTGAAGTGGGAAACACAACCGACCTCTTCCCTAACAAATGACTTCCTGGGTGGAAAGGAGACCTGGAAAATTGCGATGTAAAGGATTTGGTTCTCACTCTTTTTTAATGGGCGGAGTGTGAGTGGTAATTAACAGGTGCATTTTTTGTAATCACTACATATAGACTGAAATTCTGGCCTATGCTCCACATTTCATTGCACTCATCTGTCTACCTTTCTTCATTCTCAGATTCAAGGCTTCAACATTGAAAACAACCAGTTTTCCTACGCAAGTGACTGTACAGGCTTCTTTACTCCTGGAATCTGGATGGGCTTGGCGACATCTATAGTTTTGCTGTGGATCCTGGCCTATGGAATCCATATGATCATGCAGCTCACAACAAACAGCAGATTTGATGATCCGAAAGGTCCAGCTCTGTCTGTTCCTCAGACAGAATAGCCATGAATTTATTTAATGCTGCTACGGCTTTTCCTGGTCTGATACTTACGATTTTTATAACCTTTCTACTTCATAATTTGTGTAACCTAAAAAGATATCATAGCAGAAAGGGATAATTAAACTACATATAAAAAGGATCCTTATGCTTGGCAGCAATAATAATTCTACTTGTTATTACCTTAATTTATTAATAGCTATCTGCACTAAGGGTCTGAGGGGTGGTTGTAGATGTTATGATGCTATCTGGCTATTAGAAAGACCAATACAAACTGTCTTCAGATTAACTGTTATTGACAAATAAAAGATATCACAACAGAGATAAACAGGAAGGATTTATAAATAATTTATTCAACAAGAAACTATATATGAAACTACTAGTCTCTTTAAAGGCTCTTTAGTAAGCAAGACATGTTGATGCATCTTAAGAAGGCTGAACTGTGTCTTCTCATTTTTTCTGGTGAGAAAACCATCAAGAAATGTACAGAACTAAAAGGTGTAAGTCACTAAATAAAAGGTCTTGAAAAATCTTTACAAAATACATCACTTTGTTCAGATGTGGCATCACAAAAAAAAATGGATGGATTAGGGCTTATCTTCCCTCTAATGTCAGTTTATGCCTGTGAGAATTATGCTGAGAAATGCTAACTCCTGCGTTTGTTTTAGCCATGGACAGGGACAGCTGATGAAGTCACTAAGCAAGAGAGGTACTTGTCCAAACTGACAGAAAAGTTGTATTTGTTGTCAAGACAGTGAATGCAACTTTCCAAGCTCATAACCTAGTATGATTCAATGTACCGGTGTAGATAGCATCTTAACAGAGATAAAGGAATTTTCTTAGCATCCCTCCTTTTCCAGGTATCTTGGGAGTAGTTATGAATTTTGTACAAAAAAGGAAAAATAAAATATATAAACTAACTAGAAGCACTGTGCTAATGTACTGATTAAGCCTGAGCATATTTATGGTCATCTGAATATTCCAGGAGCCTGAAAATATTCAGAATGTCCTGGATTCTTCTGCAATTAATAGAAGACTCTACATCTTCTCATTGGGCCATCTGACTATGGCCTGAATTACTAAATGTTATGAAAAGCTAGGAAATAGTAAAAGAGCAATGGTAAAACATTTTCATTCTTTCTTCTGTAATGTTTTGTTATGTCTGTGCATGTTCTATTAGTAGTTAAAGAAGAAAAAGGTACAATTTTGACAAAATTATATTTGTCACATGAGAAAAATTCTAACTTTTCTGATATTGATCCACGTCATAGGACAATGATACAGAGGAAAGACAGTTAGAATCAACAATTCAACTGGACCAACAATAGTTTCTACCCATCATTCCTGGTTATCACATTTTTATTATGCAGTCAAAGAGAAAAATTAAAAGCTGTCTGAAGCTGTTCCTCCTGAATTGTTCAATCCTGACCTGGAAAACAAAAAGAAAAGCTGGAATATAACTAGTAGAGGTGACTTCTCCGCTGTAATGTTTTTCCCAAATGTTTTTCAAAACCTCAAAGAATGCTGGCATTTCATCTACACTAAAAATCTATGTTAGAAAGGCATGTTTTCTTTGCAAAAATAAGTTGCCAGGAGAGACAACTGGACTTGATTTATTAGTTCCCCCTTCAAAGCAGGTTACATGAACGTGATGTTGAATATTGACAGAACAGTCATGTAACATAGCTAGAAGAAAGGAAGGATATTGCAAATGCCTTGGTTTGTAGAAGACAGCTTTCTTATGACTTTTATCTAGATTCAACAAAATTTGGAACAGATTTTGTTCAACAATGATGATATATAGGAACCGAAGAACAGCTTTACAGGACCACCCAGCACAGAATCCTGTCTCCACCAGTGGTATGAGTATGGCAAGCATGTAGTAGTACTTCCTGCAGATGTTCCACCAGTCTGCACCATTTAAGCTCGGGGACTTCCTCAGCCTCAGAGGTAGTGTCTTTGTATTTAGTAACTCCAGGTATAGTTATAGTCCACGAATTTGTCTGGCCTCCCCTTGAGCCTGTGGGCTCTCCTAGAGCTTACAGTGTCCTGACTGTAGTGTGGCACTGGGGATACTGGTACCCTCACTTGCTTGCCTGGGCTGGACTCTGGAGAAGAGGAGGATGCAAAGTTTCATCTAGGTTGTACCATGGTGAAGAGATAAGCCTCGTTCAGAAGAGATCAAACTGGAACAGATGTTGGAAGAGATGTTTGTTGGATTAGCTTTTCACTGATGCAGTAAAACTGAAGACCTCAGAAAAGGTTGAACTGTCTGCTGTGTTTGACGTTACGTTACACATTCCAGGATGAAGGAGAAGGCACTTTTAGGGAGAAAAGCTTTTACCTCCTACTTGCTCTGACAACAATGTAACCATCAATACAGGCAAATAGGGCCTGTAGGGGTATATAGTCTGATTCTATAGAGAGTTGGGACATCCCTGTGATGGTAAACTCAAGCCACATGTTGTAGCCCTTGATGTGGCAGGGTTATCTTGGTGAGGTCTATGCTGTGAAAAACAGCAGAAAAGGAGGGGAACTACCCACAGCCCTAGCTGTCCTGGAGACCAGGTGGACTGGGCTCTGGGGACAATGGCCAGTCCGTTTTAAGACAAGGATCAGCTGCTCTTTGTCCACGTGTAGTGGGTTGACCTTGGCTGGCTGGCAGACACCTACCCAACCGCTCTGGCCTCTTCTCACAGAGGCCACTGCTGCTGCCAACACCTGGAGGTGGACACCCAATACACCACATCAGGGGATTATGTGTGCTGCTGGAGTCCCCATGCCACCTCGAAGCCCTGCAGCTGCACACCACACTGCCCTGTGGTTGGAGACAAAGACAACTCGTTACTGATTTCAGCAGGGCTGGATTCCTTCCTCTGAAATAGGGCTGAGCCTCAAGAAATTCTAGCACCATTTTGCACCCACCTGAGTTTGTTTACCTTGCTGAATAAAGTTAGAAACCTGTCAGGGGCCTTCCAGCTCTGTGTACTTCTGAATTCACAATTTAGCTTAATCACAGGTGTACTTGTTAAAACCTGCCTGCTCTGGGACCTGTTCCAGCCAGAGCATTTGCTCTGTTTGGAAGGTGTGAGCCTTTAGGAATTCCCCCAGAGCTCACTGAAATTATCAGAAGCAATGACTTCCGTGAGTGCTAGTGCATTTCTCTGCAGGTGCAAAAAAAATTTAATAAAGATAGAGGGGATGATAGGAAAGATCATCAGTTAGAAAAGTAGAAGCTGTTTTTTTTTTTGCTTTAAATTACATAAATAAATGAAACTTTATCAAGAAGGAAGTATCAGAAACTATCAAAAAACTACATCACAACTTGAATAAATCAATTTAACTGTGAAAAATCAACATTAAATCCATAGAAAATCCAAACCTAACCACAAAAGTCCTGAAGCCAGAAGTTAAAGTATTTCTTCACAAAATTCAGCAATGATCATTTGTTGGAGGGGAGAGCTGAGGTGGAGCTAGAATCTGAACCTCCCAACCTGATACAGGTTTGCTTTTTGTCCTAGTCTGATGGTTTCTTTGCTAGTAAAATTACTTTTTTCACAAAACTCGTGGAAACCCAGCAAAGACTTATAGTGAAACAGAATTATAATAGAAATAGTGCAAGAGTAGTATTTTTATGTAGGCAGTAAATGAAGAGAAGCCATTCCATCTGTCAAGGGAAGACTCAATGAAGTAACTAGCTTCCCTTTTCCTTCTGGGTGCCTGAAAGATAATGAATGTGCAAATCTAAATCAGCTGAGTATAAGGCAGTGCCCAGGCATTAGACGGCTCTGTCATTATTTTGGTATAAGCTGAGGTCAAGCAGGGGAAACTGGAGATGCTGAAAACAAGGAATGACCATGAGATGTTGACTCCTAAGAGAATCATAGATACAAGGGGAAGCCTGAATGTTGGATACCGGTCACTGCTGATAAAAAACTAGCAGTAATCTCAGCAGGTGGTGATGGTTGTGGGGGAAAGTCTAGTGATAATCTCATCCTTACATTAAACAAGAGGATGAGACAACCCACACAGGGGGCTCCTACAGGCCATTTTTTCTGTTGCATCTTGTGGTGGGCTGTCCTTGGCTAGCTGCCAGATGCCCACTTGGCTGCTCTCTCACTCCTCTTCATTCTCAACAGGACAGGGGGAGAAAACAAGGTGGAAAAGCTTGTGGGACAAGATAAAGAAGGGGACACGATTTACCAGTCACCGTCATGGGCAAAATAGACTTATGAAGATTAATTTATTGCCAATTAAAATAGGTTGAATAGTGAGAAACAAACACAACGTTAAAACAATGCCTTCAGTCTTCTCAAATGCTAAAAACCCCTGTGGTGTCTAATATCTTCCAGTAAAGGAATCTGACCTTCTTCGGTTTGCCAGTAAAGGTTGTGCTCTCAGATTGGTCCATCCCCTATCAAAACTTAATGCAGAATCAAAAAGAAAAGAGCAGTTTCTTCAGAGCTCAGATTTCTAAAGGCTTAAAAATTATTGAAGGGCAGGGGAAAAAAAAGAAAAAAAAAAAGAAAGAAATGGGATCTTGCCAAGGGGTGGTTCCCTAAGTAAATAGTCTCTCACTTCAAGGTGGGCTGTTGTCTTTCTCAGTCTTCCTACCTGTGTGGGTGGAAAGGAGACTTACAACAGCAACTGAGCCCAAGAGCAAATCATCTGCTATTGATGTCCCACAAATGAAATTGCTTTCTTAGCTTCACCACAACTTTGCATATGCCTCTTGTTTGAACACAAGTTCCCTGCTCCAGATTGGCTGGATTTCTGTATAACCTCCGGACCTGGTATGTTCTTGAATTATTATAGTTGAACTTAGTTTTAGACAGTTTTATGTATCATTTGTTATTGCCATGATGGAAGATAGTTTACTGAACAACCATATCTTTTCTGCTTTGCAAATGGCAATGTGGGTGTCCAGTGGAAGACCGCAAAACCCATTGCAAGTCTGTGTTAATACTCCTTTAACCAGTTGTGTAGACTTAACATAAAAAGAATGGTGTGCAGTCACCATGACACCATATGCAACTTTCTTTAGTTAATGAAAACTGTTCAAAAATAGTATTTGCAACCCTAAAAAAAAACCCCAACAAATTCTTCCACAAAAGTACTTTTGGAAGCTGGATAAGTTAAGGACTTTCCAATGTAATGTTTGAATTGTAATTTTGTGTATCCTGTTTATTCTGGATAAATATGGATACATGTGGACAGCAGAGTGCTCAATTTAGCTTTTTAACAGATATCTTTCACTGAAGCATACTGGCATGATTTGAGATATTACTGTCCCTATCTACCCTGCCTTTCATTTATGTATACCTGTGCCTCAGCTGTGCATTAAGTTCACACTGCTGTGCTCTCTTTTTCCACCAGGGATGTAATATGTCAGATTTTGCACTAGAGTAGCTGAGAGGTAAGTGCTTGTCTGGGTCTGTCATTCCTGCTGCTGAGTAATAAAATCCTGGCAGAGGAGCAAAGCAGATAGCTGTAAACACTGATGTCTCGACACATTACAGTGATACTGGGGAAGGATTTTTATTATAGCTGTCAAAAGGGGGAACCAAAGCATGCAAGCATCCATGTGCCCTGTCAGGGTCAAAGACCCCATTGCCGAGAGCCAGAGAGGCAGGACCGGCTCCACTTTGGGCACTGTTTTCTGTCTCTGCGTGCCTGGACGCAGTTCAGCTAATAACATATGTTAGGGCAACTTCAGGAGTGCTCTGTTTCATATCCTGCTACAAAGAACCCTAAAGGATATCCATGGCAGAAAATACTTAGAGAGCACCAAGATCCAGCTGTGGCCTCCTCCTCTCACTCTGTGTCTTCAGACTGCAATTGAACAGGGATGTCCCAGGACCCCAATGGTCTCAACCTTTCTCTTTAGTGAAAAAGAGGAAAAAGAAATGTGGAAGAGGAGGGTCAATACAGGTCATCCTCTTCTTGCCAGTAGACAGGGAGAGTCCTTGCATTTCTGAGTGGTCACCAGCTTCCTACACCCCAATGGGAAAGCAAGGGTGGCAACAGAGGGCTCTGCCACTGCCAGTGAGGGTGTGCACACCTGCAGGATGCTGGGCTGTCTTGGAAGGTCCCCCAAGCCTTCAGCTTCCTCTCCCAGAGTCACTCTTTGGGGCTGTCTGTGAACTAAGGCAGGAGCCACCACTTTGGCTGCCCTCCAGAAACTCTGAGGAAGCTGAAAGGGAGTGGGAGGAGGGAACACTGCAGCTCTACCACATTTATCTTACCGTGTGGACAAAGCGACAGAATTGGACCCCAGAGTGTTTGAAACAGGAAGCTGAATTGTGAATGGAAAAATCTGAGGTTTTGTCTATCTTTTTATAGCTAATTAGTGTTACAGTTACAACATAGATGGTCTGCTTTTGCCTGTAGAGCTTTCATGGACGTGTACTTATACAACAAGAGTGGAGCAGTTCCATCAGATTCCATTGATTTAGAAATTCACAGAAGTTTTTGTGGGTTTACTGGTTGGTTTTGAGGCCAGAATTTAGGAATTAATGTCTTTCTTCTACCAATTTGTATGGTTTGAAAGTGATTAATAGGTACCTAAATGGAGAGAAATTAACACGGATTTTGGGTGGGTTTTTTTTGTCTGCCTTAAATAGCACAAAAAAAGTCTTTATTGGATATATCAAGGAATTTAAAGTTTGTTCTTGTTATGACATAATTTGAGCCCATTTCTGCTATAATTGCTTTTATAGCACTCTGAAGTTCAAAGGGGCAGAAAGGGTTTAGTGGTCACAGACTGTTGGGCTGAGCATGCTTCTGGCAACAGATAAATGAGCTAAAGATTAATGGTCAGTTTTCTTAACTGTAATGTCTGAAAGTCTTACCTGAATAAAACTAGTGTCCAATAATTAAGAGAGACAGAGGATTTTGCCTAATGAATTACTATCTTCTGTTCGTTATGAAACTCTTGGCTAACACAGGATCTAGTTGCTTTTACCACCTTACCTTATCAGAAAGGTGAAGGACTCCTTCAGTAGGGTCGTTGTTTTCATCTGGAATAGCCAAAGGTTTCACTTCAAAGATTCAGTAAGACTGCATGTTACTTATTAAGTAATATCTGCATCTTGTCTAATCAGCATCAGTGTATGCATCTGCTGCAAATCCAGGGCTGGAGTCAGCTGATGTGCAATGGGACTCTCATTCTAAAAGCTAGTTTTGGTAAGGCCATTGTTGTATCTGCAAATTACATAGTGAACAACATTATAGCTCATGTGTTCCTCTGATATTGTGATATATTGGGCCTCCTGTCTCAAAGTGTTATCGCAGATCTTCAACTGCAATGTACTCTGCATTCCAGCCCTTTGCACTCTTTGTAGGGAAGGAATTCTAAAGGGCACTTGCAGCAGGGAAGATGCTGGTGTTATTAGTATTCTAAGTGGAATAATTTCATTATTGTCATTACATATTATTGTTTTAGTGTATTTGGAAGGAGGATGATCTTTTCCCTTTAAACGCTAAGTCCAATGTTAAACCATTACCTATTACATACCTCTAACCCCATTAAGGAACTCAGTAACCTTGCTCTGCCGGTGGTGCTGTCGTGATAGTCATTTCATACCAGGTACTAATATGAGCCTCTGATACAGAAGGGACCTCCAAATCAAAATGTATTGATGGAAATTGCTTCATCTGTAGGGAGAGACTGCCGCTTTTTGACAGAACACAACCTCTGTATACTGGTGTGCTACAGCATGGTGTGAAATTGTCTGTTAAATGAAGAACACAGCTTATATCCAAGATGATGCTTGTTGTGTAGGCCATACGGTTTGGCCAAGACACCAAAATTAGCAGTTTTCCCAAAAAATCTGAAGGGTTAATGGGAATATTATAGAGATTTATGTCTTACTCCTCCACAGCATGGTGCTCCCACCACCTTTCAGAAAAGCTGCTATGCCAGTGCTACTCACTGGTGTAGCTCCCAGCAACAGCTACCCAGTCTGCTGATCACACTGGCTGAGCCTGACCCTGCTTAGCTGGTTTGATCCTAGCCAAGGTGGTTAGGACTGGAGATTATGAGTCTCCGGTTTCTAAACTTCTTTGAACTTTAGAAAAATTGCCTAATTTTTCTAACATTCAATTTTTGCAAGCTCACCAAGAACACAACACAGAACTTACATCTGCTCAAAAATATTTTAGTCAAAAAGCTGAAAGGATAAATAGTCAAGGACCAAACCTGAAGTCTCCTGAGGGAAAGAACTGTAATTGCTCACATCTAGATAAATCCAAACTAAACTAGAAAATACAGAAATGGGAAAAAAATTCCTTCTTATATGCAGGAGCTGTAGAATGAGATTGGAACACCTGCACAGGATGCAGGAATCGGTGGCTTCTGTATAAAGCTATGAAATGCTGCAGAAGTTTAAATAAGAAGATCAAATTCCTCTCTGCTTCTCATTTTCCTCCCTGTGGGAAATAATGCATAAACAAATAAATGGGAAAACATAGCAGCTCCTTTAAAATGTCAGAAATGTTTCTGTCACCATAAACTTTGGTAGGAATACGTATGTTGTGAATAACAATGTGCAAACAGATTTTTCCCTGAGTTAAGCTCTTATTCTGACAAAGGATCTGCCTCTACTGAAAAAGCGACCACCGCTATATTTGTTCTTTCAAAAGAGAGTCCGAGGGAGACTCTGCAGTGTCAGACTGCTCCCAGTTCTCCTGTTCGCCTGCTCTGAAGGCGGCAGGCAGGGAAAACAACCACTGTGCCGCTCAGGTCCACCCCCTTGCATACCGAGGACTGGCTTGCCTCATGTCGTCTTGAGTTTCGGGGAGCAGGGAAGCAAGGTGCCCACCTCTTCTCCCTCTATCCTTGCAAGCAGCAGACACAGCAGCAGTATCTATGCTCTCCTGAATGCAAGGAGTGTTTCTGAAAAGCACATCATTAGCCTTCCTCTCCAAAAGCAGAGCTCATCCTGCTCCCTGCTAGACAGAAGGGCTTTGGCAGATGAATGTTGAGCCTTCTGTTGTTTTTGCTCACGGGGCTGTGTTGCCCACCTGGATGTCTGAATTTAAGCTTTGCCTGAGATGAAGTTCACTGTTTCCCCTTTTCTTCATGTTTACAATGGGCCTGTTTTCTAGTAAACAGCAGAAGTGAGGGAGGACCTGATCTGATTTGGAAATACTGTGAAGTCCAAAACTCCAGAACGTTCCACTTCTGCCAACACACAAGGCAGCACCTTCTAGCTGGTCCTTCTTGTTAGGTGACCAAATTGCTTAGAGCTGAGCCCAGTGCTTAAGAGCATTTGGCAAGTGCAATGCGTATCTGAGAGCAGCACAAGTACCATTTGTGGTCCTTGCAGAGGGAAAAGCTGCTTATTTGTTTAGGAAATAGAGGCTATCGTGCTTAACTTGTGATATTTCAGTGACTTCCATGGCAACAAGCTCGGAGAGAACAAAGCAGGACTTCACCAGATCACATAACAGCTTGAAAACAAAATAGAGAAAATGCTACATAACAACACTGTCAAGTTTCCTTTAACTTTTGAATGTTTCCTCTATTAGTTAACTGATGATTTAATCAGTGAAGTAATTGCTGTACTGCCAAGCAGTTATGAGCAAATTGGCATTGATTTCTTTCAGTTGTCAGGCATCCCTGCTTTCTGTAATGACACGGGATGTGCCAGCACAGTGTGGTGCCCCTCTCCCCCTCTGCCCAAGGATAATACACAATATCCGGCAGATGCCCTGTGATGAGAACTGTATTTAAAGGGCAGCATCCGTTAGAAACGATGGGCTGGTTCAAAGGCATTGGAATATTTCCATCTTCTTCTGTGGGCTTCAGATTTGGCCTGATCTTAGAAACCAGGCATAGTCCATTGCATGGTCTACTGAGTAAGAGGTTGCAAAACACATGGCGGAGTGACAGGGTTGTGAGCCTCCTGTGTTTAAAGGCAAACCCCTTACGTTCCCAGTCTGAATTAGATCTGGTCACTGGGATTTTAATCCCCCCACTGCAGGCAAGAAGGAGAGCCCTTGGCTTCTAGTGTTAAGAGCATCACTCGCACCATTTCCTTCGGCTGGCTCACACAGGTAGCACCTGAAAGGGCTGCAGTGCCCGTGCCTCAAAGGACTTACTGTTAGGTTCACACACACTGCAGGAAAAGGGAGAATTATTAAATGGAACAACTGATACAGAAACAGATGTATGTTTTTTCATTAACAAAATAATCTCTCATACATCTCTAGTAAACAAACCAGAACTTGCTGTTGCAAAATGATATGCAAAAAAAAAAACAAACCACAAAAGGCAACAGGGTTTGTTTTTAACTTCACGCAAATGGCAGCAGATGAGTTAATTATGATGAAAGTAACTGGTTAAGTACCTCCATAAGTGAAGATTGAGCTGTTAAAACTTTAACTTTAATGAAGTTTATTGCTAGAAGTGTACTACTGAGAAGAACCAATTATTCTTGAAGAGTATTTCTGTCATATCTCTGACAGCACAGTCTTCACCCTGGGGAGAATAAGAAGTAGTCAGTGCGTTTTGGTCATTTTTTAGCAGACAAAGTAGGGACTGTCAGATTGTGGGGTGACTTTTGATTTTACAAATGAATGAAGTGCTTGTCAGCTGTGCTAGCCCAATCATTTTTTTGGTTTTTCTCTCATTCAGTGACTGCAAACCACTGAGCAGGTTGACAGTCAGACATTTCAGATCTGTGACTTACCCTTCTGCACTTGCTCCCACCCAGCCCTTGCACAGCCTGGTGCTTGCCCCACCAGCCTGCCAGAACCCTTTTCTAAGGCACCTTTAGGAATAAATAAAAGAAATTGGTGCTCCTCAAAAGCTCTCTGTATAAGCCTGTAATTTTATATTCTGCCTTGAACAGCCCCAGTTTACACAGACTGGAGACACACGATAAGGAGCTGAGATCTCATTCCCATTGCAGAAATCTGTACTGCAATGTAATCTTTGGTCCAGCGTGGAGATAGGTGTCACTGACAGATGTTCATGTCAGTGTGGTTTGATGTTCATCCCTTTGCATCACTATTTTGTATTGCTTTTCTAGTTTTTACTCTGTATGAAACAGACACGAGATAAAATGCTTCATCCTTAGTTTTATTAAGTTTCAAATCTTAAGCTCCTTAACATATTTAGAGGAGGTTTGCGAGTACATCAGGAAAACTTAGAGTGGGGAGGTAAAATTGCCTACAGGTTAGAACTAGGGAAATTTATTTTTTCTGACTGTCATTTAATCTACTGACAATTTATAATGTGTCATTTAGTGCTAAATCATCAGTCTTAAGACTGAGATGTGCCATGTGATGCTCTGTTAAATGATGCTGTGCAACTGCAAAGGGTTTTGTGCTTCTTTTGATAGCTGAACATCCACTTTTTCAGGAAAAGGATCTCAACCATTATTTCTTTTGTGCCAGTGAGACAGCATTAGTATAAAATAAACTGGAAAAGGAGCAGTTTTTATTTTAGATCAAATGGTACTTAGAGTCTTGACAGCCATCCTAATTTTCCCCTCAATTATTGTAGTAGTAAAGCAAGGTTTTTTTCCACCGAAGTCAACAAAAAGGAAATTCTAATGTTATTTTGGTTGGTTTGTGTAGGTTTTGGGTTTTTTCTTTCTTTTCAAGATAAAGGCAAGTTTTCAAGTTAGAAGAAAACTAGACATTAAACCCTCGGTACAATGTGTCCACAGTTTCATTTTGAGTCTTGTAGGCCAGACTGTAATACAAATAATTAAGCACACAAATGAAGCTGATGCAAAAAATAAAGGTCCAAAAAGAACATAAACCTTGAGCATCATTAATTTAGCTGTTACTTAGATGGTTTTAATAACTTATATTCTGTTCTGTAGTGGTATCTAAATGGAACATTTCTCTGAAGAGAAGAGGTTTTCCAGCTTGCTTCGCTGGTGAAAATTAAACAACTGGAAAAAAACAATTCCCAAAATTCAAAGGAATCTGTAGCAAGTTGCATTCTTGTTTGTGTTTCAATATGAAGCAATGTGAAAGTACACGGAAGCGATGAATCCTGGTTATTGGGGTTTTTTTGTTGTCCTCTCCCCCAGCGTTTTTTACCTGCGCTTGGGAAGCAGAGCAAGCCTTGCACGTTCTTCACAAAATTGTAGTTCTGGCTGCATTTGTTTGTGGATGTTTGCATCCAGCTGCTCCTAGAAATCATCTGGGAAGGACAAGTGCCCTCAACTTCAAATGGCAGGAAAATACTGACGTATTTGTCCTCTTATTTTATCACTTCATCATATTTAACGTAGTGATCATATCAAGATGATAAGAACCTAAATACAAGTGCCAAATTAATATACTCCTGTTGTCTGTTTGTGCTTTGAATTAATGTGGCAGTTTTCTTAGCACAGTTAATTTTGAGAAGTAAAAAGGAATGCAATTTTGGAGCAAAAAGCCCACAATACTGTTGTAGACCTACTAAGGGTCCTGGCTCTTTTTAGCCATAAGGTAATTGCATAAAACCATGGAATTTGGACTTACAGTGTTGTTGAAAACTGGGCCCTCAATCATTATTTACTTGGTTAAATATGTAGGCTATTTTACAGAAATTTTGGGAACGCAGATGCTGCTGCAGCAGCCAATGGCTCAGCACTCATGCACCTTGCTGTCACTTAGGGGGAATTAGAGACACTGCCTCTGCTTTGCCACTGCTACGCCCAGCCGCATACTGAGCCACAGCGAAAGCTCGTTGTGTCAACATCACTTATACAGAATCTCATCATCATTTAGTCTGTCCGCAGACCTTGCATAATTGTTTTTCCTGTTTCCACCTAGGACTCCCATGAACTTCCCTGAATATCTTCTCTACTATCTAATTGGTTTCGGCGTTAGGAACAATTTTCATAATGTCAAATGTTCAGAACATTGAATTTCTTCAGCTCTCCGGCTGTGATTTTCCTTTTAAGTTTAACCCTTATGTTCAGTAACTACCTGTAACAGGATCAGATACTCAGACATCTAAAGCGCATTGGTTCCTTACAATTTGTGAGGAGAGAAACATTCTGACTTTTTAATTGTGTTTGAACTGAAAAAAATGAGGAGAAGCTCTGTAAACAGGCCTTTGTTCAAAAGATTTTTAAAAGTTCCAAGTGGAAAAGTGAGACACATTCAATCCCTTACTCTTCCTGCAGGTGTAGTCTGTCCTGCTCCTTTGAGCAAGTAACCCTTCAAAACCAGTAAACATTAGAACCTCAGGATCATGATACGAATTTTTTTTTCATTTTCTGCAGAATGAATGAAAATTAATAAGATGTTTTTATACCTATGTTAGAGACAAATGACCCAGAGGATTTGATTTCTTGTGAAGCCTGGAGACTTTCGACAAGTCAGTGAAGCAGGATGCTTTGAAAAGCCAGTTTTGAAAACTTCTCCCTTTTTGCTGAAGTAATGCCTGACTGTGGCACAAAAAAGACACACAGAAACATATATTAGTGAAGATTACTGAAAAGTTTTAGCAAACAATTCTGTCCTGTAGTGTACTAATAATACATAGTGTAGCCCATAAATAATCTTACCAAACCTTGCCTAAAGTGGTAAATGTTTTATACTTAAACAGGTTTGAAAGGTTACTATCATTAAAATTCTGCTGACCTTTACAACAGCAGAGCTTATGAAGAAGTATGAGTATTGAAAATAGTTTTTCGTATTGCTGTGTTGTAACTCAGAACTTTGTACATGTTTATGTCACAAGTACAGCATGTGCTTCCTATAAAATATGGTTTTACTGCAATGTATTGACATCCTGTTGATTTGCTGTTTTCTGTAAGAAACATTTGTCAAATCATGCTACAGCAAACAATGGAGAACCACTGCAAAGAGCAACCTTGGCAAAAAAACAACGTAAATGCAAAATTAGTTAAAAAGAGAATTTTTAGGAAATTAGGGAATCCTGAGTACAGATTTTTGAAACTCAGCGAAGACGAACAGTGTATATTGAGTTATACTCAGATATACCTCACCGTGCTGCCTGAATTTGACATAGCCGCTCTTTGCAACACATTGATTACTAGCTATAAACCAAATATGCTCAGCTATAAAGATTAGTCAATGTGAATTTGCATTAGGTAAGGAGGTTAATTCCTAATTATTGTATTTATACTTTCATTGCTGGCTGTGTCGATAAGAGAGGGCATGGACTTAAGAAGTACGCTGTTTTGCAGCTTAGCCTTTTCTGATCTTGATTTTTCATTATTTTTTTCGTTGTTGAGGGATGGGCCTTAATTGCACTAGCCAGATCCACAATGCTCCTGACCTCCTCTGCAGGCCTGCAGCTGCCTTGCTCAAAGTTTGGCAGCGCAGCTCAGATTCAGGCCAAAATATCAGTGCTTGTGGAGTTTTTTTGCAGGGAACAGGGCTGACGTGCATCACCCCTGTGTGCGCAGGAGGTGCATGAGCGTGGGGGTTGTCCTGTGCTTTCTGCCTGCATCATGGGATCTGCATGGCCCCGCAGAGTCCCACGTCCCAGGTTTGTGCTGCCTGTCCCTTCTGCAGGCCGCCGTGTTCTTCAGGCTCTGGGGAGCCAGAGCAGGACCTCAGTCTTGGAGAAGGCATCCAGGGCATGAAGCAGGCTGCTGAGGTGACCAAATGTGGCAGTGATGGACAGCCTCGGTGATGCAGCCTGCTCTCTCTGTAGAAGCATCTTCCAGAGCTGAGTTTGCCACATGTTTGTCAAGAAACAAGACAGGAGAGGAAGATATTAGCAGGATTAGTGGCTTTTAACGGGGTTGTTGACAGCACGGTTCCCTTTGCCTCCAAGTCTGAGCAGCAGGGTCTAGCTAATCTTATCCTGAGTGCTGGCCACCAAAAAGCCATTTGGTCCACACTGTTGAGAAGTCTTGAGCCAGGCAGATTTGACATTTGGTTTGTTGGTGTGGATGCTTTCATGCTGATCCTTTAAATAGAAAGTAGGTCAGCTGCAGCCAACTGGAAAGAAGGCAAGATGGGGGAAATCACACCCGAACGAGTGAGCCTGCCAAGGGACCGGGCAGGTTCAAGAGCTGGCAAGGAGAGGTAGCAAGGAAACAGGGCACAGAGCTGGGAACCTGCAGCTCAGAGATGGGGACCGCAGCAAGGAGCAGGGAGCAGCTGGCCAGCCCCTGCCGGGGCCAGAGGGAAGACTACGGATCGGGGGAGGCTGTGCAGAAATTGCTATGGCCGGTAAGACAAAACACTAGCTAAACCAAGCCCAGACTAAAGGACTGAATAACAAATACAGGTTGGAGAGGGAGAGCTATGTGGTAAAATATATTATTTATATATTTAATTTTATTAGCATCTTACATAGCTGATATTTTTTTCTATTTAAATTGGTATCTGACTTACTTTATATTATAGTAAACCACGGGGGCTGGTTGATTGGTTTGTTTTATATTTTAAAGCTACCTGTTGCCTTCGAGGAGCCAAATAAGGAAGTGGTCTAGGGATGGGACTTCAAAGCTGTGGACAGCTTTCAGTCTCATCACACAGCTATGGTCAGCTATTCCACAGCCCCAGCAACATGAGCTTGAGCCTGGCTGAAGATCAAATTGTTATAACACAGAGAATTTCTCTCCTTGGTTGCTCTGCAACCAGCAGTAGGTTTCCTGTTGTTAAATTGCCCTGACACTCTGCAAAGGAATGTGGAGGCATTGAATCTTGTGACAGAGGAATCTGCAGACTGCTTGATTAGCCGGGAGAGAGTTTCCAGATACTGACAGAAACTCTTCTTAACCCCACATTGTTGTTTTTCAGAATACCCAGGGAAAGGGGGCTGTGTGTGTGTCTGCATAAATGCACGACATATATATCCTATAAGGGAAAGCTGCCATGACCACCCTTAGCATATTGTGTTCAGTTTTGGGCCCCTCAGTACAAGAAGGACTTTGAGGTGCAGGAGCGTGTCCAAAGAAGGGCAACGAGGCTGGCGAGGGGTCTTGAGAACAAGTCTTGTGAGGAGCAGCTGAGGGAACTGGGATTGTTTAGTCTGGAGAATATGAGGCTGAGGGGGGACCTTATCACTCTCTACAACTACCTGAAAGGAGGTTGTAGTGAGGTGGGTGTTGGTCTCTTCTCCCAAGTAACTAGCAGTAGCCTCAAGTTGCATCAGAGGAGGTTTAGATTGGAGATTAGGAACAATTTCTTTACTGAAAGAGTGGTCAGGCTTTGGAACAGGCTGCCCAGGGCAGCAGTGGAGTCACCGTCCGTGGAGGTGTTCAAAAATCATGTAGATGTGGCACTTCGGAACATGGTTTAGCAGGCATGGTGGTGTTGGGTTGATGGTTGCACTTGATGATCTTAGAGGTCGTTTCCAGCCTTAATGATTCTATGATTCTATGATTCTCTGTTTGGCTGTAGTGGGTTAGCAGTGCTTACTGTCTGTGTAAAGCTAGAGCACAAGGACTCTAAATGAAATGGGACCCCATATGGTGGATACTCTGTTAAGACATACAGCAGAAATCCCTCTTGCAAACTGTCTCCCCCTCAGCAGCCAGAAGAATTGGATCTGGTTTTGGAAACCACGGCTGAGGTTACCGATCCTCCTCTGGTGTGGGGCTGCATAGTCGGCCGCTGCTCCCCAAATCTACGCGCCACTTGCAGCTGTGGGCAGGCGGGAGTAATTTGACTGTTTGGGCAATGATTGTCCCTCCTCAGGGAAAAGCAGCAAGCCTGGTGGAGGTGTCCCATAGGAAAAGACGAGGTGCAGGATGAGTCAGTGTTGAGCTGTGCCAGTCTCAATAAAGGCGACAGAATAAAGGGACATGTGTTGCCCCAGTCAGGGGTTAAATGTATAAAGCCTGAATAGTTGGTACAGTGTCAGTCTGGCCTTGAATACCAGAGCTGGGAATGTACTTCTTATTTTAAAGAAGTATTTTTTTTTTTTCTTTGTATTGGACGTGTAGGTGTGTTATAGTGAGATTTTAAACTGTTAAGTCAGAGGGAAACAACATTTTTCCCAGTATACGGGAAGTTGGCCAGGGATTGTATAGGTGTTTTTTTCCCATGAAAGTTGTGTGTCACACAACAGGAAAGGAAAGAGAAGTTTAATTGCATTGAAGTGCTGACACTTTGTTTAAAGTGTATGCAACAGTTGGCCAAGAAGTTCATTTAAGCTACTGCCGTTCACTTTATAAGAAAGTTCAGCTCGCTTTGTAAGAATCCAGCCCTTGCAAGCACAGAACTGCTGTGTCTTTCTATCCAGGAGCACAAAAAAATACAAAAAATCTTTTGCCTTGAACTATTTTCTTCTGCCTTCTTCATAGGTAAAATTATAATCATTCAGGATACGTTTTAGAAAAAATGGCCCTGTTCCGAAAAAGTCAGAACAAAATACAAAATTACATATTTTTGAAAAATTATTATTCCACTATGACTGGATAGAATTTGGGGGTGGGGTTGGGGGTGGGTGAGTGGGGAGGGGGGGTGAGGAGAATACTTTGGAAGAACCAGAAAGACAGGAAGCTTGCAGGGATATCTGGAGCTCATTCCTGCAATAGGAATCTGTAAATCTTTTACAGAGCTGTATATGTAAATTGGCAGATTGTTAATCTTTGTAAAGATTAAGAGTAAAGGCAGCGACCTGAAGCCAAGTTAGAGGGTGCAGTGATTAACATCTCTCCATAACTAATGTTGGTAAAGAATTCCAGGCTGCCATGCTTACATATTTTCTTCTTGATATTTTCTTTGGAATTGGAAATATATGGCTAATGAAGCCTTTCACAGAAATGTAGAGAAATACTGTTGATTTGTAAGACATAAAAGACATTTCTGGTTTCTGACCTGTAGAGTATGGTTTGTGTCACATTGTTCCTGATTTACACCCACTGGATTTGGTGATTTGACTTCCCTGACCTAAGCAGATCCTTCAGGCAAGCAGCGCACTGGAGTGGGTCAGCAGAGCTGGCCAAGGCAGAGTGTTTCCAGTTCACAGGAGCTGTTAATATGAAAACTTACCTTTGTTTTGAATCAGATTGAATCTGGGTTAAAAGGAAAAAAATCTGGCATGTCAGAAATTTAAGAGAGAGGGAACTTAACTTTCTAAGGCATGAGGTGTTTCCAAAACTAAATTGCCCAGCTGGCACTGGCATTGGCAGCTGCTGCTGGAAATGGAACCTGGCTACCTGAACATGTTTCTGTATATCACTGTTACTGATACGGCAAGATCTGGAGCATACTGTCATTCATTCCTGCTTCGTATCTGCTGCACAAAGTTAATAGCTGACATGCCGTAAATCCACCTTCGAAGTTTTGTTGAAATCACTTGTTGGAGAAGCTTTGCCCACCACTGATGTAAACTTGTGTGAACCCGCTGATCCCGGAGGCTGGAGGCTCAGCCCTGCGTGACAGAGTCAGCACAGAGCTGGGGAGCTCCAGGGCTCTGTTGGGGGACAAATTACTGCAGAATTCTGCCGGAGGCTCAACAAAAATTTCTCAGCAGGACTGAGAGGCTTCTGCAGAACATTTCAAGGTGTTGGATGGAGGGTGTCCAATAAAGCAGCACATTTCAGAAGTCCTAGCCCTGCTCCTGTAGCTTTTCTTACACTTAGCCACTCTGGGAGGAATGACCATGGCTTCTATCCTTTCTTCCATCATGGTCAGCTCATGAGGGACTGTGAATATTCCTCCAGACTGCAGTACAACTGAACAGATCGGTTATTTATTAGGTGCCCTCTAACTATCCCTGTGACAGTGCTGAAAAAATAATCTATGAAAATATATTCTTGTCAAGCAGAATTTACTCTTCAAAGTTGAGCTGTCTTTCTTTACCGTGACAGCAGCAAGTCTTGCTGTAGCTGTAAGCCAGAGCACTCTTGACATGGACAGTGTAAACACTGGGACAATGCAGTTGTAGATGCAGACGTCCCATATTTTTAAGACATTTTATTAACGGCATAGCTACCTTAATTTTCTATGATTAAGTCAGTCAGTAGTAAAATAAATACACGTGGACATGGGCATGAAGATGGGCACAGAGGCTGCCTCCACCCACTTCTACCACATTGCAGTGGAAGCTGCATGGCTGCAGCCTCCTCCTGTTGCTGCAGTTTCAGCCCGAAACTTAAACTTCATTAACAGGAAAATTCCTTGACCGTGTTGAATGGGACTGGTGATGTGACGTGTGCTAGTAGCTTACTCTTTCTCTCAAGCAGCGGCTTGCTCCGTGAGCCTGGCCCATTTCACTGGGACTGCTTGACCTGGGGCATGTTACGAGCCCGCATTTGCTAACAGCAAGGTGCTCAGCCTCCTGGTAGCACAGGAGACACTCTGCCAACCCAGGCTTGGACAAGGTTTACTAGCTGTAGACAGAGTTCCCACTGAATGACTAAAAAGAGGGATACGTTCGGCTAGCTCCTAGACTTCACAAGCCAATTTTATTGCAAGTTGAGTTTGTTTGCTGCGGTGTGGGGAGATGGGAGGACTTGTGTGGTTTGTTTTGTTGGTAGATGTAGTAGAATTTTTTTTCTGAGAGAGTCTAGATTACAAAGAATCCCTGAGTAAATATATCTGTGTGTTTATTGTCCAAAATTAGTGAAAGATTAGGAAGAGAAGTCTTAATTAAGACAAACTCAGCTTTTATCTGGCTATGAAATATTGTCAGGACCTTATAAATACAAAAGACTGCCACAATCTTATTGTTGATGATAACCTGCTCACTGAAAGAGAGACGAAGGATAACAGAAAGTTGAAGGAAGGAACAAAGAAAATGGGACTGAAGATCAGCTAAAATATAAGCCTGTTAATTAGGTTACTTTGGATGAGCTTATGTGACTGTTTGATAAACTTTGTAAAGAAAACAAGTACATAAGAATATTAACAGAGGAGATGATACACTTCCAAACTCAAAAGTATTACAAAGTCCAACCTTTACACATATCTAAACATTATGAGATGTATTTTTTCATGTGTTTTTGCTTGTGAACATTTATGAAAAACAGATACCATTTTGGAGAATAAAGTATTAATGTGAAGTTTTGGGCCAAAGCAGGAGAAGATCTAATAAAAGAATCCAACAAATCTGTACCAGGAAAAGAAAATGAAATTATAATCCGTGGCTTGAATGTGGAGAGCATATAGGTAGCATAATAGAAGCTTGATCCATAAAATGCCCCTTGGGGTAAAAGAAAAAAAAAAAAAAAAGCATTTATTTTCCCACAAAGTTAAACATGATGGAGGAATATTAAATAAGCATAAGGACTTTTAAAGTGTATTAATAAAATGGAAATAAAAATGTCTTTTACTGAAAGGAAACAAATTATTGAAGTAATCTGTGACTAAGAAATGAAAAAAATAAAAGATTGAGTTTAGGAATTATCAGTTTGGAATAATTACTCCACTGAGAAATTTCACATAGTGACATTGATCAGTTAACCCTTCCTACATATTTTTGAAAAACTACTTTTATTCAATTTTATGTATCAATCACCAGAATAAATTTAGTAATTTTCTTTGCACTGGTTTTTCCTCTGTGGCTTCCAAGGAAGAAGAAGTTGAACTTTGTTCTAAGTCAAAGGTAATAGTTAATGGTTTTGACTGATTAACATCTTTCCTCAACAATAACACAAACTGATCAAATGTCTTAGACAAAAACCCAGCATGGTTGATGACATTAATATGTCATCAACACACAGAAAACATCAATTGCAAAAGGTATAATTATACCACTTCAATTAGCTGTCATCACCTGAAATAACTAAATAACAAAAAGCTCTTAAGCTAGCAAGCAACTGATGAATTGATTTAAATATTTTCCCTTCTCATGTTGCTTGTCAACAAACATCATTATGGTACTATTGACTCAAATTTTCTTTGATAGAAGAGCATGTAAAGTAGATTTTGCTGTCATGAAGGAAAGTCCCCCTGGAAACAAAAACACACATTTTATTGCTCCATTCTAGGCAGACCTGTTTTCCTGCTGCTTTTGCATTCTGTATGAGACTAAACATAGAATGGTTTAGGTTGCAAAAGACCTTTAAAGATCACCTATGCCACCACCTCTGCTGTGGGCAGGAACATCTTTCACTAGATCAGGTTGCTCAAAGCCCTGTCCAACCTGACCTAGGTTGTAGTCTTCAAAACATGCAGTCTTCAAAAAATGAAACTGTTGATCTGGGAGTCATAATGTACAATTAATTTGAAAGCAAAATTCCTCCTCCAAAATGACAAAAATAAAAAGCATAGTATGGTGCTTAGCTCAGATTGTTTGCTGAAAGTTGTACGCTATTTTCAGAAATATACTTTGAAATTCACTGCCAAACTTGTTTATAAGTGTGAGGAGTGTTATTAGTGCTTTATAAAATGAAGAGGCTTACAAATCTGTGCTTACTCTAGCACAGTCTCTATCACCATGTTATATGAGGAATGTATACGTTCCAGTGGGAAGAAGTCTGAGAACTCTGTGCTAGGAACTCCAGCAGAGCATCAGACCATGGTACAAGGCAAACAGATCTGCCCATATAGCCACTCTGGTGTGCACAAAGACTCGCCTAGGCTTAAGAAGCAGCTCTACTCGTGAAAAGACTTGTCCATGCAGATCCGCTACAGGTTAACGGTTTTGGCGCACACAGCAGTCTTGGATTCACACAGCACCAACTACGTGGCCATATTTTAGGGAGCCAAGAAGTTGTTAAATATTGAATCAGGCCTATAAATCATTCGAGATTAGTGATCTGGTTTTGTGCCAGAGTCGCGTGACAGCAGCCCAGAGGAAGTGTCTCTCAGACAATGATATTATTGCCTGTTCAGTCAGTGAGCAGGACGTGCAGGAAGGTGAAAAGTTTTTGAAGGCTTGGATTTTTTCCATCACCTACTGATAATTGGCAATGGAAGTTTGCCAGAATTTAGGAGTACAAATATCATAGAATCATAAAATCATAGAATAGTTTGGGTTGGAAGGGATCTTTAAAAGTCATCTAGTACAACACCAGCCCACCCCCCACAAGGAGCAGGGACATCTTCAACTAGCATCAGTTGCCCAAAGGCAGAATGATTCCTGTCCTTAAAAGGAGCACACTGCCAACCATGTACATAATGCTGAGGCATCTGGAATGAGGGTGGAGCAAAACATGGGACACAGTGGAAGCATAGCAGTTCCTTCATCAAGAGGACCGTGCTGAGCTCAGCAGGGAGGTCCTGGCAAAGTAAATAACTTACTTTGTGGAACCTGAGTGGCAGGTTCCCCAGGTAGATTTCCAAGATGGGTTCCAGTATGTGGAACCAGACTCACCTGGTTAATACCATGCTCCATCCAGGTAACACTCTCATCAGAACTTACTTACTGTAAGCACGATATTACATTGATGAAGATAAATTGCTACCATTTCTGAGGTTATGTTGTTTACAGCTAGTCCAGAGCTGAAGAGAAGCATTATCAAGGAGTTGTTTGCGAGAAGCAGATTAATGTAGACACACAGTATCATAAGTCTCAAGTAACTGGGCCTTTTTAAGCTTTCAGAGCATGCTTCAGATATGAGAGACCAGTATCTGGGCTCTTAATAGCTTTAATATCCCATTATTTATTTGTATTTTACATTTCTACAGCCAGCATATAAATGTAGTTTACATATAAATTACATCTTGGAAATACTACTTCATGTCACTGGCCAGTGATTCTGGTGGGAAGACTCGCAGAAATAGAGTCTACCCGCAATGAATAACGGATATAGTGGAGGGAGCTCTGTGCTGTCTAGCGTCATCATAAAAGAGGATTCTGCTTCAGAAAGGATGAAGATTATGTAGCAATTGCTGAAGCACTATACCTGATTCAAAGAAAAAGGCTGTAAGTACAGGTCATCTTCAAAAATCATGGCATTACTTTCCTGCAGGTACAGTGGGTTTCCATTCAAAACTAAAAGGAGTGATATAATGTGCTTACAAGAAATAGTGAACTTTTTAGTCTTTAAAATTTTCCGAGTCAAGTCATTCAGTTTTGTTTCTTTCCAATTTGTTTGCTTTTATGCAGTAAGGAGTCTGGAAATGTATTCAGCATGTCAGATTCTGTCCATTCAGAAATACATCCTCAATGTAGGTATGAAATATGTTTCTTTTTCTCTCATCGCATGCTGAAAATATATTTCATCTTGTGTCTGCAAACCGCTTCTCCAAAAATTGTCAATATGTCTTCCAACCAGCACTTTCCCAGCAGTTCTGGGGTTTAGAAACAGAAATGCAAGGAAAACTGGAAAGGAAAATTGGTTTGTACGGTTTTTTTAACTACCACTCTTCAGCAAATAAGGCCAAGATCATAGGAATACAACATCCAAATTATTTCAGAAGCTCCCATCCTCATTCTGGCGATAAATCTCATTTATTGTCCAGAGTATTGAATCTCATGCTATTAAAATTCCACACAGGTACTATTTTTCTGATTGCTCTGCATATAAGTTTACCTCCTTTTCCTTACAAATCTGACTGTCCTTGATAGCATTCTGCTAACTTAGAAGAGACTGTTCCTTAGGAGACAGTTTAAAAAAAGATGACAAAAACAAAAATGAAAAAACACAGTTTAAAATACATCAAACCACATTTCCATAAAGATTTACTAACTTAGAGAGTTTCTGGAGCATTTAGTGTCGGAGCACTTGTCTGTCATCATCTTGGATGTGTACTTAGAAATGGGAGCACTTCAGGGTGGGATTTCATCCAACACCCCTAAGTGCTAAATCTTAGATATGCTATTGCGTTTTCCCAACATCTGTTGCTTTGATTCCCTTGTGGGTTTTAGAGAAGCAAATCTTGATCAAGGCCCAGCGCTCTTGTATCCTCGTTTCTCTTCACCACTGATTTGATGGACACACTGTGTGTCTTGTGGGAGACACCTATGGTTACACACCCAATTCTGCCCCTGATCTTAGGTGTAATTCTGACAGTTCTCACTTCCCTGCTTTCACATCTGTAACAGGGAGAAAAGGAGGGAGAAGGTGAGTTTCATTCTCTCCGAATGAGTTTTCTGATTTTTTAGTCCCAAAAGCTGTTACAATTTTGAGGAAAAATAATAAATGGTAAAAATGGAAAGCAGCCAGGCAAAATTTCCAGAGCTGGTTAAAAGCCTTGCAGAATATGCAAGATCTTGGGGAATTAGTGCTTGTGATTTAATTTCCTTTCTTTCCGTGTGGTAAAAAGTCATTCTCAGTGGCATCTTTTAAAAGGTGGCAATCAATGTTGGCTTCATAGTGAAGATACTTCATATTTCTCTAGCAATATAGAAACTTGTTGATCACAGCCACTGGTAAATTAATACACAAATAAAATTAGAGATATTTTACAATTTTTGCAATTATAAGGAGGGAGTGAAAGCTAATTATTCAATAATAATGAAGTTTATAATATTTATGCATTCTTGTTTATTGATGGGTACGTCCTATATCTTGTTTGCTTAAACTCTAAGACCCAAGGAAAAGAGAGTTGTTTCTTTACTCAGTGCTCCAAGTCTTTTGTAGCCATTCTTGACTTCAAATAACATCTCAGGGTTTTTTCTCCAAATAGGTAGAGGAACACACCTGTCCTAGCACAGACACCTACAAGTTAGACATCTTGCTCCAACCAATTTGCCTAGGGCTACCTGTAGTCAGTGAAGAGAAACAATCATCTTTAGAGTGTAATTCACCTCAGCCTGGTATAAGCATCTCAGTTAGGCGAGGTGGAAGTACTTACATCTCTTTGCAGATTGTGAAAAAAGGTTACAGTGACTAGTTTAGATATGGATGTGTGAAATTTGAAGCGAATCCCACCACAGTGCTTACTCATGCCACTTCTGGAGCTTTCTTCTCTGCCCAGTACATGTTTTAGAACCTGCCAACTTCAGAATTCAAGCTCCCAAGTTCTTCTTATATAAAAACTTTGTTGAAAATGCCTCTCAATTCTGTTATCAATAAGGATCATCTTGAGAATAATTAATAAAATTTTGTAATATTATAAATCCCTCAAAAATCTTTGAGAAGCTGATTTTATAACATTCCTTTGCCGTGGTTGTTTTCCACTGATGTCTTCCCTTTCTGCAGTAGCTTACCCATCATGAAGCTCTTGTAGTGGTACACACCTTTTCTGTTACAGTAACTAGTCATGCATTGGTGTAACAAATACTTTGCTGCTAGATTAGATGTGCTGCTCTAAAATGTTGCTCATCTCATTCTATAAGGCTATCCTGCTAAACCTGCATAATCAACCTTTGACAAGGAAATACTGATTTACTTTTTTTTTTCCTCTGCTTATCCAAGGATCCTGTCCTGCTGAACAGTATACTAAATTTTTTCATGCTTTTGAAATTTCCAGGAAATATCCATTAACTGAAGCACCCCCCTTAGTTTTGTACGGTAGTGTTATTGTATTTGTGATGGTCAAAAGATAAATGCATGGCAAGGTAGAGAGTGGTAATGTACCTTACAAGGCTGTTGACAAGGTGTGGTATGTTAGCCCAGTTCAGCAGCTAAGCACCACCCAGCTACTCACTTGCTCTGTCCCCAGTGGGACAGGGGAGAGAAGAAGAGCAAAAGTGAGAAAACCTGTGGATCAAGATAGCTTAATCAGTACAGGAAACTGGAAGAAAGGACCAAAGTAAATCAACTAATGCAAAGGCAATCTCTGCCCACCTCCCACAAGTAGACTGATGCCCAGGCAGACGCCGACCAATGCCTCCCTTCCCAAAACACCTCTCTCCCTCACTTTGTATTGGTGAGCATGATTTTATGTGGCATGAAATATCCCTTTGGTCAGTTCGGGTCAGCTGCCTTTGTGTGCCCCCTCCCAACTTCTCTCATACCACCAATCTACTCGCTGGGAGGGCAGAGTGGGAAAAAGGTCGTGGTCCTGTGCAAGGACTGCTCAGCAATTACCAAAACACTAGCATCTTGCCTACACTTTCAGTTCCAAATCCAAAACATCACAAGATCCAAACCAGCACCATACAGGCTACTATGAACAGAATCCATCCATCCTGGCCAGACCCAATACAATCTCCACCCCTTATGCTATACCACCTATGTCATGCTCAGGTCTTACACTATCCAATACATCCCCATTAACCACTCCTGTCACGTGATCTATACTTACAGACATAATTCCCTTAGTCTATGGGCCACCCTTGAAAAACGTTTATAAAATATCCGTGGAGTTTGTTTAATCCATGGCTTGGGCTTCATGCGTTATGGTGGTCATTCAGGACAGGAAAGATAGCATGTTGTGTTAAATTATGGGCTCAGGTTGGGTCACTGTTGTACTTGCCTGCCTTGTGAGGTTCATTCTCCATTGGTTCAGGTGATTTTTGATGTAGTACCTCCTATTATGTGCAACTCAAATCACAGAATCACAGAATGGTAGGGGTTGGAAGGGACCTCTGGGGATCATCCAGTCCAACCCTCCTGCCGAAGCAGGGTCACCTACAGTAGGCAGCACAGGACCTTGTCCAGGCGGGTCTTGAATATCTCCAGAGAAGGAGACTCCACATCCTCACTGGGCAGCCTGTTCCAGTGCTCCGTCACCCTCAGAGGGAAGAAGTTCTTCCTCATGTTCAGACGGAACTTCCTGTGCCTCAGTTTGTGCCCATTGCCCCTTGTCCTGTCA
>Ga0065711_1002208_pt1 | contig 39228 bp, 27 predicted proteins | sample Hoacrofraction12_FD_59098 | JGI IMG/M metagenome (GOLD analysis project Ga0065711, IMG submission 59098) | Hoatzin crop microbial communities from Cojedes, Venezuela - Epithelial fraction 12 v2 (version 2) | ecosystem: Host-associated > Birds > Digestive system > Esophagus > Crop | place...
CCCCTTGCTTGCAATTGATACAGGAGAAAGTAGAGGTCACAGGAAGAGTAAAGACACATAATCTAATTTTCATTTTGTCCATTAATCATGCACGATTTCAGCCAGCCATTTAGCAAGGTGGAACTCTAAAGCCATCTCTCAATTGATGAGGGAAAATTCACACTAATCCCTGTCACTGCTCCACTGTCCTGTTTGGGCTGAACAGAGCAGCCTCTCCTCTTTACACAGAAAAACTGAATCCATGTGTCCAGGAAAACGTACACTCCTCTGGAAGATTTCTCAAAACCTTTTTTGCTAAATTTAAAAGTGTCCAGCTGAAGGTGTTGATTTGGGGGTGGCTGGGTTTTGAGGCTGTGTGGGGAGCAATGCAAGCCCAGTAGGAAGCTTTGCATTTTAATGCATTTTGATGTGAAGTTGTCAGTAATGCTACACATTATCCTAGCTCACAAACAAGAAAGCTCAGAAGTTTCCCATGTCCGTACCCCTTATATGCTCTCTGCTATTTGCCAGTCTCCCAGCTAGTCAGGACTAAATCCCCTCCTTCCTGCAGTGAGACGATTCTGGAAATGAAAAAGATGTGTAATCATCGTAGGTAAGGTCAAGGAGACTGGAGGCCTGTGGGCCCGGACATCCACAGACGAGGCAGAAAAAGGCATCTTTCTCAGCTGGGGTTTGAGGAGTAGTGCAATATTCATCGTCTTAGAAGACGATGATGTCTGGTCCTCAGTTCATTTATCTGTCCCATCTTTGTTTAATTCTTTGCAAAAAGTACCTAGTGTTTGGAGGGGAAGAAAGCTCTGTATGGTTTAACAATGGTTCAAAGCAGCTGTACCGGGAGCGAGAGCTGAGGAACCCAAGAGGGACTGTAGCAAGGCAGGCTTCTTCTCAGCAATCATCTATCTGCTCAACAAGAGGGGAACGGACTCCCACTCTTCATCAGCGTGAGAACTGTGGAAACACCAGCAACTCCGTATTCAAGAAAGCTTCAATATTTCACGTCAGCTGTGCACGTCTCGGTCTCCCCTCCGTTCACCGTGCTTTTGGCAGACAGAGGAACAGAGCAAGGGCCTGTCCTGGGCTGAGAGGCGAGAGGCCCCAGGACACTCATACCTCCCCAGCTAACCCAGAGGGGAACAAAGGGGCCTTCCAAACTGAAAAGGCGATATGCCTGAGAAATGTGCTCTCGCTCTCTCTCACAAGATGCTCAAGGGCATCACTCAGCAAAAAGTAACACTCAGCAGTAGATTCCTTCGCCCTTACAAGGTTTCAGAGAAACAGAGGGATGTTTAAAGAAAGAGGAGTGCATACGCACAAAAGCAGGATAAGACTTAAGTATGTCAAAGACTGAGTTGCTGACAAACACTTGACCTGTTTCGGAAGGGTCCTGAGCAGTTCTGCTCTGTGACAGACAGTGCATTTACCAAGACAGCATTGCCACGCAGGAGCCTTCCTTCTCTACTCCAATGACCAGCACATGCTCATCTGCTCTCGGGAAAAAACTGTGCTCTGCAGCTGGCTGCCCACCTTTCGCTAAAGTTACATCCTCATTTCCAAGAGTATCTAGGTTTCTCTAGTAAGACCACTGATTTAAGCAAAAGTGCTATGATTCCTAGGCCCAGAATTTAAGTCCTCAGAACAACAGGGATTTCCCAATATGCCAGTGCTACATCAAGTTCTGACACAGGCAACAGAGAGGTGGCGTGGGGAGCAAAAGCCACTTTAGCACAACTCTGATAGAAACAAGGTGACAAATATGTTAAATGAAAGATTCATTACATTTTCTTTTCATATCCTGAATTTAGGTTGGATAATCTTAGGGGCTAACAGCCAGTGTTGATGAAACCAGGAATATGGGAAGGGTAGCAGGGATTATATTTACCTGTCAGTGTTTCTGATGAGATTGAGAAATTTTGGGAAGATGTGTGGGCATTCATGTCAGAGCAAAACGATAAAGATGCTGACAGAAATTTGTAAAAGAAAAAATAAGATTTAGAGGTCCAACCTGCACTCGCTTTCTGTGGGATCTGGGGGCATCACTGCCCTTTTGAAAAAATCCCTTTGCATGTGAAGAGCAGAGTCATGTGAGCCAAGATACCACACCTACAGTCAAGAGTCTTGGCTCAATCCTTAGGACTCTAGTAAATTTATTTTAGCACTCCGAGCAGAAAAACCATAAAGTTCAGGAAAGACCTTCTTTGACACGAACATGGATAAACAATTACATATAATACTTTAAGTGTTTTCACAGTGCCATTACTGAGCAAGTTGTTCGTACTACAAACAACTTTATCAGGTGCTGAGCCAAACTATATTTCACAAGTCAAAAACCTGATCAGAGACCACTGTTGCAAGGTGAGGATTATGTAGCATTTTCTGTTCATGTGCTTGATCCGAAAGCAGCAGCACTGAGCTAAAACCTTGGCTGTTGGGTCTGATTTTTGCTACGTGTGTGTTTAGTGAATTTCATATTGCAAGCAACCCCTGGGTGTGCAATCCCATCTCTGCTAATAGACTTTTATATTCTGACAGGGACACTCAACAGCATGAAGTAATCCTCTTCAATTTACAAAAGAAGTTCCCAATCTCTGAGTTTTAAACTATTAGTGATCCATCACCTGCAACAAAAACCAGCATAGCTACTCCGTTAACAGACTGGATTTTAAATATCCATGGGAGCTGGTTGCCTGTGTGTGCAGAAACGATTAACTGCGCTCCGGCTTCCAGGGACACCGTCAAAAACAAGAGGGGATTGCATAAGTGGAGTGTTTCCTGGTTAAGTATTTTAATGAGTTTCATCTTTTCCCCCATCACACATTATTCTAAGCAAGAGAATGTAACTCTGCTTGCAAAGGGAAAAAAAAGCAGCAGATGATGCAACAGGAAAGCAAAGACAGATATGCACAGAGGCCAATTTAAAAAAAATATTTTTTTTAATAACACAACCATTTGAAGGCAAAATGCAAAGAAAACCAACAATAAATACCCAAATTTGTTTCTAAAGGAAGGAATAAGCCCAAAATTCCTTCATAAAGCTTATAATAAAAAATATGATTGTGTGCCTTTTAAATAAACAAAGCAATTCAACTTTGGAGTGACTGAGATACCTCAACCATGTCATAACCTTAATTTTGTATGTGGATCCAGATACTACAATGACAAGCTCATTAGATATAATTTTATATGACACAAGAAAAAAAAGGACAGATCCCCATTCCTGACCAATAATGATCCAATACAAAACATGTGCATACATTTTTAAGAACAATGACGAATTCTTCAAATTCTTGTCTACCTTCTACAACTGAGCCATGAGATTTCCTTCCAACATAAGCCTAAAAACACTTTTTTTATAAAAAATGATATGCTGCTTTTAGACCAAGATTTGTGCTTTTCTCCTGTACCAAAATTCCTTCTCTGTGGGAAAATAAAAATAAATATAAAAAGAAATGTTATGAGTATGCTCAGAAAGTGTCAGTGCTGATCATCTTTTTTGTTTACACTGGTTATAACAGGGATCATTTTGCCATTTTAGAAATTAAGCCTAACTGAATGCTGCTAATACATCCAAAACTGCACCAAAAATTGACGGTCCTACCCTATTAATTTCTGTTTTCCAAGAACTGCTACCAATAATGAGTATTGTGCATTGGAAGACACAGTCTACTTTCTTTCAGAAAATAACAATAAGGAAGATCCCATTGCTAAACGTATTAAAAAATCAGAAGAAAGAGGGCGAAATCACAGGCAGTAGTGCAGAGAAAGGTGGGCTTGGTTGAGGTAGAGGCTAGAGAACGTATGCAAAAATTCTTGGTTTTCATTACTGTCTGGCGACAACTTTTTTTTTGACAGGGGCACAGCATTTATGTAACAAGGGATTCGACCATTCGATGCCAAGCTGTACCTGTGCACTACTGGGAAGTGAAATAATCCCATCCCGTGTCCTCCCCTTTCTCTCTGGAAGCACAACGTGCCCGTGCGCAGTGCCTGACCCCACGAAACGGCCCCGCAGCACTCCCCAGGGAGCAGCGCTGGCTCGGGTGCCAGGGCACCGACTCGGCTGGCCGGAGCATCGCCTGCGCTCGGGCTCGCCGGAGCTGCGACTCCGATCACGAGCGCTGGCACTCGGACATGCCATCGAAGGACATTAAAATCCCACGTGCAGAGGTGGCTCTTGTACAAGCCTGAGGCTTAGTTTGATGTGGGTTACCTCCCAGGGTCTCCGTGTGACAAAACCCTGCAAATATCCTTTGGGTACCAAGTGCTGCAACCTCTGCCCCGGTCACTTATTCTGCTCTGCTCTCAACGTCAGCACTTACTCCCCAATTTCACGCAGCTCTTAAGCCGCGTATGACCAAGCAGTTTATGGCTTGTTTCTACGGTAATAGACATTAACTTCTCTGAAATAATTATCAGAAACAGTATACAGCTTCACCACGAATCCATCTAAGCACTGAAGCTTTACTAAGCATACTCTGTTCCCTGGCCAAACTACATGGGTTTGATTTTCTTGCACAGGATGAGGTAGGATCTTGTTGCTACCAAGGCTGCAAGCCCCAAATGCAACATGACTAAGAACCGAACTGCCCTGTTTCCTGAGCCAACACAAGCCTCACATGCTAATTCTCTGCTAAGCCAAAGCATGGGGCTTTGATTTCCTAACCTCAGGATGTTATCTGGCTCCACTATGGGATTACTATTAGCTCTGTACGTCTGTCCTTACAGCAGGGTCACTGTTGTGCCATATGCCGCTTGGACAACCTTTATTCTTTCTAGATTTTCATTTTTTTTAAATCATAGTGTTCATCGGGAAGAGCCTAGATTCCCTTGGCTTTCAAAATCTGCTTTGCATTGCTAATACATGGGGCTGTAGGCAAAGTTGCATTAGAAAGACAGAGAGAGATACTAAAAATCTGTTAAGATACAAAATGTCTTCAGGGTGCTCTCCTCTTAAATGTTAACAAAAAGAACAGAGAAGGTTTACTCAATTTCCATTCATAAACAAAAGACCCAGTTCTTTTCTAAAATGGCTTCTGCATAACTTCGTTAGCTTCAGTGAATAGTCCTGACTTGCATCAATGTAACTAGAGGGAGTCGGACCTAGCAAGAGCAGGTCAGGCTCAGCATGGAAGTCGTGGCAGGGTGGGGAGTCACAGCATCTGTACACACAAGGTATCCTGATCGTTCGATACAGCAGGAGAAACCTCCTGCAGAATTCATGGACAACTAATTCTTCCCCCCCCCAGTACTGTGGTAAGAGAAAAGGTCATCAGTCTCCACTCTCCCAGCAGAATAACAAAAGAAAGAAATCAGGGAATGTGGAGGGAGAGTTGAAATGGCTGTTCCAAGATTGATGGCCTTCTGGGACATTAAGAGGATTTTATACTCATATAGCACCTTTCATCCCAAAGGAACTCAAACACCTTTCTAAATGATATACTGATCTTGCACGAAGACTACACCCATTGAAAGGTAGCAGAGAAAACCATGTCCAGACACATGATAGCGTACCAGCAAGGGGCAGCCACAGTGCTGCAAGGAGTGCAGAAGAGCACCTGCAGCAGATTCAGGTCTCTGTCCATGAGGTTTAGCAAGCCTAGGCCCAACTGTGTAACCACAGACTTGTGAATCCCAGGAGCAGAGAGATGTGATGTCTTCTCTGCCATGGGCGACTGCTGAAGCAGTCAGTGAGGACTGACAGTGTTCCTCCTCCCCATGCCTGGACAAACAATCCAACCCAAGCCGCTCAGCAGAGGCAGCTCAACCCCCACGTCAAGGGCACAGCGCTAGAACCTGAGGCAGAACAGCATCTCCAATGCCCTGTAATGCTCCTCCCTGTACTCCCATTCCCCTTTCAGTGGACACCATGCTGAGAGAGCTTACTGTGCTTTATAGGGAGAAGTGAATGGAGACAAAAACTCCTTTTGAACAACAAAAAGGCAAAAAAGGAAGAAACCAAAAAAGTGTGAAGGCAAGAATGAAAAGGGAATGGACAAAGATAGCAAGAGGGTGCATGGAGAAAAGAGATGACCAAATCATAGGGAAGTCACCACAAGAGGAAAGAGAAAAGACAGTTATGGCTTGCTTCAGTCAAACCATATACATAAAGAAGCAAATGGAAACACTCCACAGCCATTTGGAAACATAAGCAAGAACAGCAGAATTGTACTGAAGCTGCAAGGGAGATCCAGGGCACATTCCTGTTGTCGCTGAAGACAACAGGACTTCTTGTACCAGATTAAGAACGAGCAAGTCACAGCAGAGTTCGGACTCAAGATGAAGACACCAAAGAAGAAAGCCCGTCTCTCACTGAAAACCACCATGATTCCTTGTCTCCCTCCCACACCTCATCTTCCACTGCTTTGCCAGTTCTGCAGACTGCAGATAAACGAGCAGCACCGGCTGCATCCCTACCAGGGTGTCCAGTGGAATAAAGGTGCTCCCGCAGCCCCAACTGAAACTGGTCAGCTCGAAAGTGTCATTGGAGAGCTCGTGCAAACACAGTTTTCAAGCAAATTCAGTTACACTCAGCGGTAAAGATACAGCAAGTATAATCTGTTGTTGTTCCACCTAGCGTAAATCTCCACCCAGGCATCAGATGCTTAAAACCAATCCTAACAGCTTGCTTTCCTGTGCCTCCTGTATTTCCCTATCCCCTCCCAGCCTCGGGTATCCAGGTATGGCCGTGATCATGTCTGTCCTGGGACGGTAAGATACAAATGACACAGGAAGTGACTACAGGTTGACCTCACTGCCATATAAAATCCATTATGCGTGATTAAAACTTAACAAAATGCAATCACATTAAAAATGACTATCATGAAGTGCACCATGATTTACTGACTAAATGAATGAGAAATTTATCTGAATAAAATAGTCCTAGCCCTACTGCACTGGCAATGCGTGATAAATTGCTGATTGTGAGAAGATCATTGCTTGCTGTTGGATGGCATACATACATTGATTTTTCCTAACAACACTCATTAGCATAATGGCATCTCCACATATATTACATAAAGTTTCCTCTTAGCAAGCAAAAATCATTTCAAGCCTTCGGGTCCCAAACTGCAAAGAACAAAGATGGAAAGGAAGCATTTACAAACTGCCTCCTTGTCCTTTATTATGCAGATCAAAGGCCCAACCCACTGGATCTTACTTAACCTTGAAGAGATGGGAACAACATTCAAGAAAGAGCAGGCATTGTGCAAATAAGCTGTGATCACAGTGGGTTGTTCCTTGCGTAGTGGTGATCTAATTTTGCTACGCCAAAGAAAGCCTTTGAGAAAGAAGAATCTAATCCTAAAGAACTAGAATGAAAAGGCATTTCTCCAATTTCATTAAGACGCACAGGGGGCAGACTGTGCAGTCCTTATGTAAGCGCTCCCATTGACTAGGGCTGTGGAGGTGAGAAAGCACTCACCAAGCTGGAAAGGCAAAGCACAGTCTGTTAATAGGAAGATAAAGGTGGCGGAATAGGCAAGGAAAATGGAGGAGAGAGAGACCATGCGATTCTCAATTAATTGAAAATCAACCACAATAACCCACCTTTTTTTTTTTCCCTGAAAAAATCTGAGAGGCGATAAAAGACCTCCTTAAAAACAAAACAGTGCCCTGCCATTCAGTGTCCTCAGCAGCACATGGATTTCAGACTTACTCATCAGGGTTTCCCGAAAGTCCACGCTTTTTCCAGAAGAACGTGCTTCTCAAGAGCACGAGGAAAACAGCTCATTTACCTGCATTCATGTTTTGGGTTTTTTTGCACCGTACACGGCACCTAGAGCAGAGGACCTGTGCAGGATCAGAGCAGAGCAGACACCTAAGCCACCTTTGGTGAACGCAGCGATGCCGGGGCGCACGCAGGGGAGAACCTGGTCTGCGTTGGCCGCCCCGCAGCCGCTGTTCGCCATAGCAGTGGCAATGCTGGGAGCCCTGCGGAGGTTACAGCCCTGACGTGCCTGCTCCGCTCCGACCCGCGCTGCACAGGGCCCAGGCACGCAGCCCGCTCCGACGCCAGGCTTCGCGGGGCGGCCGGGAGGCACAGCAGGATGCTCGGGTAGCCTTGCTTTTACCCCTCCCCTCGCGCCGGCCATTGCCACCGCTGTACTGCGACCAACTGGAGCCTTTTCCACCGCTTCATTAGCATTAAAATCATGCGCTGGCAGGGCACCTGGCGTGCCGGCCACCCCGAGCCAAAACAGCCTGCCTCACGCTGTGAGCGGGTCTGCAGGTGACACCTGTGTCCCTCTCAGCAGGGCCCTTGGAAAACAGCCCAACCTTTACGTAACCCGAGTCAAGGATTGTTTTTTTTCGTAGCAGTTTTCGCTCCTGTCGGAGGCCTGGGCAGGACTGCGGATGTAATCCCCGTGCTCTCGGCACACCAGGTGCAGGAACCGGGCAAGCGCAGACGGAAACTTTGGCAGCAGTGCAGCCGGTGACTTTTCTTGTGTCACAGTGCGAAACCTCTGACACCTCCGACTGAAGCTTCATCTGCTTCAGACACACACAAGCTTTCTGGTAGTGTCCATGCATCTGCCCCATCATGGTCTCTTTTACTGCACAGAGTAAGGCTGGTGGACGTGAGCGGTCGCTTGGTGAAGCCACCGGTACCTCCCAGAAACACAGAAATGTTGGTGAAGCCACCAGTACCTCCCAGAAACACAGAAATGTTTCTTCTCGATCCTGGACTAGCAGCCCCCATGTGGTAGGATGAATGAGGTAAATACTGCCTCAGAGCAACGACATACATTAAATTTTACTATACATCCATGTGCATTGTGCAGTTTGTGACACACGTAGTGACTATTCCAGAAATGATAGGCTTTAAGCATTTTTGTTCTATGCATCTCTGTGGGAACAGTGAAGCTGTCTTCAAACCATGATACCAGTTTCATACAACATGAAGGGCAGGAGAAGGTATCATTAATATAGCTCAAAAGTCACCGCAAAAAGTCACTTACAATTGCTTTTCCCTCTGTAAGAATGCCAGGGCTTGTAAGACTAATTTACTGCGTTCTGCTGCCAGAGACTGATGCTCAAGGTGTGGGAAACTACACGTCACTGGCAATTTCACAACAGCAAACTCCTACTTTTTGTTTTGGCCATCTGTGACGAGGGTACACTACAAACAATCCAGCGAAGCTGCTCCATAGTTCGGACCATTAAAGTCCTGGTTGAGATGGATTAGGGGGCAGACTGAAGGTGGAGCGGCCAAATTTATCACATGGATGGTGCCACCATATTAGTGTGATTATAGCTAAAATTCCCCCAGCCCTTCATACGTCTCATGACTGGTTAAAAAAAACACTTAATATGACAACAAATATTTCATGTTATTTCCATCTGCCAGAGGTATACAGACCACAGAAAGCCGTGGTGTCTACAGTGATTTCCTGCACACTGTGACCATACCAAAAAATCACCCTATGCTATTAAACAGGTAACAAGGGGAGGCAGAGAAGTAAAACCTGGATGAGGGGAAACAGGGTAAACTTGAGCAGGGAGCTTAGAGGGAGAGAAAGAAAAATAGTTCATGGAGTAGCAGGGCAGAGAAAAAGAACAGATAGATAATATAGGGCAGAGTTAAAAAAAAATAAAAACCCTAACCTGGTGGACCCAGAGGAAAAGAAGTACTCACTGCAAAAGTAATTCCCTGGAAAGTGCATGCTGGTCAATCTCAGGAATTTTGCTTTCTTTAGGCAATACTATGTACAAATAATAATTTAAAATGCAGCTTCTTTTGAGGATGTTAACTCTCAAGCATGTAAGGAACATCATGTCAGAAAAGGGGAAGTCATTTTCTCAAGCGAGACTCTTTCTAGGCTGACCCTTTCAAACTATTTTTCTTTCTGTTTTTTAAGACATTGTGTTTCCCTCATTTTCTCCAAACTGCATAAAGAAACAAAAGACATCTTACAGGTCTACCTCTGTTCTTCAGAAAAGGAGATTTTAGCTAGCAGCGAGGAACCTGGCAGAACAGATTTTACAGAAGAATGCTAGCATGAACAGCCAAAGACTGAGCTTCTGGAGTGAGGAATAGACTTTAATATTGCACAAGTGTGAAACAGAAGTGAAAAAGAGACAGAGAAAACATTAAAACATGATTTTGTGACAGTGCTGATGGACTTGGCCTTACTTTTTTCATAAAAAAGATACTTGACCCTGTCTAGACAGCTCCCACTCTTACTGCAGAGGAAGAACTGCTAACAAGCTCCCACGGGGTGTAAACGAGGAAGCCACCTATTTGGAAGATGTGTTGACACAGAATGGGTAGTTTCCTCCCAAGGTGTAAGATATGCTTGCAGGCTAATGCATGCAAAGTGTTCCTCGCACACACAAAAAGAGGCTAACTAAGGGCAAGGGCATTCAAGAATACATATATACACACACTACAGGAGAAGAATGTAGGGACCAACAGACTGGTTTCTTGCCTTGGTAACAAAGTTGGCTGTCTCAGTCTTAATACTAAGCTGCTGAACAAAAACATGAAAAGGGCAAGTTTCCCACTGCCCATGAGGAATGAAATCTTTGCTGAGAGAGCAGAAGCCACATTCTTTAGCAAATTAGATGCATCAGCTGGGATTTGGCAGAACCTCCTGAATGCAGGACTCCAAATCTGCATTTAACCACTTACTGTGACAGTCCTTCCAGGGGTATTAAGCGTTCCTACTATGGACACATCCACATCACGGACATTAGGAAATCTTTCTGGAGGGAACACACATGCCAACAGCATAACGCTTCTAGGTAGCACTTGGCCTGAATATCTAAAAATGCTGTGGAAAACACCATAATAAGGATCCATGTAGATAAAATAAAAGACAAAATGGGAATTCAGAAGCGCAAGGTACACCTCACTGCTGAGCTGGAACCTCATAGCCAGCTGGGGAGCACAGACCACTCATCGAAGAGCGCTCCTTCACACTGACACAGATCAGGCAGAGACGTGGACAGCAGAAGATGAGCTCGAGGCTTTGAATGCCCACCAGCACCGGTCCTGGCATTGCAACGCTGCGCTGCTCCGGGAACAGGCAGCCAGGCCCTCCGCTGATGGCTCAGAACCAGGCTGTAAGTCACACTGCTTTAGAGAAGGGATGGAGAAGCTCCTGGGTAATATATGTACAAAAAGGTTATGTTAGCCACAAAGGAGTATGGACACAGAAATTTAAAAAAAGCTGTTGGGCTCCACGTGCAACTCCACAAAATGCAGGGAGGTTGTCTGCTCAGCCATGAACTGCAGTAAATAAAGGTGAGAGAAAATGAGTCACTAAATATGGAACTATTACTTTTTGTCTGAAAATATGAGAGTCTTATTTGGCCCTAAGTTCCTAGTTGGAAGATTAATCGGTACTTACTGACGTTCTCCTCGAGCAAAAGAGCTGAGCTGTATTCATGCTCTTGGGATAAACAAGCAGCCTCTTTCAGTGTCACTGAAATGCTGCTCAGTGGGGGGAGATGTTTAAGGAACACAGGGATTATGACAGACCAGGGGATTTTCTCTTTCTGGCAGTGCTCAGCCTCCCATCAGGTATTTGTATGCTTTAGCTTCTCTCTCTGTCCCCTTCTTCCTCTTCTGCCATTTCTCACACCTCGCAGAGTAGCACAAATATTTGTGGACAACTTCAATTGTGGGATTTCTGATTTTCTGAGCTCCTCACGGTGCTACCCAAAATGAAGCGGTCACCTTGTGTCATCTTGAATTAGCTGCAAGATCTCCGAGGTGGGCACTACTTCTTCTGACATGTGGCTCCCACACCTCACACAAAGGCCCCAGACCAAGCACCACCACGGCAGAAATAATAACATTTTCTTCCCTTGCAACACTTTTTTTTTCAGCTTGACCAGACTGTCTTCAGGAGCAATAGGAAAGGACTGCCGCTTATCCCCCTGCCTCCCCTCCCACTCACAAAGGCACCCATTTCCCCATCACACCAGTAACTGGTGATGGGTACAACAGGAGAGGAACCGGCGGTTTGCCCGGCTCCCCAGGCTGGCTCTCTATGTGCACCAAAGCTCAGCCTCGGAAACACGGCAGCCCTTCTGGCCCAGCCCTCCCAAAAGCCAGTGCCTCTCCCCATCAGCCTGCAAACTGGGGCGAGGAGCTGGTGCAGGAGACAGCAAAAGAGGATGCACACAGCACGGGGGGCTGCCCGCGCTCCCGCCCCAGCAAACAGCCAGCTCGCTGGCTTTCCGTAATTTACCCCCCTGATGGTGTCTCTTCTTCTGCTTACCTGAGTGTAAAGCTACGGGCAGGGAAGGACCCACCTACCTGTCACAGGAAAAAAAAGGAACACTGAGGGGGAAGAGAGATGAACAGGATGGAGCTTGCTTTTAAAATAACCACAGGCTATTAATAGTTCAAAATAGGCTTTTTAATTACAGGACACCCTATAACCTCTATGCTTATTGATTGATTATTTGATAAGCAGTTTTGCTTGCTGCAAGCTCCTTAATAGACAGCAATCGGAGCAGAGTGAGAATGCACGGAAAGGAAAGGGGGTCCTTGGCAGCGCAGGCTGGGTGGTCACCGTAAGCATTCACTGGGAGCAGAAACTGCAGGAAAGGGACTTCACCGAGTTAAGCAGCAGGGTCGTTCCACCCTCCCCAGGTAAAGGGAGCACAGGGAAATCAGCGCTTGTTCAGGAAAAATTCTTGTTGCAAGAACATTTCTATATGTAAAATGAATCTTTTCTTCAAATACTAATAAAACAATTTGCAAGTTTGCTTGGAATTAAATCTCAGGTTTTTTAAGCCCCTACACTATGGGAGGGAGATGGAAAAAGAGATGAAGAGAGAGTTAATTTCTAATCCAGTCTCCAGTTTTCTTTACAAAGGTTGGGAAAGACAATGAGAATATACTTAAACTGGAGAGTAAACTCCCAGACTACCTGGAAGAGGCTTTCCTAGAAAAGGGATCTGCTAACAAGTTTGTTCCCTGCAGAACAGAATAGGCAAAAGGCAATTTGAAATCTGACGTCGGCAGATTACTGAGTAATTACTTCACTCATGTCGTCAGTACAGACAGTAGCTTGGAAACAATATCATTTGTTTCTGTGAGGTATCTTTTCTAAAATGACTATGTGACACGTTAGAAATGCGAATGTGACCAAAGAGAAGCTTCCAGGAAAGAGGTCTGGAGCTGCACCATGAACTTAATCATCCATCTGGGTAGCGCAAGAACAGATGACACCAAAACGGGGGTAAGGAAAGTCCCTGGTATTACATGACCTTACAGTGCTATTGTAAGATTTATAATTTGACATGTTTTCCTTTCATATTCTAGAGGTAAAGGAGTAAGGGAGGATCAAAGCTTTTACTTTAAAAAGTAAACTTCTCTCCCAGATGGATAAAGAAGAGCTGGAAAACAAGAATCCTCGCGGTTCAGAAAACAGTAAGACAACTACCAACACCATCCACAATATATATTATTTATACGAGCTTATGATTTCAAAGCAATTTTAGAATTTCTGAATATTTACAACCAGCAGTGTTATGGGGCAGCAGTTGACTTTTTTGAGACATTCAGACTTGTATTTTCAAAAATTTAAACATAGGAATATAGATTCCTCTAAAATTAAGGTCTAATTAATATTTCTGAGATGTTGAGAAGTAAACTGGCAAACTTCGGAATTATGGAAGGAAAATGAAAATACAGGGGCAAGAAGTATTCTACATGTCTAAACTCCAGAAAAAGGTAAAGTTAAGGACAGTCATGATCTTAGAGAAATGACACAAGGACAAATTTAAAACTCCAAAACATTATCTAACTGCAAGCTGCGATCAACTCTGCATCCTGGTTGGGCCATGCAAGATCACAGACCGGAGAGAAAGGGATCAGATCAAGTCATGCAAAATGCTCAGAAAAGCGCTCTGCAAGCTCTGGTAGCCAGCTGTGAGGCACTACAGCAGTAAACAGACAAAGTACGCTGCCAAGAATGGGAACCTTCGTCTTAGTCTTTGGACTAAGTCTTCTCTCCAAATAAAAGCAGAGAATAACCGAATCCATCTCACGAGCTGAACCCACCGTCTACATCAAAATATGCCAGGTACCATTCTGCGGTAAATGCTTTTCCTGACCCACAAAGAGTAAAGGCACCAGTGGAGGACTGGGTTCAGCCCTGTGGCTCTGCCGCAGCGAAGATGCTGCTTCTCAGAGGCGACCGCCTGGGTGAAGGAAGCAGACAGGAAGGAGGGCTTTCGATTTTCCAGAGAACTCTACAATACTGCTATGCGAAGAAAAGGCTACATGGATCTTTCAGTCACCATCTAGCAGTGAAAGCATCGGCCTTTTCGCACTAAATTAATCATGCTGATACTCAGAGCGCAGCAAACTAGCCTGCAGAAGAGCACAGTGTTGGGGAAGGCACAGTATGAACATCCCAGTGTGTTCAGCGCTGCTGCGTCGCCAGCTTATGACAGATCCAACCATAAAAGTGGGTGGAAAGAACACAGTTTTACACCATCTGTTTATTAACATTAAGAGCACAAACAATAAACAAGAAGAGTTAAAGAGGCTCATGAACAAGAAAAAATGGATTATGGCTGGTATTGCTGGAGGCAGGTGGAATGGGTCGTGAGACTGGAAAACTAAAATGGATGATGATAACTTGCACTTTAAGGAGAAAATGGTGAAAAAAAAAACCCCAGGCAAGGGTAGCACTTTATGTAAAAATATGCTGCTACTAGCTATAGACATTTCAAAATCACAGTGCTTTGCGACTGCCGTCATAACTAATAAAACTAAAGAGGAGTTGGTTTGCACATGTTATATCATCAGACTAACAGGCCTCACTAAACAACAGCATAAACTGCTCTTTATGTAGCAATCTAGATCCTGTAGGAAGAAAAAGTATGCTGTCATGGTGACTTCCAAATAGGGGACATTTAACGTACACTTCGTGCAGTCAGTAATACAAATTTTCTGCTTCTAAAAGTAATGTAGGACAATTTCTTTACAGATGAGAATAACTCATACTCTGAGTCTTCAGGAAACTAGACAAGAAGCAAATTGCACAGCCATGTATTTTAACAAACCTTGGAAAAGTGAAGAAATTTCTAAGAACCAAAGGCTTACCGCTACAACTGCTATATTTAAGCAGAGGAAAAGACTGGTTATTCTGACACACTGTCCAGCAAAACAATGGAACAATTGGTTTCAGTTCTCTACCAGCGGTGACTCAGAGGATAAAACAGGAATATCGGTCAGCCTGGTTTCGGAAAGACATCCATGGTTTTCTTACGACGAGATGATTGGTTCAGTTGGGGCACGGGAGCAGTGCTCTTACACTTTGGTTTTGCAAGGCTTAGACTAGAGAAAAAACTTAGTATTGCAGAAAAACATTTACTACATGGAATGAACAAAGTATGCATTAGATGAAAAAATTCACACTCACAGGTCGCAAAATGAGGAAATACCAACAAGCCAAAACTTGTTTTTTAGGATTATGCCGTGGAGATCTTACCTTAGCCAAGCACTGCCCAACATTTGTTTCCAGCGATTCATGCTAACATAACCTCCTTCCCAACAAAATGGGCAGATGATGGCGGGAATGGTAAGAAGGCCAAGCTACTGTTTACAAATTGCCTGGCAAGATGGTTAGAATCCACCTAAGCACATTTCGATTACCCATCTGTCCTCAAGAGTCTATGGGAGATTGACTTCTGGGGAGCAAATTTCAGCATTTGTAAAGGCAGACACTGCATCTGAACTCCAGGGCAAACCTTTTGTGGAAAACGGTGCCTACGAGTCAAACACAGCAGGGACGGGCATTCACTATGTCTCTGTAGGCTGTTCAGTAAGAGATTCTCACAGGCTCAGTCATTATTTCCATTCCAGCTTGTCTCCCCTAAAATCTGGTAAGACACTTGTGTTTCTGCCACACTTCCACGCAGTGAATACAAATCTGTAGACTTTCTTCTTTACTTTCAGGTAGACTTTTGAAAAAGGCCAAATCCCAGAACATCAACAATCTCTTTCTCACTATCCCAAAGATAACCTTCAAAAAACGTATAAAATCTCTTTTACAATTCCAGTGAGAAACGCACCTTTTCACTTAGACAGGACAGTTGCGTTAGGAAATGTCCTCTGGACACAGATCTCCCTTTATCCTTCACATGCAAAACCAGACTGAGCAGATGATGCATCTTGAATTTTTAAGATTAAAACAAAAGACAGAAAAGAGAACTTGAAGATATTCTTCCAGTATGGTGTGATTTCTCCTTTTCATTCACATCCCTCCTATTTCAAACAACGTAACTAGTGGTTTCAATCAGAACTATAATTGCAGCATCCTCCCAGTCCCATGCAGGCAAAGAGATGCAGTCTAGTTTTATTTTTCTTACACCCATGGAGAATTGTTTTGTTTCGACCTCTCATTACGCTCCCTCACTCACTTGGCTCCAAACATCAAATTCTGTCTCAATCATTCAGCATCTATTCCGTTGGTTACCATTATGCATACATATTGAACAGCTGGAACCAAGAAAAGGCACAATTAATGATTCTGAAATTTTCCAAAGAAAATGTTTTCCCTTTTCCCCAATTTGAAATTACTTTTTGGGTTAAAGGAAAAAAAAGGAAAGGAAATAAGTGCCTCCCATAAGACCTTGCATACACCTCAAAAACTAAATGGAACATTTTAGGTTAAAAAAAGTTCTAATTTTTGAGAGAGGAGGTGGGTTTAGGCTTGCTTGCTTTTACTTCTTAAATCTCATAAAAAGACTAAACAAAGCCTCTGTTGCATCTTGGTGTGAAACCAATTTCTTTTATTATCACATGGGAACCAGAACAGCAGAGGACCTCTGCCCCTCGAATACCCAACAAGTTACCAGCCCCAGTGAAAATCTGTGCTTGCTGTTTCAGCCTATAGTAGCAGATAAGCAAGAACGAAAGAACCACCCAGGAAAAGCAAGAAGCTAAAGGGCCTGCCACTTACTCACAAACTAACCACTGGTTTTAGGGCAGATCAGGGTACGTGGGGCAAGGCAAAAAAGCAGGGATTTCTAAGTACAAGCCTGGCCAAATGGAGTGCAGTCAGGCACGAGGGAACACTAGTAGCAGGACAGAGCCTTGCTGAAGGTAGATGGGTCAGGATCCAACCATGGTTGTTGCTGAATGGGTCAGGATCCAACCGTGGTTTTAACAATCAACTCCACAAGAAGCAGTCTGAATTACCTTCAGGCTAACCCTGCAAAAATCCCCAACTCAAAAATCCAAATCAGTATCTGCTTTGTGGAAAAACAGACAAATACCCCATCCAGGGCTCCTCTAAAGACAACAAGCTGTGGTACATTATAGAGGACATCATGGTTCAGGGCGTACGGGTCGATCAGCAACAGCGCAACGGGGCTACAATCACAGCACCAGTACCAGTCCTGGATCTGCACAGCCAAACAAAGGACTGACACCTCTGACAGGAAGAGTTTCAACACCGACAGTACAGAAAGCCTTTAGAGAAATCCCGCCTCTGTTGGATACTAGTTTTGCTAGCTAGGCTGCTAATTCAGCACTTGGCCTGCCCAACCACCCACACGGACACTGAGCTGCACAACTTCCTCTCTCGCTGCTCACCTCTCCTTACAAGAGTACGCAGGGATGCTCAGCAAACCCAGGACGCTAGGCAAGAGCACCAGCACCAACACGTTTGTAGGACAGTCACGGGCAGCTGACCTCCACAGAGCATCTGCAAAGTCCCAGCTGGACTGAAAAAGTGGTGTGTCACTCTAAAGTGCACTCAACGACTGAAGTAACAAGCGCATGTAAAAATTCTGCTTGTTAGCAACAGAAGTACCATAGACCCAAATGGACACAGGTTTAATTAGTGTACGTATGCACACAACTAGCCATACCTGACTTTTACAGCAGTACACAGAAAATAATACCAGGTGTTTTTTGTACATGCCCAATGTTCCCTAAATCATCTTTTGGTTCTCAAATATGCCCTTGTAATAGTCACCTGACAGAAATATATAGTCAGTGCTAATCATGAGATGCAATAGCTAGAATTTTTATTTCCCCTTAAGTGACATTTGTTAAATTTTTACGATTATTTAGCATGCATACACACTCTTTCACAATTCTGTATCAAAAAACAGAACTACAATGAAAGTAGAAACTATAAACTGACCGAAAGATACATTCACTTTTCATTCAGAAACGTGCTTCAAACTGAAGAGTGCAATCTCCTCATTTTCCATATATGATCCAGCAAGTCTGACTGTCCGCAACGAGCAGCAAGTAGTAGAATCAGATAACGTGCACCAGTCTGGATTTAACTCAACAATATCAACGTATCGTTCTTACCACCTTTGCAAAAAAACCCCTCGTTTCCACCAAGCACATCTCGCAATAATAAGCTCTCCAATTTTCCACAGAAAAATGCTTTTCAGAGAAGCAGGAACAGAAGGAATGAAGAAATACATTACAGTTAGAAATCTATTATTTCAACCTTTCTCACCAAACAAAATCCCTTCAGTGTAGGCAAGTGAGCTTCACAAGTAGCTAAGGGACCTTTTGACATCTACCCACAAGCGAGCAGTCCCTCATCCTCACTGGGTCAATAAATGTGAATTGCACATATTCTATAACAAACTATGGCTTTGCCTTAAGTTTCTTCTTTATAAGATACAGAAATGACTGAATATCTGCACTTGTTTTTGGAAGAATGACTAGTTTTATCCAAATATCTAGTTTTTCCTTCATTAAAAAAAGGGAACTGAGTGAGATTAGATATATGAAATCTTGGTTTCCTGTTGACCCTGAAGAACTGCAGTGAGATACTAACATGAATTTCTCAACTTATGAAATAGAGGAGATGACATTAACTCTTTCACACAGGCAGTTCGTCCTCTCAACTGTCTGGTGGGTCTTTAAGTTCAACACATTTAACAAAAACAAAGAAGAGAAACGACAAAGCATGAGACAGCCTGACCAAACATCTTCTGCCTCTCAGTTACAACCTGATAGCTCAGATTACAGCCTGAGTTTTACGTTATTATTGCAGTATTTCTCTAGATAAGTCTTCACAAAAAGAAGAGGTTTTAGACCAGCTATTTCTAATGCAATAGGCAAGCAGAATCAAAATAGAGATACGAACCTTTGAGCTGTCACCATACCAAAAAGCAGCAGGCAGATGGACATTTCTTCTTGTTTTGAAATTAATTTTAAATAATATGATGGGCTCTGACCTGGTAAAGCTCCTGCTCCTCTTATTGGTAGATCCCCAAACTCCACATGCTGAAGAAATTAGAAATTTTGCTGTATTTCTACATGCATTACAGTGTGAGTCACAGTTAAACCATGCTCAGAAGGAAGTACTCCTTGTAGGTGGTGTGGAAACGGCTAATTTGGTAAAATCTGTTACGCTAAATCTATCAACCAACAATTCTATCCGCGTACTATTGTATCAGAGTTCCTGACATGTTTTGGTGGCACACAACTTCTGTAGGCATCGCCTACTTTGTGAAGCAATTATTAACTTAAATTCTTTTTAAAATTCTTAAGACAACATTCAGAAAACTTGTTCTCAAGCCTTTCCATGACACCAGTGTGCAGATCTTTACAGGAGCTGCGTGCCTAAGAACTCCCAGCTGACCTAGGAGGCGACAGGGCATCACTACAACCATGATTCAAATCGGTTATTCATTCATTCCAAGGCATTCCCCAATCCTGGCAGCTGCCGCTCCAGAGGTTAGCACGGGATACACGTGAGACAGTGATGCCAAGTCACTCAAGCCAACATAGCTTTAGCCTCTTGCTGAAAGACTGTACAGATTCATAGACATAAAATACTTGAGGTTGCAAAAGACTGCTTGAAAGTCTCATAATAAACCATCTCATTTCACGCACAGTTCAAGCACCGCTAAAAGCATTCAGTTGTGCTTACTTCTTCCAGTGGAAACCAAAGACGCTCAGCACCCAAAACATCCTTCCTTTGCTCCTGGAGCCAAAATGCCAAATATGCTCTTTAAAGCTAGCGCAATTGCTGTCCCAAGAAGGGGCCAATCACTCCGTCTTTTTGTTACAATGCTAACTACACTGTGGAAACAAAGCCATGCAGTGGTCTGCGACCCAAAGGCCTCAAGTCTTACATTAGGAAAAACAGGAAACAAATCCCCGAAGAATAAGTGACTTCCGACCCAAAAACTTCCCAGACTGGCCCTAAGCACCCATCAGTAGAAGCACAGGGAAAGAGCACTAGTTGAGAAAAACAGCCACTTCACAACATTTTTAAAGCATAACGCGACATTTCAGTCATTTCTTTCAACCAAACTCCAATACCACATGAAAACTCCAAGAAGCGCCTGCAATGGCATTCAACACTTTCCAGGAGAAAGAGTAGCAGGGAGGAGGAGACCATACAGAGAGTAACTGAGCCTTTGTATCAGCTTCTTTTTGGCTGCCCATGTATCGCGCGCTTGCACTTACCTGACCAAGGGAAGGAAGCGTTGCGTACGCCATGGGCTGACTCATCATTCCTTTCTGCTTCATGATGAGCATGCGCTTCTGTTCCTCGCTCAGGTGCGCCATCTGAGCTTGCATCTGCGGCTGCTGGGACTGCTGCTGCTGGATGTAGGGCATCATGGGGTTCTTGCTGGGATTTGCCATTGGTGGGGTCATCCTCTGACTCAGCTCAGCACTGAAGTGGGTCAGAGGTTTGGTGTTGCCGTAAGAAAGCATATTGGGCTGTTTGCTTAAGGAGTTTGTGCCCAGGTTATTTGGCTGCTGACTGATCAGATTCATGTGATTTTGAGGGAGGTAGTTATTAACTGTGGTCTTCTGTGGATTGTTTGCCATGGGAGGCACTATCGGGTTTTGGTTGTTAAAGGCTTGGGAATACATCATTGGACTATTTGGTTTGTCTGCACTGAAGGGTCCTCCGTATGGACTAGACGGAGTGCCCACAGGCGACCAGCTTGAGGCTTGATTTGGGTGCTGCTGCTGCTGCTTCTGCTGCATGAGCTTAGCTCTTTGCTGCTGCTGGGCTGCCATTTGCTTGAGCTGTTCCGCAGGAGACAAGTCAGCGCTCGTCATGCTCACAGGCCCCGGCCCCGATCCTGCCACAGTTGCCGCTGCGGGATTCAGAAGATAGCCATTTCCAGACCGTGTCTGCCCCTGGCCTGGTGTGTGGGCCTGGCCGGGAGTTTGAGGTGACTGCACGACACAGTTCGCTGGTGAGCCCGCAGGCACCGGGGCTGGCGGGGCACTGGATGCAGAAGCTATGCTAGAGGCTGTGGAGCCGCTTGAAAATGGAGGACCAGAAGAAGAAGGCCTCACCTGGGGAGACCCTAATGGGACATGAGCAAATGGAGAATGAGATGGATCGCTTTTCACGCTTGCACTCTCTTGCGTCTCTGTGGCAGGCTTGGGAAATTCTGGCTCCTTCTTCTCTTCAAAATCTTCGTTGAACAAATCTTGTATATCATCTTCTGGAACAGTGTTCGCTAGTTCGTCTATTAGCTCCTGCCACTCTTGATCGTTCAGGTTAATGTCTGAGAAGAGCTTGTTCTGATTTGAAAGAGATGTTTCAGAAGTGTCTATGCAGCTGGGGTCATCCAAAGGCTCTTGCTTTAGCTCCTTGTTCTGCAGGATGTTAAAACTATCGTCTAGCTCATTGCAACCATTAACAGGGAGCTTTATCTCAGAAAGCCCACCGTTTTTACCCAAGTCTTCTAGACCACTACCATGAGTTCCACTGTTCTGCAGGGGCAGGGGAGCTTTCATGTCAAGCTGGTGAAGAGGAGAAACAGCGGGCAAAGGCAAATTATTGGGCAAGCTGTTGATCGCCTCGATGCCTGGTACATCCTTCCGTATCCGCTTGCTGGTTGGAGAAAAGCTCCCATCACAAACTCCATTCTGCTGTTCTCCATTGAGAGGTGAACGCGCACCTTCCAGCTTCCTTTTGACTGTCTCTTGAAGCTTAAAAAAAAACAAGAGAAAAAAAATTAACCAGTTGCAGAGACAAAAAAAGTGCTGACGAGCCTTGTGAAAGATACTCCTCATCAAGCCTACTAGTGCCAGTAAGTTTTAAAACATGTAGGAACTTTCTTTGATTTCATTCTTTCACCTTGATCAATTTGAGAAGACAGTCAAAAACAAACAAAACCCCCCCAAAAACCCCAAACCTGCCCCTAATTAGGAGACCAGAATTGTAAAATAAATGTGTGCTCTCCAAGCTACCAGAATTTTACAGAGCAAGTTCACTAATTCAACTTCTTAGTGCTTAATACAGTGATGAGACTTAAACAGTGCCTAACACAGTGAGAAGTCTTAAACTAGACAAAAAAAATGGAATCACTAAAATTTACTATTTACTCTGAAAATATTTTTGTTGGAAGTTTCTAGAAGCTTCTTGAAAAAGTACCTGCAATACAACTGATTGACTACTTGTATTGAAACATGTGTTGTTGACACTAAAATTTTTTGAGAAAATTCATTAACAGTTTCATTTGATTAGTCCTCTGTTCTTGGCTACAAAACATATTGAGAATCAGTTTTAAGTGAAGAAAAAAATATATCCACCCTAAAAAATAGAAGGCACTTTGCATGAAGTTAAGTCAAATAATGAAAAAAAGGAAATAACCTGCGTGCTAGGAGCTAACATGAAAGATAAATAACAGAAATTATAACAAGACAAATCCAGGTTAAAAGAAGCATAGCAAAACACTGTAACAACCTATAGTCCTCTCCTATCACACCAAACGTGAAGTCCTCCACTTATGTACCAGGCTAAAAAAAGCATCCCTCTTCAGCTAAGGCAAAAAACAATAGTGGGGAGGGGAGGAAGCAAAGAGGTCACAGCTCTAGCGAACGCCTTCAGGACACACTTACATCCTTGATACTAGAACAATAGAAGACAAAATACTGAAAGATTTTATCAATTTTTAAAGTATTTTTACTGGTATGAAAATCCCAGACATGCAGCTCCCACCCCTTCCCTAACCTAAGAGGTCCTCAACCTTCTTTCTTCCCATAATCCAGATCCCATTTATTTCTCCATCCCAGAGGGCTAGCTCCCCTTTCATCCCGTGTCTAAGACAGGCAAGCAAATCCATATCTCATCCCCGATTCAGAGGGAGCGGTTCTGAGAAGGCTGCGCCCTCCTCTCGCCCTTCAGGCCTGTGTTGACCTCTTCCGCGTGCAATGCAGAAGGACACGGCCAACGCACTCGTCGCTGCAGTCTCAGCCGAACACACACGGGACATGAAGCTGCGTGCTGGTCCTCTACAGAGATGCGACCTTCATAGCAAAGCAGAAAGGCAACTCTACGAGTCCTTAAGAAGACCGTCAACTCTTTGATTAGTACTGGAGCTTTTTTATGTGGGAAAATGATTAACACGTGGCTAAGAGTCACCAGTGGGTGCCTGTTGGCACACATGCCCAAGACTTTGCTGCCTCTTCCCCCTGCACAAAGCCAGCGTGTGCCAAGCCTCGCACAGGCCAATATTCCTTCTCTGCTTGGCTTCTGCGGTGCTGCACAGAGAGCTGCTGCTCTGCAACCACAGCCTCTGCCACGCGGACCACCGCTCAGCTGGGATCCTCCTCTGGTGCAAGAAGCCTGCCCCGCTCCACACGACCTGTCCTTCCCCTGAGTCTCTCCCCGTCCCTGGTTTCTGGGAGTCAAGAAGCAGCAAGGCCAGCACTTTGCATCGAGAAGTTCCTCTCCCTGTACTGCTTGCTGCAATGGGGAACTCACCTGCAGCAAGGAGGGGGTCAGGAAGGTTGTGAGCATGTTTTGTCCCCATCACCGGGCTCCCACTCCTCACCCCTTGCCTGACCGCAACAGCTCTTGCCGCCTTGAGCTCCGCAGATGCCTGGGCATGAGTCCTGCACACGGCGGCAGACGGAGGTGGGAGCAGAGAGGCATCAACGCTCTCTTGATTAGAGCCCTGCACAGTCCTGTTAACTGGCCATGGTCTGCAGAAGCACCCTGGGCTGCAGTGCACAGAGCCCCACTGCAGAGCCATCACCTTTTCATCTCTCCATGCCACGGCAGCAGCAAGCTCTAGCTAGAGGCGCTTGTCCAGGGTGGTAATTGTCTCATTTGTGCCAGTTAACAGCGACGTGGAAGGTAAGTCAACACCCAAGACTGGTGTGAAGGAGAAAAATCAGATCCCACAAGGAGGCTTATGATACGGCTCTCGCCTCCACTGCTTCCCTTCCCTAAAAACCTGCGTTAAGCTGAACACCACCGCATGGCATTACAGCTCCCTGCTGCTTTTTAACCGGCGTAACTGGCGTCTGCAGAAGACTACAGCTGAGCCACTGAGCTTGTTTTACTGATCTTTATGTAACCCTGGTCCCGACCCCGGACACGAGGGAAGGACGATACGGATGTGGTAATGGCACCGCTTCACAAGTACAGCAGCACAGTCACTTCCAAGTTTCCTTTCTTCAGAGCAAGAAAAGAAAAGCACAATCTGGCCTCAAGTGCAGGTGATCAGTAACACAGTTGATATAACGGCTTAAAATAGCGTATTTAAATATTGCCCCTAATGGGCCACTCACACAATTTACAGCTGAAATCACTCATTTCACCTCCTAAGCCACCTCACTACAAAGTCACGATCCCTCTTCCATATCAGAAAAACAGCACCAAAGGGTGAGCGACTCGAGACCAGGTTCAATAGGCACACACACGCAAAAACAGGGTTTGAAGAAGAAATGTCCAAAACTCACGACGGCCCTTTGCCCCAAGTTCATATCGGCCAAATGCTGGGCTAAAGTAGGAACAGTGATACCAAAGGACCTGGTGACAGGCTTCTAGTCATGAAGAAAAGTTCATATAAGGAAAACATGGGAAAAAACTTAATTTGTCTTAACAACAAGTCAGGGATTAGTGAGAGTGTTTATCTCCTGAGAAATAGAAGAGAACTGACTCCATATATTTCACAACAGTTTGAAGGTATCCCTTACAGAATATTGGTAAGAGTGATACACTTTTACATCGTTTCACACTCTCCGTTTTCACATCATTTACTAATTTATCTTAAATCCATCACCTTATTTGTACATGAATGTTTACCAAAAGAATCAAAACTATCTAGGGACAAATAACCAGCCCTAAAAATATCAGCTCCTAAAGATTTCATCATGCACTGAAACTTGGATGTCCTCCTGTACAAATATACAGTGACTTTAGTGAAAGTAAAAGCAGGCCCAGTATATAAATATTAATAATGGTGTTTATCATGCATTACAACCAAAAGCAGCTTTAACGTGGAAACTATTTTCCATCAAATACCAAACGTGCAGAAATTGTGCCTTGTTGCAAATGAAAACAAAATGAAGCATATTCTAAGTTTGTGTCTCCACATTATTCTCCTTCAGAGGTTTTAGGACATGGGGGGTTAACAGGCACTAGGAAAAACCTGATCTTTTTATTTGCTTTGTTTGCTTATCGAACAAATAGACAAAAACATAACATGAAATGTTTATTTGAAGGCAACATGCTGGATACAACCTTTGCAGGTGGGGAAGAACCTCGGCTCCGGCATCTTGGAGGGGTTGGGAGCCATAACAACAGATGTATCTCTTGTTTTGGAGGTACAACACAGAAATATTGTCACCTAATTATTTCAGTGCAAGCCTTCATTTCCTTATCTTTATTTCATTTGCAACCACTATGTCAACTATCGGATGGCTTGAATATCATACACTGACCCTATACTGGCAGAGTTCACCACCACCAGGACTCCTCAGTATCTTACACTAAAATTCCAGCACTTCCTTTTACCTCTGTAAAAACAACGTCTTAAGTAAAATATTCTCCTCTAAAGTGTCTTCCCTCTTCTTGTAAGAAGTAGTATATAGCCTGTGCATGTGATTTACAGTAGGCATCATAAGGATATTAGCAGCAGCTTAGAGATTTATGTCCAGGAGCAGAAAACTCTTGATGCATAAAATCAAAATAAAAGGAAAATACTGAAATGAATCAAAAATATTAAAATAAAATAAAACCCTTGCCAGTTTCAGAGACCTTTAGCTTTACTCACACAAGGCATTTGGCTGATGGACCTGCATTTCACAGCAGGTTTCTACCCCAAAGCAGCAGAGAGTGAAGCAGGACTCACTATTCTTTATGTGCCTTTGGAGAAACTCTAGTTGCAGAGGAAGAAAAGGTCAAACTTTGGCGGGTTGACTTTTTAAATAACTCTTGATCGTGGGAGAGGCGGGGGGAGGACAGAGACTGTGCATGCAAACATGCAGACACACACGGACCTGAACGGTCTAATCCAACACGTCCCGAAATTTCGGGCAGAGTTGCTCGGGCATGCCACGACAGACCCGATGCGTAAACAAGAGAGCATTGAGGCTGTCGGCAGGGCTTTCATCTGCAGGGAGAAGCTGCTCCCCTTCATCCCACCAGCAGCAATTCATTTTTCAAAAGAAATGAGACTGAGGTGCTGTTGTTATAGCAACAGCCGAGCCACTCGCCGGCCCATCCTCCACCGTTGGTGGGCGGCTGGTTCCAGTCACCCACAGGGAGTGACCAGGGCTGTGGCAGTGGCTTAGTCCTTTCATTGCTCTTTTTTTTCTTAAAAAAAAAAAAAAAAAAGGAGGAGGAGAGTGGGGGGTGGAAAAAGCTGAAAGGCTGAATTCTCTTTCTGCCTGTAAAGGCTGAGCACAGTTCGCAGGGTCTCAATCAGGGCCGCTTCCACTCAGTGGCCAGATGATCGGTGAGCCCACAGACCAGGAGGCTGGGGTCACTTTCACAGATGCTTCCATGCAGCAGCTATGCAGTGGACATGTTGCCACTGACTCCTCTCTTGTTAAGGCAGCCACAGCCACTTCAACATGAGGCAAGCGCAACAACTGAGAGGTCCGGCGTGCTCGATCCCCAGCCGTGCTGGGATGTGCCTTGCTCTGTAGGTATCTTTGCTCTCTGTGGTAAAGCAGAGAAACCAGTCAAAGCCCAAAGTCCATCTTCCTCGGAGAAGATGCACGTTTACACAAAACAAGGGTTATCATGGCCTCCACACTGCTCTTCTATGACTTTTCCTGTTAAAAATGAAAATTTATCTTTTCCATTCCTGGCCCATCAGCCATCTATGTTCAAATGTGCCTCAGCTCCCTTCCAGGGCAACAACTCTGTTCTGGCCCTTCCTGCAGGGCTTGTACTCTCCCTCCCATCAGTCCGTCTGGCTTAGCAACTCTTCCTCCAGGTGTTCCTGAGCTCGCCCCACTTTTCTTCTCACTTCCACTCTTTGAACTTCTCCAGATAGATTTTGACCCCGTGCCTCTGATGGGGAGCGCTCACCATGACCTCTGCCAAACGCCACCCCAATTTAGCCATCTCCAGCCTGCACTCTGATGAATGAGTGAAGTTCTCTCCTCAACTTCTTGTGCTGCACTCAACTCCTATCAACAACTTGGCAAATGTCCCAGGGGTTGCTGTGAAGCGACACTGAGCAATTTGATTTGATGTGACAGCTCTCCTAAGTAAAGACGTCATGGTCATAACCACCTCATCTGAAATCAATAAGGAATAATCACTATTGCCATCTGCATGTCAGCAATTCAGCTTCAACATTTGAAAGCATTCCTTGTTTCTTGCACATCCTTCCTTGCTGTACCACTTCTGAGACTGCCATTAAAAAGTCAACAGCACAAAGTCATTAAAATTTTGCCATTAAAAAGTGAAAGTACAACACATCTTGTGACCAGTGTCCGGAGTTCCATCAGCTCCACAGTGGACTCTTGACGGCACTTGCTGGAGGTGTCACAGAGAGATGGTGGGGAGCGCAGGACAGCCTTCCAAAAGCCGAGTTGGAGCGGAACTCCGACAAGTGGCCAGACAAAGTGGAGGTGGGTTACATACCACTGCTTCCAACAAATGGAAGTATTTCATGCTTCAAACCATTCCCCTGCTACTTGAATTTCCTCACGCTGCTGAAAGCACTGCGCCGACGCCTGCTAACTCACGGGATGAAGCCTGACGTAGCAAATTGATTTTGGACCACAACTGCTCATTTAAAGCACATGCTGTGCTCTTCCATGCTGGGCCTGCCTGCTCAGCTCTTGTTGGCCAGGGCAAGGTTTCAACTGCGCAGGAAATTCACATTGTGAAATCTGTTTCAAGTTGGTAAAGCCTCGATTTGCCAACCTAGCCTGTAACCTGTTCAGCTCTGCAGGCTCCCAGAGTAACCTCTGGCTCACGAAGGAGGTCAAACCTTTGCCTGTTTCCCAAGCTGCTAAGGGTTGCTGGGGACTCTGTCATCACCCTTGTTTTTGCAATCATCAGAAGAACAAACTGACCCCCATTAACGATAAGAAGGCAAAGACGCTCCGGGCACCAGTTAAACCTGAAAGAGCAAACAGTGAGGAAATGCTTCCTCGCATTTTAGCCGGGCGGGTTGGACACGAAGGGTTGCCCTCTCAAGCAGCAGAGTACCGGCTGTCTGGATGCAAAGCAGGCAGTGTTGGGCCCTCGCCAGAGCTGTCAGACTCCCAGCCACCACCGAGAACTGGATCACGCTGGGAGGCCAAGCGGAGGACCAGGAAGAAAGATAACAAAAAAAAGGCATTGGGTGAGAGCAAAATGGCGACAGCAGCAGCAAAGTCAAACCAGGCAAATGCGGTGACTCTACCTGCCCTCAGTTAGCCTGGTAAGGATGCTGATGTGTGCTAAAAGAGCTCAAGAAAAGCAAGAACCAACACGAGCTTCCACCAGAGCTTTGAGAGTGGGATGAGTAAGAGAAGGGAAGGAGACATGTTTCTGCAGAGACAGAGAGAGATAGCTACACAGCCATGGCTTGACTCTGCTTGATCACATGTATTTTCATCGCAGAGCGAAGAAGTTCTGTATTTCCGTTGTTCTGTATTTCCGTTGCTCTGGTTGTGTGATAACAGGACTTCCAGCTCTGAATTAATTTCATCAAAATCAAAAAGATAAGCACATGTATCTTTACTGATGTTTATTAAAGTCTTTTAAACCACCCCACTGCATTGCTGCCAGAAAGATGATTTTCTGCTGTAGAAATGAACACGTCTGTGCGGAATGCCTAGCTAGCGAAGGATAGAGGAGTGAAGAAATCTGTACAAAAATTAGTGGAGAAATACATACAAGAAATACCAACTATGCTGCTCAAATTGTATGTGTCTAGAACAGGCTGCGCAAAAAAACTGTGATCATTCCGAAACACAAGTGCATGTATCATATATCAATTCCAGTTTTCTTTTAAAATATTTTTCTCTCACAATTTCTGTCTCCCCCTCTGCACAACTCCAACTTACATTTGAATGCAGAGACACTGAATGACATGCTTCTGAGGAGATTTGGCATGCAGGGTGCCTGGGTAAGCTGTTGAGTAAAACACAGGCAACGGGTGCAATTAATTTTCTCAATACAAAACTATTGGCAAGTTTAACTGGACTTTAGAACAGAAATTATTTCATGGATGAAATGTTATCATTGTCAAAAGCCTTCCTGTCCAAGTGTACGATCTACACGGCTTCCTCCTCTTCAGGTCCACCCAATTTAATCCCACTTTAGCCCAACAGAGTACTGGCAAAGCAGTAACCTCATCGCTTAGGGAGTGCCAGCACTCCGCTGTTTGTGCAAAAGTCTTAATGAAGGTACTAAGAGCCTGAGAGCTTTACTACTTAGCTGGCAGTGCCTACTCCTGTCTCTCACATGGAAAAGCTGAGTTAGACTCTCCCTGCAACTGTCCTCGCAGACGGCAGGAGCTACGTTTTCAAAGCGCGTTATGAGGATTTAGTCAGGCAGCCTCTAATTGACTTGTCTGGGAGTTGTGCTGGTAAACCTTCACCCTTTGAAAACATTCCCAATCTCCTTTGTATCTGGACAGACGAGAAGCTAATGATAAAAAGCAGACACTGCAGATCATTAAAGCTGTACCTCCTGAACAACTCCTGCAAATCAGGGTAGAAAAGAAACACAGGAACCTCTTGTGTTTAAAACTAAGAAACAGCAAAACAACACATCCAGTGCTGTTGCACATGCACCATATCTACTCATTAGCTCTTTTAACTGATATGCGACACTAGAAACAGTCTCCTGGGGAAAATCTTGCCCCAATTCATCCTTGGATGGGCACAAGTCATAGCAAGCTAGTGAAGTGCACTGGTGGCACCCTGCCTGCCTGGTGAGGGGGCATTTGGGACAGGAGAGCGTTCTCGTGCTCTGCAAAGGAGCAGCAGCTCTTTGACACAGCCTCTACTTTCCTTCATCGTTCAGACACTGGTAGCATATGAGCTCTGTTCACAACTTCAGAACCGACAGACTAAAATCTTGTCAAACTGCTGTAAGGAAAAAGCCCTTCCTACACTTAGAGCAAGAACTCCAAAGAAGGAGCTGCAGGAGACAAGGGATGATGGAGGCATGACAGTACTCCCCCCCGATCACACTGTTGGTTTCCATGGACTATGAGCTTCTATTCAACCTCTTCTATTCCCAAAGCCTGTCTAGTGTATGATCTCTAGAAGATGGATAGCAAGCTGTCAGAAGGCTGAACTCAGAAACCATATGGTTGTCTCCCATTCATTTCACTGGCGTTAACTCCCAACAAACACCACCTCATGTAAACACGACTACTTATTCTGCTGTTGCATGAAGTAGCATCTTCCAGTTCCTCAAAGCAACGTAGGGTAAGTAATTTCAGGGATTCTTCCACACAGCTAAGTTCAAGTTCATGCTTTTTGAAGCAAAGTGTTTGATACAATCAGAAAAGGAAAGAAATGTGTGCCAGTCTATATACTGTACCTGCTCAAGTCCACACATCGTAGTCGCTCTCTTGGGGTAACATCATCATAAATGAATCTTCCATTTGAAAATATTTAAGATCAGAATTAACAGATTTCCACAACACATAAAAAAGGAAGAATCTTTTGAATCAACAACAGGACAAGTTAAACTATGCTGCACACAAAATGGTGAATTGATCCCAGAGCTTGTCTCCATAAGCCTGCCTCCTCTTCCCCAGCTGTCCCTTGTGCCTGACTGTGAAGCTTGCCTGAGGATGTCGGTGACCTGAAGATTTCTGTGCAAGGATAAATACTTTTAAAGGAGTGTAGGTTGTCTAAGTACAGGTTAAACAATTAACAGTGCAACAGGCCTTGCAAAGGAGACCCAAGCACGGGGAGAAGGGGGAGGGAAATAAATCTTTTGCATGCTAATGAATTAATACTCATATTTTTCAAAGTCCTAATTCTCATTACGCTCCTGGGCCATGTCTTTTGGGGAAAGGAAAAAAAATAAACACATGACAGATGAGTTTGTAAGTAGAATAGTGCTAGGCTATAGACCACAAAAAAAAAAAAAAAATCAGACAACTAACTGAAAATTCTAAAATAGAAAAGATAGCATAAACATCCAAAATGGATCTGGCTTTTTCCTTCATCCAAACAGTTCCCTGATCAGCACAATCAGCTTGATCCATCTCTACGAAAGAAGAGCAATGCTAGAACTGCTTGTTTGCCTTGCCTTTGCATATCTATTTAAAAGAACGTGTGTGGCAGCAGTTTTGTAAGACTCTTGTACAAAACCCGTAGCTCAGTCGTGAGAGGTGCTGAAGCCCTCAGCTCCCGTTAAGTTCACTGGGAGTTAGGGGTCCATTGATAAGATTACTACTTCTGCACCAAAATTTCTTGAGAGTCTTGTTTCACCAAGTCTGGTGGAATAACTCTTCTTTACATTCCTTTTTTGCTTTTAATATAAGTTATAGCCAGCACTGAAAAAAATACTGCAGGATCCTTGAAGATCTGTGAAGACTAAAGGAGTCAACAGACTGTACGGGATGCCCCAGACATGTTCTGAATTGTTCTGGGCACAGTTTGAGAGCTATTTGCCATGGGCTAAAGGCCAGACAGCACTGAATAGCAGTTCTGCCCTAAATGTGGCCAAGCAAACCATACAAACTTTACTTCTTTGTTGCCTCAGTACCTTCACCTCAAGCTGACCTTGGGTCCCACAAAGGTGTGCAACAACAACTAATGGAAAAGTACATGTCTAGTCTCCCAGGTCCCAGCGATTATCAGAATCACAGAGCCCCGAAGCTGGACCTGCTGTGCAGGGTGAACTGCAAATGTACTATTTGAGTCTACTGATGGAAGTAAGGACGAAGAAAAGAGACATTAAGCAAATCAAGTCTCTGATTCAGCAAAATATTTAAGCATGTGATTTGAGTACCCTAAGCAACCTAAAATACAAAGAGTGATTTATGCAGTAAACAACTTCATCAGACCGAGCCCTTTGCTCAGGTCTTGCCTTCCTTATTTCATCTACAGCAGCTGTCTGCACCCCAGGATAAACCTCCTCCTCTCTCCCATCACTAGTCTGAATGTACACACACAGCATAGTGGATTTGCATATGCGCACTGGCTTTGTGCTTCTCCAAAGGTCAGATTCTAAAAATGACGTGCTCTGTTGTGATCTGGTGAATCTCTCCACTCCCTGCACGTACCCGGAGCACCTAGGAAAGACACAAGCTGTGGGAAACCTGCCCAAGCAATTCATACTGTTTGCTCATGGCTTTCACACCCTTCCCGTGGGCAGCCTGGACTGCTTCTGCCAGTGTCCCCAGCACCTTCCGCAACAGTGTGAATGCACGTTTGCTTGTCACATGGTAACGATGCCCAAAGGGGTACAGATGCCAGTGCTGGGGAATGGGCTGCGAGGCACCCAGAAAAGATGGTTGCCAAGAGCAAATGCCAGCAGTACTTACAAAATCACCTGGCCTAGAGCTCTCCTTCTGTTCGTGTCCGAGTGGCATCAAGAAAAAAGGTGCCCGTGCTCAGCCCAAATGAACTACACTGATAGGCGGGGAAGGGCCCACCTCAGCAGTAACCAGAGTCTTGTGAATGGACATCCCACGCTTGCCTGCTCTGCCCTCCTTCTCAAGCTCTTAAACAACATTTGCAGATACCTTATCACCAGAGTATCTTATCATTGAATGCTTTCAAAAAATGTTAGCAACTGTTACAGGGAAACCACATCTCTACTTCCTTAAGCCATCTATGTATGAAGGTGCTCAGTTCTACTCAGAGCTTGTCTACAGCAATACAGTGTCCCAGAGTGCAGCAGCTGCAGTCTGTCTGCAGGCAAACTCCCCAAGTTGCTAGCTGTTGGGGGGCTGAACTCATTGTAGCAACGGCAGGAAAACTTTGACAAAATCCCAAAGGTGTGTAAGGCTTCGTGATGTATCCACACAAACTGAAAAGTTGACCAGAAGAAAGGTGGTCAGTGCTCTGCTAAACACGTCAAGATTCCCAGATCGTTGTGGTCACGTACCACAATAGTATCAGGCACTTCTATCTATTTGTGTATTTTGAAAACAACCCTCCAAGGAAAGGAACTGCAACTCATAATGCTGCATATGTCTGTACATGCCCACTGTGCACGACAGTTTTTTTTTTACTTTTTCCTCCTGCTGGCAAAAAGAATTCCCTGCATTTTCCACGCGCATGCATACATGCACATGTAGTTGCTGCCCATGATACTCACATGGGTTGTCATCTCAGCAATCTATGCATACTAAGCATATATTAGCAGCTAATCCAAATTCAATTTAGATTTCAAGTCTCGTTCATTACTGAGAGTTTGTGCCTTTAACAGTGTCAAATAAACACAAGAAGACAAAAACGCAGTTGCTATTGTTAGATGCTGTAGGTAAGACTGAGTCACTGAGCACACTACAGTTCTTTCCTAAGCCCCTTGGAGGTATGAAGCACAAGGCATTATAGTTTGCTGTTAGAGAAGCCATAGAAAAGCACCATAAGCCAGCTGTGCTTTCATATAATAAGCTCCCCCTAATCTTATTTTCCTTCTTAAAAGACTTCTTATTCCCACTTTTTTTTCCTGTTCTAGGAGTGATGAGCCACCTAGTACTAACCCACCTTGAATTTGTTAGTCTGGAGATAAAGTACTCTTGGGCTGCTACCAGAATTCTGTGGATTTTGGTCTCAGAGGAAAACAGAGGTGAGCTGAATCTAAAGAAAAAAACCTATTTATGTGTCAAAAAATTGCCACAAACCATCACTTAGCACTTAAATGGTGTCTGTCATTCAGATGCAAACGTATTAAATCTCTGAATTTCACTTAAGAAAACAGAGCAGGAAGCCTGCCTAAAGCAGTATATGAAGTAAGTGGCAGGGTTAGAATTGGACTCAAATCTCCCAAATCCTGTGCCCAGCCAATGGGAATACAAAATACCTTATATCTTCTCAGATCAATATGTGCTTTTGGTTCTCTTTCTTTTCTTATTCAGGAAAAAGAAAGGGAGGCAAAAGGAGCTACGAACAGGACAGAAAGAGCCTGGGAACTCCTGTAGGCACCATAAGAAAGTTGCAGGCAAAACCAAGTTGAGTCATTGCGGTCTTAAAGATGAAATTCATATCCCCTATACCAGGCTGAGACAGGAATGAGATAAATAATGCCCTAGAAGCGTCTTTTTCTTTTCACTGACTTTAAAGGGAGCCTTGGTAACTAGCTCAAAGAGAGGCATCCACAGTCAGATGCCTGCATCTGGACCCTCCCCAAGCCACCAACATTATTTGCCCAGTCACAATTAGGGCACTAATTACATGCTACTGCTGTTGACATCTGTGTTTAATACAGATTTCTGTCTGCACGGGTTGGGCCTTTCCCGCAGCCTCATTTCCAGAGTTTTATCCCACTAAACTCTAAGAAAAAAGCTTGAAATCTTCACAGTTTGGTCTATAATTATGATATTGCATTTGCTCTTGGAAAGAGTCTTACTTTCTTGTAGCGCCAAGGGAAAGAAGGTTATGCATCTCCAAGTTCTTGCTTAGTAACTTTTATGCCTAATCACTTCTGGATTATTTGAAACAGGCAAGGATGAGAGGAGAGGTAGCAGGAGGGGCTGTGAGTTTAAATTCCAGATAAACAGTAGTGTTATAACCATGATGGTCTAAGCAAAGTCTGTAGAGAGAAAAAAAAAAGTACTTTTAATTAGACGCACAGATAGCAAGGAAATATAGACAAGCTTTGGGGTAAGCAAGCACTTCTTCCTTCTTAAATACAACAGTTGTAGTAACCTTAGTAACAACTTTAACAATGAGCAAGCATGCTTAAGAAATGATGGAAAATCATGTAGATATCAGGCATATAGGATTGCGTGCAAATCTGCTGTGTGATAAAGCTTCCTACAGTAGGAAAGTTTGTTTTTAAAGGAAATTACATGGGCAGCAGGTTGAGGTTTTTCCTAGGGCTATTTACAATACTCTTATTTTTCCCCCTTTCTTCTAAGCTTTTCAAAACTGTCAAATGAAAACAAAAGCCTGGCAATTAGCATATTTCAGAATTACATTAAGGGCCCAGCTTTAAAATGCACAGCTGCCCGAGACTGACTTTTTTCAATGCCAGGTGGAAGACACGAGGCCAAAAACCAACGCTGAATATTGTGGGTGCTGGTGACTGCAGGATTTGCAGGAGACTGTGCTCTCAGTATGTCTGGGGACTTAAGTCACTACTATTTTTTTTTTTCTTCCCCAAAACCAAAGCTGTCTGGTATTGCCAAACTCCAAATTCAGACCCACAATAATCGTATTAGCAGCATTCGACACTGCAGACACAGAGGATTTTCCTGACTCATCAGTAAAGTAGTGGCAGCCTTCTCCCCTCCCTGCTAATGAGAAAGGACTGCAACGCCTGAAACTAGAGCAGATATTTTTCCCCTCAAGTGTTCCCTTTGTCTCTGTACAGCAGCATAAGCTACCTGAGGATATTCTCTCTGTACAGGGCCTGGAAATGTTACCAGGCAGCTGAGGTACCAAACGGGCCCTGGGCGAAAGTCTCCCCGAGGAGCTGTGGGGGGAACGCAGCAGGGCACAGTGTCCTCCCTGGGAACGCCACCCCTCCAACGCAGCCACTGCCCAGCAGAGGTTCAAACCACAGGGATTCAGACTAAACCACAGGGCTGTACAGATTCGCCTCTTGGTCCCAGCACAGCAGGGCTGCAGACACTGTGCGCTCTGGCATTGCCGGCTTACGCTCCCAACGTCTCTTCGCAAAGGCAGGCAGGAGTCCCTGGAGATAAAGCTGCTGCCCTGCAAAGGGCTGAGAGCTGCAACTGGTCCCTGCCTCCTCTGCTTTCCCATAGCTCTGCCGGACCCCTGAAGCTCTCATCTGGGTGGCAGCAGCCATCGAAGGAGGCTGTGACAAACAAGTGGCAAGCTAGCAAGGGTAGCAGCACTCTATGCGGTGATGGAAGGCTTCAGGGAGCTGGGGATGAAATGTGCATCAGGCAGGTGGGGAACATTTGCTCCCTCCTTGCATGGTCCCATCTTTTTTCTTCTCCTGTCACCGTTTCCCATATTTTCACAGTTCAGGTCTCACAGCCTCACACATAAGTTATTTGGCTGCAGAAGGCAAAATGGCTGTAGAGCATTAGCCTTCTTTCTGACAGTTACAAGGCCTCTTCTTGCTCCCGCCCTCAGTGCATATTCACATTCTGCGATAAGCCTCTCCCCATCTATCTGACTGCTTTCTTCCCAGCTCTGCCCGTGCTTACAGGTATTGGAAAAAGCCATGAGAAAAACTGACCTCATTAGCAGTTACCTCAAAAAGTCAGCTGGAGCTGGGTGTCCATCTCCTCCAGCAATTCTCAAACTCACATACAAAACATGAAAGGGAACGATGCCTAGGGTTGCTGCTCCAAGAATTCCAGTTACTGCCGATGAGAGGCATTTGCATAACTTGCACCCATCTGCAGTGCAAGCAAGATGCTTCTGCTGCAACTGTTTCTTGGCTTTCCTCATTTTCACCCCACCCTGCAAGAACAAGAAGAAACCTTCCTCATGTATGCAGGGGGCTGCAAAAGCAAGCTACTTACAGATGGGCTCAGCAAGTGGTTCTTACACCTGTGATGGCTGGAAGATGGGAAGGTATGCCAGGGAAGGCTGACTCTGTGCCCAGTCTGTTTCTTACACTGCTTACTGACTTCTGCTGCGGAGAGGACGCTGGGCTAAATGCCCCTTTGAGATGACCCAGTACAATTGTTCGTATACCCACAGTGCCTGCAGAAGAAAAGCTACTTAGAAGCTTTTTACTGAAATAAAACAAACAGAACCCTCCCTCTACCAGTTTTCATGTGTTCTAGTTTGGAAGCACTTTGATGATAATAGATGTTTTGATAAAGCTGCAGCTATACAATGCGAAGTGGTACAAACTCATTTCCAATGACCCCTAAATAAAGAGGAGTTGGTGCAGGAATAACAACCTGAAGCACTTGCTTAACTGCTTTTTGAACATGCACTGAATGCCAGACTGCGGTCACCCTCCCAACAGATAAACAAGCGACCATACTTTCTCCTCTCCCCCTGGTCACCCCCCCACACTCCTCCCAAAACTCCCAGCTCCAACATATCTGTGACCCACCTGTCTGCTTTTGGGTTCCTAAAGACTATGACTACAGCTCAGTATCTAAAAGGAAGAACTGTGATAACCATCACACGAAATATGAGGAGGCGTAAGTAAGCAATTTTAGCTGTTAGTTTTTCTAGAGGATCCCAACATTCTTTTTAAGGAGAACTCTTCTTACTAATATCCAGGGCATGCAATATAAATAAAAGATACTATTTCATACACAGAGTAGTATCACAGTGAAAGGCCATGGAAAGTGAAAGGCACCAGTAGGAGCAGCAGACAAGGGAGCCTTGAGGCTGAAAGAGGCCCCTGATACGAATGACAATACCACATACAAAACCAGGCTTTGCTAAAGAACAGCACTGATAGAGTCACTTAAGGAAATGTGAATTGCCATCATACTTGAAATGTATTTTCTGTGCTTCATATACTAATAAGATCTTCTCAGAAAATGTAATCTTATCAAATTTGTTTAAACAATCAACTCCTTAAATTCTTGAAAATATAGAAGAATAAATATATGGAGATCCTAGATATGCAGACACTATTTATTCTTTCTCCTAGCTTTCCTTACTTCTCACATATGATGCTATGACTCAAACTTCACATAAATTCTGAATATAAAAAGATCGCAAAATTAATTTTTTAATAGGGAAGGAAATCAACCTCCTTGGCAGAACTTGAACTCCATTCCTCAGAATGATTAGTTTGGCCACTGGAGGGCTCCAATATTGTTCCATAAAAGCAAAAGAAAGTTTAGCAGGAAGGATAAACACATAACAAATAGCCTGGGCAATAAAGTTCAAGCGTAATATGCAGTCTGAACCAAGATCTATGGGCTTGCAAGCATTTCGTAAGTGTCAGAGCTAATTTAACTGTTGTTTTGCTCTTATAGAACCAAAGGAGTTGAAGAATGATTTTCTTACAGTTTGGCTATCAAGTCTCCTCAAATACAGCACCTATTAAAGTGATTTTTGTATGCAATAGTAGAATGACTAGGTGTCTGCAGAAAAGCAAAATCCGCAGGTTTCACTGGTGCATGTCAGTAAAACACCTCCACACAAAAGCCCAGGCCCACAGCACACAACAGAAGTACATTCTCTGCCCCTCTCGTGACTCCAGCCTTCTCAATGAAAGTTTATCAAGATAAATCATGCAACTCGGCAACTGGGAGCACAAGGAGCAGAGCCTGCTACAGAAACTTCTTGACTCCTTGTTCCTTTTTGGATAAGCCATTGTTGGGAGTTGCCTTTTATTTTCTAAGAGGATTTACATGTTCAGGTATAGACAGTCAAGCAGTAACTGGCCCTAAAACTAATGGGTATTTTCCCAGTAACATGGCAGTCAATATTTTATCAGAAAAATGTATGTGGTCCTGCAGAAGCCAGTAGGGGCACTGATGTCAGCTGATAAAGTAATGACTGCAGCTTATCAGCTGATAAGCTAATGACTGCAATGCTCCAGTTAAGGATAAAACAAAAGCTATTTCAGTATAGAAGCATGAGAAAAAGTATTTCAGACATCATTCTATCTACAAACTTACAGAAGGAAGCAGAATGTCGAAGTACCCCCCACACTGCCCAGTCTGTCCGGTTGGGGGTGGGGGGGATTAATCCTGGGCTGAGATCCTGAATGGTGGAAGTTTTACACTGAGCCAAATTTTACAGCTGAGTTAAGCACTCCTGAAAATAAAGGAGGTTTATTAGAAATACCAAAAGATGCTAGTGGGTACTATGATAAGCCCAACTGAACACTGTTCTTATTTGATGAAGTGTACTGTATAGGGCTGATGCACAAAACATCGTGGTTTGCTGGCACCTTGCCCTGCACACACTATTTTTTCCGCTTCGTCAATATAAAGGAAAAAACTAAAAAAAAAAAAAAAAAAAAA
>Ga0065711_1003870_pt1 | contig 39225 bp, 22 predicted proteins | sample Hoacrofraction12_FD_59098 | JGI IMG/M metagenome (GOLD analysis project Ga0065711, IMG submission 59098) | Hoatzin crop microbial communities from Cojedes, Venezuela - Epithelial fraction 12 v2 (version 2) | ecosystem: Host-associated > Birds > Digestive system > Esophagus > Crop | place...
TTTTTTTTTTTTTTTTTTTTTTTTTTTTTTTTTTTCATCTTTCTTGTCTAGTCGGTGAAGGCTGTGAGGGCTCTTCCTGTTTGAGACGGTGCACGGGTGGTTTCCCCAAGGCTTTTAATGTTAGATTAATGCTCTGGAGACAATGTGGTGATAAATGGGTTCCTACGGTTACATCTACATCCTATTCCCCCTTCCCCCTCCCGCTTCTGCCCCTGCGTACAGTCGCTCTGCGCCGCTTGCCTCCGGACCCAGCAACAGTTTTCAGCAGCTTCAGCCAGCGTTTAAGGCACAGCTCTTCCTTTAAAATGTGTCCAGCAAAATTCTCTAATTTTCAGTCCCATCACTTGCATTAATCCTTGTTTCTAGGGATTTACAAACATGGAACAGGGAAGAGAAAGGCTTCTGGTGAAAGAATGGGTCACCACACTGGCTTGTTGTCTGCTGTTTGTCACATCCTGATTAATTAATTACTTTTTTTTTATTAATTACTTTTGCTATTACTGTTCACGTTCAGAAAATAGGTTTACGGGAGCGGCCTTTCTGTTTTTTCATGTTCTAATGGCAATGTTCTGCATGTCTTATTGCACTGAGCAATAAATGAGCAGAGGATTTGAAATCTCCTCACTGGTGTAAGGGGACGGCTCCCCTGTGTCAGCTGCGTCTGTGCCTCGATTTTATACAGCTTGCGCACTGATAGGGATTTAAGCATTTATCTTCAGAAAATACCCACACTAAGTGCAGCAAGGGAAATGAAGGTTTGGGGCGCCCTTGTGGCGATTCGGTTTTTTTATGTGTTTGTTTCCAGTTAGCGCAGTTCTCTGGTTGTTTTTCTCTGCGCGCACTGCCGTTTCCCTACGGCCTCCGCTGTGGGTGCAGGGTGAGGGGTGTTTGTGGTGCTCAGGGTGGTTCTGGTTGTCCTCCCCAGTCCCAGCTGGCCAGCCCGCATCCTCCTGCGTGCGTGGCACCATCTCCCAGCTCTCGGGGCGGAATTATTCCTAGGCGGTGAAGTGAAGGTGCGTCTGGCCGGCACATTTAGATTCCATGTCATGGCTTCCTTTTCCTGCTCCCAGGTTTCTCCCACTCGGCCTTCACCTTCGGTATCGAGAGCCACATCAGCCAGTCCAACATCAACGGAACGCTGGTGCCACCTGCCGCGCTCATCTCCATCCTCCAGAAGGGGCTCCAGTATGTGGAGGCCGAGATCAGCATCAACGAAGTAAGTGACACCACCACCACCCACACCACCCCCCCGCCGAGAGCTCTTCGCTGCGGTGACGAGGCTGGCTTTGCGCTGCCGAAGTGGGTTTTACGGTGTTTCCACCTCCCCAGCCAGCAAATGCGGGGTGCGCGGGTTCTCGCAGCAAAGGAGGAAGCGCGTCTGTGTTTGCAGCCTTGCCTTTTCAGGCTGCAGTGTAGGTTAAAACTTCACTCCCCGACACCTGCTAGCAGGCAGCGCTGCTTGCAAGCCATGAGAAGCCTGATGAAAAACCCACAGAGGTCACTGGAGAGGTGCTCTCTGATTGCAGTGGCTTCGGCTCGGATCGTGTAAAACCAGGCATCGTTCTCTCATGTACATGGGGAGATGGTTGTGTGTAAATTCCGACCCTGGCTGGGGCACTGGTTGTCTGTGGGGATTGTATGAGCAGCCACAAAAGTGGCTCTGTTCTCCTTGAACTGCCAGGGGGAACAAAGAGGGCTGTGGGAAGAGCCAGCATTTTTGCCCTGCCAGCCTTACAGGCATGATGCTTCAAGAGGGAGTGAAGCATGACAGATAAGCAAGTACTGCATTACATAATATTTACCATAGATATTCATAATTCACAAGAGATCTGTAGTAAATACTAATGCATAAAAAGCTATTGCTTTTTTCTCTATAGCTGAATGTAGCATGTGTACAGCATGGGTGAGAACAAAGGAATATGAAATACAGAATAGATTGTGTTGTTTGCAATGTGTAGTTTGGAAACTCATTAGTTTTTATCAATAACATTCTGTGTGGCTGTGTTTTTATGATGCAGTACTGTGTTTAAGACTTGTATATGTGTTGTTTTTTAATTGGGGCAATGACATTTGACATTCATGCCAAGCTGCGCTTTGATGCAGTTGAAATAGCAAACCAGTGTTAGGAATCTGTACCAATTTGCTGCTACTTAACATTTTGCCCTGTGCCTGAAATTGGATCTACACAGTTAGAAGCTTTCAGCCACGAACAGCACCTATTGGTTCAGGTCATGTGACAGCTGTAGGGGTCTGCTCCTCAGCATCCAGCTTCAGAACTGGCCTCAGTTGAGAGAATAGTCCAAAAATGTGCGTGTTGTCATCGTTAAGATTTATGTTGCTCTCATCCTGGTTTGATTCTCTTCAAATATATACTTATAAATACATTACAGCAAAGCAAAGGCCATTCTTTCTGACATCTGAACCCCAGTAATGGCTACATATATGCTTCTCTATGTATGCGTATTACTTGAGAGCGGCGAGTAATCGGTGAGTCTGTAAACTATATGTGTATAAAATTGAAGTATTGTTTGTGATCTGTGAAAGGGCAGTCATGGAAATAGTCCAGTGAGCAGTTTTAAAGTTAAAAATGTAAGATGCCAAAATCCATTGGCAAACATTTCTTTCATTGTGTAGCAAGGACTTGAGCCAGGATTCAAATGAATGTCGTTAGAGACATTTACATAAAAAATGGTGAGGGGAAAGAGAATTTACATTTTTCTTCTCTAATCACTCTTTCCTCCTTTTTCTTCCCCATGAGGAAACAAATATGTATTATCTTAATATTGTAAGGAGTAATTTAATTAATAGTCCAACAGAAGCGTACTAGTCAGCCAAACGGCTGCTTTTCTTTATTAGTTATTGTTATCTGTTGAAAATTATATTGTTTCCCAGCTACTTCATCTTTCCATATCCTAATCTTATCTGCTATTCCTCAAACACAAATCTTTCACTGATGAGTCTTGATTGTTTCAAATAATTAAGAGGAGTTTGCAGAAGATCAGTAAAATTGCACTTTATGGCAGCTTATGGAAGCTACTAAAACCTTTTTCCTATATTTAAGATGATAGGAAAGTGAAAGTGAATGAAAGCTAATTAGATATAGCAGTTGTTGGCCTGAGTCTGTATTAAGTCTAGAAAAACAGCCCTTAAAGGTTAACTCAATTGGTTGTTAAACCTGAAGCCTAATTTGCAGAAATAAAAATGAAAGCCGTAACTATCATGAATAAACTAGCAGAATAAAGGAAAAATAATGGTAAAGCAGTCCTGTACAATCAGCCCCAACTGGTGGTGCTGGGCTGATCAACGCCGTGTAAGAAATCACTGAAGTTGTGCATACATCTTGTTTTGGCTGAGGTTCATTATTGGTCTGCTGCTTACATTCCTGTGCCTCTGCAAGCACAGGAAGGCAAACAATTCAACCAAAGTCTATTTGCCTTTGTCATGGCTTTAGCCATGACTCTGTTTTTCCAAATACAAAACAAAGAGAAACTTTCTGTCATCGGTCAGACTATTCTTTTTCCACAGCATAATATTTTTGCACATGTGAAGAGTTTATATGCCTGAATTTTTTATAAAATTACAGTAAATGACTTACCGAACATCTTTCTAGGTGGAACATGAGTACCACCATCATGGGTCTGAGAGAGAGTGATGGTCCATAGGAATGTGACACTGTTGATGAAGTCAAAGTGCAGTGTCTTCACACAACCTAGTTTTGTTTATTTATATCATTACCTCTTTGCCAGCCTCAATGGTGAAGATCCTAACCTCGCAATTTCACTTGTGCTCGTTTTCCCTGCAGGATGGCACAGTATTTGACGGCAGGCCAATAGAGTCACTGTCTCTGATAGACGCGGTGATGCCTGATGTTGTACAGACCCGGCAGCAAGCATTCAGAGAGAAACTAGCTCAGCAACAAGCCAGTGCCGCAGCAGCAGCGGCAGCAACGGCAGCAACAGCGGGAGCAACGACGACTGCTGTTTCCCAGCAGAACACACCAAAGAACGGAGAAGCCACTGTGAATGGAGAGGAGAATGGGGCACATGCAATAAGTAAGTCAGCCCTTGCAGCTGCTTGCCGCCACTGGGCAATTTGAGTTTCAGTAATATTCTTGTACTTAGTGTCTGCAAGGTGGTAGAACTCAGGGGAATCACTTCAGGAGGGCGAGGTATTTTTAGAAAGGCTGCTGAGTAACAATCACGTTTCATGTCACAGTGCTGTGTTTTACTGGTGTCCTCTCAGAATCCAGAAACTTCCGATATTTTCAGAATTGCAAGTGGAAGACAATATCAGGAGTGGAGCTGTATGCTCTCTCCTTGGAGCAGGGCTACCCAGACTTCATAAACATCACCAGCTTTATAGGTGCTTCTAGATATTTGATAAAAGTTGGGACAAACTGTAGCCACAGTTGGTCATTTTGGCCAGGCTAGGAGGGAGATGGGCTGAGAGTCTGGGACCTGCAAGCCATGTCTGTGTAAATGAAGCATGGCCAGAGGATACCCCTGAGTACTAACTGTCCTGTGATCATCCATAGCCTTATCAGCATGGCCCTTGGCACGGTTTGGACTATACCAGTTATCCATTCCTGAACAGCATTGCCAAGCACAGGGTAGAGGGTCACATGTGCTGAGGACCATTCCCAGCAGACAGCTTGGATGCAGCCAACTTGTCTTGAAGGCACAAAGGAAAGAGTTCCTCACCCTTTTATTTAATAGCACATGCGTATTCATACAGACCACTGCAGATAGCGTAAGTGAAGGTCCTACCTTCCTAAGAGTTCCTCAGTCTGTTGGAACAGTCGTTCTCAAGAGCTCTGAATTCACCTTTGTTTATTGGTGACGGTGGGAGACTTTACTCATATCTTAGGCATCTAAAGTGAGACATATAAAACAAGGAGTGGACATGCCTACTTGTGTAACTAGATCTTGACGACTGTGCTAACACTGTGGGACAGATATGATTAATGGTTCTGGTTTCTGTGAGCAAGTCATATTAGGGCACTGGCTAACCTCTGAAATGAGACCTTCCGAGGAAGTTCTAGAGGAACGTGCATGGCTGGTTGTGTAGGAAGCTCCAATAGCTCTTTGGCTTAGACAAGTAACAGGTCATGACTGTAGTCATGTAACAAGATTTTATTTGTTCCACAGTGTAAATACCTTTATCAGTCTTCATGTTCTCTTTGATCTGAATAGATTCCTCTGTAAGTCAGTGAGAAAAATGCTTTCAAGCCAAGTTTTTCTTTAGAGAATTCCAGTTAGATGAGATCGTTTCCCCCAGTAAAATTGCAATGATTTAAATTGCATTTTGCATTTGAGAAAGGAATTTCTTAAAAGTTTTGAGAAATTTTAAAATATTAATCTGTTTTTAGACTATAGATTGCTTATGATTTACTTCCAACTGACCCTTTGTTTTGAAATGGAACTTATTTCATGTATGAAGGGGTGCAAACAGAACTGAAAGCACTTTTAAGTGTATCAAATGCTGGCATTTTGTTTGCTGACACTTTCCTTCAGAAGATTTGTGAACATTTTGGGGAATGTCTTCCTGCCTCAGGACCAAAAAACCCAATTTTTTACAGTAGAAAACTGATTATTGGTTCATCGCTAATACAGAACTGCTCAGATTTACTTCCTTCTGATCTGAAGAAGCACACATACTATTGTATTAATAAAAGGAAAGCCTTGCAGATCAGTTCAGATGTATGACCACACTCTAAGCCTTGATTTCTTGGATCTGCCATGTTATTATCAAAAAATAGAAATTCTCACGGTGATTTTTAATAGCAGGATTTTCATGAACAGTTGCAGACCTTTCTTGGAGTGTTGAGGAGGAGAAGTCCTGTGTGACTTAATATCATCCAATAGCTCTGTCTGGAGCAGGATACAAGAACATGACACTGTGTTGTCCAGTACAGTTTCACAGAGGTGGGATGCGTGCCAGCCAGTGAGATACTCCAACAGACAGCAAATTTCAAAGCATTACTGTGGCTAAGCAGTTAACTGAGCAGTGACAAAGGGAAGACAGAAGTCCTTGAGGAGTAGCTGGGCAGCTGGCATGTGTTGTTGGCAACCGCTGTTGTGCCAGTTGGTCATCGTGGGTGAAGAGGGGAGGTCTGCAGTTTAAGGAGAAAGAGGCTTTGGAGAGAAGCTGCTGAGAAATCGGGGACAGCAAACTCTCTGATCTATGTGACTCGCTCACCTTGGGAGGACTATGACCTGTCTGTCTGAGGCAGTCGGAGGGTACCAGCAAGGTGGTGTAGCACAACTGCAGATGAGGATTACAAGTGGGACATGCAGAGTGAACTGCAAAACAGGCATTCTCACCCTTGAACAGACCTGTTTAAATAAACTTTAAGAGATCTGCCTCAGTTATTATCAGAAACCACTAGAAATAAAGACTAATAGATCTAGCTGCCAGTTTAGTGCACGAGTCTGATAAACACTCTTACAAATGTATTTCCCTCTCTGGTGGTAAAGTCAGAAAAGTAGAATTACGTTAACAAAATAACAAAAGGGTCATGCCCTTTCCTTTCATTGCTTATGCAGGGCAAACTCTATGTCCAGCCTTCCCTTTTCCCTTGTCACTGTGTTCAGAGAGTCTGTTTAGTCCAGGGTAGACTTAAGACGAAAGATCTGGCAAGAGCTTAGATTAGGACTAAAGGTTTAGGATAGGATCGGGCAAAAGTTTAGGACAGGACATAAAATGGCTTAAATAAGGACAAAAGGTTTAGGTTAGATGGGACAAAATTTTAGGATGGGATGTAGGATGGGTAGGACGAAAACTGTCAGACCTTCTGGGTAGAAAAGACTGCTAATATGAAAAGTGTGAGAAATTTCCCAAACCTGTATTTTCACTGTTGTTGGATTCCACAGTACTGGCATATATAGGGATGGTTTTGAGTAGTGTGGTAGTCCTTAGTCATAACCCAGAAGTCACTCGTATATTAGCGTGTCATAAAAAGGCAGGATGGGGTAGCGGGTGAAAAGATGTCTTTGGGATGTAACCTAGTTTGCATTTATTCTGACATGGAGTTCTCCATGACACTAGAAGTCTTCCAAAATACGAATATATTTAATATAATACGATATATTTTTGTACGTGTTATAACTAATATAATATGGTAGGGTGATTTGATTTAAGAAAGGGAGAGACAGGAAAAAAACCTAATAACAACCATTGGAGGGCAGATTCAGATACTAAATAAATAGAATTGCTGCCTTCTATTGCTGCTTCCTGAGTAATGTTTTCAGCTTTGAGTCACTGTAAAAATTAGTAAAAAAAAATAAAATTGGCGTGTCGAAATGGAGCCAAACTTTGGATTGTTTTCCAACTCAAATATTTTTAGTGTCATTTGTTTCATTATATTTGCAAGGATTGGCTTTGGTTTAAGAAAAATAAAGTTCTGGAAAAAAGGCTTAGCCCAGTTCCTTTATTATAACTACAGCTGTAAAGAACAACTTCAGTGAAAGGCTTGTCAAAGATAAAAAAACACATTTCCTGAGAAAAGATGGGGTTAGCCCTGGTAAGATCTCGAAAATGTATCTTTTTTAATTTGGAGGAAATAGAGAGAAGTTTAATGTTACTCACTGGTACGTCTGAATTACTTTTTTTAAAAAAAACTTAGTCATAATAGTTGGGGGAATATGACTTCTAGTTTCCAGTTATTTGGTATCTTTAATAGATGTGAGGAAAAAACATTAGAAGAATATAGCGTAAACTTAACCAGAGATCCTCTGGCCTTTAGAAAATGGTTTGTGTTAACATCTGAGCAGAGTCCTCCACTATGTGACCTGCAGACGTAAGTTTTTCACCTAGAAGGGTCTGTTGCACTTGGTAGAACTGCCCTCTCTTTCAGAGACCGCCTCAGAGGCGTTCTTTGTGTAAATGAGGTCTTAACCAAGAGCTTTCTGCTCTGAAGATGCTTTTAAAAGAAAGAAGCCTGTTCTTGATGGTTGCTGCATCTTTCTTCTCTACTTATCCTCATTCCCTATGCACACATTGTAGCTGCATCCATAGGAAAGCCAAATTTTCAAATGAGGTCAGGGCTTACAAGAGCTCGTGCTGTGTAAGGAACTCAGCACTCTTACAAGGATGCTGTCTTGTGCTCAGGGGTTTCTGCAGCTGTTTGTTGTTACCGTAATCTTATCTGTTGTATGTTGGAGCGGTATCGCAGAAGCATGAACTGTCCTGTTTGTTCAGTGGGGCATTTTAAGTTTTGTGCTTAACAGTAATACTCTAAATACGGATGTTCCTGACTACTGATGAAAACAGGAAGAAAACACATGCATTTGCGAACAATTTTGGGAAGACACCGCATCTTTCCCTCCCTTTTCTCCTGAACCACCAAAGCTGTAATGTCAGAATCATTACTGGAAGACAATAGAAAATAATCCTGCAGGTATTTCAGTGCTGCCAGAACCCAGTCCGTCTTGCATGTACTTATGCAGGCATCAGCCGATCAAGGTGTCTTTTTCTCAGCATGACTGTTTGTGGGTTTTTTCACAGCAGTTAATAACATTCAAAGTGTGTATCTAGGTTCCTCCGTCTGGCCATGTACAAATGAAAAATATTTCCAGGTATCAGATGGCCTTGCTCTGATAGCACCTCATGACTCTGGGACCTTGGAGTAATGGTGCTTCCAGGCTGTCATCTGGTTTTATTCGATAGTGAAAAGCAGCTCTGCCTTTAGAGCCAGGCAGGTAACAGTAGTATCGTATGTGATGAGAGTAGCGTGTCATTTAAACATTTCAAGTTAAAACACTTGAAAGATCTTCTTGATTTACCCCCCAGCTTCCAACTCACGCTGTGAACAGGACACAGATGAATGCATAGCTATTACCATGCTGCTGTTTTTCTCATGAAAATACGCTTTAAACCTGGTGATTCAGTGCTGTGCTGAGAAATAGAGGATTGCAAGTCCTGGACTCGTATCTTCTGGTGGGTTTTAATAGTGCTTTGCTCTCCATTGCCCTGATTGCTCAGAATATCATATCAAAGTTCCCAGCTGCTAGTGTCAGGCTAAATCTCAAGTACTAGTATATCTTGACAGTATTAATTTTAGTAGTTATACATATAAGAAATTAAGGACAATGCTTAACATGGGGACTCAGGTGTAGATTTTACAGATAGGCGTTTGTAATATGTTTAGTTTTATGCAACAAGTCCATAGGTAATAAGTGTAGTTAAACATACAGATATTTTGAATTACAAATGTGAGCTGTGAAGCTACTGTTATTTTTTTTCTGATTTTGAGACTCAGCACTGTGCAACTCATCGAATTGCATGTGAATTCCATTCCATTTATGGCATAGATATGGCACAGACATAGTTAGGAGGGTACCTAACCAAATATGCAAGAAGAAGTGCTAATTGTGTGACTCAGCATAAATTAGCAGAGCAAAACAGGGTATTTGAAGGCCTGGGTAAGGACAGAAATCTGGAGATCTTCCTTCCAATGGCAGCTGTGCAACGTCATAGTTAGTTTTGCCAGTCGATGGGCAGTCAGGACAGATGGCTGATTTTAAATGCTATAAACATGTGGCAGTAAAGCATCATAATTATTCCACTTGCAAACCTATGGATCTCCATGCATGATTAAGGAATGACTAACTAAAAGATTAAACCCAGAAAAAGAAAGTTGGATTTGGATCAATCAGAGCAGATCAGCTGCCAAGGCCTTGATTAGCCAACACGAGGCTGCCTTTCCCCCAGCCCCCAAGAGCTCTCTGCTCTTGGATGTGCTTCCTGCGAAACGGGCCACACTTCTGTCTGTAACATCTGCTGTCTGCTGTTTCAGTGTGTTACCTGTCCTTGATTGGTGTCTTGTTCACAGAGGATGATAATCTTGTGTTGCTGCCAGGAAGCGTAGTTTGAGCTGAATGAGGAAGATTTATACTGAAGGAACAAAAATCTGGAGTGAAAACATTGTTTATGATGCAAATTGGAATGAATTGCTGCCACTAAGAGAAATTCATCATTTTAAATTCATTTTTTTCCCTTAAGAAAATGAAAGAGCTTTATAAAAACAAAGTTACTTAGACTACAGTCTAAAGAACCTCAGAATTTCCGCTTGCAGGTTAAGTATATTCATGCCTCAGTTGGTACCTTTGCATATATTATGATATCCTTGAGAAGGTGATCACTCAATGTTTCCCTGCTGTGCTCAGGGAATAAGGGCCTTACTCGGTATATTCTCCGTCTGTGAGCAGCACACGTATTGCTTACAGAGCACTGTGTAAGCAAATGTGTGTGCTTTATGTTACTTTTTTAAAAGAATAGCATAAAGCTTTTCTCAAATGCAGCAATCTGCTATTTTCATAAATTTGTAATTAATTTTTAATGAAGCTAGCTTCAAAAAAACTATACTGAAATAAATGCTAACTATTTTTTGAAGAAAAGCTATGTGCATTTATACAAAATAATTTGGAAAGATCTACATTTTGAGGAAACATCGTAAATTTTAATCATCATAGAGAAGAAAATAGAATAATATGGTCAGTGACACAACACAGAATATTATTTGTAATGTATACATTACTGTAAGCTTTAGGCCATGGGTAGCCAGCTTGTTTTTAAAGCAGACCTAACAGCATCTTGCAAACTACTTATTGTGATATATCTCCTTACAGATAATCATTCAAAGCCAATGGAAATTGATGGGGATGTTGAAATTCCTCCTAACAAAGCAACAGTCCTTCGGGGCCATGAATCAGAGGTGTTCATCTGTGCCTGGAACCCTGTCAGTGACCTGCTAGCATCTGGGTAAGACCATGACTGAAGCCAGCTGCTGCAATTAGAGTGTATTTAGAGATGCAAGAACGTGCAAGTGTCTGCTAGAGATTATTCTCTTCACTGTTTTTCTAGCCTGCAACTATTTTTTTTTCAGCAGTACTGTACCTATGTAGGAGTTAAGTAATTATAAGGTGACGCAGGATATGAAGCATTTGCACACTAAAGATGTGCACTCTGTGGCCCTAAATACACGTGATTTTTGTTAAAGGTTTTAAAATAACTATGGATAATTCTCAAGAGTATTTGAAGTTCGTGTAATCTACTCCTACTTCTCTTAGTTAATGGTTCATGCTGGGATCTCAGAAAGTCGTTAGCTTCCAAGTTTTCTTTTTAAAAGTACAGAGACTCTAAAACAGAGTTTTCTTTGGCTATGTCTGCAATGATGTGGTGCAGCACAAACAGGAGCAGGTCTATAAAGCAAAACTATTGTGTGAGGACCTTATGTCACCACTGTTTGTATTGTGGGGGAAGGCAGTGGGCGGGGCTTCAGGCTGGACCTAGTTTTGGCCCATGAACTGATCAGGAGGGCAAGTTTCGGTTTATTGTCATTGAAAAGGAGTCTAGTTTGTGTTCCCTGAGACTGTTCAGGAATGACAACCAAAGCATGGTGAGACAATCCGGAAACTGACTGAGAAAAAGCGCTTTTGATCCAAACAAAATGCTAATGTAAACACACCCCAAGAGCTATATACAGACACTGTTGGAATCTGTGTTTCTTCATGCTTAAAGTTAAACCTTAAGACTAAATTTAAGAAGTCTAAATGGAAACATGGAGGAAAGCTGATACAAGTTAGAGGAGAAACATGGGTCTCTATCACTTAAAGTTACCTGACAGTATCAACACATTTAGTATAAGAAAGCGGAAAGTTCTTAGTTCATTTCCAGCTTCTTGCATGATCATCAGCATAGTCTTCTTGTGAGATCTTTGTTGACTTAATAAATGAAAACAAGGAAGGTGCAAATAGGACAGAATAAATAGGAGAAACAAAAGCCATTAACAGAAATGAATATCAGGTTGGATAAACAGGGCAAGATCTCTGAGACAGTGAAGACAGCAGTTTCCGAAGAAGAGTTTCAGACAGCAAACGTTTAGAAAACAGAATCCTTCTGAATATACTTTGTTTCTGGTAGCACTTTTAGCATCTGTAGCACTAGGTGTCTTCATTTATTCATTTTAAATGGATATAGCAGTAGAATTTGCAAAAGCTGTCTGTAGCGTTTTTGGATTAAAAGGTTTGGTTTTCAGCTCCTTTTTCCATATGCTTGGTGGGTTTTCTGGTTTGTGATAGGGTCTCTGGGTGATGCCAGAGTATAGACAAGAGCAGTAATGGCAGCCACGCTCCTATGCCATGCATTTGCTGTATTTTCTGCTAACCATATTCCTCTACCCACTCAGTTTTCTAGTCTCAGGCAGTACTGCTTGGCGGTACTACTTATCCCTAGCAAGTTATTATTATTGCGAAGGGAAGTCCTGATCGTTACGGTCAGTCACCAGTTAAAATAGGTAAGCATATAACGGTTCTTTCACACAGATTGTCTTCTTCCTAGCATACAGTTGAGTGAGCCATAAAAATAGATTTGTTTAATCTGTAAATAAATAAAAAATAGGGTTGACACATGTGGAAGGACTGTAGCATATGATATTCCTTAATTGTCCTGGCCCAAATCTAAGAGGATGGTTTCAAGGGAAAAAAAAAAAAAAAAAGACTCAAGGGAAGGCAGAGAATCTGTGATGTTCATAAAATGTTACTGCCTGTGTAACAATTTGTAAATCAACATCAGTTGATACTGACGAACAGGCTCCTGTACTACTCCTCTAGCTTTTCCATGGATGCCTAAATGCTTTGACTACCTATAAATGTTAAATCATGACCTAACAGTGAAGAAAACCTCAGAAACTAAGAATTTAGTCAGCCTCATTAAATTGTTTTCATAGTTGTTTCTTATTAAAGATGAAAGTCTAGAGAAGGTTTCATAAAATCTGGAAGAGCTTTCTCATAGTGGGGGCAAACTTAATTAGAATTTCATGCGCTGTCTTGAGATCAACAGCTCGCAAGTACTTTATTTAGGACCATTCAAATGAAGGGACTGTATTTGTTGAGACAATGGATGTCTTTTAGCCCTGTCATCCTAAAAAGCATACTTTTTAATAGTAAACTTATCCATTGTGGTATTTATTTGAATTATATGGAGAAGAGTCTTCAGGTGATCAGTTAGCACACGCACATGATTATCTGAAGGAGAATCGGTGGGGAGAAAGGATGCCATACAGAATTATTCTTTAGGGACACCTGGTGGCGCCTGAGGTGAAGTGAAGATGCCGCTTTATTCTGGAGAATATCTGCACAGCTGAAATTAGGCACCTACTCAAGTGCTCTGTCCCTCTGCAGGTACCTACAATCTCTCAACTCATTACACAGGGAGTCAAGACTCCTAAGGATAGGTGCTCAGACCTCATCAGTTGGCTTTAGCATTGATAACTTCTTCCCGGCAGCTGACCCACACCTCTGCCAGTGCGTGCCGTACTGCACTGCTTCCCCGGGNTCTGTGGCTCACAGTCCTAGTCTGCCTAGTGTAAACGGTGGACCATTTAATAAACCAGAGTAGGTACTGCAGTGACTGAGGAGCCAGTGGGTGTTTGACTTTGCTGCAGGGTGCTAAGCACTGGTAGATGGATCTCTGGGACAGTGATATCTTACACAGCTTCAGGTAATCCTGGAGGGTGATAATCAGAACCTTTAGTCATATGTCTAAGATAGAGGAATACCCTCTCACTGTCCCTTCGATTAGGCTTTACCCTTCGGTGTAATAGGTCTTTCTTAATAAGCTTTGCTACAGATTTTGGAAGCACATAAATACATGCTTGGTTAGAAAGCACAGTCAGGTGCTGTGTCTCATGAAGACTAATAATGGCAATGCAATGAAATGCAAATAGATCAGATCCATGTGCATCTTGATCAGATTTTAGCCTGCTCATAAGAAACAAAGTATGTGATGCAGTTAGCCTTCAGGCAGTGTGTGTCTGATGAAGCTACCATGGCTAAAATGGCGTAGAATTCACAGAAGAAAACGAAACTGAAGGAAGAGAGCCGAGTGACTGATTATGCCACTGCAGAAAGAAGCATTTGGGATGTCTGGTATAATAATAGTGCAAGCTATCATCTGCAGGTAAACTAGGTGTTACAGCATCAATTAAACGAGGGGGAGAAATTCCCCAAGATGTACAGTATGCTTCAGTTCTGTTTGTCCTTTACAAAGTAAGGCTTCAAAAGAGAAAACAGCAGTTAGTCTGGTGCGTGAGCACCGAAGTGTTAGTTTCTATAATAGCCATGTTGTGCTGCCCAGTACGTAGTTTGCTTCTGGTTTCCCATCTGCCTGATTGTACCCATCTGCTGTCTTCTTAAAAAATACATAGAAAAACCTAACTATTAAATAAAGGAAATAACACGTTTGTTCTGTTTATGGAGTGCCTAGCACAATCGAATCTCAATTCATGGCAAAGTATTTTCTTCAAGCCTTGTTATACAAACAATAAATTCTTGTAACAATTAGCAGCAATTTACACAGCAACCTGATGTAATCTTCAAAGCTAAAAGAATAATGCAGGTGCACAGCCTGATCTGAAGCAAGCTGTGTAAGGGGGTTGGCTTGTAGAATGAATTACCCAAAACTGGAGCATTGGGTTTCCAGGTTTAGTGGGTATACTGATAAAAGGGATTTTGATATTAGATGTCCCATCTACTTAATTGCTATGATTTTTCAGGGTTTGAAGGCTGGCACAGGAATATATGCTCTCTGGACTTTGCAAAGGGCTATTTAAAAAAAAAAAAACAACATTGGAGACAGGAATTTCTCTGATCAAATAGCCAGAAAAAATATATTCTGCAGCTGCTAGTCCTCCTCCACCACACCCATAACCCTAAAAGTGGAGGACAGAGGAAACTAGAGATACCAGTAACGGTTATGAAAACCATGACCGTCACGAAATGCCTATGAGAACAATGCTTGGATGTTATGAACAGAAGCATTATAATAGTACAGTAAAGTGCATACATACAGCCATGTAAGAGGATTAATTACCCTTTATGAAGGAAATCAACATTCCAAAACAAATAATTGCGTATAGTGTTTTGGACAGGTTAAAAAAAGAAAAGCAGGTGCTTGGCTAAATCTCAAAATTGGGCCATTCCCAGCCATAATTCCAATTTTGCTCTTAAAAGCCAGTTGTCCTCCTCTGCAAAGACTGATTGCTTCCACGAGATATCTTTCAATGTCGAAGTTTTAATTTTATGACACATGTAAATTGTGACAGATTATTATGTTCCCTGGGTAGTGCAGAAACTCGTTACAGCTACGTCCACATTAGTAAACTAACCATGCCTGGGAATATTCCTAGGCACTGAGGCCAGCTGGCACAGGATGGACGGCGTCTGTGCTAGCAAACTGTCCTGGCTGCCAAACAGACTGCACACTGGGAATCGTCTCTGGACGTTGTAACCACCAGGCCATGCCCAGGAGTTATCCAGAGAGAACGTCAGGGCCCCGAGCAAGAGTGCTAATGAAAATGGGCCAGAGTCTGGCCAGGGAATGACCCAGTGTTCCTGAACATGCTTGTATTTCCCAGAATGGAAGTGGATGGGCTGTGAATGTCAAGGTTGCCAGAGCCTTGAACTCCAGAAGCTTTGCTGGTTGAATTTAGGATGCTCTGTCCACACGTTCAGCTGCCGCTTCCAAGAGCGTGCTCTGTTCTGTTGTATCCAGCCATGCCCTGCAAGTAGTTCTCGTAGCCGTGAAGCAGAGGGACCTGGCCTCATTCCCAAAACCCAGCAGTAGGTTTCTTTGCTTATCTTTGCTGATCTATAGCAGCCTCTTTCACACAGGGAAACTTTGTGTCTTGCAGAGTGCTCTGTGCACCTTTACTCTCCATCGTTGGGAAAATAATTAGCCATAAACGCTGTTGTCGGTAAGATCCTTCAGTTAACAGCTGTGTCTCTCAGAGGCAAGAAAAGATGTTTCTAGGCCATCGCCTGTGATCATCTCTGGGTTTTATGTAATGCTTTGGGTTACTGTATTCCTCGTATCAGTCATTCAGAATCCATTATGAATTAGCTTTCTAATAATCCTTTTGAATTGCCAGGTTGAGGGCATTGATTTCACACACCACCACACCCTAGCCAGTGCCCGGTGTGAATTCTGCTGACTGTAAGTGCTTACTCATTAGCAGGTGACTTTATTGAGGCCAGTTTCCTCATTGCATCAAATCCATTAATGCAAAGTAGTCAGCTGTTTGGTGAGTTCTACTTGAATAACCTGTTGCAGGTAGCAATCTCCTAGGACCAGTGGGACAGACATCTCCCCCTGGATACCTCCGAGGCACTTCCCTCTGCTGACTGCCTGGGAGGCGTAAGCGCTTACTTGAAGAGACCTGCTGTGTTAAGGATAAGTTAGGTGTGTAAATTAGGAGGAGGAGTTTGCTTCCCTTTTTACTTTTAATAATCTATTTTGAAATAAAACAATAAAAAGTCTAACCTGTTTGAGCCAGCAGTGTTAAATACACATTAGCAATATTGCATATCAAAAAAACCAGTGATTATAAGACTTGCAGCTGGAGATTAGAAGCACCAAGGGTCAACAATGATCTTGCAAGTTTCTTTACACAACTGCAGCTGTGTTAACCTCTCTGCTGACAGGAAAGGGGATTTTATGTGTCACAAATTAGATTCTTCAAACATTCGTCCAGCTTGATTCATGGTTATACAGGGGCTGGAGAGCATGAAGTAAAATTCTGTCAGAAATAAGCCTTCCTAAAATTTGGCAGTACTCTACCATAGTGCAGAACAGTATACCTATTACTCAAGTGTTCATGACTTGCATGTCGGAATGAGCTGCTTTATCATGCAGATAGAAATGCTTCTGTGGGCTAAGGAGATTAAATATCTTTCTGAATTGTGCCTGAACTATGGTCCTGTAATAAGGCAGGGTTCACTGAATCATTCAACAGAAATCAGAATACTTTCCAGAGCAGAGAATACTCTTTTTTTTTTAACTCAGCAACAAAAGGGAAGACACACAAATACCCCTGCCACACACTGGTAGGCTTATAAAGCTTCTCTGCAGGGACACATAATAGCTTGTGTAGCCTTAGGAAGAAGAAAATGGAAAAACAAAATTAAAATACTAGAAAATAAGATTGCCCAAGCATCACCAGAAAACTGACTAAATAAAACTGTTGAAAAACAAAACATAACCCTTTTAGAACTAGCAAATAGGATATTGTGTTTGATAGCCACGTGGCTGAGTACTTTATTCACAGGGGCCAATAACAAACTGGATTATTACAATGAGGGCACGACTGGCCCAGAGTCCTGTATAGCAGAGAAGCCAGCACTGAAGGAATTTCCTACTTAGCACGTTAACCAATAACCCAAGCCTATGAAAGAGTGATGTTCCGATTACTGTAAATTACCACAACTAAAAATGTTCCTTAACTTCTGAGCCTCATGATTATCTTCGTTAATTTTCTAGCCAACATGCGCAAAATTGTTGTTCTGTTTTCCAGACCTCTGAAGAAAAAAGGAGTTATATTACAGTCACAGCTCTGTATAGTGGCAAAAAATTATCCTGATTCGAATTATTTCTTAATCACTGAAGTGAAACATTTATGGCAAAAATTGAAGAATGGCTGTACGACAGCAAAGCCCTGGCCAGCCAGCCATCACATCTCAGCTGGACACAAAAGGTTCAGAGGAGATGGGGGCACATTCCCCAGGCATGCCATGACCCAGCAGAGCTCAGAGCCACTGGTACAGGCAGAGACGTTTTTGCTTTTACGGTTGAACTGTTGTTCCTGTAAAATTTGGCTAAATTATTGGTAAAATAACACACAAAGATTAATCAGGTTCAATACTTGATTGGTTGATATTTACACTCAAAGAGGTGTGAAGTGTTCAAAATTTGCCTGGTACTTTTAGTATAAATAATTAAAATGTTTTATCGGTAGACCAGAAGAAAATTTAATATTCTCTTGTGATGGATTTCCTTTTCAGTAAAACATGGCTTACCAAAGCAAAAATGGATCTCAGGTTTTTAGTCTTTGAAGAAAGACTTTTTTTCTCTTTGTTAGTGTATAGAAAAGGATGTATTAGTCATTAATTTAAAAAAAAGGAAAAGCTAACACATCAGGTATATTAACAATGAAATTTCTTCTTGACTGTGTGAATTCTTGGAAATAAAATTTCTCCTCCGAGATTCTGCTTACTGCACGTAAATGAAATTACCCTCTGGACAAAACAGGCAATCCAGGGTTCTGTGATTGTTTTGGTCGTTGTTGTTATTGACTGTTTGAGAAAAAGGAGGGAGGGGGAGTAAGAGACAAATCCCAGTAAACTAGAAAGCACAATATCTTTCACCCTGTTGCAAATTGATTTCTGGCCTCAGAGACATTTTTCATTGGAAGAAAGATGTATGCAAAGTGAAAATAAATATATTATTTATAAGCAGATTACGATAAACACTTCCTCATCACAGCTTTTTCTAGACAAAATCAAGGGTTTCAGTCTGCAATAAAAATGTCTCCCTAGAAAATACTTGGTCTATAAAGTAGATTAAAATCATGATGTAGTCTCTGTCTTGCTCTATTATGTCAATAGTTTAGTTATTTTGCCACTTTTTCAGACAACGTGGGCTAAGCAGCCAGGCTACAGACAGCAAAGGACCCTGTAGACACGAATTTAAAAAATGAAATTAAGATCAATTTAAAGAATTAATTTAAATTGCCTGTCTGCTTTCCTAATCTTTTGGTTCTGTGGCTTGATTTAATGCTGAGAGGCTGTTCTGCAAACAACTTAGGTCAGAGGCTGTGTTCTGCTCTGTCCTGAGCAGAAGTACCTTATGGAAGGGCCATTGCCAAACTGAAGGCAGCCCGGAGCTCACCTCCTGCTACCGCAGCAACTGTCAGAGGAGCCCGGGCAAGGCCAGGGAGCTGGCACCGCCGCACCTTTGTCGTGCTGCTGGAGGTTCCCTTCCCCGCAGCGGCTGCCAAGGCGATGCTCCGCAGTTCTGCCTGTCCTGCCGGGCTGTGCTCAGAGCCTGCAGCAGCTCCAGGGGGCACCAGACACTCGACGAGCTGTCAGGAGCTGGTGGGACTGCCTACGTTTGCTGTGGGAGGCACGTGGGCACAGCCTGCATGTTTCTGTCCTGATGGGGATCTCCACAGCGTCACGGTTGCAATGCTGAGTTCCCCCAGACTATCTCAGTTATGGTTATATCAGCTTCATCTGTCAAGTGCAAAATGTAGAGAGCAAGCAAATGTCTTTTAGGTAAAACTTTCCTGAGTAAAGCAAATGATGTGATGGTGTGGATTCAGATGGTATCAATAATCTAAATATGTGTTAGCATTTTTTTAGAAGTGTAGGGAGTGCAGGAAGGGCAGAATAGGAAAGAAAAATTACTTTTCAAAGCCTGTGATGTTCTCTCAGTGAGAACAGAAATGGAGGTTTTTACTTTGTTTCCTGGGTCGACACCAAGACAAGTTTTCATCTCTGCACAATTGCTTTTATAGATCTGGAGACTCAACAGCCAGAATATGGAATCTCAATGAAAACAGCAACAGCGGTTCCACTCAACTAGTTTTGAGGCACTGCATAAGAGAAGGAGGACACGATGTCCCCAGCAATAAGGATGTGACTTCATTGGACTGGAATGTAAGCTAACTTCTAAGACTGTGCATGGTTTTTAACTGTCTAAATTTAATTCAGAGGCAATTACAGCTGCTGCTCCATATCTTTCATATCTGAGGTGACCAGAAGCTCTGTCCTAACCTACTGACCTCTTGTTTCAAATACTCGTAATATGCTGAACTTTCCCCTATATGCTGTAATTTTCCAGGACTGTTGCCATCTTCAAGCTTAATAATGATGTATTTATATCTCTATTTTAGGAGCATGGCTAAAAATAATCTTAGCTAACTTTAAGAATGAAGATTAAAAAAGCAATCTATGTAGTGCTGAAGCCTGATTAATAATGTATTTGCATCTCATAGTTACTTTATTTTGGCATGTAAGGAGATAGAAGCACCCACGAAGCTTTTTCTGAGGTTGGACTGTTGAAACCCTCTCTCGTTTGAATTATGCTGTGCATAGCAGAAGATGTTCACTTTATTGTCTTTATCTTGGTAGAAGTGCATGTAGTCATTCTTTCTTTACCTACTCGCCTTCTGGGTAGAACTGTCTTGCCTGATGCCTTTTTTACTTTCATCCTGCAAAACTTTCTATCTTAGACAGTATGGTCCTGCACAGAAAAGACTGAAGTGAGCAGAGAGGACAGGTAGTGTAAAGAAACTCCAGTGTTTGGGCAGTGTCTTTGGCCAGCCTTAAGGCTGCTTGGTGTCTCCTTTCTGCCACCAAGCATTGTAAAAAGAACTTACAAGACCTTGCAGGAACCGTGATTAATTTTGCGGTCACTTGCATTCTGTCTGTTTCGCTGATAATATTACAGACAGAGTGATCTCATTAGTCTTGTTTTCGTAGGAAGACAGAATAAAAATCAAGTACCATAAAGGATTCTCAGCAGTTATGTACAGTCTCAGTTGCTGGCCAGAGACCAAGGTTCGATTAATCTTTACTGCAATATTACTGACCTTCAGGTGAGCCAGGTGCTTCACAGAAGTAAAAGATAAGGCCACTGCACAAATCAGCTTCCCCAATGTATTTTATATTTGACACAATGAAAGAAGTTGCTGAATAGTGCAGAAAGCAGAGGTAGGTTAACAAAGCAAATAAAGATAAAACCCAAGAATGTTCATTAGTTGTTTCCTGTGGGTATCACGGTGAAGAAAAATAGGCGGGAAGAAATGAATTGAGGAGTAGGAAAAGAGTAATTGAAAGAGGAAAACATGCAAAGGTGCAGAACGGTTATGAGAAAAGTTGCCTGAAACATACAGGGCATCCTCTAGTGTTTCCTGTAGTAGTTCCTTACCTTTCCAGACTTCACTGGTCATTGATACTTCACTTGCATTGTGCTAGTACTTAATGTAAGGAAATGTTCGTAATTTAAACACTTGAAGTGCTTCCAACTTGCTTTGTGTTTTCCAGAGAATGTGAATTACCACTGACAAAGTTGGATAAACCACACATCTAGTCCCTTAGCTTTCCTTCCCTTATTGGTCTTATCACCTGTGTCTTCATCAGTGGTCCAGAGAAGTGTATATCACAGTGAAGTTGGCTTAAATTGTGGTATTTTTCCCCCTACATCATTATACCTCGGAGTTAAATCTACAGCTGCTCTGACTTGTTTTTGGAGGCTTGGAGTGGACATGCATTTTAAAGGATTATATTATGCTTTTTCCTAAGTTTATATTCATGATGCTAGAAATGGCATCTGCCTTTATTGTTTATTTAGAACCACAATATTAATCATATTTCACCGTGAAATTTTCACACTGGTGATATTAAGTCGGTTCTTCTTAGTTTTATGTGATTTATGTTGTAATAAGAAAGGCTACTTCTAGAGGCCATATTCAGATCATGTCCTTTGGTACCAAGGGTAGGATTCATCTCTCTTAGATTTAACCATCAAACTAGTCATGTAGACTCCCTCTAAGTCAGCAGAAACAGCGCTACGTGCCTTCGTGTTGGTCTGGGCAGAGCCTAAAGCAAATGGAATCATGAATTACACTCCAGAGTTGGGGGATGCTGTTAGTTATAGAGGGAGACCAGGTTCCTCTCTTCAACTAACTCCTAACTTCTAGGCATCTGGAGATGAATGGAGTGAATCTCACTGCTAGCCCAGGTGCTGGAATTTTTATAGACTAAACACCCAGCTCCAACAGTATCCGTCCTCACCAGGTTGCAGGGTCGAGTTCCTTTTTATTCATTCTCATTCTGGCCCAAGAAGTCTAGCGTCTTTGGCTGCATAGGAGATACCCTTCAGCGAAGGGCTCCCTCCAGCAGAATGCGTGTAATTCGCTGATCATGATCCTGGCGCTTTTTTTCTCTTCGTTGGGACCCATGAATCCAACCTTTCTCAGGCTATTCGTGGTGCTGTGCCTCTGAGCATGGGTGGGAGTCTGTGTTCAGACAAGTAGGAAGCAGCTTCTTTGTGGTGGATAGCGTTTGAGATGTCAACCATGAGTACAAGTGGCTTAGGTGCTTAGGTCCTTCTTTCAAGTAGAGGTGCCTGAATTTCACTGAACTGGGATTTAGTCAGGATTTGGATGATCTGTTGGTGTTTTGTAGGCTCTTTATGTCTAAGAAGTAGCATCTATTTGTTATCTGGAAGAACCCCATAGAATTTGCAGTATCTTGTTTTCTTTTTCTAATCCTTTTGATTAAATTATTCTTATCTGGTGGTGTAGCCTAGTATTTCACAGTATGTTAGAGGGTTTTATTTTCTCTTTGCTGACTGCAGTAATAACCATTAGTTTAAATCGTAGTGCAATCTGTCTCAGTGCATGGACTCAGATTTCCCATAAAACACAATGCACAAAACTTAAAAAGAAAAGGAAAAAAAATGTTCATTGAAATAGATTTTTTGACCTTTGCCACTTATATGTATCCCAACAGAGTGATGGAACACTATTGGCTACAGGCTCATATGATGGTTTTGCAAGAATATGGACAGAAGATGGTGAGTCAGACAACATTTATTGTTCTTAAGCACTGAACAGCAGTGGACTGTAATTTGGCTAATTTGTAAACAAATTGTAATATTAAGCTTTTCTTTATTCCAGGTAACCTTGCAAGCACCTTAGGTCAACATAAAGGTCCAATATTTGCCCTGAAATGGAACAAAAAGGGGAATTATATTTTAAGTGCTGGTGTTGATAAAGTGAGTTTTAAAAATACATTATTCTACCATATAAATGTGTTCACTCAGTGAGTTTGTGCTGCTGAATTCTGTGAAATTATTTTCTCCTTCAGGCATCCTGGAGAGTTTACTTTAATATGTTTTAATGCATATTGATTACATTTTTGAGGCTGCATATATGTGTACTATTTGAATGTAAAAGATTTTACTCAAAAAAAACAACTCCACTTGCCCCCTGTGTAAAATTACATCTTAAATGTTTCGCAACTAAGGAAAGAACTGCTTCCACTACTTTTGTTTGTAGTTTTATCAACTAACTATTTCCAGGAAGAAAGTGATCTTAAAGATATTTGACCTTTTAGCTCATCCAATTCTTGAAACACTTGTATTTGAATAAAATAAATATGGCTTCTTCTGCAAATATGAAAAAACATGGTAGTTCTGAACTCAAAATTGAGAAAACATGATAATTTTATCTGAGTGCATATTAGAGATTAAAATGAACAGATGACTGCTAATGATGAGCACAAATCCATTAAAACTAAAACTGGAAAGTACACAGCATTCATCTTGCCTAACTTTCAATGTCTGTACGTTGTATATATACGTCATCCTTGCTTTCCATTATAAAATTCAGAGGGGAAAATGGTGCTGCCAAGTGATGGGTTGCATGGCCTGTGTTACAGTGAGATCCACTGACAGCGCTTCTCTCCAGCAGCTGGCACGTGGAGTCTAGGGAAACAAGCTCAGGCTTGTACATCTGATTTGTAGGCTTGACAGATTCCCATATTTTCACGTGCTTGTGAAAATGGAAACTTAGAGGTTTTTTTCCTTTTAATGCTGGCTCATATTCAGCTACACTTGTGTCCCAATGGCAGTTCCATTATTCTGGCAAATTTACATTCCCGATAACAGCAGTGATTCTGTGGACGACACATTATCAGCAAGATGAGGCACCCTTAATTTATTTTCTGGAATCATATACTCCCAGTAAATTAACAGTTCACTCAGAAGGTGGCACTGAGCTCTACAGGGGAGTTGCTTATGTGTGCTGTGAGCATGGATTAAACCTGTAGTAAGCAAATTACACTTCAGTCTGTCCCACCACAGTGGCAAGAAGTATCGTGTAGTTTTGTAATAGAATTCAACTTGCACCTTTGAAAAGGGGAAAAAAGTCTTCTTTGAGGAAGATAACTGAAACAGCTGTAACTAAATGCTTATTAAAAATTTGTAGTGCTGTCTTCTAGCATTATTTGGAGAGAATATGCCCATTCTTAGCAGTTATATTACTTTCTCTGTAGGGGTGATACTTCTCTATCTGCACTTGGGTTATTATGCTGTAATATTTGGAAGTGATTTCTGTTTTTTCAGCTGTTTAGCGCACAAGTCTCTCTGCAGTCAATAATTTTATCAGTCCATCTTTTAGAATTGCTCCTTAGTGAGGGCTCTCTCTGTTTTCTGTGAGCTGAACAGTCACTAATCTTTTTTTTTCTCCCTTCGGATGCAGACAACAATAATTTGGGATGCTCACACAGGAGAAGCTAAACAGCAGTTTCCTTTCCATTCAGGTAATTTCTGGATAACTCTTGTTAGTAAAATGAAGCGCACTTTTTAACTTTGTCAATCTAATTTATCCTTTTGCAAAAATCCATCTGCCAGAGAGAAGTAAATTTTGAAACAAGGTTTTTGTGCTTTAACTGTCCTGAGTATCATGGCTGGTGGGTTTATTCTTTTGTCAGAAAGATGGGGTTCTGTGACAACAGCCTTGAAAGTCAAACTGACTGTGGAGGAGGATTTATACCGTAGTCATTTCTACCTAGTTGAATGATTCTGTCATTATCTATGCGCTTGAATAGTCCCAAGTGGTGGTTTATGAAGAGACTTTTCTGTGGAGGTCTCTGGGATCTCTTCCACTCTTTCTGCTCCTGTTGCAATGAAGCTGACTTCAGACAGAAGCAGACGGATTTGTCGTGCAGCTTGCATTCACCACTGCAAGCACGAAGGTGCTCAGGGATTTCTTACCTTTTAATTCTGATTTGAAGTTCCTCAGTATTTGCTTTCCCTGGTTATCAGAAGTCACTTGCCAGCCTTGCGTTTCAAAACCTCACTGCACTGTAACCTTTACTTGGATGGTCATTTGTAGATCTGGTCGGCTTCAGGAAGACAGGACATGTACCAGATACTAGGTAATCTTGAGTAACAGGCAATCATTGACATAATCTTAAATTCACTTGAGACCAGACCTGTAAGATGATGACTGAATTCATGATCCAAACTGGATTAGTTGTCACAGTGAAGAAGTTTTAAAGGCAGTAGTCAAACTGAGTCTGAAACCACCAAAACATTCCAGATTCTGATGCTAGAAATGTTCATCTTCCTGTGTGTTCACTGTAACTAATCCATTTTTAAATAGAGCAGGCTTTCACAAGGTGCCTAGTGGTGTTTAAAACACTTACTTTACTACTAATTTTAAAACATTAATTTACACATGCTTTTCAACTCAATTTCTAGTTCTCATTCTCACATTTTCACAGGTGTTATTAATGCACAGTAGCAATTGAAAAGGTTATTCAACAGAAGACAAAAAGTATGTCTGTGCACACAGCAGATCCATACTATACATTTTTGTCACTCATCTTCTCATTTATTAATGCAACTGTCAGTTTGGAGGAGTCACTGTCTGCTGACAGATTGTCTCCCTGTGGCATTTATTTGTCTTTCCTAACTGTTCCATAAAAACAAACTTCAAGCTGCATAGCGATGTAGTTAATGAGACTCTTCAGCCTTCTGATCCCTAACTATTGATTGAAGCAGCTGCAGATTCAGAACTTGGTTGCCCCTTCAGAATCATGTTCACTGACGTGTAGCTGTCTTAGCGGTGATGTGCATCAAGTACATAGCACTTTATTCCCCTTTTAGCAAGTTGAGAACTTAACTGCATCTTCCAATGCGATATGCCGATGTCTGTCTGCATTAACAGATTTTTTTAAAAAATCTTATTAGGCATGATGTTTGGATCATAAGGCACAACTGAAGTAGGGATGTGGAGAGGCTTTTTTTTTTTTCATAGTTTCAAATATGTTTTCATAGGGAAGTAAAGCATTTAGTTATTAAGGAAATTGTTGATAGGCCGAAAGCATATGTCCTACAAAAAGCCCCTTAAAATCATCTGGAGTCTCTGTCTTCACGCAAGTTTAAAGGCAGAAAGACCTCACCTTGTCCTCCTTGCATTACTTACTCACCAGAACAAACTAAGAGCAAATTCCTTACCATATCTGGAATCTGAAAACCTTGTCTACGCAAAGATTAAAGGTGACATTTTAACAGTTAAAAGTCTAGCCTAGACAGAGCACAGTTCCTTTAACACATACTTGTGTGGCGTACTTCTTTGCATACTTCTTTGAAGTCTGGAGATAGTTGGCCTGAGAATAACATAATTTTTTTACTCTCAGCTGCTTTACAACAACTTGTTTAATTTAAACCCATATGGACAAAACTGTCATCTTAAAGTACATATGGAAGACTCCTTTGTCTAGATCCTGATGGCCTCTGTATCATTGATGTTCCCATGTAGCTTCAAGGTTTTGTGGTCCAAATATGTAAGTATGTGGATAAGTAGCTTCTAGGGTTTCATTATTCTTTGCAAAACTCTTAGTCATCATAGGACATTTGGTCAAAATATGTATTCACAAAGCTAATTTCTTTAAAATGGAGTGGAATAATCCAATTTTCACATCTACTGATAGATGCAGACTGATGTCTATGCAAGCAGGAACAAACTGGTTAAGTGATACCGTAAGAGGTATTTGTATGACCCAGTTTTAGACGTCTAAGTGCTCTGAATCACTCCCTGCAGACACTGAACTCTGTCCTCTTCTGAGCTTCTAATTCTGAATCACACCTGAATTTGTTCAGAAAAAGCTTGAATTAACTGATAATTATTGTAACACTTTTATTGTTGGGGTTTATTTTAGCTGCATTTTTAACGGATTTGTTGCTGCTTTTATTAGATGACATTCTAATTATTTTTAATCAATTTGGCTAGTATCCTGTGGTTTTGGAGACACTTTGGCATTTCGATTACTTGCATCAAAAACCACATTTGGTTGGTGTTTCCCAACCATTTTATTCAGTTACTTATCCAGTAAACATACGATTAAATACACCAGTAAATGAACAGTATTAATTATCAACACTCTATGATTCAAATTACGTTGCAGTGCAAATCCATCTCTTTAGGTGCCAATAGCTCTCAGAAAATTATTTTTCAACTCATACGTAGCATACTAGATATTAGCCCTGAAGGCATATTGCTATTAATGAAGATAGATTTTTGTTTGCTCTAAAAAAGTAATGCAAAGCTTGCAGCATAAAAAGAAAGGCAAACAGGCAATTAAAGAATCAAAATCCTTTACTGTTTCCTGATCCTCGTTCACGTTCCTTTCCTTGAAAAACTCAGAAGTAACCTGCTTTCCTCATGGAAATTTCCTTTGTATTTCCACAATGTAGAAATTTCTTACCTGTCACACAGAATTATTGAGCTTTTTCATTAATATTCTAAAAAATATTTGTATTTGAAACAATTTCAGCCCTCGGTTCTCATTTAGAGAACTGCCTGGTGATTCAGGTGATGTGGTTCAATCTCATTTTGCAGCTCATAAAATTATAATGGAAAAAACATAATTTAAATATAACAGGCTTGGCAGAACAGATGTCTTTTCACCTCTGTATTACAAAAATATTTCTCTGAATATATTTGAATAAGGCATTTCTTGGTTTCATTTTAATGCTAAGCTTGCATTGTGTTGTTGCCAGGAAGAGATTCAACTTTGCTTCCTATATGCTGGGCTCATTCTGACACGCTTGCTTCTCAGAGGAGTGTGCTGAGAATGAAGATTTCTCTATTTTAGCAAGTCTTACAGCATCCTCTGGAGGGCAGCTAAACCCTTTCCTGAGCAAAAAAAACAAGCAACAGTCACAGAAACACAAGCAAACTGTATGTCAGGAGTTCCCTCCTACTCCTGTGCGTGCTGTTAGTCTGCAGTGAGGTGCTGTAAAAGGGTAGGGGCTTGGGGCTTTGCCACACTTTTGCAAGGTGTGTGTGTTGCACACAGGTACTAGTTTCATGTTCATGTGCGATCTGTGTACAAAGTTTCCATTCCTTCAGTCTTAGTTAATGCCAAACCCTCTACAGAAACTCTTCCTCTCATTTCAAATCAGCTTTATCAACGTCTCTATCTTATATCAGTCCCCAACTAAATTAAACTGAATGTAGGTATTATTAATCCACATGTCTGCACAGAACGATAGGTTTGCATCGGTGGTTGCTTAAAGCTAGTGCAAAGGAAGATGGCCACCTGCTTCTTCTCCCTCCCATTTGTTGTGTCTGGCATTCACCAGAACAGTTTTTCTACCCTAGCTGAAATTATCCATGTTTTGTTTGGATTATTTTTCTTCCAGGTTCTTTGCTGAACTGGCTTACAGAGGAACGAGTGGTAGAGACGGCCTAAGAGACGTGTGTAGCTGGGAGCAGGGAGGGTGGAGGCAGGTTGTTTTGCCCACTGTTATGTAACTTAACCCAAAAGATTCTCATAAATAGATTCCATGCAAAACATCCACATTAGCCACTACAAGAGAAAAAAACAATTTGTGCCCTTCCGACAGTCCCTGTCATCCCTGTAACTGGTAGTAGGTGATAGACCTGATAGGCCAAGAACTAGCTTCTAGGCCGTTTGATCCAGATGGGTGACAGGAGGAAAATGGCTGAGGATAGCTGTGTCTTTGCTGTGGTCCCTGATGTTCCTTCCGTTGTTTGTACTTCACAGCTCCTGCTCTGGATGTGGACTGGCAGAACAACACTACCTTTGCCTCCTGCAGCACTGACATGTGCATTCATGTATGCAGACTTGGCTGTGATCGTCCCGTTAAAACCTTTCAAGGACACACAGTAAGTTTAGGAAGTCCAAAAAGTTAGTGATGAAGTCACAGCAGTGTGTTACAATGATGGCAGATGATGTGTTTACAGGGTGTGTTCCAGCATCAAAGTTGTTAAATCCTGTTGCTGCCCTAAAACCATATTCCTTGGGAGTGATTCACTGCCTGTGAGAAGGGATAAGCTGTTCTAAATCACTGTAGGAGGCAAAACCTGCAGCTTAAACGGTGAGACTATTTATATGTAGCATGAGGTGCAGACTAAGAGCACATTAATAAATAAGATTTTGTTTTCCGCTGGCTTAATTTCCTTTAGCAAATGAGAGCTATGAATAAGGAGAGAACAATTTACCTCCAGCCATTCTTCAGTTTTAGAATCAGTGTAATCTAAGATCTGTTTAAGATGTATTTCTCCCCTCTTTTCCTGGTGGTATTTAATGACTGTCAAAGGCTAGTTTTGCAAGCTTTCATTCATGAGAAAACTGCTATCATATACTGACCTGTAATTTAGATACTAACTTCCAGAACTTGCTGTCTCAACACTGAGGAAAAACGGTGCATTTGGAGACCTTTATCTAGTCTGTGGTTAAAATGATAGGGAACTGTTATTTCATCAGTGGTTGTACCTTCCTACCAACAGACTGGTGCTTTTTATGCTTATATGAAATGCACCATTTTGCACGTGATCCAAATTTTTACTTCCAATATCTGCACAGTTCCTTTTAATTGTGACTGAAACATGTAAAATGGATAAAGCAAAATTTAAGTATTTTCCAGGATTATTTTCATGGAGACCCTGAGCCAATTTATATTTTTAAAAAACAGTCTTTCCCTTTTTATGAAATGCTTTTTTCTCCCATACATATGACCCTCAAAAAAGCACAGAAAACTTACTTACTACCAATGGGATACACTAGGCTTAGTTAATTACAAAGTGCTAGAAAGATTGATAGAGAAAGCATCGTAAACTACTCAATATTCCGTCCTGGGTTTCATTTACACATACACCTCTCCTTAGAGAGACCAGCATTGTTGTAAGCTGCAATACTAAAAATTACAAACTCCACAAGACTTCATACCCCACCAGTATTTCACATTGAAAATTTGTGTCTCTGAGATCTGTAGAACATTAACCAAAGAAATACCTGAATTTTAAAAAGGAGTTAATGCTGTAACATCAATCTGTCTGGTTTGCGGGTTTATTGAAATGCTAGCATAAGAGGGAAGCATATGAGAGACTTTGTGGCAGAACATGTACCCGAAGACTGATGGTGTGTATTGTTCACCAGCACAAAATGGTCACCGTTCCTAAATGACTCTTTGATAGCGTGTTACAGAAGCAGTGCAGCTTTTGTTCACCCAGAAAGCAACCGGGGCAGCAATTTGTGGTGGAACTTGTTGCATGCGTGAGCCATGAGTGCCCTCTGCTGGGTGCCCAGTACGATGCTGGTAACCGGAATATTTCCTTAATAAAACAACTCTTTATTTCAGAACGAGGTTAATGCAATCAAATGGGACCCATCTGGCATGCTGCTAGCATCCTGCTCCGATGATATGACATTAAAGGTAATACAGTTTCCATCCCTGCTGTTCAAGAGGTAAAGACAAACATTATGTCTATTTTTTAATCTTCTCTAGAAGGCTGGTACTGTATCACTTAAAACTCTGCACGAATAATAGTTTTGTTTTGTCCCACATTTCTTAAAGCTGATGTGAAAGATTGAACACAGAGAAGCAGCTACTGGGAAAATCAAGACATCCTGTTCAAAGAAGTGTTAAGTGACTGATATGTCACTGTCAGAGAAGTCGTAGTTTAAATGTACACATATATATACACACACCTCCTTGCCTGTCAACAGAGGCACAGTCCCTATGCTAAGAAGCAGTCTAGTCGTTACAGCTTGAAAAGAATATAAAAACAAAGAGTTTTGTCTGTGGAGTCCTTCTTCTGAAAGTAATTTCATTGGTGCCATTTGATTTTTTTTTTTTAATACTAACCAGTGGGACAGGATATATAAATTCAGAGCCCACCAAAAATCTGAATTGCTCTCTGAAAACGCCTGTCTTTATCCATTCACTGCATGAGAAGCCTAAAAGCAGCTATGGTGCTGGTCTACATGCCTCTGTTAGGTGCCTGAAGTGACATGGAATGAATCTGGATTCTGGCTCGCAGGCAGGGTAGGTTGCTTTACCAGCACATCTGGGCCATTGCACTGTACCGGAAAAGTATTGCTGGTACAGGGAGAGTCTGGGCTTGCAGAAATACTTTTCAGGGTAGAGCTTTTCCAGCCCAAACTCCTCTCAGTCTCATTCTTCTTTGCCAGCCACATTGAACAAAGGAGTAGGTGGAATATAGGAATAGCTGTGTGTCGTAACAGCAAAGCCCTCCTGCTGGACCTTGAGCAAAGCAAACATCCCAGGAAAGATTTGGTTTTGTGGATAGAGTTGTACAAGTAATACAGTTCCCTCATAGTGTAGTTGTGTTAATTAAAGCTCATACCTCTTTGCGCTGCTGATTGACACAGCTGAAGCAAGAGATGTTCCCAGCATGCACACAGCCTGTGTATAAGGACTGAAACTGAGAGAACAGCAGAACTCGTAGGTGAGAGCGAAGTGCATGTCAGCGTTATGAATGTTTCCTCTGCGTAGGTAGACTGACTTCTGCTCAGTTCCACTCTGTCTTTGCCATGTATCCACTGGGATTTTCATTGCCCTGGATTCTAGATGTATTATTGTGGACTACTTACAGAACTGGAAATTTACAGAAAATAGGGCTAGAAGCAACTGAAAGAGAGCACCTTGTCTGTTATGCTGCCACAAAGCAGTATCGTAGTAACCAATGTTATTATGCTTAAACATTCTGACCCAGGGGTAGTACATTTTTTTGGTTGCGTGCTGTGTTTTAAAAACCACTGTGGCTCAGTGTTGTTGGCACCAGTTCGAACTTCTGACCACTGAATTTGGCACAAGAGCTCATGGTTTGTTGTCCCTGGCCTCGCTTGTTTTTAAAAATCTTCAGTGATGGAGACTGCAAATCTTCTCCAGGCCATTATTATTAATGCTTTTCCTTTGGAAATCACTCCCCTCTGGCTTCTTTTTTTTCTCTTTTTTTGGAGTTCTTGATATTTTCCTACAACTACTTGGAATGTTGCCTATTAGCCATAGAACATGGCTAAGCTTTGCGTAATGTTTCCAAAAGCCGACTCAGGTATGCTGATGAAAGTTCAGCATAAGAGCGCATCATTTCCCTCATAGTGCAGAGTTACAAGTGAGTTAAATCAATAGTACATTATTGGTATCTCTCTGAAACCAACTGACTAAACTTGAGTTATTTTCCCTGCTGTGAATTAGCTTCGTCTTGTTTTCTTAGTTAGCTGAGGAAAAGATGTACTAAATTACCTGTTGTCTCTGTTGAGCATATTCTTTATCTCACGCTGAGGTATTTGGCCATGTAATACTGCATAAATAGCTCATCTAGTTCCATTGTCTGTGCTGTTAAAAACATCAGGAGGACAAACGGAGTTCAGGAGGAAAAGGAAAATTTGATGTGGCTCTTGACTGGCATAAAAGAAAATTACTAGGCTCTAAGCAGTTACTGAAACTTTGTTTTCATTCTGTAAGATCACTGCTGTTGCAATATGTGACTTAAACTGCAGTTAAACTTCTCTAAATAGAGTAATTTAAGCTTCTGTATGAAAATACAGTTACAGGCTATGGGCAGCACAGCACCTATTCAGTTCTTCCGATCTATGAAATAAATACTATTAAATGTGTAGTTCTTTCCCCTAATGAGGCTAGGTGGCAAACTTCTAATTAATAAACTGAAGTTTAAGTTACGTTTGTGTGTACGCATGTGTGTCAAGTTCTTAAACAAACAAATGGTAAGAATAACATATAATTGAAATGATTCAGCTGAGAAGAGATCAGTAATGTTGCCATTTTCCACCTTCATACTTACTCTGACTTAGATTTGGAGTATGAAGCAAGATACCTGTGTACATGATCTTCAGGCTCACAGCAAAGAGATTTATACTATCAAATGGAGTCCTACAGGACCGGGCACCAGCAACCCAAACTCCAACATCATGTTAGCAAGGTAAAAACCTCTTCCTGTTGCCTACTAAGAAGAAGGATCATCTTTCTGACAAGTAGTTCTATTGTCACCTTGTTGTCAGTATTCCTGCAGACAATTCCAGTAAAAAGTACCTGCGCTTGTAAATCAGGGGAATGGACACAAAGGGAAAGGAATCCTGTGTGAAAAAGGAAGAAGAAAAAGAAGGAAGATTCAGTCATATATTTAGCTTTTCAGCTGCCTTGATGAAAGGATTGTAAATTTGGCATTGTACCTTCACATTCGGCATCCGGTTGTTATGAATGAAAGTACTTAATGAGACAGATGACAGCCCGTTCAGCCGGTCGGAATGTGTGCTAACCAGGGTCACGCAGCTCGCCTGGGCAGATAGTGACTGTTTTTATAGCCTGGTTAACTAGCGGAGAAAAGCTTGGATAATCTTCAAAATTCCACTTGAAAATCTGTTCAGATTTCTTCTTTGAGCTTAGGAAATACGTGTACTTGTAGAATGCTGATTGATGGTAGTACCATGGGATTATCAAATCAGTTCATGGTGTATTCAGTCTGGGGAGGAGTTGTATCGAAGCTGATTTGTGTGTTTTACTCCTTAGTCTGAAAGTGGGCAGGGAAGAAGAAATTTGCTTTCTTGGAGTAGTTCTTTTAATATTATTTTAAATACCAATTATATCCCTTGTCTTTTTCTAAGCCCACAGTTTGGGATTTAGATGGATTGTAGCAAAAAACAGCACTGAAACAAGTGAAAAGAACGACAGTTCTAGAGAAGTGTAGAATGCTAATTCGTCAGATAATGCGAATCCGTTAAAAATAAGATTTCTCTGGAACAGTTAATCCTATTAATGATAATATATATTTTACCTTTCTGAATAATACCAGATAGAATCTCAAAAAGCAGGAGCTTGGGCCTTTTAGGGCTAGTGATCTGATCCTATGTACAGCACCCTGAGATAAACTCAGAGGTTCCACACACAAGAATTCAGTTCTGTGGATATAGGTCTTGTCAAGGCTGTAGTGAATATTAGCTTTTCTGTTTGAAACATTATTTCTTGCTTAGCCAAGGAAAAAACCTGTGTTATTCTCTTGAAACGTTTACAGTATCAAACTAGCAATTGATGAACACTCAAATTAAGACATGCTTGTGTTTGAACGCTTCTTGCAGTGCTTCGTTTGATTCCACTGTTCGGCTGTGGGACGTTGACCGAGGAGTCTGCATCCATACGTTAACAAAACATCAAGAGCCTGTCTACAGTGTAGCTTTTAGTCCTGATGGAAAATATCTAGCCAGTGGGTCCTTTGACAAATGTGTCCATATATGGAATACTCAGGTACTGTTTTGCTTCATGTGGAGCACGTCTACTTTAGATGACACATTAATAGCAAAAGCTTAAATGAAAATACATGTACCTCTGTAGCGTATGACCTGCCAGCCAAGGTGAACCCGATTGTACTGGCTGATACAAATCCCAGCGTAACAGCTGAGTCGCTCGGGTGGAGCGAGGTGACTGTCCAGAACATTTCTCCTCAGGCTTCATGGTGTGCTGAAACACTAGCATGCGTGGCCATAGGTACGTCACGTTGTGCCGTCAGCTTTGCGAAGCAAAGGTGCAGATTGATTCTTAGAAATAAGTAGTACTTTTATTTAGTAAAAAGCCGAGTTCGGCTGTGAGTCCAATGCACGTGGCTTATACTTTGTGGTGAGGAGATGATAGATACAAAGGGTATGCGGGCTGGGGATATTCTGGAGATAAGTGGGACATCATAGTTTCACAGATTTAATTCTGGATACTGATGCCTCACAGCCTGAATTAACAAACTTTAGAAAAGGCCACCTCAGCCTAACTCCCCGGGCCTTTACTCTTACAAAGTTGACAGAAACAGGTCTGTCAGAGTCCTACTGTAAATTGCTTTCTGGAGGAGCCTGTTTCTCCTCATTATCAAAGACTGCTTTCCTAACTTCAGCATCTTGCAGAGATGACCATAGTTGGGTGATGTGAATAGCCTCCCTGCCCCCCCCCTCCCTGGCCTGCCACTACTCTCCTCTCTGTAATGTAGTGCCACACAGAGAAAAAGAAGGGGAACTTCTGTATCAAACGTTTGCGTGCTGTTTTGCTTTGTAGAGTGGAACTCTAGTACATAGCTACCGAGGCACCGGGGGCATCTTTGAAGTCTGCTGGAATGCTAGAGGAGACAAAGTGGGAGCAAGCGCATCAGACGGATCGGTAAGGAGCTTTACACGTTCTAAATCTTGAGTGGAGATTACTCTTCTGGAGGGTGTCAACAGAAAACCATACATGCCATACTGCTTTCTCTGGACAGAGCTGCAGGGTGGGCAGCTCAAGACAGAAATAAGTAGTTCTGTGGAGTATATTAAAAGTGCTGCTACTTTGGAAGATACTAGGAGGTGGTGTTCCTATTGGAAATGAAGAATGCTTGTGGAATAGGTGAATACTACCGAAGATGGTAATGGCTTTTAAACAGATACTTGATGACAACACTAGTGTTGTTCCTGTCATTATTTATCTCAGCTGTCAATTTTTAATGAAGGTTAGGTCACAGCGGTCAATGCTCAAATAAAAATTGTCCTGGGGCTTTCTAAGTTTTATCCCACAGAAGAAGTTTACCCTTGAATAGTTCCAAAAAGAGGAAGTTTTCAGCATGGTGCCCAAAGATTTCATTGCGTGGTAAAGGAGAAGTATTGCCATAGAGATGCTGATTATCCATGACTATTTTTGCTGTTAATGTTACTTTAAAAAAATTTCCGTTGTAGTGTGATCAGCTTGTGAAGGATGCACAGATGTTATAACAGACTCTGCAGCTTTTTTAAATAACTTTTCTACATGGCTGTCTGGTGTAACTACTTTAGAGGGGTATCTTTCAGCTGTTTTAACAAAGGGTACACCGACGCCATGATTCAGTTGCTCGAGCTCATTTGTGCCATTTGAGATGGTGCCATGCCTGGCTTCCAGCAGCTGCTCCCGGTGGGCACGTATCCGCTCTAGGTCCCGTGTCATGCCTGCCAGGCCCCTGCACCTGGTTTGGATATATTTCAGAAATGGAAGTGGACACTGTATTCAGGCAACTAAATAGAGCCCATAGTCGAACAGGGGATGTGCCACCGCAGTGTTTGTTCGTAATCCAACAAAAGGCCAGCTAAGTGTTACCTGTGTGATTTTCACTTCGGTTTTCTCCCACATCATAGAATGAATCATGGAATGCTTTGGGTTGGAAGGGACCTTTAGAGGTCATCTAGCCCAAACCCCCTGCAGTGAGCAGAGACATCTTCAACCAGAGCAGGTTGCTCAGAGCCCCATCCAGCCTGGCCTTGAATGTTTCCAGGGATGGGGTCTCCGCTACCTCTCTGGGCAACCTATTCCAGTGTTTCACCACCCTCACAGTAAAAAATTTCTTCCTTATATAGAGTCTAAATCTACCCTCCCTTAGTTTAAAGCCATTGCTCCTTGTCCCGTCACAACAGGTCAGGTTGTTCCCTTGCTTGCGTGCATGTGAACAGGTACTTGAGACGGGCTGCTCTGAAGCTGGGGAGTCTGACGTACAGCTGGCTGACCAGCCTGCGTGCGGGGCCAGATACAGCTGTATGAGTAGGACTACCATGCCACCTTCAGAAATGGTTCTTAATGCTGAGTCTTTTTCCCTCCAGGTTTGTGTTCTAGATCTGCGGAAGTAAAAGTGAAATGTTTTAGAAGAAATTTCAAATGGACCAGCAGTGAATGTGTGGGGAGAAGCACTCTTCAAAACTATTCTTAACAGCTCCAGAACTGTACGAACTTGAACAAAGTTAGAGTGTACCGTGAAACCAACTCTCCCTGGCCACAGATGTCTAGTATTTTGTCCGTAACCTTCATCAAGGAGTAAAAACACAGTCACTTCAGAGGGGGAGGGAATGGTTTCCACCTGGATCATTCAACCTTGGAAGCATGAAGCCACCAGCTAGGCATTGCACTGTTTGGTTTGCGTCTGAGAACTTGCTCTGATGGCTGGGAAAAAGAAGCTGTGCCAAAAAAAGTTAATTAAAAAAAAAAAAAAGAAAAGAAAAATGCTGTGATAAACCAAAAGGGAAAAAAAGTCCTCCTCCATGCGGTGTTGTATTTTTTCCTTCCAATTTGGACACTACAGTTGCTCTCCCAAAGGACGTTCAAAGACCAGTTTGTACTGATGAAATGCTCAACTTTGTAATCACAACACTTTCTATTTTCTAGACTACTTTTTTTGTTCAGTGGTTTTTCTATCAGCTGGAATATTACAGCCTGGAGGATCCCAGGCTTAGGATGAAACTTTTGTTTTCCTTTTATTTCTCCCTTCCACTCCCAACTTCTCCTTCCTTTTTTTTTTTCTCCTCTTTCTTCTTGCCTTTTTTTTTTTTCTTTTTTCCCTGTATGCCCGTAGTAGATGCAGCCAGGTGGACATGACAATGAAAATTTTTGACAGACTGCTTCTCCTCTATTCTCTATCTTCCTTTTCCTTTCTTTCTCTCCGTTAAAAGAAAAAAAAATCCTCCATGCTTCAGATCTTAGCGTCTCAAGGGCACTTTCAGCAAATTGTGTAATAAGTGCTTTATATAAGAATGCAGTGCTGGGGAAGATTTTTACAGGAGAAAGATGACTTTTAACAGAAAGAACCCAGTGTATTTTTGGAAAAAAAATATTTTTTATGTTAAACAGTTTTAAAAGCCTAAAATGGCCACCAAATGTAGACCAGTTGTGTAATTCAAGCAAAAAGAATGACACAGAGTCCAAGGAACATGAAAGGTGCAGTATCCTTTTTCTCTTCTCTCTCAGAAAGTGCTGTAAGAAAGAATGCCATTTGATACAATAAATGCCAGTCATTTCCTAAGAGTCCTCTTCCAGCAGCCAGCCGTTGATACAGTCTCATTTCATTTCTGTGGCTGTTTGGTGGTGTACACAAAAGGGATTCATAAGTTTGAGACTATAAATATAGCATTCATTTTCCTGAGTCCATATTTTTGTTTATCCTTGGTAACCAGGGGAGAAAAATTGTGTATCTGCTTTCCTCCAGCGATAGCTCAGATGTCTTACAGAACATGGTTTGGCTGCCCATGGCCTGGCTGAGCAGTGCTGTCCTCCACTGTTCATCCCACGCAGCTGCTTCTCTTCCAGTAAGGCAGTAGGGTTTTACCACTGACTTAATGGGACCAGTCGGACCACGATCTATTGACTGCGTCTGTCGTTGCTGAAGAGTGGACCCTTGCCGAGCTCCTGTCCGTCCGTGGCCAGCGCACACCTCGAGCGGGCTCCACCGCTGCGTCGGGCAACGTGTGGTGCTGCCGTCGCCCTCAGCTGCCGGGAGAGCTCTGGGTCGGCACCGGGAGGCTCGCTGTCTGCCCTGACCCCGTTAGCCTTGGGGCTGGCCTCGGCGCGCTGCTCGCCAGACGGCGTAGAACTCTGCGTGAGGTGGGGACATGATAAAGGATGTATACATTCTATCTCAGCATATATACTACTGTAAAGTTACAGCCGGTGAAATGATCAGAATGACGATGAAGACTCCAAAGCTCCACCTGTCCACTTCGGACACGATTTCCTCTGCAAGCGTAGGCATCTGCAGGGACGCCTGCGGACAGCTGCGTTACTCTGAAAGCAAATGGCGGATGCCAAGAAGGCTGCACCGGCGGAGGGAACCGACAGTGCTGTGAACTGTAAGGCAACCGTGGGCTGGTGGCAGCCGATACTTAGATCCTCGGAACTGGCCGAGTCCGGCAGGTGTCTTCTCGAGCCTGCAGGCTAGGCTAGGATCTGCAGGAGAGAGGAAAAACTGACAAGCAGAGAAGCCCCTTAACATCATGTCGTACCTTCCCGCCTGAAGTCCCCGTTTCTGTAACACAGGATCTTCCCTTTGGTTTGACCACGGCCGCTGAAGTGGTGATTTGATCTGGGCAAAGCCAAAAGCAGAGCCCTGGTGCTGAGCTGGTGGGGCGAGACCTGCCGAGCATCGTGGCATCGTCGTGGCATTGTGGAATCTGTACCTCGATTTTTCTCCTGTGTTTCCCTCTCCTCACGCTTGAATCTGCACAGTGTCTTGGTCCTTCCAGGGGAACCAGCCACGGCCAGCTTCAGCTGCGGATCTTGAAGGCACACGTCTGGGAAGGAGAAAGGAATGAAATGAAGTAACTGCTCAAAGGGTTACTGAGTCCTGAGGTGAACAGAGTTACGTGGCATTGTGGTTATTAATGACAGTTAGGCTTGTTTATAATTTATATCAAAGAATCGGACACTGGAAGGTATTGGGGATTATTTTTGGCGTTAAATGCGTTCATGTGTTGATTTTAGTTTTATGCTCCAAGAGCGTGGGCTGGAGATGATCATGTGGCAGTTTTGCACTGTTTTATATTAACCACATGCACCTACTAATTTAAAGTCACTACTTAAAAAGTTCGGAGAGAGACTTGAATACAAAGGTTTGATGTGGTTTTATGAAGCACGGTTGGGTCGGTGGTTTGGTTGCCGTCGTCGCGTGCAGACGGTTAACTTCCAAAGCTGCTTTCGGGTGGCGTTTCCGAGAGCACCGCGCGGCGGCTGCGGGTCTGCGGGCGGCATGGATGGGCCCCGGCCTCGTGCCCAGCCCTGCCGGAC
>Ga0065711_1028785_pt1 | contig 39224 bp, 17 predicted proteins | sample Hoacrofraction12_FD_59098 | JGI IMG/M metagenome (GOLD analysis project Ga0065711, IMG submission 59098) | Hoatzin crop microbial communities from Cojedes, Venezuela - Epithelial fraction 12 v2 (version 2) | ecosystem: Host-associated > Birds > Digestive system > Esophagus > Crop | place...
GGACTAGATGACCCACAGAGGTCCTTTCCAGCCCCTACCATTCTGTGATTATTTTTTTTTTTTTTTTCCCTCTCTCGGTTATCTCTGCTTTTGTTGCACCCCTTGCTCTGCCATCCTGTGCGACATCAGCTGCTTGATGCCCTTCTGGAGGGCTGCATGCGCGGGTGCATGTTGCGGTGGCTCTGGTGTGGCGAGCTGCGGGTGTCCTGACGCTGCTGTGCGCAAATGTGCCACGTCTGACGGGCGCGATGTGAGCTTTTGAAGTGGAAGGATGCCTAGGGTTTGTGTAGGTTCGCTTCCTCCCTCTCCTGTATAAAAAACAAGGGAAAGAAGCGCGTGGTGTGCAGATCCAATGTGCAGTTGGTGAAGGGGTAAGCGCTCCTCCCTACTTGTGTTCCTCCTGGTGATAAAGACGTGATTTCAGTGGTTTTATTTTAAAAGAAGTTGTCTTACGTGGTCAAAGCACACTTAAAATGAAGTCGGAAACTATAAAGTGAAATCGGTGTTTCACGTTCTGGTACAAACCAGTCTCTAAAGAACTCACATTTTGATGCTTCCTGTGATTGTTCAGAATAGGTAGGAATTACTGTTTCTTTCTTTTTGGGCTACGTTGTCTTACTTGCAAGTGCCAAGTGTCTGCCCAGGACATTGCAGTGGCCTGCGATGGTGGTTCTATAGCATAAAGGTTTAGTATGCTAATTAAACCTTTTGAACTCAGGCTGTGTAATGCTGAAGTGTGAAATAACTGAGGATTTATGTATGGTAGGTCTGGGTTATTAAAATTGTTAGTATGCAGTTAGGAACACTGTAGAAGACTTAATAAAGGACTGAGTCTAGTTTCTGACTAATGATTACTATATGACGTTGTTTTATGTATTTTTCCTTGCCTTTCCTTTTCTTAAGTGTCACTTCTTTCTCCGCCTCTTCTGGTTACAGTATGTTTTTAGTGCTCCAGAGGTGACTGAATTGAGTGGGTGCATACACTCCTTGTCAAGTATTGTTATTTCATGGGTTGTTACAAGCATAACAGTTTGTGTGCATGGGCAGTTATAGAAATGTTTCTGCCAGAACACTGGCAAACCTCTATAAATGATTGCGGAATGATCCCAGAGCCTTTTAAACGGATTTTCTATGAAGGTGTCATCCTTTATTCAAATTTTCAAGTGTTACTCTCTTGTGATTGAAAGTGGGAAGGAACGTACAGTAAAACATCTCTCAAAATAAGAGCAGAAAAAGAACTGACTGGAGTTTGGAGTGCACTTGCTATATTTAGTGATGGTCTCACTTTTACCTGGAGAAGTTATTTGGTTATTTCATTAATGACGTCATGGTAGAGCTGGTTCTTGATAAGAGATTGTTTGTCTTATGTCAGCTTATGAAAGAGATTTTACATACAAGAGGTGGCTTGGAGGGGACCGCTGAGTTATCTGTTTGACAGACTCAAGGGTTTCTGAGATTTATGGAGAGGTAAGAACGGAGCAGTGTGACTCTGGAGGAACTAGAAGGAGAAGGGCAGAAATACAAAATGTCTTGGAACAGATTCTTTTATGTTCTTGAAGTAGCTGGAAATTAATGTTGCAAAAGCAGATGTCATTCAGACACTTGGAAGATGGGGAGGAGGATGTTAGAGGTGACAAACACTAAACAGTATAAAGTTACTAGTAATGGCCAGTTACATGCTTAAACTCTGTCAATATTCTTTGCCTTCTCTGTTAGATTAATCATGGGGATTCAATATATGGCTCTACAAATAGATAGAGAAATAGATTAATTGAAGGAAAATGATGTATGCAGATGTTCTGGGGGAAAAAAACTTTGAGTCAGCTATCTTTTTGCCCCCTTGGGTTGGTAGCCACTGAGAGGGAGGTAGAGTTCTATGTCTCGGTGTATTGTAACATCTGTCTGGTTTACTTCTGTGGCTCAATAACAGATAATTTTCCTAATTATGGTTGAGAAATGGTTTGATTATACAACTTACATGTTAACAGGAAGATTGAGCTAAATTTGCAGCGTCCAACTGATTTTTTAACGGCATCACAAGTTAGAATTAAATATTACAGCAACAGTTGATAAATTGCTACAGTGGTACACTGAAATCCATTGGACTGCTGTCAGTATCTGCTTAGCTGTATGCATTTCCCTGCCCCCCCTTCTTTTTTTATTTCCAAACACTTGTGCAGGCTTTGATTTGTGGTTCTCACGAGTCAGTACATTTGAATTTGCCGCATTTCATCTTTAGAGAATTTTATAACTTTGAAATACTTTAAGAAGCCAGACCTACTTTTTCATTGCTAACAGAAGGAGTATAAATATGCATAAATATATTTTGTCTACAGAAACTATTTGGTGAGTTCATTGAACGTTAAACTTGTGTGAAGCCTTTTGCTTTCTTCACCTTCATGTTGTCAATAGAAAAAATCTGGAAGGTTTTTGTAAGCAGACTGAATAATTTTAAGATATTACAGTGACAAATTGTTTCAGTATTCACTAGTAGTATTACAAGAACCAGTTAAAACATTATTTCAAGGTTTGTTCTGTAACTAATTTTAAAAACAAACAACTGAAACACAGCAAAGCAGTAGGATAGATTGTGAGACCTTCATCTGGTATGTTTACCAAGAAATATGTAAGATACAATATGCAGTTGAACTTTCTTCACAGTAAACTACTGAAGAATAAGATGACTTAAATCAGATGTACAAGTTAGTGCAACCTTTCTGTACTAGGGTACTCCATGAGCCGAATAGTCACAGACCAACTGTACTTGCACTGAAGATGTTGAGCAAATTGCTTTCTTACTATCATTGTCTTTTTTCTAGACAAAACTAAAAGCGAAGATGATGGAAAGTTGACCTCTGGAAGAGAGGTGCCTAAGCTACTGGGAAACCAAATTACAGTAACTGGCAAGAGTTGATGGATAATACTGGGTTTGGGTGAAGGTAGAGGAGAAATCCCATCAAAAGGTGCTAGAGATTCTGTCAGCTCAGCTCTTGCCTTGTTGTTTTTCCAAGAATGTAAGAGCTGCTGCAGAGTCGTGTCTGTGGGGCAGGTAGGGAGGAAAAGGGTATGGAAAGCAGGTCTGTCATGGAAAATTCTTTATTTTTTTTTTTAATAAGAACTCATGATCTGGCAATTAGTAATTTATGGACTTGCTCAAAGGTGTTTGTGGTTTCACTGGACTTTTTTAATAGGTGGTCATGGACCAGCAGGTACTTTGTACAAAGAGGATCAAAAAGGAATGTGGCTCTTGCCCTCCACAACTGCCTGCAGCAGTGAGACAGTCCCTGTTTAGCAGGAATTGGTGTGCATGGGGGGGAAATACGTCCTTTCAGTGTGAGGTTTTTTCCTCTCAAGCTGCTGCTTGCTCCACCTGACTCCTTTTTCTGTTTTGGAGAAATGGTAGATGATAGTTTGGTGGCCTCAGCCTGAGAAGCCGCCATACATCTACTTTCCTCATGTGCCAGCTGTTCCAGGTGCTGGTCATTTCTACTTGGCTGATTATTTTAGTTTTGATAGCACTTTCCTTGGGGTGTGGAGACTTGTTCAGGACTCTTGCTGTTGAAGACTTAACTCCATGCTGGGGTGTAATTATATTTGCTGTCTTTGTTCCTTTTGTTTTCCTAACAGTTCTTAGAGTGATCTTGCTTTTGAAGTCTCTTCACCTTCACTGGCTGCCTTCTCTCCATTTTCTGCCTGTGTTAGGTTGTTTTGTTTTGTCCCTTAGTGGGTTTTTGTTGCATAAACACAGAGAATGTGTGGTCCGGCAGCTGTACTGTCTGGGGCTAAGCGAGGCAGCTGGCTGGTCTCTCCTGCTCTGGCTGTCGTCGCTCTGCTCTTCCCATCCACATTGCTTCCTTGGAGATACTGTCACATACGACCGCTGGTTCGCTGTTTCCCTAACCCGGTCTCATAAAAATGATTTGTTAGGAAAGAACAGCAATGAAAGTGCTTAAAGTGACTTAGGTCATCTTGACAGAAGTGGGTAAGTCGGATGAGGTGAAATTCGTTGCTACTGGTTCTGAAGTGTTCCGATTTCTAGCAGCTAGTCCAACCTGTCATTACAACCTGGGCACTTAAAACCTCTCTCTGGTCCACTACGGGGGTTTAGCCCTTTTATTCTGTTCCTTTTTATTTTAAACTGGATTCCTATATTTTGTAATGTAGTTAAATTAAGTTCACCTTTTTCTTCCCTGACACTCTGCCTTTGCAGGAACCTTGCTTTTCTCTTCTACTCTGAATTGTGCATTTGCTAACATTCTAAAATGTGGCCCGCTCCCTGTTAAGGTGATGCCTGTGCCTCTGCTGTCCCTTATCTTCTTGCTCATGCAGTGATAAAAAACAGTTTTATGCAGCTTTGTTGCTGTGCTGGTGTGAGCACATCTCTGCTTGTGCATTGCCCTCGGCTGTCCTGTTGCACTGGTTGTTAGCAGGACTGAAGTACTAAAACTGCCTGTTCAGTCGCCCCTTTCCTAGAGTGTTCTCTTGCTATGTTGAATAAAAGTGTACCAAAGATTTAATTTTGATGCTAGCCTTGCTTTGAGCAGCATGTTCACCTAGATGGCCTCTGTAGGTTCCTCTCACCCTAAATTATTGTGTGTTTCTTAACGTAAACTTAAATTCATTTGGATAATGGTGCAACGCCAGGAAAGCTATTTACTTTCTCTGATTAATGCCAACAAGTATTTTTGGGTGGGATTTTGTTTAATTGCTCTAGCCATAGGCAGAGTTGACTTTCTTTATATAAAATCAGTATGAAATGTTGCTTTTTCAGAAATCCTGAATGAAGAAAATGAAGCATTAGAGATATTTTTGAACAGCATATCTGCATTTCTTGAAAAACTTAAGACCTGCCACTGCCAGAGTCCTAGATCAGACTGAAGGAGAAGTCACAGATTGTATCTGTCTGCCAAATGAGTTAAATCTTTCCACTTTTGGGGTGATGTACACTGGAGAGAATATAAAATGAGGTCATTCAGAACATGAAATTAACTTTTCTTAAAGGAATGTATATTGCCCATAACATGCTCAAGTTATTAGGCAGGATTGCTTTCAGTGGAATACATTGTAATGTGATATTTTGAATTATTAAAAAGAATTAACCATTTTCCTTCAATTTCAGCAATTCAGACAGTGCTGACTTGTGGTGTTACAGGGGAGGGTTGCAGTTGGAGCTCTGCGCTGAACTGTGGAGGAGTCGGGGATCTGTATGCTTGTGTGCCTTAATGCCAGAGCTCTGTGTTTGTAAACTTTGAGTATAGATTTGACATTACGGTTTAAGAAACTCAAAAGGAATTTTATCACCTTTATTGCTTCAACCAGATAAAGTATTATTTTGAATTATTTAAATGAGTTAAGCTCATGCTGTTTTCTTAGCAGTGCCTAAATCGCCATGAACGTGGTATTTTTTGACAGCAGAGGGATATGTAAATGGTTTTGGAATTAAGCAGTAGTAGGTCATATCTTTTGGTTTTTTTATCTTGCTTCCCCAGCAGCAGAGTTTCAGCTGCTGCAAATAGATTTTTGTGTATTGGAGTTATTAATGATTTTTATTTTAGTTTTAAATTAAGAAGGCAGTTTTACCCAAGTTCCTGGAAACTTGTCAGACTTACCATTTAAAGAAGACTCTTAAGTCATCCGTTTCTGCCTCTGGGATAAAATTACTAAGTGGTCAGTCCTAGTCAAATGCTTTTGACTGTATACGTAGCTTGATCTTTTTAAGCTGGCGCCGAAATGAAGTCTCACCCTTCACTTACCTCTGGCTAGTGAGTATTCTCCTCTTCCCTTGCTTGTATGAGCTGAATCTTCTGAAGGAATTTCCCTGTCTTCCTCGATTAGCTTTCAACCAGGCTGGCTCTCCAGAAACTGAGACTGAGCTCATGGTTGCAAGAAGAGTGAATGGAAGCAGGAGGGTGAGGATGCCACTTGCAGCAGTGTCAGCTGCAGCACATTTACAGCAGTCATCGAAATTGTGCCTGATAGAAATCGTTGTCTTCTAATTTCAGCTCTTCAGTTTGATTGTGGATGTATTTAAAACATACCAGTTTAATTCCACGTATGGTTTTTTTCTCCCCAAGCGTCATTGTTTCTTCATTTTTTAGGAAAAATACAAAAGCAGAACAATAAGCAATTTTCTCAGAATGATTCAAGTTGTTTCCACTCAACACATCTTTGGGGCTGGGGGGAGAAAAGTCTCCATCTTTGCTGCTTGAAGAAATGAAACCGCTAGTTTCATGAAGTTTTCACTGTCTGGTAAAGGAGAATCACATCACTTAACTCTGAGCTGTATCTTTAGTTATGAGTGGATTTGTTTTAAGGCTGCTTTCCATGTAATCTCTCTTGTCCTGAAGTCATCCTGTGGGTGCAGTTTCCCGCTGTGCTTCAGCAGAGATAACTTCAGGCTGCTGACAAGAAGGGCCAGAGCTTTGTGATGCCTTGTCCTGCCTTGCCGTGGCTCTGGTGGTTGCGAGTCCGCGCTGTGAGCTGATAAGCTGGCTGGTGTGGAAGAAACTCGTGTGTCAGGTTTGCCATCTTGTCAGCGAGCTGAATGGCCTTACTCTGACTGCACAGTTATGAGCTCTGTTGCAAGAGACTGGATGGGACTGTGATGGGACTGTATTTTGGGAGCCAGGGAAGGGAGAGTTTTTCTCCTTTTCCATTTCAGCCTGCAATTACTTTGCACTAGATCCAAGCTAAAATTTAATAAGCTTCTTCTGAGTGTCTATATTAATTGCTCTCCCTAAGTGTTCGTGATCCAGCAAACTGATTATTTCAGAGCTTTCTTGTTCCCGGTCTTTAAAATGCTTCTTTTAAACTCCTTGTCATACTCCCCCATCCATTTTAAGCCAGCCAAGTGCCCTTTTTAAACTGTGCCTGCAACTTTCATTCTTTTTTTTTTTTTTATAATTGGTTTAATATTACCTTTAAAAGCAAAACAGTTCCTAAACAGCTAGAACTTGTTATTGAGGTACTTTTTGTGTTTCGATTTTGGTTGTCCTCAGTAATGTGTATGTTTTGAGAAGACTGAGGACAGTATGTAAAAAAAATTTAAAAAGGCCTCTGTCCTTCCGTATCCTAATTTACTGGAGTTGGGCTGGACTGTAATGTTCCCATCACTTAAATGCTTTTATGGAGTTTGGCTTATTTAGTACTGTCATAAATCAATAAATGCAAGATTAACTACAGTAAACCTGCCTGAAACTTAAGGTAAATTATACTGCTGCTTGCGCTCATTTTAAGATCTGGATGTTTCTGTTGGGAAAGTTATTAACTACTAGAACAAATTGCCAAGGGAAGTTCTAGATCTGTCATTTCTTGGTACCATCAGTCACCTGGATGATGCCCATATCGGTGCGTTCTTTAATCTTCCCTTTTGGCAGATTTAGCGATCATGTGTCCATGGGATGGTCTAGTTCAAGACACTGACCAGAGCTGAATCCAACTGGAAGAGAACCAGCTGGCTGATTTGGCAGCGAACTAAACCGGCACACCCTGGAGCAGCACAACTGCAGGACCAGCACAAGGGAAGAGGCAGCGGTATGGGAATGCGTAGGGAGAGAGCGTGCAGGGTGACTCCTTCATCCCCCGATTGTTGGAATTGCTGTGAGAAACTCTGTTCTCTGTAAATGGCTAAAGCGACCGTTCCTGAAAAGCAGAGCCCGTCTGTTTGGTTTCCTAATTGGTTAAGTGAAGAATGTTCTTTTGTTCGGAGTTTTTAGTATAAGACTTCACAAGTTCAGCTAGATTTGCAGGCTGCCTGGTGGGAGCGTTGGCGGTTTCGGGTGACTGAAGAGTGGGCTATGGACTGTTTGTTTGAAACCTCAGTGTCCCGAACAACACTTCTTTTTGTGTTCATCTGAGTTAGCACTGTTCTGAAGCCAGGTTAGAGCAGATGCCATTCTGAAATCAGGGCAGTGGAAGTGCTGAGGGGAGTAAGTCTTGCAGACATGAGGACAAAGGCAAATATGTTAACTCTGTACTATCATGGGCATGGTAGATAAGGAGACAGAAGATCTTTCAGAGAAGTGCAAACAGCAGAATATAGTCCTTTTATTAAGCACAAGTTGTTATAAGCTATGCTGTTTTGCTCTTGAAAATCAAATATGGTGCTGCGTTTGCTTGACTCAAACTACTGTGGTACTGAAAATGGATCTTATCCTTCAGCACAGGCGAGGAGAGTTGTGAAGTGTAGGAAGATAGTTAAAAACATTATGTTAACATTTTCACATTATGAGAAGCCGAAGTGCAACAGGATCTGCTTTTTCTGCATACCAGTACCTGTGTAAGGATGTCGTGCAGGGAAGTGGGGAAATTGGAAGCTGTCTCAGGTGAGACCTTTTGCCGATTGAGGAGAGCGCCACGGCATTTCTTGCAGCTGTGTGTGCTGTAGGGTTGTGTGTGAATTAACAATGTGGTTCTCAAATAAAAGGACGACTGAAAGTGTGTAAAATTGTTTGCTCTAATTTTCATGTGTTCATCATCTTACTAGACTCTTTTGCGGGAAGAGGGTTTGCTCTTTCAATCTTCGTGCTGCATCCTTACTGAGAGAGAATCATAATATATGTATGTGTGTGGGTTGTAATGTAAGTGGCTTCTAATGAGTAGGTAGTAGAAGAAAACCTGACCAGGTAGATAACTAGTAACAGGAAGCCTCAGGCTGAATGAATAGCAGGTGAAATAAAGCTGTTTATGAAACATGAGATGTGCTGTCAGTAGAATAAGACACAGCCTGCCGTCTTAGTGCAGCAACATGACCATGCTGATTTCCTGTCATGGCAGCGTTGCTGGATCTTGCTGTATGCTATCATGCTTTTGCAGATCTGAGCAGCAGTTGTAGTGGTAAATCCCAGCCAGTGTTTTTTAAAAAGCTGAGGTGATACTGCTGATTTTTCCCTCCTCTTGATTGTACTTTGTGTGTAGTTGGGTCACCAGGATGGTGCCTGGGGACAGTCAACAGGATTTGCTTTGTGTTTCTGAAATCCAAACTACGACTTAAAGTAAATGTGTGGAGAATGGTGGAGGTGAGGGTTAGCTTTCTATGAACTTGCATTCGGATGCTTTATCTCCTCACCTCAGCGACTGATATCCCTTGCCCCAGACAGCTTTTCCTAACCTCTCATAAGGCCTCTGCTCCCTCCTCAAATTCTTCAAATACCGATCGTTCTGTGTGACTATCAATTAGCTCTGCAAGACACAGCACATGCTGTAGCTGCTTCCAAGCTGCATATTTGGTGATTAGCCAACCATCAGGTTAAAAGAGCAACAGTGTTGGGGCAGTCCTGAAGCCCTTTCCTCAGGGAAGACTGATTTGGGTGCTTCAATGCTGACTCTGGGAGAGAAAAAACAAGTTCAGCTCTTATTTTTAAGATGCTGCTCCTCTGGCATATTTCAACCGAATGGGTGTACAGAGGGAGAATTACTGAGAGCTAAGAGGGAGGATGGGCTGATAGGGGTGCTCGTGTGAGCCTGGTTTCTCAAGTGCTCAAGGGTTATGTTCAGCTACTTAAAAAAGCCCATGGTGAACAAGGGTGGGGGTGGTTGATGCATTGCAGTAGTAGCAGGGAAATGGGCCAACAGGAAACTCCTGTGACTCCAAAAAGACAAGTGGATAATCCAACATCTAGGAAAGAACAACCTCAGTCTAGCAGGTGGCACAAGCAGGACAGTAGCTAGCAGGTCATGGGCCGTGGCTGTTCCTCGCTACCTGGCGCTCACAAGGCTGTTGTGAAAATACTGTGTCCAGTTTTGCTTCTCCTTCCCCTCCAGTGCAAGGGGGATGCCAGCAAACTGGGGAGTTGAGTCTGGTGAGGAGGCTAGTGCATACAGTGTGCAGGAAGTTGGTCTAGCCTGGAGAAGAGAAAGACATACTCTCCTTGGAGGCGCAGTGAAAAAATGCAAATCAATGGCTGCAAGTTAGGACAACGGTAATTCGTATTGAATATAATGGGGAAAAATTATGATGAAAATTGTGTATCGGAAAAGGTGCCCAGGGTGACTGTTTTATCTACATCCTTTGAAGACTTCCAAAATTTAGCTGGAGAATTCCCTAGTGGCCTGATTGGACTCTGGGGTTCGCTTTGCTCTGACCAGTTTGGAGTAAGCAAGCTCCAGAGGTCCTTTCAAACCTGGTGTTTCTATTGGAAGTTTTGCAGATCACGCAGGTTTAGATTGCAGTCTCAATAAGATAGGCTTAAATCATTCTAAATTCAAGTTACAAAGGGATATTTAGAGGACTTGATCTCCTAACTTTTAGAACATAATTGAGCTAATGAAGCAATTTTATCTCCTTTAAAACTGTGTGATTGAGATTGTGGGGTGCCCTTGAGCATTGGCCGTTTTGACTGGCTTCTGTAAAAATCCATTACAGAAGGATTTCTCTCCGTGCTTTTCAATCAACAGTTCAGGTTCTTTGTATTGACTAAAATGTCTGCACTAAAAAGTAAATTAATTTTATTAGTGCCATAATTATTAGGGACTGTCCTGACAGCATGAAGTCAGATAGGAACACTTGTCCCTGTTTTAATGCTAAGCATATTCCGTGGTTTTTGCAAGATCCCAGTCTGGGACCATTCAGACTATTGCATCATGCCTGTTTTTAAAGAGGAAGGGAACACTTTGTGCATGCTCCGAATGATGCTTTTAAGTTTCCATAAATGTATTCCAAAGCCAGATTCTTGCCATGTTTGCAGAAATACTAATTGTCATTCTGAATTAGGTATGTGCCAAATTCTAGGCCATCTATGAAAGCATTTTTGCATTTTTTAGAGCGGGAAAGGAGTTTTCTTTTGGTTGAAACCCAAAAGGCTTTCGGAGACTTTCTTGGTTTTGTAACTCATGAGTTTGTAACCTGGAGCTAGGATCACGCTGTCCTTTTTGGCTAGAAGAGTCCTGAAAAAATCTGCAGGAGGAGCTGAAGCTTTTGTAGTAACATGGAGTCCTGATATTGAAGGAAGGAAACTTTTATCAAATTTAAGTACAGTTTGTTCTGTTTTTTTTTTTGAGGGGGATGACTTTTTAAAAAGAATTCTAAGATAAGCAACGGAGTCTTCAGCTGCAAATGTGTTTTTGTGAGCTAATTATCTAGTGGAGGTTTTAAGGGAAAAACCTATAATTACAGTGCTGACCCTGTGATACTTTTACTGCTTATTTGATGCTTTGGATTTGAACTAAATCTAAATGAGGTATGATCTTTTTGTTCTTCAGAGCTTTTTGGCATGGCTTTGTTCTAGCAGCTTTTGTAATTTGGCACTTTGTGGCTCACCTTGAATGTTCTGCAAAATGTTATAAAATTAACTTGAGGAAAGGAACAGAGGAAGAGGTGTAAATCTATATACAGAACATTGTCTGAGTCATGACTTAAGAAAATGTGGTGTGCTTTTTTAAAGTCTGTTTCCCTGTGCCCTCTAAGTTCCCTGGTTTTTTTCCTGCATATTAATTTATTAGCAGTTTTTCACCTTTGCTAGCTTTCCTGCAGGTGTCATCTCTCATTTCCAGGCTGGTTTCTTGCACTGAGCTCTGCTCACACTGAAGGAAATAACAAGTACGACAAAACATCACTTTCTGCTTAATGTAACTTCCCAGGTAAAATATTGTGACCTCTTCTGTCCTTACAAGGTAGTATAAAATACCTGTAGGTGGTAGAGATTTTACTCTTAATACTTCCGTGTTGTGTCTTGCTATGAAGGGAGGAGTCTAGCAATTCGTGCTCATAGAAGCAAGGAGGTAAATCAAATCCACAATTTTAACATTTATTAAATTTGCACTGGAGTTTGACAAGTGTTTCTGATAATATTGGAGAAGACATGATAGGATGCTTCTTCTAGAGTTGGTTTGATGTACCTGCAGTGAGGAATATATCACAAAAATGCTTTTTTCCCAGCGGGCTTGTAATGATGGCTTATCATCTACAGGATACAGTTGTAGAATTATGAGTGTATGTGTGGAAATGATTTGCTTTAGGGGAGTGAGAATTGACAAACTTTTAATTTTTTTGTTGTGTCATATCAGTGGTAAGCACTGGAATGCACTCTAGAAAATTATGGAAGCCTGGAGTGGGAAAATGAGGCATGTGTGGTTTGCGTATTTAATGCTTCAGGGCAGGCTACTGGGCAGGATTTCTGCTATACTGTTTAATTTCCTTCACGAAGTATTGTGCTAATTGTGCTGGAGCCAGCTTCAGAAGCTCGTATTGGAGATGGTTACTGTTAGAATGCAGTATGTGATTTTTCATTGCTTGAAATAGTTTGGGAGAAAAAGTGTACTTTTTTTACAGTTTTCGATTGTTGATTTTCCTAATTATTTCAGCCATTCTTACAGGGCTGTAAAATTAGACATAATCTTTTATTAAAAATGTGTGGTGAGTCATTTCTTGGAGAATGCACTGTTGACTTGCCCAATCTAAAAATGCCAGGCGGATTCAGGGCGGCTTCCAGATGGACCAGTTCTGTGCTGACAGAAACAAGGCTTCTGGCTTTAGGCTGTCTCATGGGTATACTGCTATTTTTGTTTTTATTTTCCTTTTTTTAGGCAAGCTATTCATGTAGAGGGATTGTTGCTCTAAGCAGAAAATGTCTGTGCTAGAACGGGGTGATGCAGCATTGAGCAAGTAATAGAAGGAGTAAGGAAAAATAGCAGAGTGGCAAGGTGGAAAACTGCAGGGTGGCAAGAAAGAAAAATAAAAAGAAAAAAGCAAAACTACTCAAATACCTTATCACTGACTTTAACTGTGACTGGAGCTGGCTGGGCATCGTACTGTCTGTGAGTTACTGGGATGTCAGTGCAATAGCAGCGAGAAGGTTTTGTTGGGAGAAGTGTTGAGTGGTTGAAATTAATTTCAGTTTGGCCAACTTCTGCAGACTTGCCTGTCAGCTGTAGAATTAAAATCAGAAGTGTGAGAAACTTTAATGAGGGATCTGATAGATCTTGTGGATCGCAAGAAGTCTCTGAAAGAGAACGTGCTAAAGTCAGTTACACCATACAAATAAAAGAACATATCAGTATCTAACACCTAGGTAAAATCTCATTAAAAGATTTTTGTCTGAATCACAGAATGGTTTTAGTTGGAAGGGACCTTTAAAGATTGAGGCCAACCCTCCTGCCGTGGGCAGGGACTCCTTCCGCTAGACCAGGTTGCTCCAAGCCCCGTCCAACCTGGCCTTGAACACTGCCAGGGAGGAGGCAGCCACAGCTTCTCTGGGCAACCTGTGCCAGGGCCTCACCACCCTCAGAGTGAAGGATTTCTTTCTTATGACCAATCTAAATCTACCCTCTTTCAGTTTAAAAACCAATGGCCCTTGTCCTGTCACTACAGACTTTGGTAAAAAGTCTCTCTCAGTCTTTCTTATAAGCCCCCTTTATATACTGGAAGGACACGGTAAGATCTCCATTATCAATAGAAAGTATAAAAAGTGGTGTAATCCTATGATTTAGGAAAATAACAGAACTACCTTTTCTTCCAGCTTGTTCCTTCCCTTCTTCTAAGGGTAATTTTTTGTTTCCCTTGAAGCTCATAGTATTTAATCAGAATGGGAAGCTCACAGTAGCTGGGCTGCTGATGCTGAATTTAGGGTAAGGAAAGGCCCAGATGTGATACTGGATGTTGTGAGACTTAAGTTTGAAAGTTGTTTTGTTGGTGTGTGGTGGTTCACTCCTCCTCCCCACACCCCCCCAGTGTGTGTGTTTATTCTGACTTCATTTTTTTTTTTTTTTTCCTACAAGCTGTGTTTAGAACAGTCTAAAATATTCTCCCTGTAAGCACTGAAGAGTACTCATTAAGTTTCTAACTCATCTTGTAAACCATCACATATACCCAGCACCTTTTTGGTGGCCACTTGGGGTAGAAATGATACACTATATCCCAGAAGAATGATATGTTTTCTTGATAACCTGTGCTATGGTCTTTGATTGGAAAGGCTTTGACTTTTAAATTCCCATCTGAAAAGAATTTTAATCTGGTGGAGGAAGCAGGGCTGGGGCTGGGGCTGGAGGGCTGAGCTGCCCCAGCACTGCGCTGCATGACTGCGAGCTCTGGTGGGGATGGGGCTCGCTCTGATCGGCCCTTACGCCGGAGAGGTGGGAACAGGCTTGTTGGGAGTTTGGCCTGACTCTGCAGCGTGGTGGCTGCTTGCCGTGGCTCATCTAATGCTGCATCGAACCTAATGAGCCTTCTGAGACATGGGGTGTGTGTGGAGCGAGTGTGAAGGCTGTTGCTTCAAATGGAGTAAATCTTCCTTGGATCCAAACCAAGTCCCTGCTGGGTGGCAGCAGGGTGTTTGTGGAGGTCCCAGAGTTTGGGTGGACACAGCTGAGCTGGTTTTATGTAGAATCGGCTTGGGTTCCAGCAGTGTCTGTTTGTTCATGTTGAAGGTGTCTTTGATGCTTGAAAGCAATGTTTGTTTGCCCAGCACCTGAGCTAATAAATTCTACAGATTTAGGTTCTCTGTCTGTGAAATAATCCACCACTGGAATTATCAGTTTACAGCAAATTGGAGTTAATTGTATATGCTTAAAAGAAAATATACATAGAATAGCATGAAAATCTTTCAATTCCATTGGCATTATGTTGTTTTTATTATAAACTAATGAAAGAATCCTGATGGCTTAGGGCACTTAAGACCTTAAATTAATATTTGAATATATGAGATCAGTCTTATCTTAAACTGCAGAGTACCTCCTCTGCCACGTCTCTTCCTTGTGGCAGCAGAAGTTTGTTTGGCTGGCGTGGAGGGGATCAAAGCTTCAGGAGCAGGAAGCAACGTAACTGTCTTGGTACAGAGCTGTTCGTCGGGGCTGGAGCTGGCATGACTGGTATGGCTCACTGGGGAGCAGGCACAGGTAGAAATGGCTCTGCTATGTGTCACTGCTACTTCCGAGGCCAGACAGAGACCTCTTTTTGAGCTAGGCAGAACATCTTACTTGGGATGCGTAGCGCTTTTCACTAGTCCTTGTGATGGAACTGTTTTGCAAGTCCTTCATGTGGAGCACGAATGTGATGGCTCTGGTCGGGTAAGTGTCTGCTGTCCTGTGTAGTGTGACTTAAAACTGTTGACTCACTGAAAGCTGTGGTGAACTCTGCCGTAAACTATGTGTAGACTGCGTGGTCTCCATTAGTTAAATATACTTTTTCCTTGTTCAGTTTCTTAACAGCTTGGAACTGCATCCCTACCAGCAGAGCTGACAGGAATCCAGTGGCCTCGTGTTTTTTATGCTTTATGTTAGGATGTGGTTTCATGGCAGACTTTGCCTATGTGCAAAGCAGCAAGGGGCGAGGGGCAAGATGAGGGGATCCGTGGAGGGAAACTGCAGGCGTTAGGGACCTGAAATTCATATTGCACGTTTTGGACGTTTTTATATCATTATAGTTCTAGTCTCATCCCGTGGACATAATGCCTATTAAAGATTAGCATGCATTAGGAGTGTTCCTGGGCTGCATATCTTTGATTTAGTTTCAGCGAAAAGAAATACAGGTTCCTTGCTGTGAGACTACTCCACACTGTGAACTGAAGCACAATAAATGAGGATGGTTTGGAGCTTTATTGAGAATTGTGCTCCTGATCTGGACTGTATCAGTGACGTAGAGGTTGATCTAAGTTGGGTTTTATGCAGTCCTGCATCTCTGACCCTGCACTGAGCCATCTTAGGGAGATAAACTTTCATAAAGTTGGCACTAAATAGTTTTTGCTTGGGCTGTTTTCTTTATCTGATTCACCAGTAGTATAAATAAGGACTAGTTTAAGTGCAGAGCAGGGGCAAGGCAGCAGGTGTTGGTCTCCTCTCCCAGCTAACTAGTGATAGGATGAGAGTCAATGGCCTCAAGTTGCATCAGGGGTGGTTTAGATTAGATATTAAGAAAAATTTCTCTGCTGAAGGAGTAGTCAGGCATTGGAACAGGCTGCCCAGGAAGGTGGTTGAGTCCCCATCCTGGGAGGTGTTTAAAAAACATGTAGATGTGGCACTTCAGTATATGGTTTAGTAGGAATGGTGGTATGGGGTGGATGGTTGGGCTTGATGATCTTAGAGGTCTTTTTCAGCCTATGATTCTATTCTATGGTTCTATGTGAACGCATGGAAGAGAGGATGGGATGACAGCATCCTTGGGTTAAGATGTCTTGGCAGCACAACTTTGCAGGTTCCCCCCTTTCCGTTGTTGCTGTAGCTGTATTGGGAACCATGAGAAGGAAAGTAAGAAACACTGTTCCCATCGATTCAGGGTTCAGTCCCTAAGCTGCTTCTCATGCTGATGGCTGCTGGGGCCGGGAAGGAAGGGAAGTACCTTTTTTTGCACAAGCCCGATGGTCAGAGTGGTTTCCCCAATAGTGGGAAATGTGAGGCGCTTCCTTACTCAGTATGAGGAAGACCGAACCCACATCTGCACCCCAAAAGAATTCTTTGATCTTTGGGGAACTGGTTATTGTGGTCAAGGTGGGTCATTGTGTAAACAGGAGAGTGAATCACGGGAGCAGATGCAGAGCGCTGGGGAAGGAGCCTGGATGTAAAGCAGTGGAGGCTCTTGGCCAGGAGGGATTTGTCTTTGGTTGCCAGACCCTGGTGCTCACCTTGTGCTTGTGTCTTACCAGGATAGCTTGGCAGGATGAAACTCAGGCGATTTTTTGGAAGCAGGGGCTAGAATTTTAAAGGCAGTAGGGAGTTCACCAGATCTCTTATTTGAGCATGTGTGTTGTCATTGGTGATTCAGGTCAGGGTAACAGGGAATTATGTGATGTTGAAGTGGAAAAAACCCCATGCTTATAACCACTACTTACGTTTAATGCTTATGGAGGTGTTTTCGTTGTTGAGCATTTAAACAAATGGACTGCATTTTCAGTGTTAAGATCTGTCTTCAGTGGCCAAACGTGTACTATGGTATTACTATTTAAACAGCTGGAACTCTCGTATCTCACAAATTGTAGGAATGGTTCTGGGGGAAAGCAATTGGAAGGAGCTTTCTCCTTCAGTCTGATACCTGATTTTGAGATAGTTGTGAAGAAAAGTATAACAGTTAAAAGGATAAGGTTGTGTCTTCTGTTGTCTTTTGTCTCTAATGGAAGCTTGCTGTCTGCTATAAAACTAAATACCTTTGTAACTCTGTGTGTATGTACTCATACATAACACCAAAAATGTTAGCTTGGTTTTATAGGAGACTAAACTTCGGGTTTTTTGTGATAGATGTACAAGTGGAAATAACAGTACCTAACAAAGTTTGTTTCAGGCATCTAACAACTGTCTGTTATGATAAACTTGAAAAGCAAAATCTCAGTTTCTAGTGTAACTGCAGTTCTGCTGGCAAGATGCTTCTGGAGGCTGCACAACTTTCCAGGGTTCACGTTCCAATAAATGACTTTTAATCTGAACTGACCTAAAACCTGCCTGAAGAGACCTTTATGGAGCATGGCATGCAACTCAAGCTTCTCTTGCTGCTTGATGCTGGACTCTGTCCCTCCAGGTCTGCAACAGGTTTCAGCAAGGCTTCCTGAATAGCTTGAGAGTTATTTGCAAGGATTTTAATTATCCCACAAACTTTTTTGTTTTGTTTTTTATAAGCTGTTAAATGTGCTTTTCATGGGTTTTACTTTGTATCTGATTTGTGTCTTTTTCTGGTTACTACAGAAAGGTCACTGGATTATGACAGTATTCTACTATCCTAAACAAAGTAACAAGAATGTGAAATTGTGCTCTTTGGACAAGTGTCTGACACTTGGTGATTTCTACTGAAGACACAGGCATGCTAGCATTTCAGTATCTTTTCCACTCTTTTCCTTGATATATTTATGGGTTCTTTTTATTTTTTTGGTGGGGCTCCCAGGGGGCCTTGGTTAGCTGTAATAGCCAACTTGAGAAAGAGTCTGAGTAGCTGAAGACTTCCTATGTTTAAAATTGGTGACGATGGGTGTTATGCGACCACGCTTAGTGGGAGGCTTGCCTTCTGCTTTGGCGCTGGGATGTGGTTGGCAGAGGAGCCAGTAGTGTAAGTTTTGGAGAACTGGAGAGTGCACCTGTGCCAGCGGCGACTGAATGCCTCATGCAGGCTGCGTTGCTGTGTTGGCTGACAGCGTGAGCTGTTTGGTCAAAGAGACAGTGTTGTTAGATGGACGCGTTTCGTGTTTGCCATGGGGAACAACGTAGTCTGTGATTGTTGATGGAACTGCCTGGCTTTGACGTGTTTGATCTGTTTTATTATTTCATTAGTCAGGCTATCATCTTACTCGAAACCAAGAGCTGAACAGACTGCTCCCATAAAGCCTCCTATAAGCACCTTTCCCTCAAAGGCATCCAGTCAGTACTTTTTTTTACTTAGCACTGGTGATTTAATCAAACCCCTGCCCCTGAAAACAGGTCAAAACCTTCAAAAAACGCTGACTGAGAAGTTCTCTAAATATGTTGGAAAGCTGTCATGGCTGGATGACTGACAACTGCCACCTAAGTTGTATCTTTGGCTTGAATCAGTCATAGAATCGCTGAGGCTGGAAAGCACCTTTGGAGATCATCTGGTCCAACTCTCCTGCTCAGAGTGCCGTGGGCTACGGAAGGTTGCTCAGGACCATGTCCAGTTGGGTTTTGAGCATCTCTAAGGAGACTACACAACCCCTCAGGACAAACTGTTCCATTGTTTGATCACTCTTGCAGTGTGTGTATGTGTGTGTCTGTATATATACATATTTAAGTGGAATTTGTTCTGTTTCAGTTTGTGCCCACTGCCTCTCATGCTTTCACTGGGCACCAATCAATCTTCTCCAAACCCTCATCAGTAAGATCTCCCTGAGCCTTCTCTTGGCTCTTTCAGCCTTTCCTTGTATGAAGTCCCTTAATCATCTTCATGGCCCTTTGTTGGGCTTACTCCAGTAGGTTCATGTCTGTCCTGTACTGGGGAGCCCAGAACAAGGACCAAGTGCTCCAGATGGGTCTCGTCAGTGCTGAGCAGAGGGGGAGGACCACCTCCTTTGACATGCTGGCAATACTGCTCCTAATGCAGCCCAAGATGGCGTTGCCCTTCTTTTGCTGCAAGGGCACGTACCAGGTCCTCCTCTGCCAAGCTGCTTTCCAGCCAAGCAGTCTACAGCCTGTACTGGTGTGTGGATTTTTTCCTCCGCAGGGGCAGGACTTTGCCTGTTGTTTTGAACTTCATGAGGTTCCTGTTGGCCTACTTCCTCAGCCTGTTGAGGTTCCTCTGAATAGCAGCACACCCGTCTGGTCTGTCAGCCACTCTTCACGGTTTCGTATCATCTGCAGACTTGCTGAGGGTGTGTTCAGTCCCATCATCCACGTCATTATTAAAGATACTGAACAACTCAGCGTTGACTCCTGGGGCACACCACTGGTGACTCCCCTCCAGCTGGACTGTGTCATTGATCACAACCCTTCGAGCCTGGCATTTTGGACAGTTTTCAGTCCATTTCACTTTACACTCATCTTGCCCTGTATGCTATCAGTTTTTATACGAGGATGTTATGGGAGACAGCATCCACTGCTTTCCCATCATCCAGTGAAGCAATCATTTCATTGTGGAAGACTGTCAGGTTGGTCAGGCATGATTTCCTCTACACCGCTTTTCTGATTCCCACTATAACCACCCGGTGCTCCTGGGTGGCACTGGCTCAGCTGCCTCTGATGCTTCATTGAACGGAGCTTCCAGCCCCTCGACTGCTACCAGGGCACTGAACGTAGTCTTATATTTCTAAATCAGTTCTGTCAGTTCTTACAGTCTGTTTTAATTTATTTTCTATAATACTCTAAGCAATCTGACTCTGATTTGGCTTGTCATTTTTTTGTTTCCTTCCCTCTTTCTTGGTCGGAAGCATGTGCCAGGTGATGTCTTGTATATGAATTCTTGCCAAAAGAAGATTTCTAGTGATTTGTTAGAGATCTAGGATAAAGATATCTTCTTTGCATGCAGTGTGGGAGGCGGTTTGTGATGGCCAATACTGCCTGTGAAAACTCAGGAGAATGTTGTCTCCCTCTCAGGTGAGCTGTGGTCCTGCTGGATGCACAAGAAAAGCATGGTTAACCACACAGTGTTCATGCTTAAGCTTCAGAAGACTATTTTTCATTCAAGACTTGGTCATTATGGACTTTTAAGCTACAGATAATTGATTTGAGTTGGGTTTGAAATTGAGAAAGCTGTGTAAAAAAGCAGAGAGGAGGTAAGATGGGTGGTTTTGGTAGTTTGTGTTGCTGAGGTGTTCTGCTGCACTTTCCAGCAGTTGAGACTTGCTGTTTTTTGAAAGTTTTGGCCAGCTTACATTACTGCAGTCCAGCTTACTGCTGACTGATTTTGGGGTCACCTCTGTTCTTGAGTAAAGCTTTCAGAAGTATAATTCAGAAGCTTCAGGCATTCAGAAGTATAGTCCATGGACTGACCTGATGCCTAATTATTGTAAGGAGTTGTGATTCCATAAAAACATTTTCTTGACACCACTGGATGCTGTTTTTGCTTGGGTAAATGTTATACTTGAAGACCTTTCAGAGGCTTATTTGATCTGGACTGGTTAGGTAGTAGAATGGTTTCTTGCCTGTCACACCATAGTGTGAATTACCTGGACAGTTCATCTAGTGCTGCTTGCTAATATTGAAAACCAAAACTGATCAGTGTTCCTCTCGAGGACCATGTAGTAGTGGCATGTGTAGCTTCTTGGTGTTTCTGTGTCAGCACGTGAAAAAAATGTGTGGGATGAAACTATCTTCACATTCCCCATGACCCCTCTTACTTAACAGGCGAGACAGCAGAGTTAGATCTGGTTTATATATGTATCCAAGGGAGCGCGGATGTTATTGAGTGTCACTGACAAATACAGGAGGAAATTCAGCACCTAAATTTCAAATGTAAAAAGCTGATGTTCATTTACTGCTGTTTGTTTTTGGAACACAGAGGCACACGAATGATGACCGGGAGGTTCTTGAGACCCTCCTTTGGTTGTTGGCATGACTGAGTCCATGTTTTGCAGTCTGGAGAAGTGACCAGGATGAACGTATTGTGCATTTCAAACACAAATACAGAAATGTTCCCCCAAGGAAATAAAGAAGCTTTCAAAATAATTAGTTCATGTTGACATAGTGTGGGTATGATTACCTACTGCTTCTGTGGAAAAAGGACCAGGTGTTGGGCAATTCAAGTCGTAGTCTGCAGTGCTGTAGGCATTTACCATGACTGACACCGTTCTGATCCATTTTCCATGTTTAACTTCCTAAAACTGTCCTATGGTGTGTATATTGGAATATAATACCTGTTCATGTGCTTAAAACCAGAGTTTATTGTGAGAGAAATATCTAACTTGTGTATTTCTTACATTCTCATGCATTTGTAGGTTTCCAAAATGGTTGGGTTAAGTTGGTTGGAAGATGACATTTTTATTTCCAGATTGTAGGTGATGAATGGCCATTGTCTTTATGATCTGTGGCTGCCAGAATTTCCTGTCTGTTGGGCAGTATTTCATGTCAGCCACTCAAAAAACAATTCAGTGCAGAAGCAAGACAAAACTACTGTGCTTGCTGCAGGCAGTGGTGGGGAAATATGATGCTTTGAAGCAAGCTTAAATAATACGTTTGGCAAAAATACATGTATAAAGCACAAAAAGCATATGTTACGAGTTCCAGGGTGTGTGTCACGTGCAAATGACTCTGGTAATGACTGCTGCTCAAATTTTCTTTCTTAAAGAAAAAAAAGCAAAACTAAGTCTTCATGCTTATATTTGACTGGCTCCTTTGTTAATGGGTGTATTCAGAAAATAGTTTGCCAGACAGATCATTCTAGCTTCTCTTGTATTCGTGGCACCATCATGTAGTTCTGTTTTCTACCAAGGGTTTGCTGACTTCGTCTGTAGGCAGCAGCGGGATAAAGGCTACGTTGCAACGTGCGTGCCGCAGCGCCTTTGAGCAAAACTGTCCACAGATCAGAACTATACATTGATTTAATAGAGCTGTAAGTTTGACACCAGGACATAATACTTTCTCCCATTTGGTTCCTTAATTTGTGAAGTAATTGTTGGATATTATTGTGCACTGATAGAATAAAGAGTAACCCGGGCAAAAACTTTTACAGCCATTCTGGATTTCCATCTTTGAACCCTGTTGTGCTCTCGTCTTTGTGCATGTTTGTTGTGATCTGCAGAGGAGAGGGAGGTTTCGTGGAGAACAGTGTTAGTTTGGTGGTGCCTGGGTATCCAGACTACATTTGAGTGAGAGGGAAGATTATTTTATTACTGCAGATTTGTGGAAATTTGTGACATAAACGGAATATCTTGAGGAACAAATGAACCTTTATTGCCAAACAAGCCTTAAGCTGTCAGTAGGCAGCTCTCATGGATCTTGTGCAACAGATGGACGAGTATGTAAATATACTGCTATGCTCCTCTGGGTAAACTTAATTACATCAAAATTAAAGCTCGCTTGCTTATTCTTCGTACAAAACCAGATGAATTGGAAGGAGGGTGCCTTTTAACTGTCTGTACAGATTAAGCTGTATGATACTGTCAGTGCTACACCTTCTGGCTGTGTTACATTTCTGGGATCAAACCTGCAAAAATATTGTGTGTGCAGCAATCAGTTTTTTTCAGATATAACAGCATATTCAAATGTAAGAAGTAACAAAGCATTGCATGTACATACCCTGCATGCACAATTTGAACCTTTCTCCCTGCTTAGCCCCAAAAATGTGTTGAGTAACAAACGCTTGCCCTGAGGGCAGTGATTCATAATTGGTAAATCTTGGGCTGGGACTTGGTGGGATGGGGGGAAAGAAACTGCACTGCCAGCAATCCTTTCCACCACACATGCACAAAAACTTACCTACTACCACAATATGACCTGGTGACATCTTCCTAAATTTACTTTATTCTAGTAGGCGACTGTTGGATTCCCCCCCTCCAAATGGCTGGGAACACTGCAGTTCACAAATGAGTGTTGCTTGAAGGGAAAAACTTGTCTTTAGGTCTGTCTTTTTGTACGTGCGTGGCTTTTAAGTTGCATTTCCATGTCTGAGTTGCATTCACTGTGGTGTTTTGTTTTTTTTAGTGGACTATATCGTGGAATATGACTATGATGCAGTGCATGATGACGAGCTAACGATCCGAGTTGGGGAAATCATCAGGAATGTGAAAAAACTGGAAGAAGAAGGATGGCTAGAAGGGGAGCTAAATGGCAAAAGGGGCATGTTTCCTGACAATTTTGTGAAGGTGAGTTTTCTGCATTGACTTAATTTGACTGTGATCATACAACAGGCTAGTTGTTGTTGAAATGGTTAGAATACACATCAGTTGTATTTGTAACAAGGTGATTTTTTTTAACTGGAACACCTTTTCGATGGTTATGTTTTTTTAGTATGCTTTTGAAGGCCTTTTTTGTTTGAGTGAGTTCTGCTGTCTGTTCTGATTCACTTTAGCTTTCTTTTGGTCTGTACCCTTGCACTGTATGTTCTGTCTCCTTCCTGCTGCTGCGGTGCACTAACAGCTGTCTGTAGCTATGGTTACCCACTTTAGTGAGATGAGCTGCATAAAGAACCAAAACCACAAAAACCCCCCAAACCTACCCCTAGAGAAGACATCAAGTCGTGAGAGAGTTCGGAAAGTGGGGTCACAGCTCAGTCAGCTCAGCTATAATGAAAAACTGTATCCTCGGGCTGTGGTTGTGTGGGTGCTTCAGCCTGGGTTAAGCTGCTTTGTTTGAAGGACCAGTTCTGCCCTACGCTGGGCTCCTTGCTGCTGGCACTGCCTCTTTCGTGACCGTGCAGAGGGACAGGGCAGAAAGTGTGTCCAGCTAAAGGGTAACTGTGAGATCAGGCTGGCTTTCAGCTTGTTTGGTTTCCTGACCGGGCTCCCTGTTCATCATCAGCAAATACCTGAAACGGGAAGGGTGTGAGGTTTGTGCTCCACTGGGCTGCGGCACTGGCACGTCACCAGGTTAGTCATCGTCTTTCTGTATAAGATCCTCTGCTCTGGGATCTCTGTCTTCCTCAGTGCTGTGCGACTGGCTCGCCGTTGTTGTCTTCTGCTGTGAGATACTGCTTCTCAGACCTTTTATTTAACCTTCTTTATGTATTCTATGTTTGTGTCCTAGTTTTAATTGAAGTTCTTGCTTACACCTTCCACATTTTTCCTGTTTTTTTCTGCAAATTTTCCTCATGTGATGTTGAGTACTCGCCTATTTATTACTTACTTCGAATTAAGAAGTCTGCAAAGCAGCTAGGTGTGCTAGTCCACGTGTAACTTATGGAATTCAGTCTCCTGAGCTGCAAAGATTTTCTCATCTAAACCATGCAAGTGTTACAGAGATGTTATGCTTTAGTTCTTTATGCTTTCTAAACTTTTTAGTAACTTTCAAGGATTCCTTAGTGTCACTTCCGTAAAGTAGAATCAAAGAGAATTTAGATATTTCCGTCTCTTTTGAAGTGAAATTAATTCTTTGCAAACCAAAATTATCTAATGTATCTTAATGGGATACTTTTCGTATCGTTAAACCTAAGGGGAAATTTCTCCAGTGCTATAAATGCTTCTTTACTCTTGCTTGCAGTAAATTTGACAATTTTCCTGTTCATCTTACAGAGAAAGCAAAATTATTCATTTTTGATTGACTGTGGAGGGGTCTAAGTATCTACCTTTTAAAACTGATGGGGATAATCCAGTTGCTCTCAGAGGGGTCTTTTACCAAGGAAAAGTTTGTACAAATGCCTTTCACTTGTCTAGTATTTTTAAGTTGTTTGTAGTTTCGTTCAGAATCTCTTTTGAGTTTTGAGTGCAGTATAACTAGTAATTTTGCTGTAAGTGGTGTTTTGATGATTAATGTAGTGATGATGTACTTAATGAGCGCTCAGGTGCCACATAGCAAGAAAATATCAGACACAGCTCTTCTCTGGTTCTTGTGTCATCAAGACCGTCTTTCTACTGATCAGTAGAGAGGGGTTGGACGTGGCCTGTTTCTATGTTAAAAACTAAACATGTTAGGTGTTTTCTTGCCCTTCTGCAGCTGTGGGTTTTGTTTTAAATTTTTTCCATCCTGAAAATTCTTTATGTCTCTCAGCTCCAGGTATTTTTAACTACACAACTGTTCAATATGTGCGTGGCGCAGTCGAATATCCTGAATTATAGGGGACAGTCAGTTTTCTGGAAGGCGTGGGGATTTGGAGAAGCGTAAAGGAAGTTGAGTAAAAGAAAATTACCTCTTTGGTTTCATGTCAACAGGGGATAACTTGCCTTCTTGGTGCCGCAGTTGACTGCAATTATAAGGCTGATCTTGGGAATTTTTAAGACTATATGCGTAGGCTGGAAGGGTGTTGTGCAGTGATGAGATGATGGGAAAGCATTAATTGTTAGGGAAGTGAAAGTCATGGTTTTCTTCATGGCCAATTTAATTGTAGTTTCTTCTTAAAAGTTAATTTACAGGTAGTGATAGCTGGAGAGACTATTTCAGGGAAAGCTGTTGCAGAGAAGCGTGGTTTCTCTGGCTACTGCAGTAGGCTGTGGATACTGCAGGATCTATGAAACGCTGCTATGACCAGATTGGTGCAAATACCAAGCCTCAGCGGCTGAACTCAAATACTCCAGCTTGGCCTGCTGCGATGTTAACACCCGCAAGGTGTGGGAGAACTGCGGGAGGGAAGCGGAAACAGGCTGCAGCAGAGTTGTACTTTGGCCTTATGAACAAGGAAAGTCCCTTGAGAAACGGATTTACTCATTTGCTACCTCGCCCAGTAGCTTGCCTCCACCAGGCGGTGGTGGCCTCTGCATCCTTGGTGCTTTCTATGGGAAGGAGTGTCTTCTGCTCTAAGCAGGACCCTCCCTACAGCTCCTGCAAGGGGATGTAGGTTTGAGAGTAGAGAAGTGTGGCAAGTTGGTTGGGAGGGATAATGACAAGAAGGATACTGAAGAGCGATAAATACTGCGAAGTTCTTACGACCCACACGAAAGGGAATAAGGAGGCTGAAGGTCTGAACGATGCAGTGAGGAGGAAACAGCTGGAAGGACACTAGGCTTGGAGGGCTGGGGGGACCTTGGGTGTATGGGGGGGATCTCCCAGGTCAGGACAGTAGAAATGTGACCAGAGAGAGCAAATAGATGTGGACAGGACCAAGGGCTGCACTTAGTTTTTATGTGTTTGTATGCCAGATTCTGAAACTGTAGTTGAAAATTTATTTCTTCCTGAAAGGATCTTCTTTACTCCTGTTATGAGCGTAATTTCAGGCATTAGATGGGGATCTGGCCTGAATTCATTATATGGATAAATTTGGCGTTTTTTTCGTGATATATATGCTGGTTTGCTAAGAATTGAACTGAGGCCAGGGTATAACCTCTCCATGCAGAATTTGGATGGTAAATTATAATCTGTGCTTATCTGAAAAGGGTTAGCATTTGAAGCTGAAAGTGCGCGCGTTATCCACTAGATTTGCCTAGCCTCTTCACATGTACAATATTTGAAAATATAATACATTTATGACGGATTAAACTGGGTGAAGATGGACATGTTTTCTTTTTCAAATGTTAGATCTTTCTAGAGAAGATGAGCTCTTTAAAAGAAGCCCTTGATTTTCGTCAGACAGCTGCAGGAGATGTGGGGGCAGCCACTAATTCCAGGTAGTTTGGCTTTTGCTGATTTTGTTCGTTTGTCTGTTTGTCATCCTGTCCGAGGGCAGGAAAAGTGCTGGTTGCCTTGGTGGCAGCTGCAAACAGTCCTTGGCTGCCAGGCAGCGTGCGGCTGCTTCTTGCTTGTTTGAAGGACAACCAGAATGTTGACAGGAGGATTGTGGCTGCATGACGGATGTGTTGGATGCCCCAGATTCAGACTGTATCATCACTGCTAAAGCAGATCAGTCCCCTTCTGTTCCTTTCTTCTGAGCGTCATCAATACATAGGATTTACTGACGTTTTACACCACTGCTCACGCTTTAACTTTTGCATGTTTTGACAAATGCATCTTTTCAGTTTGTAGTATGACCAAGTGCTATCAACTTTGTTTGGAGTTGTTAGAGTTGTGCTTTTTGATTGTGTCTTTTTTTTTCCTCAAGTCTTCTAAATATTGCAAAGCAGGTTATGTCGTGGGTTTACATTTCATGCAATTGGCTCTTTGCTGTCAGAAGTACAGCAAAGGAAGCTAACATTGTGTTTTCAGATAGGTTACTTTGTTGTACAGACAAGTAGGTGAGCTAAGCACTACATGACTTTGAAATACTCACATGTAGAAGGGAATGTAGAGAAGTTTCCCGTGGATACTGATGTGATGCTGATGCTTGGTACCTTATAACATCTGCTGGTAACTTTTTGGTTGGGTTTTTTTGGCTTCTACCCAGACTTGTTGCCCTTTGGTGAGATCCTGAAGAAGGATTGGAGCTTGGTGGTGCCTGGTTCCTAGTGCCGGCTGGGGCCTGGGCATTTTCTGCAAGCTCGTCGGGTTAACCAGCAGTCTGAGATGGTCTGTCCCAAAAGGTGCAGTTCTTGATGCTGACTTCCACTTGCATTGTTTTGTATTCAAAGAAAAAGAACAGGTAGACTCGGTTAAGGGGAACCCCATAAAGCCTCCAGAACATCCTCAGGTACTAGTGTGACAGTGTCACTGCATTGGATGGAGAGCAGGAGGTATTGTAAAGGCTGGGGAGGGAAGGAGGGGGGGTGAAGGGATGGCCGAAGCAGTCCTGAAACCAGAGCTCAGGGGTGGTGGAGAAGCTTGCTGTGGCTGTATAGTTGAAAACAAGTAAGTAAAAAAGTTACAAGCAATTACACCACCCGCTTGTGAAGCTAATTTCCTTGAATTCACTTTTCAATAATAAGTCTTTTTAAAGACTGTCTGCTTGTATTGCAGTGTTGGAGTTTGGAGTGCATAGATTTCCAATTTTGTTAACAAAACCTGTTTTGAAATTTCTGTTTGAAGTGTGTGCACATACGCTTTTAGTGGGGCTTAAATATTTGAAATGGAGTTCTTGTTCCTGACATTGTTACTGTCATTTTTCTCCCTCTTCCTGTATGGGCAATTTAAAATAAACAGCTTCCTAAATTCCTGAAAGGAATTAGCAGTGAAAACCTAGTAGACTTGTTGTTTTCTTTGAGAGTGGCTTTTCTTTTCTATAATTCATCACGGTGCAAAATGTGCACACAGACGTTCATCTCCAGTATGGGTTGGAGCAGTGCTGTAACGCTGTTAGATGGAATGTGTGAAGTTTTTTGAGATGTTAAGCCATGTGGAAGGCTTTTGGGGTTGGTTGTGTATTTTATTGTTTGTTTGCTTATTTATTTTTATTTTTCATAGCTCTAGTCACTCTTCAGCCAACGTTGATAAGCTGGAAGTGATGATTTGATTTTCATCCTTTTGCTCATTTTTGAACATTTGTGTCCATACATAGCTGAGAAGGTTTTTGAGAACAGAATTTGCTTGTTTTATTTCCTTTATTGCTATCTTAGTTTTGTTACTAGCTATACTGTGAGTAATACGGCTTTTCACTGTAGTAAAACCAGTTCGATCATAAGCTCAAGGCAGTAACTCAAACGAGGGAGGAGCAGTGAATAGATTAATTAGTAGCTTTCATCTGTTAAGGTAGAAAAGTTTGCTGGTAGGCTTCGGGGGCGTTCTGGTGAGTGAGGTGGACACTTCTGCAACTGTGTTTTTGGGACATGCATGGCGTGAGCTGCCCCCTGAGCAGAGGACGTGTCTGTGAGAGAGCTGGTTCACAGAAAGCTTTGTGCCTGCACAGGTGTGGGCGGCTGCTCCCGCTCAGCTCAGCGCCGAGCCTGGATCCTGTTCAGGTTAACATGTGAACTTTGCTCGCTGTGACATTTTTCTTCCTCCTCCTAAATAAAAAAAAAAAAACAAAAAAAACAAACCTGCAACGCTGGGTGTGTTCGAGCAAATATGTCCTTGGACGCGGTAAGCTTGCTCTATTTTCCATATGTTCTTAACATCAAATATTGTTAATAGACTTTGCGTTTCAGGGTAATGAATGTGAACAACAGCACAAATTTTAAAGTTGTGATTGCAATATAGTTTTCAGATTTTTTTTTTAATATATAGTGAAAATTCTTGGCCTTAGAGTTGTTTGTGTGATAAGCTAAACCAAACCCAAGTAATTTTATCTACCTTTTGTAGTGTGTAGAGACGCTTAGGAGCTGCAGACAACTGTGGTGCTTGCATGAAGAATTTCTTTTAAAAAGGGCAGTTTGTTTTTAGGGGTTACTTTCTTGTTCAGCTTCCTGGGGTATGTGTTTGTCCACATAAACAAAACAAAACTCAAGCGCCGTTGCTTCCCTTAAAAGCCCCCCTAGACCAAATCTTGAGAGTATTAGCACAGCTGCGCTACCTGCTTAAGGCTGTGCCTTTGCTGCCTCCTTCCTATGTGCTCGCTGGTGGGATGCTGATAAGCACCGAGCGTGCTGTGAACCGGTGAGAGAAGTTTTGGCTGAAAGCTCCTTCAGGCGTAGCGTCTTCCGTAATTCCTTTTCAAAAAGAAAAAATTGACCTCGCCCAGAACTTTAAACAGGAATCATGGAGTCGGGAGGGATCATGGGCAAGATAGTGCCACTCTCTTCTGGGTCGTTCTTAATTCTAACTTAGGCACTATTAAATAGTGTAGTAACATTAATTAAAAAACCAGATTAGTAACTCTAAGCTTTTAAACACTGTAAGTAGGATAAGCCATATGCATCTAGTTTGAAGTAATTAGGATGTCTTTATAGAATGGAATAAAACATATTTATTGCCGGAATTTTGGGGTTTGCTCCTCTGCTAGGTGTTCTGTCCAAATTCTTTGCATCTAGGTAAGCCTTGGAGAAACTTAGATACACAGTACTCTGTCAATCCAAATCGATCAAATGATATTTTTGTTTATACAGCTTTTTCCTTTGCTTTGTTGTTGTTTTGAGGAAACTGTCATGGCAGTGGGTTGAGGCTGGGGAGCTCAGAGGTGTTGTCAGCTTCCCGGAGAGAGGCGGGCAGCCCTGCCGGTAAGAAGGCGATGCTTGCTTCAAAGCTGGTGGTTCTTGTTTTTCAGAAACAAAGATAACATGCAAGATTGAAAGCCATATTAAGTAATTTTGGTTTCAGTGCTGCGTATATGAGAGAAACGATGGGTGCAAGGAGTGAAGCTGAGCATGCAAGCTGGTGCTTTTAAGACCTGTTGCCGATACGATGGTGCCATCCGTTGTTCTTGCTGATTTTTCTTCTGGCTTTTGGAGAAAATAGTGCCACTGGAGAGTGTCTTATCAGGGGGTGCCACATGGGTTTGCCGGAGCTGCTCCCGCTAATCCTGTCTATCGGCATGTGTCTGGGATTTGCAAGAACGGTGGTAATTCCTGTGCTTGTGGGATGAGACATTTCTCTGCTAACCATCTATTTTGGTCTTAATAAACAAGGAAACAGCTTTCTCCCAACTGGAATGTCAGGATACATGGCTTGGGTGAGCCTTGTTTGTTATGGGGCAACCATTGTTTCTAAAAATAACACTAAAAAAACCACAAACAGCTGAAAACATTGGCAGATGTAGCCAGTGTCACTGATACATAGGCATATAGTAATATATAAGAGTTTTTGCTAGCATTCAGAGCTCATTATGGATTATTTTTATTCCTGTGATTTTTGCAGTTGAATCACTGGATTGACTGCTTGGGCTTATATCTGTTGGGCCCTGGCCCTGTGAGTTCCCTCTGTAAACTGACTGTATCTGGCACGAAGAAGGGAAAAAAGCGAAGCCTTGAGGTTGGGTTGATTTTGCAGATGGTTTGAGACTTTGAACCGTAGAGCTGCTGTTGCTGACACAGCTGAGCCAACACAGCCACTTGTGGGCACCTGAGTGCCAGGTTGTCTTTTCATATCGTCACTATGGTCACACTGGGATTTTATTGCCTTATTGGTGTTGGTTGGGTGATGTGTGAATTATTTCATATTCTAAGGCAGTATAGGTATGTTAATTGGAAAGATATGGTATGAGAAAGTTATGTGGCTATGTGAATTATTTATCTTGATGGACTATTAGATCTGAAATGTTACAGATGCTTTCCTCAAAAATTAGCTATTGAAGTGCAGAAATTTTGGTGAAGTGATGTGGCCCTTTCTGGGCTCTAGATGAGAATGTTTTAAAAAAATCACATCTCAAGAAGGTTTCCGTTTGCATTTGTAAATTGTTATTTCACTCTAAGAGTAAAAATCTGTAGCATCATTAATTCTTCTGTGGCTGAATGCGAACACAGAATGAAGAAAACACTGGTGCTTCTTTTGATATTTAGTATTTCAAAATACTGTGTTGCCAAGAGCATTGGAGAAATGGAAAGAGCTCCTAAATCCCTCCTCAGTGGCTGGACTGATGTGGAAGGGAACTTGAGGTACTGTTCGAAGGATGACAGGACAAAGTGTGATTAATCATAGAATGCTTTGGGTTGGAAGGGACCTTTAGAGGCCATCTAGCTCAACCCCCCTGCAGTGAGCAGGGACATCTTCAACCAGATCAGGTTGCTCAGAGCCCTGTCCAACCTGGCCTGGAATGTTTGCAGGGATGGGGCCTCCACTACCTGTCTGAGCAACCTGTTCCAGTGTTTCACCACCCTCATGGTAAAAAAAAATTCTTCCTTCTATCTAATCTAAATCTATCCTCCCCTAGTTTAAAGCCATTACTCCTTGTCCTGTCACAACAGGCCCTGCTAATAAGTTTGTCCCCATTTTTCTTAAAAGCACATTTTAAGTACTAAAAGGCTGCAATAGGGTTTCCCCACAGCCTTCTCTTCTCCAGGCTGAACAGCCCCAGCTCTCCCATCCTTTCCTCCCAGCAGAGGGGTTCCAGCCCTCAGATCATTGCTTTGGCCTCCTCTGGCCCTGCTCCCACAGCTCCAGGTCTGTCCTGTAATGACTTGTGTGAATCCTGCTTAGTGTGTTAATTATTCTCTGTGATTTGAGTTATCCAAGCTTCTTGATTGTACATATGCCTCTTGCTTTTCCAAGTGGCGTTATCGGCTTGCGATGTTCCTCTGTTGTAGCTGCGCACTCCTGGATACTCATAGCTCTGCTCGCTTTGGGTGTAATGGTTTGTGGCACAGGCTAGTCTGGAAGGGGAAACAGGTATATACAAGTAGTTACTCCTTTAACCACATGAAACAGTCTGCTCCTTTTGCCCTTCCTTATTTAGTTTTTTATGCTTGATTTGTGTGTAATTTTATAACTTCCTCTGTGAGCCCCAGAGAAAGGTAACCATGCTCTGGCTGGGAGCTTGGAAACAGGGTGTGTTCCTGCAGATGGTGTTCGCAGCCGTCATCGAGTGAACTTCACAAAGCATCGCCAGCGTTTTGGTCACCAGTAATTGACTGGACATGTGCAGAAAACTTACTTTTAAGTTTAGACCTTTATTGTATAGATCAGTCTAAAATACAGCCATAAATATGTGCTTTGGAATTAGCTTATGTAATAATACTGAAAAGGTCGGTTGTCCAGGTAATGTAGTATGTAATGTTCGCTACATCCTGGGAGGCTCAGGGCGTGCATTCCAACGCTGTATTTTTAGTACTTTGCCATGTGTCTAATAAATCAACATGTGTGTACACCCAACACAGTTAATATTAAATCCGTTCCTTTGCTTTTTTTATGAGGTTGAATGAAGTAATCTACTTGTGAACTTGAAACTTAAACTGGCGTGAGGCTAGCTCATCTGGCCTGTCATCTCGTAACCTTTGCACCACTTGTGAATTTTTTTTTTTTTGGATATGTCATTGTTTTGGAGGGGAGAAGTTAGTTCTCCTCTTCTGTAGTGTTTTCAGTATTAAATTTATTTTTGAATGTATGTTTTCCTTCCTTGAACAGGGAGTGCTATGTGTTACAATGAACTGATCTCAAAGTTAGATGTGGTACATGTTTGCTAGGCTTAACAAGCTTTTTGTATACTTTTCACTTCCTAAAAATATTATTTCAGTGTATGTATGTGGTTCATTAGCTTTGGACTTGGTGTAGTAGGCTTTCAAACTGTTAGAAACTGATGATGATGATGGGCAGGTGCCCTGTCACCTCGCTCTGCTTATAAAACAGCAGCAGAAAGTAAGATGGGGTTTTAGTTAAAAATGTTGGTTAATCTTTGATAAAATGTAATCTTCAAAGCTCTTTTAATTTTCACTGAGATTTGGAAGTTTATATTTTTATCCTTGATTCAGCAAATCTCATAAGCATTTAGTTTTGTGTCTTGGGCAGGAGTTGACACGGGACTGTGGCAGTGATCTGACTTGCTTTAACCTTTTTGCAGCGGTGACCACGAGTGAAATGCTGGAGCTTTTATGGACAATGGAGAGATGGGTGCCCTGGCAAGGGGATGCAGGGAAGAAGAAAGCTGAGTACAGCAGATGCAGGAAGCCAGGAGGATGGCGAGAAGGAACGAGGGATGTTATGAGTTAAACATCAAAGTGGACCTGTAGGTTTAATGGGTCACACATTTCTCTGGACCAGCAACAGAAGCACTTAATTGGGATAAGGGAAAGAAATGTGTCTTCCTGCCTTCCCTTGTGTGGGAGGCTTGATAAAACACCATGTGCTGCAGGAGCAGGATCTGTGTCTTGCCCTCTGCCACATGCAATTCTTAGTTTCATTGATATAAAGCACTGTTTTGTGGCTGGTGGTTGACAGGACATTAACTGTTAGTCTATAAAACAATTACAAGAAATAGAATTAAATTTTCGTATGTATAAGCAAGTAGAATAGACAAGAAATGCAATTAACATTTTAAGATATTTTTATCGGGCTGTGAATGTGGCAGAACCATAAAATATTATTTAGGTATTATTTTTAGAACAATTTTAAGGCTAGCTTTTTTTTTCCTGAATTAAATGGTTGGGAAACATTGATGTAAACTTCTGTGCTTCCTTTACTTACTCCTGTTAATTTAGGGTTCTTTCTCCTACTGTTGGTAGGCTTGGTGATCTGGCTGCTGTGCTTTTCTGCATCTGGGCTTTGATCCTAGTGGAAAGCAGATGCAAGGAGTCTTTTTAACATCGGCAAAAGCTTCTTAGGATGCTAAGACACTACACATTTTCAGCTCTCTTGCATTTTGCGAATATTAACAAAACTTCAGACCAGAATCTTTTCTGACATTTGTTTGACACAACCTTTATAGGTATCCAGTTCTCTACAATAAAAATCAATTATTTATATGTATAAAAATATATGCATTTATAATAATTATATGTATCTAAAATCTGTATCAAGATCTGAAATTGCAAGCCTGCTTCTACATTCCCTCTGTAGAGAGGAGGAGATGAACTTTCCTTATTTAAGAGAGTCCAGTTGTTTGCCTGCTTTTTGCCTTCAAATATTACATTTATTTAATGGCTTGAGCTTTAGTCTGTACATTTGAGGTGACTCAGTAATTATTTTATGCTTCCCAGAGATCCTGCTTATTTCCATGTGTTTTATAATTTGTGATAAAGAAGTGATACCTTGCCTGAGTGATGACGCCTTTCTTCCTAACAGGGATGCAGTATGATTATATGATCTGTATTTAGCATAGATTATAACACATGTAAAAATACTGGTAACTTGTTAAACTTCGTACCGAGTGACATGATGTGGGTGTGATTTAATAGAAGGAAATGCTGGGGTTCTGTCTGCAAACTGGAGAAGTTTGAGCCTGGCTTGACTCACTTCTTCTGTGGCTAATTATATTTTATTCTTGGAGGGAAAAAGTTAGAAATTGTGATTTGAATCTGCAGCAGGCACAAATATTTATGATTCAACTTTCTGAAAATATTTCTCCAACTATTTAGGAAACCGCTATGCACAGAGAGTCCACAGATGTCTTCTGTCATCACTTAACAGTGGAGAAGTTGATCTACAGGACTTCGCATCCTTGCTTTGTGTGCTCTCATGTTCAAAGCACATGAAAACCTTAGATGTTAATGGATAGCTCTGTGTAAAACTCTTATAAAAATACATTTAGGGGAATTTCCAAAGCCCAACTCAGCCAATAATGGCCTTTGAACGAGTGGTGTGCTGCGTTGAGGCACTACAGCAGCAGTCCCTCCCATAGCAGTATGTGTCTGTAGCTCCTGTGAAAACTGCTGGGGGTTCATGGCAGCTGGAAACTTTCTTCTAACCTTAGTCTTGAACAGAGATGCCTTGGACTGGGCTGGCAGAATATGAAGCTGTTTCAGTTCTGGAAGAGGCAGAGACAAGGAGTGATGCTGCCTTGCTGTTGGTTCAGCCCAGTTGTGGGTCAGCACTTCAAAAATAAACCCAGTGATTTACTGGTACACAGTCCCCACTTTAGCCATAAATTATGCCAAAAAAAAATCAACCTGTGACACATTAAACATGCCCAGGAGGTAATTTGTCCTGCAAAACAAAGGTTATCAAGTTTGCCCCTTCTTTGGATGGTAACTGCTTTCATCTTTGAAGTGATTTGTTTCTGTTTTCAATAATAACGTTTAATCCTCTGGGGAGTCAGAGACCTCTCCCAGCCGAGCAATTCTGTCAGGAGGTGGAACCTGCGCTGACCTCCCAAATGCTCCAGGGAAAGAGCTCAGGAGCTTCTCAGCTATTTTGGTTCATACATTGTCTTGATCTGTCCCTTTAGTTCATGGCAAGTGTGGCAAAGGAGCGGGGCAGATAGGAATAGCTGAAAATTCTGCTGCTTGCTTTCTTTGCCGTTATTCAGTATTTTGCCTCTGTGGGCATCTTCATTGAGGATGAGAAAACATGCTTTTTATTCAAGGAGGAGACACTGGCAAAATGCAAGGGTGTGGGATGTATTAGATTTAAGAGACTGGAGCCTTTAAAGTTGCCCTGTGCCTGCCTGTCTGCTGCTGCAACTAAGGCTGTACATGCAGGAGGTAATGGGTGCTTAAATAATGAGCTATGTGAAGGTTTTTGTGTTCCAGGAACCACGGTGTTTCATTGCGCTTATCATAGAATCATAGGTTGGAAAAGACCTCTAAGATCATCAAGTTCAACTGTCACCCCAACACCACCATGCCTGCTAAACCACGTTCCGAAGTGCCCATCTAGACATTTTTTGAACACCTCCAGGGATGGTGACTCCACTACCTCCCTGGGCAGCCTGTTCCAATGCCTGACCACACTTCCAGTAAAGAAATTTTTCCTCATATCCAACCTAAACCTCCCCTGATGCAACTTGAGGCCATTGCCTCTTGTCCCGTCGCTAGTTACTTGGAAGAAGAGACTAACACCTGCCTTGAACTTGAACAGATTATGGCTATCTCATCTGTATGCAGCCACACAGTTTCTTATATGTATTTGTATAGTCACACACATACATATGTGTTATTTTTCAGTGGTGGGGTTTTGCAGGCTGTGGGGGGAAGAGATAAACTTGCATAAACAAAACTATTGTGTGTAGATTTATCACAAACTTCCAATTCCTTGCTCTCCCCTAAAGGCTGTGACAGGTTCAATTCTGACTTCCTTGTTTGCTGCCCACAAAGACGTGAATCATAAACGTAATTTGCCAGTCTGTGGGTTCTTCACTGCTGTTCTGATGGAGAAGAAAAGAGATGAGAAAAGGGGAAGAGAAGAGATAAGATTTGTGTGTGGAGGCTCAGATATTTACATTTGTGTGTTCTTCATCTCAGCTGCTTGAGATCTTGGCAGCTTGAGCTGCCAATAACAGAAGTGTGCATTGCTTTTGTACAAGCTGGTGTTTCGTAGTTTATGGTGGAAATAACGTAAAAAGTCTAAAGATGATTGTTCTTGGTATAATGACATAGGTAGAAGGAGGTGGGCAACTAAAGTCTTAATATTTATGCTTGAAGAATCTAGCTAAGAATTTAGGTTGGCTGGATGATGAACTTCCCTGTGCCCTCTAATTCAGGAACAGACTTCATATTTACACCGATCCACTCCTCATGTCCGTTCAGACGGTCTGACCCGCTTTCTCCATCTCCAGCGCCCGGCTGATCTCAGTGCTCCACGCTTCTGGCGGGGGGAGCGGGGAGGATCCTGCTGTCCCCGCTGAGCGATGTGAGGGCAAGCAGTGGTGGTGGGAAGGCTGTCTGCTCGCTCGCTTCAAAAGTAGGTCGGTAACTGCCGGCTTATTTGTTTATTTTAATGGGCATGATGAGGCTATAGGTGAATTTAGACATGCTGGATTTTTGTCTGTGTATCAAGAAGAATAATTGTTTTTTTCACATGTTGCTGTCCCTAAATGATTTTGAGATTTTATATATGAATGTATACATTTCCCTGAGGGATTGTGACAGGTGCAATTAAAACAAAAGCCGCTTAAGGTCAGCCCAATCTTTTTTCGCTGTTGAGTTATATTTATATGCGTTTTTGCATATCAGCCTGTAGTGATTTCAGCAAATTTTGTAAGTGTTATGAAATACGCGTTTAATGGAGATTATGAAAGCTTCAAACCTTTAGGACTAGTGCTGTAGTTTGCAACAGAAAGAGTGGGTGGTTACTTCCTAGCTGAATATGTTTTATGCCAAGAGACAGTCTGTATTGACCTTCTACTGCCAAGTCATAAATGTATAAAATCTGCGTTGCTAATGGAAACACTGACAAGCCTTGAACTGCAGCAGACTGGCATAATAAAAATATTAAAATTTCCAGCTGCAGTTAATGTCAGATTTCAATTTCATTTTTGCTGGCGGGCAGCTGGTGGTGGCCTCATCTCAAAACAAGCTGAAACGTCATGGAGGTTTTTCGTTGGTATTGTCACAGCACAGACTCTCTCTGTTTGTCTGGGTGTTCGGGGCTGACAAGCAACAGAAACAAAGACTGAAAAATGCCTTGCTTGTTGTGAAGCCAATGAATAGGAGTCTTCAGCTTGTTCAGGTTGGATATCGTAGCACCTGGGTCGTTTTATCTGTGTTTCAGAGAGGAGACCTGTGGGCGGTGTCAGTGTTCAGCAGCTGAAAGGGGCCAGCTGTTCAGGCAGAGATGTAAAAATTGCAGACTCTTAATAAGGGGGCATTTATTAATGCTTGAATCTATTAGTGTCAGTTTTCAGAGATCCAAACAGATACGTATCTTGTTTGGAAGTGACTGCCTTTGTAAAACCTTAGTATGTCCAAAAGGTCAGAGCATCACAGTGATGATGCTCAGGATGAAACTGCTGGCAGTGGTGATGGGTACGTATGTCGGAAGATCCTGACATGTGCTTTTGAAAACAAGCCTTAGAGCAGTTTCCTGCTGTTAGAACTGATGTGAAATACAGGTTTGTGGTGTAGTGGACCTCATGCAGGTGTGGAGACTGGGGATTCCTGAATTTGCTTTAACTTGATTTGGTTTCAATGTGGTTTTTAATGCCCTGAGGAAGGACAATTAATGCTGCAGTTCTTCTTTAACAAGAAAAAAAACCAGCGCTTGCTTTGCAAGGACATTCTAAAGGGTAGTAGGTTGAATATGGAAAAAAAGCAGTTGTTGGCTTATCCATGCACTGCTTACTAACCCTTCTTCTGCAGTTTTGTCAGAACTACGTTTCTCACTAGCTGCTATAGCAGTAGACTCTTGCGTGGTTGTTTTTCCTCTCCTTGTTGCAAAGCACCTTCACAGCATGCTTTCTGATACACGAAGTAAAATGTCACTGTCGCTCTGCGATACAGGCATGGCTGGTATCCATCCCTTAGCCATGTCTGTTCACTGCAAATCTTTTCCGATTGATTTGCAGCTCTGTGCTCCTCTTTTGCTCTCATACTCTTGATCTTTTCCTTGTATCTTCTTTCCTTTTGTATGTCTTAGATTAGGAAGGTTTCTTTTACCTAAGTATTGAAGTATTCAACTTTCATATATTAGCTGTGTTGGGAAAGTCTGGTGGTACCAGTCTCTTCCAGTGTCCAGTCATTCTTTCTGGTTTCAGCTAATGAAATTCTTCATCAATAAATCTTAAACCTTTGAATCTGTCTGTAAGAATTTCTTCATGTGACTGTTGCTCACAGAGTTATTTTAGATCTCTTATCTTTTAATCTAATTCCACTATGTTTTTTGTTACATTTGCCATTGCTTGTCTTGTGTTAGACTTTGAGTATTTCCTACTTGTCACCACTTCAATTACTAACTCAAGCCAGGCAAGAAAGTCGCTCAAGCATTCCTCTTTCCATCGTTGGGTCTTTGGACTTTTGTTGTGGTTGCTGCTTTTGTTCCACCGTGTTTCCTGTAGTTTGTAACCTATCAATTACTTTGCTGCCTTTGATATTGCTGCTGGACTATTGTCTGTTTACTACAAATCACTGATAAAGGTGATGCTTGCCTTACATAAGCCTGTTGTAGCATTTGGAAGTGGTCTGTGATTTTTTTTTTTTTTTTTTTTTTTAATTTGTTAGAAGTAGGTTGTGTTTTTG